>Ga0172372_10011945_pt1 | contig 10963 bp, 8 predicted proteins | sample LakKiv5m_2_FD_114544 | JGI IMG/M metagenome (GOLD analysis project Ga0172372, IMG submission 114544) | Freshwater microbial communities from Kabuno Bay, South-Kivu, Congo - kab_092012_9.5m | ecosystem: Environmental > Aquatic > Freshwater > Lake | place: Democratic Republic of the Congo... | reverse complement strand
TGAGCATTCTCATTCCGCCTTTCGAGAGGCAGTAGGCGGTATTGCCGGGCATCGGCCAGTCCTCGTGGACCGAGGTGATGTTGATGATGCGTCCACCGCCGCCTTGCGCGATCATTTGCTTGGCGGCGATCTGTGTGCCGAAGAACGCGCTCTTGAGATTGATGTCCAGCACGCGCTGGTATTGCTCTTCCGTGGTGTCGAGCACGGAGGTGCGGGTTTCCACGCCGGCGTTGTTCACCATAATGTCAAGCCTTCCGAAATTTGAAACTGCGGCATCGACGAGCTTTTGCAGGTCGGCTGTCTTGCTCACATCGGCTTGGACATGGATCGCCTTGTCGCCGAGGGCGAGCACCTGCTGCTCGAGGGCTACTGCGGATTCGGGATGGACGATATAATCGATAACAATGTTTGCTCCTTGTTTGGCGAGTTCGAGAACGATGGAGAGGCCGATGCCGCTGTTGCCTCCAGTGACGATGGCTGTTTTTCCTTTAAGTGTCATAGGTCTCCGGATTCTCCTCCTCTCGAGGCTTGCGGGCAATGAAAAAAAGGTCATATTCCTGTTTGCTCGAAGCACACGGGGGCATAGCTCAACGGTTAGAGCAGGCGGCTCATAACCGCTTGGTTGTCGGTTCGAATCCGGCTGCCCCCATTTTTCCGACACAAAAAACCGGCCGCGTTTTGGGTGAAACCCCCAACGCGGCCGGTGTGCTTTTTGAGTCTTGGTCGATCAGGCGATCGTCACATCATTACAGAGATAGACATCCTGAATGGCGTGGAGGAGTTTCGCTCCCTCGTCCATCGGGCGCTGAAAGGCCTTGCGGCCGGAGATGAGGCCCGTGCCGCCGGCGCGCTTGTTCACCACGGCTGTATAGACAGCTTCGTTGAAGTCGTTCTTGCCGCTGGCACCGCCACTATTGATGAGGCCCGCGCGGCCCATGTAGCAGTTTACCACTTGGTAGCGGCAGAGGTCGATCGGATGCTCGCTGGTGAGTTCTGTATAGATGCGCTCGTCGAGTTTCCCGTAGCTGGATCCGCCGGAGTTCAGCGCCTTGAAGCCGCCGTTGTTCTCGGGAAGCTTTTGTTTGATGATGTCGGCTTGGATCGTGCAGCCGAGGTGGTTTGCCTGGCCTGTGAGGTCGGCGGAGAGATGGTAGTCTTTGTCGCCTTTGATGCTGAACGCAGGGTTGCGGAGATAGCACCAGAGGACGGTCGCCATGCCGAGTTCGTGGGCGAGGGCGAAGGCTTCGGCGACTTCCACGATTTCGCGGTGGGCATCATCCGAGCCGAAGTAAACCGTGGCGCCAATGGCGGCCGCTCCCATGTCGTGGGCGGTTTTCACCTTGCCGAAGAGAATTTCCTTGAAAGCGTTCGGATAGGTGAGGAGCTCGTTGTGGTTGATCTTCACCATGAAGGGGATTTTGTGCGCGTATTTGCGGGAGACCGTTCCCAGCACGCCGAAGGTGGAGCACACGGCGTTGCAACCGCCTTCGATGGCGAGCTTCACGATATTCTCCGGATCGAAATAGGCGGGATTTTTTGCAAAGCTGGCACCGGCCGAGTGCTCGATGCCTTGGTCAACGGGGAGAATCGACACATACCCGGTGCCTGCAAGGCGGCCGGTGTTGTAGATGCGCTGAAGGTTGTTAATGACCCGCTGATTGCGGTCGGTCGGAGCGAAGATGCGGTCCACAAAGTCCGGTCCCGGCAGGTGCAGGGCGTCTTTGGAAACAGTCTTGGGTGTGTGCTTCAGGAGGTAATCGGCTTTGTCGCCGAGTGCGGATACGATGGTGTCGATCATTGTTTTTGCTGTTGCACCTTCAGTCATAGTGGACGGATCCTTTGTTGTCCAGCCTGCGGAGTTCGTTTTTTCCGACTGGTTCACAGCCGCCCGCTTGAGCGGTAGGCGCTTTTCTACTGGGTCGTCTTTGTGGCTTCGGGCTTTGGGGCGGCGGGCCGGTCCATTGCGATCAGTTCGCTGACTGTTGCGAACTTGTAGCCTTTGGATTGAAGAACATCGAGGGTGGCGGGCATGGCATCGACGGTGGATGCGTGGATGTCGTGGGCGAGGATGATGGAACCGGGGGCGGTGTTTTTGAGGATGTGGCCGGAGACATGGTCGGCCTTGCGGATTTTCCAGTCGAGGGGATCGACCGACCAGAGGATGACGCTGAGGCCGTATTCCCCGTTGAGGCGTTTGGTGAGCGAGGGGTTGATGGCTCCGTAGGGTGGGCGCATCGTTGTGGGCTTCACGCCTGTGGCTTTTTCGATGGCGTCGTTGGTTTGGGAAATTTCTGTATCGAAAGAGGAGGCGGAGAGCTTGGTAAGTTGCGGATGGCTCCAGCTGTGGTTGGCGATTTCGTGGCCCTCGTCAACGATGCGTTTGGCGATATCGGGATACTCGGCGACACATTTTCCAATGACGAAGAATGTCGCCTTGATGTTGCGCTCCTTGAGCATGTCGAGAAGGCGCGGGGTGAGCTTCGGGTGGGGGCCGTCGTCGAAAGTCATGGCAACGACGGAGCCATCGACATTGCAACTTGTGTAGGAGGGCTTCCGCGGCGCGGGCGCCTGAGGGTTGGCTACGGGTGCCGAGACAGCAGCTTCTGGCGTGGGCGCGGCGATGATCACCGGTTGGGGTTCAACGACGGTTGCCGCTTGCGCGGGCATGGGCTTCGGCGGGATTTGAGCTTTGGCGGGCGCATTGGATGCGAAACACACAACGATGGCGAGTAGAAGGAGCGGAGCACCAAGAGTGATTGCGGATCGGATTGGAAGTCTCATACGAAGGCGGGAGATTCAGGATGGCACAGACTGAAGGAAAAAAAAGCAACATTTGAATTCAGGGGGCAAGTAGAAGGATACTTTGAAGAGATGTGTCGGAGACAGGCCCTGTTCTGCAGACTCGAAGAATGACTGGTCAGTGGTGTGCTTGTCATATTGAGCCGGAGAAGCAGGAATTGTTCGAAAAAGTTCCTTAAGGCAGAAGATCAATGCCAAATTGATGCGCTGGGAACATCTCCTGCCTATTTGCTGCGGGTTTCTGAGGCTTCTTTTGCTTCTTTGATGGCACTTTCGATGGCTTTTTTGGTTGGATCGACCGGGAGGTTGACTTCCCCGACTTTGGAGCGCAGGGCGTTTTCTATTGCTATTCTTGTAGGATCGGGAGCCGAATTTCCTGACTTCCCAACGGCTTTTTTAGCCTCCTCCAAAGCCCGCTCCGGTGCGTCGGACGCGTTCGTCGGGAGCGGTTCGTAGGGTGGGAGGACTTGAATGGTTGGCGTAGGCGTTGCGCCCGGGGAGATGAATTGCTCTGCTATTAGGACACGGGCTTGGCGGAAGAGTCTTTCAACCTGTTGGCGCTGCTCGCTGCCGAGCCCCCCCCGGGCGGCGGCGAGGATTTGGATGCGGTAGTTGATGGCATCATCGTAGGCCTCGTTGGCGTAAGGAAACTGACGCATCCGGTGGGTGAGACGCGAGGCGATGTCGCCCTCTCGGAGCGCCATTCCCTCGGCGTCGTAGGGCGAGCGTTTGCCAGGCTCCTCGAGCCACACGCCGGTTTCGTCCACCGTGCTGTAGAGTAGTTCGGCCTTCAAGCCACCTGCGCGTTCGAGAACGACTTCCATACAGGGCACCATAGCGTTATCGAAACTGGCGCGCTGGAGCTTCGTCTCGCCGATCTTCCATCCCGCATTGCGGTAGCACACAGTCACATCGTGATAACCGAAGAAGGGATAATCAAACGAGATCGTCGCAAGTGTGCTTTTCTTTTGGTATTGCCAGATGTGAGAGAAAACACCGTCTTCGAAGGCTGCTCGCGTCGGCACAGGCCTCACATCCGAGACAAGGCGCCAGCCATCGATTTCTTGCGGAAGGGTGAATTTCGCAGAGCCATCCATCCAATCGGGATTGATGCGCCGCGCGTTTTCCTTGCGGAAATGGAAATCCCACCCGCGCACGAGCTGCACGGCACCAAGGATGGCGAGCAGCAAGGTGACAGAACGAATGCCTCCGCTGAAGGACCAGCCTGCCAGAACGGGCTCGGGGCTTTTATCAGCCTCCGTGTTTCGATAAGGCATCGTTGATGTGAAAATCCGCCCTATGAAGGCGTCGGCGGACACGATGAAACCGAGGTAGAAGGCCGTGAGCATGAGACCAAGAGCCTCGTGCTTCCATCCCGCGAAAAGATCGATTTGGAAATTGAACAAAATCCACGCTCCCGTTGTGATGCGCACTAGGTTTCCAACCAACACACAGCAAATGGTGAGCGCGTAGAGCAGGCCGAGGAAGATCAGCGAGCGTCGTCGCCACATCGCGTAGAACACACACGCGGAGGTCATGAAAAGCACGGAGTTGATCCCGCTGCAGGCTTCTTCCACGAGCAGGCGCTGACCGGGGATTTCGATGATGAGGCCGGTTAGCCGGTGGGGAATGGAGAGTAATCCCAACAACCGGTTGCTGCCAGCTGTGGACCATTCCTGTAGGAGCATCGCAAATCGGGAATCGAGTTTGAGAGGCGGTGGAAGCACAGTCAGCAAGACCAGCCAGCCCGGCAACACCTCCCGCAGAAGCCGCCATCCGCCGAACCACCAAGACGCGGCAAGCACGGCCAGCAAGAATGCCGCCGCTCCGAGCCATGGCGACCACAGAACCGATGCGCCAGCCAGCAGGCCCAGAGAAGCCAGCAACAGAGGATATTTCTGCCATTCAGGTGGTAATTTGAATGGACGACGCGCCTCCTTCATGCCACGTGCGATAAGCAAGGTCCCTCCCGCAAGAGCCAGAGGGAAGAACTGATAGGTGTTAAATTGCCAAAGATTGTAGAAAAACTGCGCCAGCAGCGGCCCAAAGCCGACAAGCACGATCAGGGCGAGAACGGTTGGAGTGAGAGGACGGGCGGGCATGGGGGAGAAGCTTTAAGTTTTAAGTTTGTAAGTTTTAAGTTCGCGCTGACGCGCGAAGAGAGGGGCATGGTCGTCTCGACCGTGCAGGCGCAGGGAGTGGTTGCTCATCGATGAGGTTGCCACGCCGACCGAGAGAAATGGAAGATGCGCGAGGATGTCCCTCCCGGATGAACGATCGCGGAAAATGGAATCCTGAAAACGCCCTCTCATTTGTTCTGGGCTTCTTTTTTTTGCATGGCGGGTGTTGGGGGCGGTGAGGATTCGGGTTGGGCGAGATAGCGTCGCATCAGTTCGAATTCCTGAATGGAAAGTTCTTGAGGCCGCACGCCAGACATCACGCCGAGTGCTTCCTTTTTTCGGCCGTTGGCAGCAAGAGCGATGGCGACGATGGTCTTGTGGTGGGGCGGGAGCGCGGGAACGAAAACATCCGGCTCGCAATTTTCAAGCAGCGTGAGGGCGTCTTTATTCTTACCTGCTTGGAGGAGTGCGAGAGCAGAGGTGATACGGAATGCGAAGTCGCGCGGATTGGCTTCGCTCTGGAAGGCCACTTTATCCGTATCCTCCGGCAGGCCGAGGAGGAGATTGAGATAAGCAAGATCGTTTTGCAAAGTGGGATCCTTCGCAAGATCCGGCGAGGTGGTCGCAGCGATCTCGTAAAACCGGCGGGTGCGCGCGGCATCGCGCAGCATTGCAACCGAAGGAAGGATTTTGATGAAGGATTCCTTGGCCGTGGCAGGATCTGAGAGGACGTTTTTGAGGCCCTGCTCGAAGAGCTGATCCTCGCCAGCGAGGTTCAGGTAGGCGATGGCTTGAAAAAGGTCTGCTTTGTTTTTCAAAGATTGCTGGAAACCTTCCGCATAAGCGGCCCGGCCCTCGGAATCATTGCCGGACATCATCAATGCGCGGCCACTGTAGAGCTTTGCAAGATAGGCGGGCAGCGGCAGGTTCGGTTGCGCGAGGGCATCCAAGATGGTCGGCCAATTATTGGTAAAAGAATGAGCTTCTAGCCAATAAGAAAAAAAATTACGGTTCTTAAGGGCTTCGTCTCGGGACAGAAGGGTAGCAGCATGGGCGGGTTCCCCTAAAAGGAGCAGGAATTGCATGCCAGCAGCCCGGTCGTCCACAGGCGCCCCCTGAATGCGCTGCAGCATTCGTTTGAGCACGTCAGGCTTTGAAGCGGGGTTGCTTCGCACTTCCAGCGTATCGGCAAGTAAAAAAATGCGGGCGTTGGCTTTAGGATGTTCCCGCAAGGCGTTGATCCAGACGGGCCACTCGGCAGGCGGCACCACGCCGATCTTCATTGCCGTGGCTATGGCATCGACCCCGCGTTTATCCTGCAGCTTGGAAGTCTCACGCAAGAGTTTAAGAATCTCCGGGGCTGTTTCGGTATTAAACCGGCGCTCGATGAGGAATCGCGACAGGGCAATCCGGGAAGTTCCCGTTTTGTCTGCCTCCACAGCCAATCGCAATTCCGCTTCGGCACCCGGCAGGTCTTTTTTTGAAACGAGCAATTCCGCGCGAAGCAAATTGCGCAATTCCGGGTTGCCGCCGGTCGCGGCGGAATCAGCAATCTTCTCTGCCAACGACCAATCATTCTCGCGGGCTGCCGCAAAGGCATACTGGACGAGATCCTCCAGCGTGAGTGAACCGCTTTCCGCCAGCTTGCGCCAATTCTCCAATGACTTCGCCGTCTCGCCACTGGCTTCGTTTAAACGCGCCAGCAGTCGCAAGGCTTCAGCGTTGCTGGGCTTTAATTGAAGCGCCGTCTCCAAGCTCATCGCCGCCTCCGACATCTTGCCCTGCTGCAGATAATCGCTGGCCATTTTGGTGAGTTTCCTGCTCTGTCGCGCCTTGAGTTTCCCATAGACCCAGGAGCTGCCGGTGTAGCCGCAGTAAGCGCCCCCGCCAAGGATAGCGAGGATGAGGAGGATATAAAAAAAGTGGCGGCTGCGAAATAGCCGAGGCTGGCGGGCTAGCCTGCGACGCTTGTAAGGCATAAGAAAAAATTTAAGTCGCGCTGACGAATGGAAAAACGAAAAAGGGGACTCGGCCGTCCTATCAAACCACGTATCAGAGACGCGCTTGTGCCCCTCTTCGTTGATTGCACCATGGTTTTTATTCCTAAAGCACCCAATGGCTGTGCTGAATCACAAAGGAAAGCCGGCGCGCATCGCTCCGGCACCGGCTTTTTTGTGAGTCTCTCGCATATCAAGCGGCGGTTGGAGCATGGTTTCATCGACTTCTGAGCCAACGGGTGGTTTCTAGGGCTTCCACTCAAGCTTGGTGCCCTCGGGAAGGAGGCGCGCGGCGCGGAGGGCGTCCCAGTTGGTGAGGCGGAAGCCGCCGATGCCTTCGAGGGATTGCATGGCGGCGGGTATGCTCGTTCCATGGAGTCCGAAGGATTGGGGAACTGTCTCGCCACCTTTGGCGAGGTGGATCCAGACGACCCCTGCGGGGTTGTTGGGTCCTGGCGGCAGGTATTGTTCCTCCGCCAGAACGGGGCGCACGGTGACAGGCGTGGGGTTGGGATTGATGTAGAACGGGCTCGTCTTTTCGACTTGGACAACACGGGCTTCCTGCAGGGTGGCCAACCGGGGGTGGCCAATGACATTGAGAATTTTCCATTCGCCGCGCCCGCGCAAGCCTGGGCGGGCGCGTCCCACGGGCATGACGGCGACGAGGCGGCCGTTGCGGAAAATTTCCAGCGTTGTGACATCCGTGATCGTGGCGGTGACCGACTGGGAGGGGTCGGCTGGCGGTTGCAAGCCGGTGGCGGGGATTTTTTCAATTTCGAAAGGCTGCACATTTGGCACGCGGAAGCGGGAACCGGCCGGCGGCTGCGCACCGAGCGAGGGGTTGAGCTTGCGCAGAAACGCCTCGTCGCAATGGAAGCGCTCGGCGACGAATTCCCACGGGGAGCGGTAGGCGAGGAAGTCGGCCGTGACCATTTCTTGAAAAGTCGGCGGCGGGGAGGGGGCGGGCTTGGCCTTCGGATCGGGTTTTCCAGCGGGTCCGCTCGCCACGCGGGTGGCTTTTGGTGGGGCGATGAACCGGAAGTCCTCGACACGGAGGGTGTAGGTGTTGAGCGTGTCGGGCGTGAATTCCCTAGCCCGCTGGACGACGGTCGGGTGGTCGAGCGTTTCTCCCCGGGCGGTCTGGTAGAGATGGAGCGTTTTGCCGAAGAGCGGATCGGGCACATCACTGATCGGGCCGGTGCCGAAGCCTTGGTTGTCCAAAAAAACGCGCAAGAGGAGGACTTCGGATTTCGCGATATCCGAGGGCTGCGGCGTTTCAGCAGTTGCGGCAGCGGGCTTGGGCGTGCTTTTCAGGAGAAGCTTTTCCTCCGGCGTGGGGATGCGGAGCTGCTGGCCGATTTGCAGGAAGTCGGTTTCCAGCTCATTGAATTCCTTCAGCTGGGCAACGGTGAGTTGGTGCTTCTTTGCGATTCGGACAAGGACATCGCCTTTTTTAACCGTGTGGATGTTTTGATCTGTCGTGGAGGTGTTGGCGGACTGGGACACGCTCTGTTGCAGAACCGGAACCTCGCGGGGAAGCAGGCCCCACGCGGGCGAGGTGGGCGGGGCTACATTCCATTTCCACTTCACGGCGCGCTCGAGACCGGGCTCGACATCCTGCGCGCGGGCAAGGGGACTTGCGAAAGCGAGGAGGAGAAGGGCAGCGGAAAAAATGGCGAACCGGTGGAGCATGGGATCAAGTGCCTCGTTTGGCTTTGAGAACAGATTCGATGCGGGCGAGCGGCAGGGTGTTGATGACATCGTTTTTGGTGAGCCAGCCCTTGCGGGCAATGCCGATGCCAAAAAGAAGGTCATGCAGGCCTGCAGTCGAGTGGGCATCCGGGTTGATGGCGCATTTCACGCCTTTTTCTTTGGCAAGGGGCCACCAGCGCCAGTCCATATCGAGGCGGCGAGGGTTGGCGTTGAGTTCGATGATCGTGCCTGTGGCGGCTGCTGCATCAAGGATGGCTGGTATATTGACTTGATACGGCTCGCGGCTCAGCAGGAGTCGGCCGGTGAGGTGGCCGAGCATGGTGACATGGGGGTTCTCCAAAGCACGGATGATGCGCTTCGTCATTTCGGCCTCGGGCAGGGTGAAGGACGAGTGCACACTCGCCACGACATAATCGAGTGTAGCGAGGACCTCGTCGGGGAAGTCCAGCGATCCATCCTTGAGGATGTCGCACTCGGTGCCGGCAAAGATGCGGAAATCGCTGTCGGCGGCGTTGAGTTCCGCGATGCGGGCGACCTGGGCGGCGAGGCGTGTCTCATCGAGGCCGTTTGCTTGGAACGAGGCCTTCGAGTGGTCCGCGATGCCGAGGTATTCGAGGCCAAGTTCCTTGGCAGCGGCGACCATGTCTTCGAGGGTGGCGCGGCCATCGCTCGCAGTCGTGTGGTTGTGGAATGTGCCGCGCAGGTTGCTCCACTCGATGAGGTGCGGGAGTTTGTGTCTCTCGGCGGCATCGATTTCGCCACGGTCCTCGCGGAGCTCGGGCTCCACGGGATCAAGGTCGAGGGCGCGGTAGATGTCCGCCTCCTCGTGAATCTCGGGCAGGGGCTGCAGGAGCTCGCGGCCCTCGGCGGCGCTGAAGCGGTATTCGTTGAGCGACCAGCCCCGCGAGAGGGCGCGGGAGCGCATGCGGACATTGTGCTCTTTGCTGCCGGTGAAATAATTCAAGGCGAAGGGAAACTCCGGTCCGGTCACGGCGCGCAGGTCGCATTGGATGCCGCTCTTGAGGATCACGCTGGATTTTGTGGCGCCGTGCGCGAGCACATTTTCCACCAGCGGATGGGCAGTGAAGAATGCCATCACGGCTTCGGGATTTTTTGTGGAAACAATGAAGTCGAGGTCTCGGACGATTTCTTTTTTCCGGCGGAAGCTGCCTGCAATCTGGGCGAGGTTGACATCCGCGTGCCCGCGCAAGTCCTCCAGAAGGCCCTCGGCGGTGTGGGCGACATCGCCGTAGCGGAACTCACCGGCGTGGCTGCGCATGTGCTCAATACCTTTTAGGATATTTGCGGCGGTCTTCTCGCCGAAGCCGGGGAGGGCTGCGACAGAGCCATTCTTGCAAGCCCGCTCGAGGCTGGTGACGGAATGGATTTTCAAAGTGTCCCAGAGGACTTTGATCTTTTTCGCACCCAGGCCTTGTATGTCGAAAAGCGTGAGGATGTCCGGCGGGAACTCCTCGCGGAGGTGGTCGTAGTAATCAAGGCGGCCGGAGGCGGAGAGTTCGGCGATCTTTTCACCGGTGGCCTTGCCGATGCCGTCGACGGCGGTGAGGCGAGCCTCGGCGATCAAGGTTTCGAGCGGCTCGGAGAGTGTCTCCAGCGCGCGGGCGGCGTGGGTGTAGGCGCGGACCTTGAAGGGATTTTCACCTTTGAGTTCCAGCAGGCGGGCGATGTTTTCGAAGACTCCGGCGATTTCGTCCTTGTTCATTGCAGGTAGGTTTGGAGCCTGTTCCGCCAGCCCGGAAGCCATTTCGCCTCGTTGCGGGCGGGCGGCGCATTTTGAACGCGGCGGGTCAGGACGGTGTCAGCGGCCCGGGCGAATTCGGGCAGGGGTTTTCCGGTGGATGGCATGGTTTCAAGAACCTGAAGCAATCCCCAGCCTGCGCCGTTGTAGCGCTCGGCGGGGTTCACGCCCTCGCCCTTGAAGTTCACATAGTCCATGAGCGCGTAGAAGCCGAGGGGTTCGGCGGCGACGCGGTGGAAGTTTTTCTCGATTTTTGCGCGCGTTGAGGGTTGAGTGGAGGCGAGCATTTTCTGTAGCGCGGACTCCATTCTCATCGCTGCGTATCGCGCCTGGGCGGTGACTGTTTTGGAGAGCATCGCACGGAGGGCGGTAAGCCGGGGGCCGTTGATATCGGCTATGAAGGCGTCGCGATTTCTCCAGGGGCAAGGACCGAGCATCCAATCCTCGACGGGTGCGCCCTGCGCTTTCAGAAAGCGTGCGAGGCCGGGCCAGCTCTCCTCGAAGGGGCCCGTGCGTCCGGCTGGATACCAGATAAAATGTGCGATTCCCAAGGAGGGAAATTCCTCTCCTTTGTT
>Ga0172372_10011942_pt1 | contig 10967 bp, 12 predicted proteins | sample LakKiv5m_2_FD_114544 | JGI IMG/M metagenome (GOLD analysis project Ga0172372, IMG submission 114544) | Freshwater microbial communities from Kabuno Bay, South-Kivu, Congo - kab_092012_9.5m | ecosystem: Environmental > Aquatic > Freshwater > Lake | place: Democratic Republic of the Congo... | reverse complement strand
GTTATAATCAGAGATTATATAAGCTACTTCTAATGGATGGCTATAAAACGGTTCTCCGCTTTTTCTCAGCTGTCCCTGATGATATTTTTTAGCAAAAGAAATAGCTTTATTAATTACCTCAAAATCTAGTACATCTTCAGTGTCTAATGACTTTAATTTCTCTATTAATCTTATTGAATAGTTACACGAAATAAAACAGTCCATAATTAGGGATTAATTAATAAATACAAATGTATAATAACTTATTATTAGTTAAATTATAAGTAAACTATGAATAACTTATTAAATTATTTTCTCTAATGTTATAATTACGTATTAAAAAATTAAACAATGGAAAAACATTTAATTAGGACAATACTTATGGCTATGACCTCCATAGGTAAGGTGGAATATCGTATAAAAGATGAATTTACAGGTTTTTATAGAGATAAGATATTGTTCGATAAAGTACAAGAAGAGGAGTTATATTTTTTAAATAGTAATGGAAGGTTTGTTAAATTTGAACAACCCTTAGATAGATTGGATATCCACGCTAATTTAGCAACCGCTTATAACATTGCTGTTTAACTTTACTGCCCTATTCTCCTCCTCTTTAAAAAGTGCATGATCTAAGTATTACTTATCATGTTAATTGGTAAGTTGTTTCCATATTTCAATTTAAAAGAAAAGGATGAAGAATGTGGCTTTTTTATATCCATTGATAAAAACTGGTTTTTTCGATAGAAAATACTAATCTTATAGCAATAAACTTGTAAGAGCAACAGTACTTACCAGAGATCAGAAAATCCTAGAACTGGGCTAATTTAGGACATATTAAATCCTTGTCAGTTTAAATAGGTTGTACAAGATAGAAACTTTATTGCAGTAACTTTGCTAAAGCGGCATAAAATATATTATGCATGTACTTATAACTAATTTTCCCTGATTTTTTTATTATTCCATAATAACTTCATAATTATCATTATAAAAGCACAAGTAAAAGTTATTGAACTTTGAACAATTAAAGGAACCAGTGCTAATACACTACCATAAATCAGCCATAAAACTGAATCAATACTAATGATAATGTACATGATTAACGAAATACCGGCAACTGAATGGGATTTTGCAGTTTTTATTACTTGTGGAATTAAAGAAAATGTACCCAACATGGCTGCCGTAAAACCTAATATTTCTATGTTAGTTATTAACCATTCTAAAAAAATTTTGCCCATATATTAACCTAATTTACTTACTATTTAGTTTATCAGCTGGCTTTTATCCAGAGTAATCTGCTTAAACTTATTAATTTAAAAGAACATTCTGGCTTGATTTAATATAAACCAGAGAAACTTTAGAACTATAGGTATTAAAGATAGTTTTACTGCCAGCGCAGTATATGTTCTGCTTTACTCAGTTTTTCATATTTATGTTATAACATAAATATGTTAGTATGTTTTAATATATTAGCGTATATATGTTATAGTTACAATTTATTTCCTATTCCTAATAAGAAAAAGTTAATCGACTAACTATTTACCTAAAGCCTATAGCTTTATCATCACCGGCAAAATACCTTGAAAATTTGGTATTATCTTTCCTATGATGGATCTCTTATTCTTTTATTTTTGAACTTATATGTGAATCAACATTACTAACTGTACCAACAAAATATCATTTAGTCCAAAGATGTATGAATTTTAATAAATTTTAGTCAGTAAACTGATTTAGTATAATAATTTACGACTGCTTATTCCCTTAATATATTGTATCCTCTTTTATGTTAAAATACTTGGTGGTATCAACAGCAAAAATGTACTAGTAACTTATAATTACAAAGTACTTGCTGAAAAGGGAAAGTTAATGATGATCCTTGTAGCAGTGCTGCTACAAGGTATTTAGTATCTATTAGGAGATACTAAATACCTAAAAGGGAATTTTGGGTATTTGAGCGAGTCAAGGTTGACCCTATCGTACTTTACTACATAAATATGCTAAAACATATTAGCATTAAAACATATTTAAGTATATACATTAAAACATAATAATGTTAAAACATATTAATGCAGTTATTTTAATGTTACTTTAGATTTTTTTCTATTGCTTCTATTATTAAATCAGTCATGGTAGTTTTTTGATTCGCCGCTTTTATTTTCAAGTTCCTATGTAGGTCTTCTGGTAAATAAATAGTAGTCCTTTTAAGGTTATTTTTCAGATCACTGGTGTTTAAATTTCCAGACACCCAATTATCAATAAAATTATTAGTTTCTCTAGGTATAGGTTTTTTTGAAATTTCTATTTTTTTTTGGGTCATAAATTTTATCTACTGTATTTCTCTAAGATTTCTTCAGTTAAACTATTAATTTCTTGGGATGCTAAGGGATCTTTCATTGGATCTTCTATTACTGTAGAACCAATTGCTGCGCTTTCTGCATAAGCAATTCTCTGGCAAATATGAGTTTGTAATACGTCCATTTCATAATGGGTCAAAGCACTTTCTATGTCTCTACCTATAGCAGTATTAACTATTTTTCTATTTATTAAAAAAGCACATTTAATGTTTTTAATATCTTGTAACGGTTCTGATACTTCCTTAATTAAACTAACAACTTCATTTGCTGCCCAGATATCATAAGGGGATGGTTGTACAGGCATTACCACAAGATCACTTGTAACAATAGCAGATTTGGCAACATCATAAATACGGGGAGGTCCATCTATAACAATATGATCATAATTTTTAGATAGTTTTGTTATTTCTTTATGGATAATTGGTTTTGTTATACTAACTACCGTAAAAAGACTTTCCTTTTTCCTTATAGCAGCCCAGTCTAAAGAACTTCCTTGAGGATCAGCATCAATTAATAGTACTTTAAACTTTTTCAGCGATAAACATGTAGCAACATTTATAGAGAGTGTTGTTTTTCCTACACCCCCTTTTTGATTCAAAAAAGAAATAATCATATATAAAAACCTTAAAATAAAAAGCATATTAGCATTAAAGCATAAATATGTTAAAGCATAAAATACTATTTTTTGCTAAAATTCCCTGCTGATTTGTATTATTGCAACTAATGTATGTTTGTATGTTTTAACATCATAATGCTAAAACATATTAATGTATTATACTTATTTTATGTAACTAATTTAATATTACCGTCCCTTTAGTTGTACAATAAAAAGCATAAAATGTACAAAAGTGAATAATTTTTATTGACAACGCAAACATATATGATCAATATCTGAATTATATTCAGTATTTTTTGTTAAATAGCTATAAATATAACTATAAATTTTAATTAGAAATGGATAATAAAAAAGCTCTAAAAAGAGTATCTCTTGATTTTCCAGTTTATTTATTGGAACAAATAGATTCTATTTGCGAAACAAATTTTATTACTAGAAGAAAGTGGTTTATTGATGCCGCTAACGAAAAACTTGAAAAAGATAAGTTAAATAAAATTGATATGTTAGTAAGGAAGTAAAAAATAAGGTGTTAAGCACTAAGAAAACCAAAGTACCTAACACAATATTTAAGAATAAGAATTGGAAGCTCCTATTTGTTAAATAATGGTACAATAATTTTCCTTAAAATGCAAGGTTTTCTTGTTCTTGACTCCTAAAAAATAGGAATTTTTAAAGAATTATGGAAACAATTGTACGTTGTGTTGCAAACAAGCAATGTAAAACTATTCATCATCCTATATTAACTGGGAACATCACGCCTCATGATTGGTACGAGAAATTTACCAACAGTCGGGGAACATCTGATCTTCCATTGATTTCTGTTCTTGCAGAAATTGTTTATTGGTATCGTCCTAAAAGGATAAAAGATACCCAAACAGGCAATATTACTTATGTAAATAAGTTTCTCGGAGATGCCTGGCAAACTTCTTACGAACATTTTGAGAAAAAATTTGGGTTTAATCGGGAAAAATTGCGGAGAATTTTTGTCAAACTGGAGAAAATGGGTATTTGTGCCAGAGAATTCCGTAATGTTAAATTAAGAGGTCAGACTTATAACAACAGGTTATTCATTCACTTAAGTGCCCAATTTTTAGATTCCTGTATCGATAATAAAAAAGCAGTTAGGGTTAAAAATCACGTCAAACCTGATTTTTCTGCACCTAAAAGAGAGGGGGGCTCTCCTCATTTTGGAGGAGATCATTTAATAGATAATAAGAATAAGAAGAATATATTTAAAAATAGATCTACGGAATTTAATTTTTGTAAAAATTCTTTTGAAAAAGAAGAACCGATAAAAAAGGTTATTCAGTTTAACGGTAATGAACCTAAAAAATTGAAAGACTTCTACCCTTTAAGCAAAGATGATTGTTATAAATTACAATCATTATCGGGAAGGGAATTTTCGCTTAATAGCATGAATGAAATATTACTTGATATGTCAAAACGTTTAACAGATCGTTTCTTCAAAAGCAAAAAAGCTTTTTTAAGCTATATGGGCAAAGTTTTCTGTCATGAAAAGAGAGATGCCGTAAAAATCAATAATGATAATTTTAAGATTAAAAATAACCTAAACTTGGACGAAATAGAGAAAGAAGAGAGGGAAAAATACTTGAACAAAATAGAAGAGAACAAAGAAATATCGTCTGAGTGGCAATTAAAGAAGAAATTAGCATCAAAACTACAAACAGAAACTGCTTATAAACTCTTAAAATCATTTGAGTTTATAGATGTTAATAACGGAATATGTAATCTTTACCTTTCGAAACACTTGGAGTTATCAGATACGGAGGAAAAAATAATTTTACAGGAAGTACAGGTAACCTACCAGCAACTTAATTCTGTCGATGAGGGATCGGGTCGTATTGAAAGCTTAAAAATAGTCATGCCAGCAATAATGACTACCATGTCAATTGATCAGAATAAAATAGAAAAATCAACATTACCTAAGGGAATGTGGGGTAGGGTGAGGGAAAAATTAATAGAGATTTATGGTGAAGCAACTGACCGTAATTGGTTTTCAAAACTTACAGCAAATGTTGATGAAGTAAGGAAAGAGATCAAGCTTAAAGCGGCAACTGATTTTACCAAAGACTGGATAGAAACTAATTATTTACAAGCTATAGAAAGAATAGGTAATAACGAGCAGTTTAAGATCTATTTTTATTAGGTTTAGTCACATTTGCTAACTATTCCATATTTCAATTTTTAGATCTTTTACACGTTTAAACTCAGAAAAATTATTGGTAATTAAAATAGCTTCTTCTGCTAAGGCATGACTGGCTATTAGTAAATCATTGCTGCCAATTAGCTGTCCTTGTTTTTGAAGTAAGCTACGGATTTCTCCGTAGAAAAAGGCAGCTTTTTCGCAGTATGGTAATATCTCTACTTTTGTTAAAAAAGCATCCAGGTTAATCTGATTTTGGATTTTGTGGACACTGTTAGAAACGCCGTATTGTAACTCTGCTAATACTATTGATGAAATCGCTAGAGTATGAAATTCATCTATTTTTTCTAGCTTTGGTAAAAGAGAGAGTGGTTTTTTATTTATTATGTAAATGCAAATATTAGTGTCTAGCATGTATATCATTTAAACAACTTCCAATCCCTTTTATCAGTTTTTAAATTTTCTATTCCGTTTGGTAAAAAGTCATCAGTTGGAGTAATTGCATTAAAAACTTCTTTCCAACTATGTAATATTGGTTGTAGAACAATTCCTTTTCCTAAAGGGGTTACTGCAACTTCTTTACTATTAAATCTATATTCTCTTGGTATTCTTATGGCTTGGCTTTTGCCGTTTTGGAATATTTTTGCTTTTTTCATCTAACCCCTGTAATTTATGTTAGTATATATTAATTAGTATATACTATACATCATACATTTTCCACTTTAAAATAAAATACCAAAGAGCTTAAGGATACGAAACCATAAAGTTTTTAATATTTATGCAACAAAGCCGTAACGAGTAGTTTAAGGTTTATTTTTGTTAAATTTAAAAAACTTTATCCAATTGCGGGACCGTGTTATGTTGCTTTAATAGATAGGTAGGGATGATATTTACGGTATGTAAATGTGAGTTATTTCAGTAAAAAATTAAAGGATTTTTGACAAGCAGGACACGCAGGTGCAGCACAACCGCTTAAAGTATGGTAAGGTTTGTACGTGCTCATTCTTTAAATAAAAAGGTATATTGAAGATGATAAAAGAAATATTAGTAGTAGCGCTATTAAGTGGTGGGCATTATGTTGGAGATGATAATAATGTACGTGGTATAACACAATCCCTTAAGGATAAGGGGTTTAACAATGTGCAGTATGAAGTAGTAATCCAAAAATCTCCCGATGGTAAATATAGTTTAGATAATGAAAAAATATATGCGATTCAAAATACACTTGATCAGCAAAATACATTAGTAGTTGCGGCAGGTCTGGATGGTATCGACGCCTTAGCACAGCTAAAAAAGGGAGAGGGTAATATATTTGTTTGGAGCGGTCACCAAATTACTTCAAAATTAGAAAGTAATATGGATGGTTTAAACGCAATTGTTGTTCCTGAGTCAGCAGTAAATGAAAGTGTCAAAGAGGAGTTGGGCAAAAGAAAAATAAAATTAATTAAGACGGTGGGAGTACCTCACAATAAGAGCACGGAAGAGGTAATTAAGGCATATGAAGTCTGGGACAAACCTAATATGCCAGCAGATCAAAAATTTTTGTTAGTTTCTTTGCCTGGTGATGCTCCAGATGCTTCAGGCACCATGCACTATTATACAAAGGAATCAGCAGAAAAACTAGGAAGTCAGCTTGGAAACATAGCTAGAGATAATAATATGTTAATGCTTGTTACCAATGGTCCAAGAACAGGACAGTATGATCCTGATACGGCAAAAAAATTACAAACTCATGGTAAAGATGACCCAATAGACGCTGTAAGTGCAGCTTTTTTAGCGGGAGCACAGCAAAAGCTAGATAGTACAAAAATCATATTTGCAGATTTTAAATTTGGTGTACCTAGTATGTTTAATGTTTTCTTAGGCACAGTATTAGAGAATCCAGATAGTATTGCAGTAATTGGAGGGGATTCAACAAGTCAAGTTACAGAAGCTACAAATCTTCTCAAACCGGATCAAGTATATGTAGTACGTAATGAGGCAATGAATGAAGGTCACCATAGCCATATTGATCATGTTATGTCACGCCATTATGCTCATGAACTCCGCGAAGATATGGATAAGTTATCACAAGAACCATTAGGCGTAAAAAGTGTTCCAACAGATGCAGCGCTTGCAGCAGATGAAATAATAGAAATATTAGGTGATAATATTGAGTAAAATTTATGTCTTAAGTCTAGAAAAAATTCGCAGTGCTTTTCTATAAGAATGCCTTGACAATAAAAAGCTTTTCTCTAATTTAAAGGGCAGAGATTTTATATACTAGTCAAATTCGCGAAGTTTCAAATAGGGGGGTACTATTAGAGCGGCAAATGTCTATTATAAGGTCGGAATGCTCCGGTATATTAGGATTTCTCTATAAGTAATTTAATAAGGAACATTATAGAAGTCTGAAAGGTTAGGAATGATAGTAGAAATAAGTTTTGTTATTACAGTTTTTAATAAAGCGAAGTATTTACCTACTACTATTCATTCGATCTTAAGACAAACAGAAAATTTAAGCTGTGAGTATATATTTGTTGATGATGCTTCACATGATGATTCGATTCAAGTTATAAAAGGAAGTTTTAACAGTCAGCAAAAACTTACTATTTTAGCTAACACACAAAATAAAGGCCCAGCTTGTTGTCTTAATCAAGGGTGCGCCGTAGCTTCTGGAAAATACTTTTTTCTAATAGACGCAGATGATATTTTGGTAAAAAATTCTCTTAAAATTATGTTAGATGCAATAAAAAAGGAGCAAGCTGATTTTGTATTCGGCGGTTATAAAATAACTAACCAGGAACAAAAAGATCTGTTGAACATACAATTAGCAGATAATACCGATTATCAAGTAAGCTCTAATCCTTTAGATACTGTACTTAAAGGGCGATATGTCAGGATGAGCTATTTAACAACTAAAGAGTTGTATTTAAAATCAGGCGGAGCTAATAATAAGATTTTTATCCAAGATGAATCATTACCGCTAAGGCTTGCCTATAATGCAAAGAAGATGGTTACCATAAGTGGCTCTGCTGTATATGCTGGTAAAAATGATAATTCATTATCCAAGAATAAGCTACAGCAAATTCATGACCGTTTTTATGCCTATTATTTTGCTTTATTGGAATTTACCCAACTAACTATTTCTCAAAAGAAAGGAATATATAAAAGAGCTATCTCTTCTGTTTGGAAAGCGAAAAGATTAAGGAAAGAATTAATTCATCGTTTATTCTTTGTTACCTATTTAAAAACAAAATTACTTCCTGTAAGTCCAAATATAAATGAGTTAAATAAATATAAATATTTTATTGATAATTTAAAAAATGTTAGGAAAATACTTTAATTTTTGTACAGAACTAAATTCCATATATCTACTTGAAGATAAAGAAGTCGTTTTACGCAAAACGGCTCTGGTTTTAGTATCGTTTATCCCTTTGCTTTTACTTTTTTCCAGAGCACTTGCCGATATAGCATTAACTACGACAGGAATTTTATTCATTACTTATTGCATTAGAGCTCGGTATTATAGCTATATTAAGCAACCGATTGTGATAACTTTAATACTTCTTTGGGTATGGTTTATGATCAGTTCTTTATTTGCTTTTTCTAATAATACTCAAGCATTTTTTATGAGTTTTGTTTATATCCGATTTATATTATTTTTTATAGCTTGTGCTTATTGGTTATTTACTGATATAGAAGCGTTCCAATTCGCAAGCACAATAATTACTATAACTTTAATTATAGCCGCTAGTGATGCATTATTTCAATTTATCAGCGGTTTTTCGATTAGCGGAAAGCCACAATGGGCAGGACGCTTAACCGGGTTGCTGCGAAGGCCAGATATTGGAATTTACCTGGCAAAGCTAATTTTTCCAATAGTATCTTTATGGATAAGTTTAGCTATCACTTTTGGAAATAAGAAAAATTTATTTTTAAATTACCTTTTTTTATTGTTAACAATTACTGTTATTTTTTTAACCGGTGAGAGAACAGCGACTGTCCTTTCTTTATTTGCTCTGACTTTATCATTATTAATCATTGCTATACATAATAAACATTTAAGAACATACACTCTCACCGCAATTGTTAGTGTTATGGGGCTACTTACCTGGATAATATATAAAGTACCATTCATTTACCAAAGGTTAATAGATTTTATGAATGACATAAGCAATTTCCCTAACAGCTTATATGGTCAGTTATTTAAAGCTTCTATCCTTTCTTGGTATGAGTATGGTATTTTTACTGGAGTAGGAATCAGACAATTTAGAAATTCCTGCCTTACTTTTAAAACAGAAGGGTTAGTAACTTATTGTGATATCCATTCTCATAATATTTATCTTGAAATATTATCTGAAAGTGGTGCTATAGGCTTTTGTTTGTTTATAATATTTGTATTATTATGCTTACGCCAAGTTATAGTATCTGCAATTATAAATGTTAATAATTTTGGAAAATTCGTAAGTTGTATTTTTGCTTTTGCAGGTCTAATTACTATACTTTTTCCTGTTAGTGTCACTATGAGCTTTATAACTAACTGGTCCGGAACATTAAATTGGACAGGAATATCATTATGTTTTTCCGCCTTATTGTTGAACTCCCAAAACAGTAGAATATCTTCATGATAAATATCTCAGCTTTTATAATTACGAAAAATGAGGCCCCCAGAGTAGCTAAAGCTATTAACAGTATAAAAGACATTGTTGATGAGATTATAGTTGTAGATAGTGGGAGTACTGATGATACTGTAAGAATTGCAGAAAGTCTTGGGGCTAAAGTAGTTTTTAATGAGTGGCCTGGGTATGTTAAGCAAAAATCCTTTGCAGAAAGTTTATGTAAAAATAACTGGGTTTTAAATATTGATGCTGATGAAGAATTAACTCAAGAGTTACAGGCGGAAATTAGGCAGATATTTAACTCAGGTAAGTACAAGGAATATAAGGCTTATAAAATAAATATTGTTACTATCCACCGATATGATAAAAAGGCTAGGATTTTTGCCCCTTCTAAAATGTTTCTCCGGCTTTATGATCGAAATTTTTGTAGCTATTCTAACACTAAAAATTCTACTACTCATGATACCGTAACTTTTAATATCCCTGACGAGGCTAATAGAAACTTAGTGTATAAGTTGAAAAATCCTTGCTATCATAGGCCAGTAGTGTCAATAGAACAGCTAATAAATAAGGGAAATTTTTACTCTAGTGAACAAGCTAAAGATCTAATAGCACAGGGAAGATGCCCATCTCGACTTCGGATAGCTTGCGAATTCCCGTTATTTTTTCTCAAGGTATTTATAAAAAGGCGTTATATTGTTTTTGGATTTGACGGTTTTGTTGATTCAATAATTTTTGCCTTTATCCGCTTTGTAAGGTTTGCTAAAACCAGGGAATTATATAAAAAAGAACAAATCGAGAATCAAAAATAATTGTTAAAAATCAATAATTTCTGCCTGTGATCTACCATGAGAGGAAGATGAGAGCAAGCAGAGGTAATGTAAGCTAACAATAAATAAATTAAATTTTAATTTAATATACTAACTTTTGTTATTGTTATTTATATTTACCTCTTAAATAATTATGTCTTAAGTTATTCAAGTATATTTGACCTTAATCATTATATTTCTTAAGCAGTTTTTGTTTATTATCTGCCATCTTAGAACCTATATCTTCTGCTTCCTGATTAGAAAAATGCTTCTTTGCCAAAGCAAAGATATTTTGTTCCTCCATAGTAATGTGTGCTTCTATGCTTTTTTTAACTACAGAAAATAATTGCAACCATTCCTCTTTATTCTCTATTTTATCTAATTGCTTTAGCATTTTAATAACTAGTTCGTGCTCACTATTACCTGCAGTTACTATTATTTTCAGGT
>Ga0172372_10011939_pt1 | contig 10969 bp, 7 predicted proteins | sample LakKiv5m_2_FD_114544 | JGI IMG/M metagenome (GOLD analysis project Ga0172372, IMG submission 114544) | Freshwater microbial communities from Kabuno Bay, South-Kivu, Congo - kab_092012_9.5m | ecosystem: Environmental > Aquatic > Freshwater > Lake | place: Democratic Republic of the Congo... | reverse complement strand
GCAGGGCGATGATCGCCGGATCCACCAGAGCGTTCATCTTGGCGCGGATGTGGCCGCTGCGGCCGGCCCTGGCATGTTCGATCTCGCGGCGGATCAGGTCCTCCATGCCACGGCGCAGGCTCACCGGTGCCACCAGCAATTTGCGGAAGCTCTGCTGTTTGGAGAAGCCGGTGAGATAGTTGAACAGCTCCACCAGATCCTGGCCGAAATCCTCGTGGGCGGTGAGCAGGCCAAGATCGGTGTAGAGACTGGAGGTCTTTGAGTTGTAGTTGCCGGTGCCGATGTGCAGATAACTGCGCAGCTTCTGCTTCTCGCGTCTCACCACCAGTGCCACCTTGGTGTGGGTCTTGAGGCCGATCACGCCATACACCACATGCACGCCGGCATGCTCCAGCTGGCGGGCCCACTGAATGTTGTTGTCTTCATCAAAGCGGGCCTTGAGTTCCACCAGGGCCATCACCTGCTTGCCATTCTCCGCCGCCCGGATCAGGGCCGCCACCACCGGCGAATCCTTGGAGGTGCGGTAGAGGGTCATCTTGATGGCGAGCACCGAAGCATCGTCGGCAGCCTGGCTGAGAAACTCCTCCACCGAGGTGGAAAATAGATCGTAGGGATGCTGCAGCAGCACATCACCTCGACGCATCACCCGGAAGATGCTCTCAAACTCCTCCGCCTTGATCGAGCCATCGGCCAGCTGGCTGCGTTGGGCCCGCACCAGCCGCGGCACCGTGCGCCCCTTGAAGGGGGCATCCCTCAGCTGGGGCAGGGAAATCGCCAGCAGGCTGGAGAGATCATCCAGCCCCAGTGGGCCATTGATGCGGTAGAGATCCTCCGCTGCGATCGCGGTGCCTTCCATCAGCAGCTGCACCACCTCATCGGGCATCTCATCGGCCACCTCCAGCCGGACCACCTCGCCGCCCATGCGTCGCTTGCGCAGGCCCTCCTGCAGGGCCTCCATCAGATCATCGGCCTCCAGATCGCGCAGCTCCAGATCGGCATCGCGAGTGACCCGAAAGAAATAATGCCCTTCAATCACCATGCCGGGAAACAACAGGTGCAGATTGAAGGCCACCAGCTGCTCCAGGGGCACCGCCGTGAATGTGGGGATGGGATCACGGCCGCTGAGCTCGGTGGGGATCGGCACGAAGCGCGGCAGGATCTTCTGGGGAACCTTGATGCGGGCGAACTGCTGCTGGCCGCTGTCGGGATCGCGAATCAGAGCCGCGATATTGAGGCTCAGATTGCTCATGAACGGAAAGGGGTGGGCCGGATCCACCGCCAGGGGGGTCAGCACTGGGAAGATCGAGGCACGAAAATACTGATCAGCCCATAGCTTCTGGGCCTCATTAAGCTGCAGATAATCGATCAGTGAAACCCCGTATTCGCCGAGATTGCGCTTCAGCGAATAGCGGTAGTGCTGTTGTTGCAGATCCAGCAGTGGGCGCAATCGGGCATGAATGGCCTCGAGCTGCTGCTGGGCGGTCAGGCCATCGTCGCTGAGGGCGCTGATGCCGGCATCCAGTTGTGACTTCAGCGAAGCCACACGCACCATGAAAAATTCATCCAGGTTGTTGCTGAAGATGGCGCTGAACTTGGCCTGCTCCAGCAGGGGCGTGTGCTCATCGAGAGCCTGGCAGAGCACGCGATGATTGAACGCCAGCCAGCTCAGCTCACGGTTGATATAAAGCTCGGGGGCGACGATCGGTTGGCTCATCGGTGGGTGCTCCTGACCGCTGCAGAGCACGAAGGTAGCAATCACACCGGCCTCAGCCGTGTCGCCCAGGTGGCATCAGCCGCGCGGCTCCGGGCGCCGCTGCTGCGGATCGGCGCCACCCGGACGGGGCTGCCCTCCCTCCACCAGGATCGTCACCCCGATCAACAGGGCCACCCCCAGCCAGAAGGGACTGGTGCGACCGAGGCTTTCGTAGGCGAAGCCGGCCAGGGGAGGGCCGAGGAAGCTGCCCAGGCTCTGCAGGCCCTGCAGGCTGCCCAGGGCCGCACCCTGGCCGCTGTCGTCCAGCCGCCGCGACACCAGCGCCCGCAGGCAGGGGGTCACCAGGCCGGTGCCCAGGGCCAGCAGCGCCACCGCGGTGAACACCATCGGCTGGGCGCTGGCCGGGCGGGCCAGGGGCAGCAGCAGGCAGCCGCTGATCACAAACCCGAGCCCGGCCAGGCTGAGCCGCCATTCGCCCCAGCGCTTCACCAGCGGACCGATCAATCCCCCCTGCACCACCGTCGCCACCACCCCGACCACCAGGAACGCGGCGCCGGCCAGGCCGGGACCCCAGCCAAAGGCCTGCTTGAGATAGAGCACCAGCACGGCCGTATAGCCGCTGAAGCCGAGGAAGAACAGGAAGAAGGCCAGGCAGAGCCTGCGGATCTGCGGGTTGCGGAACACGCGGCTGAGCTGGGTGAACGGCTGCAGCTCCCGCTTGGGCGGCAGGGCGATGCGGGCTGAGACCGGATGGGTCTCCGGCAACAGCAGCAGCACCAGCACCAGATTGGCGGCGGCGATCGACACCGCCACCAGCAGCGGCAGGTTGACATCGACCCTGCCCAGCAGGCTGACCAGCGCCGGCCCGAGGATGAAGCCCAGCCCGAAGGCGACACCGATCAGGCCGAAAGCCCTGGCCCGCCGCTCCGGCGGGGATACATCGGCGAGCACGGCGGTGGCGGTGGCGGCGGTGCCGCCGCTGAAGCCATCGATCAGACGGGCGAGGAACAGCAGGGTGAGCGGCAGACCAGCGGCCCGGGCCTCCGGCCAGCGGCTGGCCCAGGGGAAGGCGATCGTGGCGGCGAACAGGGACAGCCCGAGCACGGATCCGGCCACGCACAGGGCGATCACCGGCTTGCGGCCGTAGCGATCGCTGAGGGCACCGATCAGGGGCGTGGCCAGGAACTGGGCCACGGCATAGCTGCCGGTGAGCAGCCCCAGGGTGCGGCCATCACCGCTGAAGCCGGCCAGCAGGAAGGGCAGCAGCGGGAAGATCAGCGTCTCCCCCAACCGGTCGTTGAGCAGGGTGAGGAAGGCGCAGAGATAGACGGAGGGGCGGGCGGCGCGCACGGCAGGGCGGCTCTGCGGGCCTGGTCACGATCCCACGGCCCCGGACCCCGACCCGGGCGTCTGGTTGCTGCCCCCCTGGCCGACCGGCCACCTGCCCCCGGTCGCGGACCCCAGACCCCAGACGCCAGAGCCCGGCTCCCAGACGCCGGGCCCCGGGCCCCGGGCCCGCGGTTGATCCCGCCGCGATCCCGGCGCCGCGCCGCCTGAAACCGTCCGTAGGCGCACCAGGAAACCTGGCTGGGGGACGTTGGCGAGCACTGGGGAGCCGGCTGCGCCGCCCCTGACCCAGGGCCGCTTCAAGTTGCCGGTTGCGTTGCGCCAGTCATCCGCCGACATCGGCACCACGAGTGGGCTTCATCACCCCGGGCGCTGGCAGGCGCGGGTTGTCCCCTGCGCTTCAGCCGCAGCCCTCGCGCCGAGTCTGAATCAGCCCTGGCCCCTGAGCAGGCACTGCCCCCAGGGCTGCCTCAAAGTCGAGATCTCCGGCGCCGAACTGCGGCTCAGGGGCGGGCGGTCGCAGGATCGAGCGCTGTCGACGCCTGAATCTCCGCCCCAGAAGACGCAATCCTTGTGGCGGACGTTCAGGCAGCCCTGGCACCGTCCCTGAGCAACAGTGGTCCTGGTCTTCCCCGGCCCGATCGCCGGCGCTGCCGCCGCAGGGCGCCCAGACCCTGTGCCGGTCGCTGCCCGCCCTGCCCTGCCCTGCCCGCCACCCGCTGCCAGCTGAGCCGCCGCCGTGATGCCTCTGGTTCCGATCCCTGCGCCCGCCGGCAGCAGGGCCGCCGGCCCGGACCACGCCGCCGCTGGTCCTGGCGCTGGCGCTGGCGCTGATCCTGCCGGCACAGCATCTGCCGGCACATCTGCAGGGACACCATCTGCAGGGACACCCCCTGCGGGGATACCGTCCACCAGAACACTCCCTGCTGGAACACTCCCTGCTGGAACACTGCCTACCGGCAGATCATCTGCCGGCAGATCGTCTGCCGGCACAGCATCAGCAGCGACACCGCCCACCAGAACAGCGTCCACCAGATCAGTGCCTACCAGATCAGCGCCCACCACAACAGCGTCTGCCGGCACAGCCTCTGCGGCCGAGCTGGCCGGGCCGGAGTTCAGCGCCACGATCGCGATCAGCGGCCTCGGGCTCAGCCTGTTTCTGGTGCTGCACCTGGCGGCGGTCTCGCAGGCCCTGCTGGTGCCCGAGCGCTTCGAGCGGCTGGCCAGCTGGCTGCACCTTCAGCCCTGGTTGCCGTGGCTGGAGCTGACCCTGCTGGTGGCCCTGCTGCTGCATCCCGCCCTGGCCCTGGTCCGGACCGTGGCCAACCGCCGCCGCGGCGGTGTTGTGCTCGGACCACGGCGCAGCCGCCGCCGCGAACCGCTGGTGGGCCTGGCGGGGCTGGTGGGCCTGGCCGGACGCTGGTTGCCCTGCAGCGGCGCCCTGCTGCTGCTGTTTGTGGTCGTGCATCTGAAGCAGCTGCGCTGGTCGCGTGCCGCGGCCGGAGCTGAACGTGAGGCGCTGCTGGCGGCACTGGATGCCCCCCTGGCGCTGGCGCTCTACGGGCTGGCGGGCCTGGCCCTGACCCTGCACCTGCTCCATGGCCACGAGAGCGCCCATCGCAGCCTGGGCCTGCTGGAAAGCGGCAACCGCGCTGCGATCCGCTGGCTGGGCCGCAGCCTCGCCCTGCTGCTGGGAACGGGCTTCAGCCTGCTGGCGCTGGCCCTGGTGCTGCAGCAGCACTGGCCCTTCCCCGCCGCATCACCGCCATGAGCAGCGCCCGACCACAACCGCTGTGCCGACCACAACCGCCACGTCGGCCACGACAGCTGTGCCGGCCACGACAGCCATGCCGGCCAGGGTTGCCTCAGCCGCCATGGCTGTCTCAGCCGCAACGGCTGCCTGACCCGCAACAGCTGCCTGACCCGCCACGGCTGCCACGACCGCCACAATCGGCTCGCCCGCCACGGCCCCTGTGCCGCCGCTGCGGCACAGGGGCGGCGCCAGTGCCTGCGCGAATGGGGCACAATCCACCCGCGGCCACGTCGCCGCTGCCAGCCGGGCCGGCGCGGCCCGAGTCCACCCGGACCCCAGGGCTGCTTCAACGTGCCGGTTGCGCCAGTCGTGCGCAACACGGGCTCCATGCCTGGACTTCAGCACCCCAGGCGCTGCCGGCAACGGGTTGCCCCCTGAGCTTCGGCCGCAGCCCTCGGGCCGAGTTTGAAGCAGCCCTGGCCCGGACCCCGGGCCGGTGCCGGTGCAGCGCGGACAGGAATTCCGCAGCCTTGCAGCCCACCCTGACGGCCGCCGCCGCCCGGCAGCGCCCTGGTGAGGGGTCAGGGCGATGAGCGGCGGGCTCGATCCACAGCTGCCCGGTGGCCCCCTGGCCCAGGGCTGGAGTCGTCGCCGGCAGGAGCTGTCCTTGATCGGTCCGGCCCGCCGCCGCCAGCTGCATCTGCTGGTGGTGGGCAGCGGCCTGGCGGGGGCCGCCGCCGCCGCCACCCTGGCCGAGCAGGGCTACCGGGTCACCGTGCTCACTTACCACGACAGCCCGCGGCGAGCCCATTCGGTGGCGGCCCAGGGGGGAATCAATGCCGCCCGCAACTATGCCGCTGATGGCGACAGCATCGATCGGCTGTTCCGCGATACCGTCAGGGGCGGCGACTTCCGGGCCCGCGAGGCCGGCTGCCATCGCCTGGCCGAGCTGAGCGGCGCGATCCTGGATCAGTGCGTGGCCCAGGGGGTTCCGTTCGCCCGCGACTACGGCGGCACCCTGGCCAGCCGCAACTTCGGCGGCGCCCTGGTGAGTCGCACCTTCTACGCCCGCGGCCAGACCGGGCAGCAGCTGCTGCACGGGGCCACCGCCGCCCTGCTGCGCCAGGTGGAGGCGGGACGGGTGGAGCTGCGCTGCCGCTGCGAGATGCTCGAACTGATCACGGTGGATGGCGTCGCCCGCGGTGTGATCTGCCGTGATCTGCGCAGCGGTGCCCTGGAGACGATCACCGCCCAGGCGGTGCTGCTGGCCAGCGGTGGCTACAGCAATGTGTTCCATCTCTCCACCAATGCGGTGCAGAGCAATGCCAGTGCCATCTGGCGTGCCCATCGCCGCGGCGCCTGGTTCGCCAATCCCTGCTTCACCCAGATTCATCCCACCTGTATTCCCAGTGGCGATCCCCAGCAGAGCAAGCTGACGCTGATGAGCGAGAGCCTGCGCAACGATGGCCGCATCTGGTTGCCGCTGCAGCCGGGCGACAGCCGGCCGGCCGGGCAGATTCCTGAGGCGGAACGCGACTACTTCCTCGAACGCCTCTATCCCCGCTTCGGCAATATGGTGCCCCGTGATCTGGCCTCCCGTCGCGCCCGTGAGCTCTGCCTGGAGGGCCGTGGGGTGGGCCCGGGGGGGCGTTCGGTGTATCTGGATCTGGGCGACGCGATCCGGCGCGAGGGGCTGGAGGTGATCGAGAGCCGTTACGGAAATCTGCTGGGGATGTATGAGCGGATCAGCGGCGAGGATCCGCGCCAGCTACCGATGCGCATCTATCCGGCACCTCATTACACAATGGGTGGGCTGTGGGTGGATTATCATCTGATGAGTACAATCCCAGGTTTGTTTGTGCTGGGGGAGGCAAACTTCTCCGAGCATGGCGCCAATCGGCTCGGGGCCAGTGCCCTGATGCAGGCCCTGGCGGATGGCTACTTCATCGCCCCGGCCACGGTGCCCGCCTGGCTGGCCAATCACCCCCAGGAGCGCATCAGCGCCGACCATCCGGCCTGCCGCGCCGCCAGGGCGGCGGTGGAGGCCCGCATCGCCGCCCTGCTGGTGCCGGCCGCCGCCACCGCCGGGCGGTTGCCGGCGGCCCACTGGCGCCGGCGGCTGGGACAGCTGCTGATCGATGCCTGCGGCATCAGCCGCAGCGGCCCGCGGCTGACGGAGGCCCTGGCGGAGCTGGAGGCGCTGCGGCAGCAGTGCGCGGCGGAGCTGCGGGTGAGCGACCATGACGGCACCGCCCAGGCTGAGTTGAGCCAGGCGCTGCGCCTGCAGGATTTCCTGGCCCTGGGAGAGCTGATGCTGCGCGATGCCCTGGCCCGGGAGGAATCCTGCGGCGCCCACTTCCGCGAGGAATACCAGAACGCCGAGGGTGAGGCCCGCCGCGATGACCAGCGCTTCGCCCACATCGCCGCCTGGGAGCACCGGCCGGAGGGGCCGCCGCAGCGGCATCAGGAGCCGCTGGCGTTCACATCGCTGCAGCCCGATCGCCGCGACTACCGCTGAGGCCGCTGGGTCTGGGCGCCTCGCTGGGCGCCGTCCTGGCAGGATCCATCGCTAATTTTTTCGCCATTTTATCGATAATTCTATGGCGTGTTTGATGGCGTATTTGATAGTATGATTGATGGCAAGCCCCTGGCGATCTCCGGCAGCCACCGACGATGACAGGACGATGACGGGATGGGATGGGATGGGATGGGATCAGTGTTGTCTCAATGGCTTGGCGGATCGGCTGCATGCAAATCTTCAGTTATTGACGGCTGATCTGGCCCTCTCGCCAGCGATGCCACTGCTCAAACATCTGCTTTTCCAGCGCCAACAGCCGCCGGCCCATCTCTTTGTTGACACCGGCGCGTTCCGCGATGGCGGTGAAATCACGCTTGATGTGCGCCCAGCAAATCTGGCGGCGGTGCAGGGGAAGCCAGCTGTAAGCGCTATAGCGATCCGTGACCACGATCCCCTCAAAGGCCTCACCCAAAACCTCTCTGGCCACGTCGGCTGAGCGGCTCAGGGCCAGATGAAACACCGCCAGCGCAGGGGTGACCAGCACCCACAGCCAGCCCCGCTTCCGCTCGGGATTGTTGCCGTCCGCGTTGCCGATCGGTCCGCCGGTTTCATCCATGTGCGCCACCGGTTCCTTGCGGATCGCCTCTTTGGCCTCCTCCACCAGTGACGCCAGGCTTTCGCTGAGACGGCAGCGGATGGCGGGAATGGCGCCAGTGGTGAGCTGAATGCCAAGCAACTGATCCAGCAGACTTTGCACCTTGCGATGGCTGAGGTGGTACACACCGCCCCAAAGCCCCACCAAGGCGCTGAGCTGAGGGCCAAAGCCTCCGCCCTCCACTCCCGCTGGCAACACGGCGCGGGTTGTCGCGTGGCAGTGCGTGCAGATCAGCCGATGCAGCTGGTGCTCAATCACAAACGGCTCGATCCTGGGGATGTCGATCACCTGATGGCGATGCGGTTCAGGATCCACACCGCTCAGCGCTTCCCCGCAACCACTGCAGGTGCTGGGGATATGGGGGGATGACCTCCGCGCACTGCTCCGTTGGGAGGAGGTTGCGGCTGGCGCCAGGATGGCCTTCCTGACCGCCGCGCTTGCGGCCGCTGCCCTTGCGCTTTTCGTTGGCTGGGGGTTGGAAACCAGAGCCATCACTGGAGGGAGGCTTTGAGGAGTTTCTGGAGCTGCGACCCTTCTGCTCCTCCAGCTGGGCGACATGGTTGATCCGTTGCTCCAACAGCGCCCTGACAGCAGGCGGTGTCGCCTCCCAGTCAGAATCGGTGATGCCGGCAGGTGAAGGAAACATCTCGGTCTGTCCCGTTCTGAGATAAAAGCGGCTGCCCGGGATCTGTCAAGGGCAGTGGGGTCTGGAGCCGCCCCCCTGAACGATTAAGAGGAAAAGTGTTGTGTAAAGTTTAACAACGCTTTCTTTGCACGCAGCCTCCTTGAAGTGATTACTGCTAAGTTTTTGGTAAATATCTTTGATTCAGAACCATGGCCGATAAGGTCATCAGCTACAAGGGTGCGAATCCCGAAGAGCTTTTAGCGATCGCCTGCAAGGCCGTTGCCCTGTGGTGCGACAAGGATCCAGAATTGGTGACACCCGACGAAGACGGGCAACTGCTCTGCTCGGGTGACAGCTCAGCCGTAATCGTCTACGCAGAAAGCGATCCAGCCGCCCTGGTTTTTCAAGTCTACTATTCTTTATGGAATCAAAGAAAGCCCAGCTCTTTATGCACTGATCAACGAGATTAATGCCGATGTCGTGATTGGACAGATCTATTTTTCGGAAGATTCAAGTCAGATCCGCTATTATTACAGGTATCCTGCTGATAATCCCAGCCCCGATTTAATTGAATATATTCTTGCCTATATGGTTGCAACGGCAGATCATTACGATGACCGCTTGAAAACAAGACTGGGTGGAGAGCGCTTCTTTGAGCAGGAAGAGGATGAAGTAGATGTCTGATTATAGTCACCTCTTTGTGCTGGCCTTTGCCTTGGCTAGCACTTGGACGGTCTGCCGCTGACCATTGCGCTCGATCAAGAGCGACACCTGCTGATCAACCATCTCGCGGTTGAGAGCGCGTATCAGATCAATCCGCCGGGTCACGCTTCTTCCATTGATCTCAATCAGAATATCGCCACTTTCCAGCGGAATATCCTCCGATTTCTTCACTTTTTTCACTGTGACGGCATGCCGAATTCCCGTCTCACTGAGGTGCTGAACTAGCGAGATTGAAATGCCGATGCTGGCCCTGATGATGCAGCCGTGGGCTTCCAGTTCAGGGACAACCGCTTGAAGGGTTTCGGCAGGAACGGCCATATTCACGGTTTCAGCGGGGCCGAGCGTATTCATACCAAGCACACGGCCTTTGATGTTGATCAGTGGTCCACCCGAATTGCCTGTAATAACAGAGGCATCAGTTTGAATCATTTCCTCGATCACACTGCCATTAGGCCTGCGGATCTGCCGTGAGAGGCCGCTAATAATTTCAAGACTTGCTGATTCACGGTAGGAATTTGGCGACCCGATGGCGATGCTGAGCTCCCCGAGTTGAGGCGGCGTGGATTCCAGCTCAAGGGCATTGCCGGTCAGGCCAGGTACGCGCAGGAGAGCGACATCGTTCTCGGGATCGCGGCCGATCACGGTTCCCTCCAGAGGACCGCGTCCGACAGGCTGCACCGTCAGTGGATCGGCGAGACCTTCCACGACATGATGATTGGTCACAACCAGCTCCTTGCCGTAAATCCAGCCGGAACCCTGGCTGTCGGTGGACAGATCCTTGCTGAAGCCATAGATCGTGACTGTGGACGGCAGCAGCTCGCGGATCAGCGCGGTCAGCTCCTGATTGAATGCATGAAGTGTGACGTGCATGGGTGCATGATCGGTCTCAACAGAGATCGGCTTGTGCCGGCATGAGCAGCTCTGGAACCAGGACCCTCTCAGCGTAGGCAGACCGCCAGCGGTCGCTTCGGTTGTCCCGCCAGGGCGTTTCGGTGCTCCGAACCCCGGTGGTGAGGCCCGAATCGATCGGTTCGGCTCACCCCTCCCAGGCTCCGTTGCGCCGCGGCGACAGTGAGCGCACCGGGGGCGAAGGCAGAGTTCTCCGAGATCCCCGTCACTCCAGCGGTCACCCGCAACTGTCGCCAGTCATTCACGCAATTCACACCATGCTGACCCGCCGTTCCTCCTCTCCCTTTGAGCTGTTCGACCGCCTCGAGCAGCAACTGAGCCAGCAACTGCACACCGCCGAGCGCGTGCCCGCCGCTGAGGTGCACGAGACCCCCGAGGCCTACGAGGTGGTGCTTGAACTCCCCGGCGTCGATAAGGCCGCCATCGAGGTGAAGGCCACCGAACGCTCAATGGCAATCAGCGCCGAGCGCCGCAGTCAGCGCCAGCTGGGCAGCCATCCCGCGGAGTCCGACGATGCCAGCACTGGCAGTGATGCTCCCGTCCAGGCTGACAGGGTGCGTGGTTCACTCCCCAGGCCACTCATGAGTGAGTTCCGCTACGGCACCTGGAGCCGCAGCTTCCGCTTCCCGGTGGCGATCGAGCGCGAGCAGCTCCAGGCCGTCTACCGCGACGGGCTGCTCACCGTCACCGCCCCCAAGGCCAACAAGGTGAGCACCGTGACCGTG
>Ga0172372_10011938_pt1 | contig 10970 bp, 7 predicted proteins | sample LakKiv5m_2_FD_114544 | JGI IMG/M metagenome (GOLD analysis project Ga0172372, IMG submission 114544) | Freshwater microbial communities from Kabuno Bay, South-Kivu, Congo - kab_092012_9.5m | ecosystem: Environmental > Aquatic > Freshwater > Lake | place: Democratic Republic of the Congo... | reverse complement strand
GGCAGGGCCAGGGATCCCACGACCATGATCGCCGCGAGGTGCTCCCAGATCTCGGCCAAGCCCGCGCCCCGGAACAGGATGGCGCTGGACAGCGCCACGAACTGGGTGGTGGGCGAGGCCTCCATGACCACGCGCATCGGGGCGGGCATGCTCTCCATGGGGGTCACCGCGCCTGACAGCAGGTTCAGGATCACGAAGACCGGGATCGACATCAGAGCGAACTGCGGCATCGATCCGGCCGAGGTCGCCAGCAGGATGCCTATGGCGGCGGTTGCGAACAGGTAGGGCGCGACACAGGCCATGAACAAGGCCACCGAGCCGTGGATCGGCACGCCCAGGCCGGCCTGCACCACGAACTGCAGCGACAGGAAAGCCGCCGCCGCCACGACCACGCCGTTGGCGATGATCTTGCCCAGCGCCACCTCCATCGGGGTGACGGGCATGACCAGAAGCCGCTCGATCGTGCCGCGCTCGCGCTCGCGCATGAAGGCCGCCCCGACCAGCAGGATCGACAGGATGGTGAGATCCAGGGTGATCTGCATCACCGAGACAAACCAGATGGCCTGGTGGTTGGGATTGAACGCCGTCCGCGAAACCACCCGTACGGGCAGAGAGGCCTCGGTCGACGGCGAGCCGAGCGCGCTGGCGACCTCGGCGGAGACGATCCGGCCGACGTGGCTGGCGCCTAGGCCCGCCTGGGTCATGGCCGTGGCGTCGATCAGCAGCATCAGGCCGGGCTTGCGGCCGCGCAGCAGGTCGGCCTCGAAGCTCGGCGGGATCTCCAGAACGAAGATCACCTGGCCCGTCTCCAGGGCCGCGTCGGCGGTTTGGGCGGTCAGGGGGATCGGGGCGCGAAACAGCGGCGGCTGCAGGGCGTCGGTCAGGCGGCGCGACAGGGGAGAGCGATCGTTGTCGACCACCCCGATCGGGGCGTTGTTGACCTCGGTCTTGATGTCCTTCGAGACGGTGTAGACCGCGAAGGTGAAGGCGAAGAGGATCAGCACGATCGCCGCCGGATCGCGCCACAGGCTGGCGAACTCCTTCAGGGTCAGGTTCAGGACGTTGGCCGGGCGCACGGCTTAGACCTCCTGCTTCTTGAGCAGGACCCGCGCGGCCGCCAACTGGACGAGGCCCAGGAGCGCCAGCACCGCGATCGCCGGCGCCAAGTCGGCCAGGCTGCGCGCCTTCACGAAGGCCCCGAGGCTGACCTGTTGGAACCAGGCGCCAGGGAAGATGGCGTGGATTAGCCGACCCGCGCCTTCGATCTCGGACGCCGGATAGAGGAAACCGGAGAAGTTGATGGCGGGGATCAGGGTCAGGATGGCCGCCGCCGCCATCACCGCCGTCTGGCTGCGCAGCACCGACGACAGCAGGACGCCAAAGGCCGTGCTGGCGAAGACATAGGCCAGCCCGCCCGCCAGCAGGGCGAGGTGGGAGCCGTTGACCGGCGCGTCGAACCAGCCGATCGCGCTGGCGACCAGGGCCAGGAAGGCGATCATCGCCACGACGACATAGGGCGCCTGCTTGCCGATCAGGTACTCGCCCACCGTCGCCGGCGAGGTGTAGAGGTTCAGGATCGAACCCAGCTCCCGCTCTCGCACGACGCCCAGGGCCGTGGTCATGGCCGGGATCAGCGCTAGGGCGAACATGATCACCCCGGGGGTGATGGCGAAGACGCTACGGAAGCCCTGGTTGTAGCGAAAGCGCGGCTCAAGACTCATCGGCGCGACCTGGACGGGCGAGACCCCGTACTGCTGTCGGATGCGGTCGTAGGCGTAGGCTTGCATCAGAGCCAGGGCGTAGCCCTCCGCCGTCTCGCCCCGGAAGGGCGCGGCGCCGTCGACGGTCAGGCCGACCTCGGGCTGGCGTCCCGACAGCAGCGCCTTGCCGTAGCCGGGGGGGATGGCCACGGCCACCGTCACCTCGCCGGCGCGCAGGCGGCGGGTCATGTCGTCGATGCTCTCGAACGGCGGCTTGCGCTGGAAGTAGCGCGACCCCTCGAACGCCTGGGCCAGGCCGCGGCTCTCGACGCTCTGGTCTTGGTCGAGCACGGCGAAGGTCAGGTTCTCGACGTCGAACGAGATGCCGTAGGCGAAGACGAACAGCAGCAGCAGGGGCGCGAGGATCCCGAAACCCAGGCGCACCGGGTCGCGTCGCAGCTCCAGGCTTTCGCGGCTCGCGAAGGCCCAGATGCGCGCCAGCGGCCGCGAGCGCGCACGGCTGGCCGTCTGGGCGACCGAGGTCGCGGCCGCGGGGACTTCGTCGCTCTGCGCTTCGGCCAGATAATCGACGAAGGCTTCTTCCAGCGTCGCCGCGCCCCGCTGCGCGCGCAGGTCCTCCGGCGCGCCGACGGCCAGCACCTTGCCCGCGTCCATCAGCGAGATCCGGTCGCACCGGGCGGCCTCGTTCATGAAATGGGTGGAGAGGAAGACGGTCACCCCGTCCTCGCGGGCAAGCCGGATGATCGTGCGCCAGAACATGTCGCGCGCGGCCGGGTCCACGCCCGAGGTCGGCTCGTCCAGGATCAGGATGTCCGGCCGGTGCAGGCAGGCGGCCGCCAGTTGCAGGCGCTGGCGCACGCCCAGCGGCAGGCTGGCCGGGTAGCTGTCGGCGTTGTCCATGAGGTCGAAGGCTCGAAGCGCCTCGTCCAACCGCCGGTCCCGCTCGCCCGCCGGAATGCCGTAGAGCTTGGCCTGCAGGGCGAGGTTTCCCCGGACCGTCAGCTCCTCGTACAGCGAGAAGGCCTGGGACATGTAGCCGAGGCGGGCGCGGCGGGCGATCGACGAGGCGTCGACGGGCTCGCCCAGCACTTCGGCCTCGCCGGAGGTGGCGGCCAGCAGCCCGACCAGCATCTTCATCGTCGTGGTCTTGCCGCAGCCGTTCGAGCCCAGGAACCCGAAGATCTCGCCGCGCCGAATCTCGAAGCTGACGTTATCGACCGCTACGAAGTCGCCGAAGCGCCGGGTCAGGCCACGGGCGCGGATCGCCGGTGTTCCGTCGCCGTCGGTCAGGGGGGGAGCGACGACTGGCTCGGGCGGCTTGCCCGAGACGAGCAGGGTGTAGGCGGCCTCCATGCCTCCGGCGTCGCCAATCACCTCGGCGGCGGGCCCGTCGGCGAGGACCCTGCCGTCGTCCAGGGCGACGATCCTCTGGAAGCGCTCGGCCTCCTCCATATAGCCGGTGGCGACCAGCACCGTCATGTCGGGCCGGTCGGCGCGGAGCTGGTCGATCAAAGCCCAGAACTGTCGGCGCGACAGCGGGTCGATGCCGGTCGTCGGCTCGTCCAGGATCAGCAGGTCGGGATCGTGGACCAGGGCGCAGCAGAGCGAGAGCTTCTGCTTCATGCCGCCCGAAAGCTTGCCGGCAGGGCGGTCGAGGAAGCGGGAGAGGCCGGTAGCCTCGGTCAGCCGCTGGATGCGCGCGCGCCGCTCATCGGACGGCTGGCTGTAGAGCCGGCCGTGGAAGTCGATGTTCTCCCGCACCGAGAGCGTCGGATAGAGGTTCTTGCCCAAGCCCTGGGGCATGAAGGCGATACGCTCGAAAGCCTTGGCGCGCTGGCGCCCGCGCCGCATGTCGGCGCCGAACACGCGCACCTCGCCGGTCTGCATCCGGCGCGCGCCGGCGATCAGCGACAGCAGGGCTGACTTGCCGACCCCGTCGGGACCCACCACGGCGGTGGTCGAGCCGGCCGGTATGGTCAGCGACACCCCGCGCAAGGCCAGGCGCTTGCCGTAGCGGTGCGTGAGCCCGCTGACCTCGACCAGCGCTTCAGCGGCCATCGCTCAGCCTCAGATCGGCGGGCCAAGGGGCTTTGGCGTCGCGCCGGACATAGGCCTCGCCGGTCAAGCCGCCGTGGACGCCGTCGCGGTGAGCGGCCAGCCAGTCCCGGTCGATGGCCAGCTTCACGCGGTACATCAGCTTATCGCGTTCGGAAGCCGTCTCGACCGTGCGCGGGGTGAACTGGGCGTCGGCGGCGATGAAGGCCACGCGGGCCGGCGCGACCAACGGGCTGGCGGCGTCCAGCTTCAGTCGCGCCTCGGCGCCGATGCGCAGCTGGGCCACCTCCCGGGTGGGGATGAACACGGTCATATAGGCGTCGAGCGGGTCCAGCAGGGTCAGAACCCGCGAGCCGGGGCCGACCATCTCTCCGGGCTCCAGCAGCCGATACTCGACCCGGCCGGCCGCCGGCGCGCGCAGGCGGGCGTCGCCGATGGCCGAGCGAACCTCGCTGAGCTGCGCCTCGGCGGCCTGGACCATGGCGGCGGCCTGAGCCTGTGCGGCCTGCGCCCCGGCCAGGGCGGCGACGGCGGCGTCGCGTTGGGTGCGGCGACGGTCGGCGTCGGCGGGCGAGACGGCCTCGTCACCCACCAGTTGATCGGCGCGGCGGGTCTCGACCTGGGCCAGGGCGAGGGCGGCGCGGCGAGCACGCACCTCGGCGGCCACGCGGGACTCGGCCTCGCGGGCCGCGGCGGCGTTGGCGATGGCGGCCTGCGACTTGGCGTCCAACTGCTCGGTGTCCTGGGTCGCCACCACGGCGCCAGCCTCGACGAGGTCGCCTTCGCGCGGCGTGACCGTGAGCAACCGTCCCGCCATCTTGGCCGAGACGACGAAGCGCTGCAGCTCCACCCGGCCATTCGCGTAGACGAACCCCTCGGGCGGACCGGCGTCTTGGGCGCCGCGCCAGATCCAATATCCGCCGGCCGCGCCCAGGATGGCGAGGACGAGAAGGAAAGCTGGTAGCCGCTTCGTCATGTTTGCCTTGGCCGCGCCTGTGATCCGCACGAGAGTGATGCATATTACGACGTTGCAGTGCAGCATAATTTGATCAAGCGCACGACGGACGTCGAACAGCCGACATAGTTTTCGGTCTCCGTGGCCAGGGAGAAGAAGAATGATTTCGCGGCGAGCCTTTCTGGGCCGGGGATCTGCGATCGCCGTGAGCGCCTATGGCGCGGCCTTGGCCGGCTGCTCGGTGGGAAAGCCCTATGTTGCGCCGCAACCGGATCTGCCTCACCGCTTTCCCGGCCAGGACGCGGTGGCTTCGTCCGGCGCGGTGGCGCTCGCGGCCTGGTGGCGTGGCCTGGGCGATCCCTCCCTGACCGCCTGTGTCGAGGCGGCCCTGACCAACAACGCCGATCTTCGCGTGGCCGCCGGCCGGATCGAACAAGCCCGCGCGGGCCTCGACGCCGTACGAGCCCTGTCGCTGCCGATCGGCCAGGTCTCCGGCGTCGCCGGCCGTGGCGAGGACAGCGCCTCCAGCCCCGAGGGGCGTCTCCTCGATGGCTTCCGCCTGAGCCGCGAGACCGATCTCTACACCAGCGTCCTGGCCATCGGTTGGGAAGCCGACCTGTTCGGCCAAATCCGCCAGGCGCGCGAGGCGCGGGCGGCCCAGGTCGAACTGGAGGAAGAGAAGGCGCGGGCCATGAGGGTGGCGGTCGCCGCCGAGACCGTCCGGGCCTATGTCCTGCTGCGCGCCCTGCAGGGGCGATCGGCGATCCTCGACGCGCGAACCGTCCTGGCCGAGCGCGCGCTGACCTTGGCCGAGCGTCGGGCCGCGGTAGGCGAGGGGGCGAGGGTCGAGGTCAACGCCTCCCGGGCCGAACTGATCGCGCTTCGCTCGGCCCGACCGCCCCTGGAGGCGGGCCTGATCAAGGCCGCCGACGCTCTGGATCTGCTGCAGGGCGCGTCGCTGGGCCAGAGCCGTGTGCTGCTGGCCGAGCCCGGGGAACTGCCGGCGGCCTTGCCCGCCGCGGTCCTGGACGCCCCGGCCGCCGCCGTGGCTCGGCGGCCTGACGTGGCGGCTGCCGAGCGCGCCGTCGCCGCCAGCCACGCGGGCGTGCGGGTGGCGATGGCCGGATACTATCCGTCCGTGAGCCTAGGAGGACTTGTCGGCTTCTCCAGCACGGACGCCGCCCGGCTGTTCGATCCGGACGCCAAGCTCTGGCTCGGCGGAGCGTCGGTGCGCTGGCGGCTGCTCGATTGGGGGCGACTGGACGCCGACCTGCGCGCGGCCAAGGGCCGCGAGGCCGAGGCGCTGGCCGTCTATCGCGCCACGACCGAAAAGGCGGCGGCCGAGATCGACGCCGCCCTGGCCGCGGTGCGAGCCGGGGCCGAGCGGACCCGCCAGGTCGAGATCCTGATCGGCGAGATCGCCAAGGTGCGCCGCGCCGCTGATCGCGCTCATGCCGTGGGGGAGGCCGCCCTGGACCCGGTGCTGCGCGCCGACCAGCGGCTGTGGGAGGCCAAGGAGCAAGGCGTCATCGCCCGTTCGGCCGCGCTGGAGGCCTCGATCGATCTCTATCGGGCGCTGGGCGCGAGCTGATCGCCGCGCTTCAGCAAGCCCCAGAGCCTAGGCGCGCGAAGCGGACCTGAATGCGTTGCCAGGTATTGAGCTTGATCGGCTCACCCCGGCGGAGCTTGGTCCAGGTCGTTTCGCTGATGCCGTAGACTGTATTCAGGTGTTCTCGCGTAATCGCCGGCAGGGCGCCCTTGAGCGTCTCGAAACGCTCGCGACTGATGATGACGGTCTCGGCCACAGGAAGCTCCAAGGATGCAAAGAGGCGGCCGGCGCCAGGGGGGAGCGCGCCGGCCGCGGACGATCGCCGGGGGAAGGACGGGCGATCGTTACTCGTGCGCCGCCCCGGCGGGCTTGCGATAGTCGAGGGCCGGCGGCCGATCGCCGAGCATGGCCTTGTAGGTGAAGTTCGGACCGCGACGCTGGTCGAGCTCGGCCTTGGCCTTCTTGACGATGTCCGGGTTGGCGAAGAGGTCCGCGCCGGTCAGGGCCAGGGTCTTGGCGGCGTTGACCGCGCCCTTCACGCCGATCGACGAACCGGCGGCCGCGACATTCTGCCAGCTGTGACCGGCCGAGCCGGGCACGAAGGTCGCCGTGCCCAGGCCAACGGTCGGCGTAACCCAGCTGATGTCCGACACGTCGGTCGAGCCGCCGCCGCCCTCCAGTTCGACCTTGTAGGGTTCGACCGTCTTGACGGTGTCGATCGACGGCGGATTGACCAGCGAGGTCTGGATCTTCTTGGCGAAGGCGATCTCTTCCGGCGTCCAGGTGATGCCGCCGACCTTGCGCAGGTTGGCGTCCATCACGCGGCCCAGGGTGTCGTTCGGCAGCAGGGCGTAGACGCCGCCGGTGATCTCCTTGTCGACCGTGGTGCCGGTGGCCAGGGCCGCGCCCTCGGCCGCCTTCTCGACCCGCGCCCAAACGTCTTTGACCACCGCTGGGTCGGGGTGGCGGACGTAGTAGTAGACCTCGGCGAAGTTGGGCACGACGTTCGGCGCCGTGCCGCCGGCGGTGATCACATAGTGGATACGGGTCTTGTCCGGCGTGTGCTCGCGCAGGAAGTTGGTGGCCACGTCCATGACCTCGACGCCGTCCAGGGCCGAGCGGCCCTTTTCGGGCGCGCCGGCGGCGTGGGCCGAAACGCCGTGGAAGCGGAACTTGCCGCTGATATTGGCCATCGACACGCCCTGGACGGCCGAGTTGCTGTTGGCCGGGTGCCAGTGCAGCGTGACGTCAACATCGTTGAACAGGCCGTCGCGGACGAAATAGACCTTGCCCGAGCCGCCTTCCTCCGCAGGCGTGCCGTACACGCGCAGCTCGCCCTTGATGTTGTTCTTGACCATCCAGGCCTTCAGCGAGACAGCCGCGCCGACCGAGGCGGCGCCGAAGAGATTGTGGCCGCAGCCGTGGCCGGCGATTTGGCCGGGGATGCTGGTCTTCACCGGATCGGCGGTCTGGGCCAGACCCGGCAAGGCGTCGAACTCGGCCAGGATGGCGATGACCGGACCCGCGCCATTCTTGTAGCTGGCGATAAAAGCGGTCGGTTCGCCCGCGACGCCGGCCTTCACCTCGAAGCCGGCGGCCTTCAGCTGATCCTGCAGCAAGGCGGTGCTCTTGGTCTCCTGATACCCCACCTCGGCGAAGCCCCAGATCTTCAGGGCCGCATCCTTGATGTTGGCCGCGTCGGCGTCGACGAGCTTGAGGATCTGCGCCTTTTCGGCGTCGGTGACCGGCCTGGCGAAGGCTTGCGGCGCCAGGACCCCGCTCGCCACGGTGGCGGACAGGAGGGCGAGCTTGAGGGTGGACAGCTTCATTGGAACGTTTCCCCGGGAAAGCGAAGGATCGCGCCGCCGGACAATGGAGGCGGTCTACCGATGAGACGCACCGCGTGGCCGCGACCTCACCTGGGAACTCAAAAAAATATGCGCGGGCCTCAGAGGCCGCGCGAGGGACGGATCAGCTCGATCCGGCGGTCGTCACTATGGCCGACCTCGACCAACCCATAGGTGCGCAGCGCCGCAGCAAAGGCGTCGACCTGTCCGGTCTTGAAGACGCCGCTCACCGGGGTCGCGGCCAGGGTGGGATCCGAAACGTCCAGCTTGCGCTCCGAGAAGCGGTTCATCTCGGCGACCACGGCGGACAGGGGCTCGCCGTCGAAGACCAGGCGCCCCTGCAGCCAAGCCGCTTCCTTGGCCGTGTCGACGGCGGCGATCATCCAGTCGGCGCGGTCAGCGGCCACGAAGCGCGAGCCGGCGGCCATCTCGACCTGCCGCGGGCCCTTGGGAGACGCGCCAGCGATCCGCACGCGGCCCTCGACCAGGGTCACCGAGAGCTTGCCGGGCTCCAAGCGTACGTCGAAGGCCGTCCCGACGGCCGTGACGGACTTGTCGCCCGCGGCGACGATGAACGGACGGGTCTTGTCCTTGGCGACCTGGAAATAGGCCTGGCCCTTCAGTAGGGTCAGCCGGCGCTCGCGGCCCCAGTGATTGACCCGGACGGCGGAGTCGGTGCTGAGGGTCACCACCGAATTGTCGGCCAGACGGAACGTCGAGCGCTCGCCGACGGCCGTGGTGAAGACCGGTTCGTCGACGACGGACGCCGCGCCTTCGTCGTCCGCGCGCCGGCGCAAGCCAAAGGCCGCGACGCCGACGAGGGCCACCACGCTGGCCGCGGCCAGACCCAGATTTCGACGGCTCAACGGACGGGGGCGCGACGCGTCGATGCTCAGCGCATCGGCTCGCAGAGTCGCGAAGGCCGAATCGCTCTCGACGCTGGAAAGGTCATTCCAGGTGGCGCCGACCGCGTTCCAGGCGTCAGCGTGCCGCGCGTCGGCGTTCAGCCAGCGCTGGAAGTCGCGTCGTTCATGGAGAGAGACATCGCCAGCTTGCAGCCGCGCGAACCAAGCCGCGGCCGCGCTAGCCGGGTCTTCGGGTCTCTCTTGCTCCGACGTTGTCGACGTCATCCTGGTCCCGCAGGCGTTCGTGCAAGTGCCGAAGCGCCTTCATCACGTGTTTCTCGACAGCGCTGACGGAGACACCCAGGCGCTGGGCGACGAGCTTGTAGCTCATCTCCTCGAAGCGCACGAGGATGAAAACCCGTCGCGTACGTTCCGGCAGCGCATTCAAGGCCGCCATCACCCGCGCCACCTGTTCGCGTCCCTGTAAGACGCGCTCGGGAGACATTTCATCAACGGGGTGATGCGTTTCTTGCAGTTCGCAGTGATCGGAGCGGCGGCGGGTGCGATCTCGGCGGCCGCGGTCGATCAGGACATTGGCGGCTACCTCGAACAGGTAGCCTTCCACATTGTTCACGACAGGGGCCGGCTGGCGCTTCTGGATTCGCAGGAGGACCTCCTGCACCAGGTCCTCGACATCGGCGGCCGGCGCGCGGCGCGAAAAGAAGGCCCGCAGCGCCGGGATGAACCGCGCGCCGCTGTCGACCAGGGCCGTCGCCTCCCCGGACGCCCTTGACGTTTTGACGCCCCAGATCATGACCACCACCCCGACATGACGGTTAGGTGAAATCCTGCTTTCCCGCCTGTCAAGCCGCCGCCGGACAATGGGCGCGAACGCACGCGCGCTTTGACCTGTTGCCTAAAGCCTGTGCAGCGCGCGATCTTGGGGCGCGGGCGCTGACGGCTTTGGCATGGCCGCCCGTCAAAATAAGGCATGGTCCGCGCCCTCGGCGGCGCGAGAGCCAAGCCGCCGGGGAGGTCGGGAGTCGCTGTTGTTCAGGTCCAGAGCGTTGGGAGCGTCGCACAGGCGCGGCCTCGTCACGGCCCTGCTCTGCGCGGCGGCCGTCGGGGCCTTCGCGCCGGCCGCGGCCCTGGCGGGACCGGGCCGATCGGCGGACGCCGCGCGCCGCTTCGACCTGCCCGCCCAGCCCCTGAGCCAGGCGCTGAATCAGCTGGCCCTGCGCAGCGATCGCGAAATCCTGTTCTCTCCCAGTCTCACCTCGGGACGGCGCAGCCCGTCATTGAGCGGGACCTTTACGGCCGAGCAGGCCCTGGCCCGGCTGTTGGCGGGTTCGGGCCTGACCTTTCGGCTGGAGGGGCGCAGCTTCCTGGTGGTGCGAGCGCCCAAGCCGGGCGAGGAGCCGCAAGCCGGCCCCTCGCCGGTCGCCCCGCCGGTCGATCTGGACGGTTTGGTCGTCACGGCGCTGAAGCGCTCGAGCTTGGTCCAACAGACGCCGCTCAGCATGGTGGTGATCGACGGCGAGCAACTCGCGCGCATGGCCATGACCAACATCGAACAGGCCGCGCCGACTCTGCCGGGACTGAAGCTGATTTCCACCGCGTTCGGCCGGCGCCTGGTGCTGCGAGGCGTCTATGGGGCGGGCGAGGCCACGACAGGGCTCTATTACGACGAGACGCCGATGACCGGCCCGGTCGGCACGACGGCCGACCCAGGCGTCATGGCGCCGGAGCTGGCGCTGGTGGATGTCGATCGGATCGAGCTTCTGCGCGGTCCCCAGGGCACGCTCTACGGCTCGGGCGCCATGGGCGGGGCCCTGCGAATCCTGTTCAAGCGCCCCGACCTCGGCGGCGACGCGGGCTCCATCGGGATGTCGGTCGCGAGCCTGGCCCACGGCGGGGAGGCCATGAGCGGTGCGGCGGTGTTGAACGCCGTGGCGATCCCCGACGCGCTGGCGGTGCGCTTGACGGCCTATGACCAGC
>Ga0172372_10011936_pt1 | contig 10973 bp, 11 predicted proteins | sample LakKiv5m_2_FD_114544 | JGI IMG/M metagenome (GOLD analysis project Ga0172372, IMG submission 114544) | Freshwater microbial communities from Kabuno Bay, South-Kivu, Congo - kab_092012_9.5m | ecosystem: Environmental > Aquatic > Freshwater > Lake | place: Democratic Republic of the Congo... | reverse complement strand
CGGAACAGGGGCCGGGTGGACGACCGCGACGCGCACATCGGATCGGTAGCCAAGGCAGCGGTCGTGCTCGAGGCGCTCTCGCGCCATGTCGAAGGGGCGACGCTCGCGCAGCTCGTCGCGGAGACCGACCTCAACAAGACGACGGTGTTTCGCGTCCTCGCAGCACTCCAGGATGTGCGCTACGTCTGGCAGGATCCGATCGATCGCCGCTACCGTATGGGCGAGGCGCTTTCGGCGCTGTCGCGCAAGGCTGGCATCATCGACCTGACCGCCCTTGCCCAGCATCCGCTCGCGCGGCTCGCGCAGGTGACGGCGGACACGGTCTTTCTGTCGGTCCTCGAGGGGACGGCCAGCCTCTGCGTGGCGCGCGTGCTCGGCAGTTTTCCGATCCGGACCCTGTCGCTGTCGGTGGGCGACCGCCACCCGTTGGGGGTCGGGGCCGGCGCGCTCACGCTCCATTGCGCCTTGCCCGAGGACAGGGCCGAGCGGCTGGCGGCCGTCAACGCAAGCTGGCTGGCCGAGTTCGGGATCGACGCCGCGCGGCTCCGGGCGAAGCGCGCGGACTATGCCCGTCTCGGCTTTGCCCACAACGACAGCATGATCATCAGGGAGATGGCGGGCATCGGCCTGCCGGTGTTCCGTCCCTCGGGGCAGGCGGTGGCGGCGGTCTCGATCGGCGCGGTCAATGCCCGGATGGAGCCCGAGCGGATCGCGACCCTCCTGCTGCCCGCGCTCCGCGCCGCGGCGGCCGAGATCACGAGCCTGCTCGCCCATGCCGAGGCCGAGACGGCGTCGCGGGCAGGGGTCGACGACGCGCAGCCGGGCCGGCCCGCCCTGCGCGCGGCAGGCGAAGGGGCCTGACCGCCAGCGAAGATTGCATCGAAGGATCCAACGGGAGGAACCGACATGTTCGAGACGAAGGCCCAGAGAAAGCAGATCAGGACCAGCGACGGCGTGACGCTCAGCTATCTGGAGGCAGGGAGCGGCAAGCCCTTCGTGATGGTGCCCGGCTGGTCGCAGACGGCGCAGCAGTGGCACCACCAGATCAACCATTTCGCCAAGACCCACCGGGTCATCGCGCTCGACATGCGCGGCCATGGCGCGTCCGAGAACGCGGCGCATGGCTATCGCGTCTATCGCCTCTCCAAGGACCTGCGCGACGTGATGGAGGCGCTCGATCTGCGCGATGCGGTGATGATGGGGCATTCGATGGGCTGCTCGGTGCTCTGGGGCCTCTATGATCTCTACGGGCCAGACCGGATCGACCGGATCGTCTTCGTCGACGAACCGCCCTCGCTCTCGCTCAATCCCACGCTCACGGATGAGACGCGCCCGCAGGCCGGGGCGATCTTCACCCCCGAGGCGACCTATGGAACCGCGACGGCGCTTGCCGGCGATGCCGACGGCGCGGTGACGACGGGGTTCGTCACCGGCATGTTCACGCCCGACTGCCCGAAGGACATCATCGCGGCGAGCATCGCGCTCAACATGGAGATGCCGCGCGACAAGGCGGCGGAACTGGTGATCGACCACGTCGGCAACGACTGGCGCGATGTCATGGCCCGGATCACGGTGCCGGCGCTGTGCATCGGCGGCAAGATCAGCCTCGTGCCGTGGAGCTCGGTCGAATGGCAGGCCGCGCAGATGCCCCGCGGCCGTTCGGTCATCTTCGAGGCCGATGAGGGCGGCGCGCACTTCAAGTTCACGGAGAACCCCGCCAAGTTCAACCGGATCGTCGAGGAGTTCCTCGCCGCGGCCGCCTGAGCGTGGCGCGGTTCGCGGGCCGGTCCGTCATCGTCGTCGGCGCAGGCGCGCTCGGCGACGGCTGGGGCAACGGCAAGGCCGCGGCCGTCGGCTATGCGCGCGACGGGGCGCGAGTCCTGTGCGTCGACCGCGTCGCGCAAGCGGCGGGGGCGACCGCCGCCCTGATCGCGGCCGAGGGGCATGACGCGACGCCCTTCACGGCGGATCTGACCGCACCGGGCGCGCCCGAGGCGATGGCCGAAGCGGCCATCGCCGCCCATGGCGGGATCGACGTGCTGCACTTCAACATCGGGATCAGCGCCCCCGGCGCGGTCGGCGCGCTCGACTGGGATGCGTGGGACCGCGTCTTCGAAACCAACGTCAAGGCCGCCGCCCGGGCAGCGCAGGCTGTCATCCCGACCATGCTGCGGCAGGGCAAGGGGGCGATGGTCTTCATCTCCTCGCTCGCCTCGGTCCATGACGCGCCCTATGCCTACGCGAGCTACGAGGCGTCGAAGGCGGCCCTCAACCGGCTGTCGCGCTCCATCGCGCTGACCCATGCGGCACGGGGCATCCGGTCGAACGTCGTGCTGCCCGGGGTCATCGACACGCCGCACGCCGCCGCTTTCGTCACCGGCGGCACCGACCCCGAGGCAACGGCCCGCCAGCGGGCCGCCCTCGTACCGATGGGGCGTCAGGGCACGCCGTGGGAGGTCGCGGAGGCCGCGCTCTTTCTTGCCTCGGACGCGGCGTCCTTCATCACGGGCGTCGCGCTGGCCGTCGATGGCGGCATGCACGGATGAGGCACCCGGCTTGCCGGGCCGATCGACCCCGGGGGGCGCGCAGCGCGGTGGCCCGCGCGCCTCCTCGCGCCCAAGGGCGCGTCCCGACACGAGCGCCGTGGTCAACGGCACCGCGTTCCCCGCTCACTGTCCTGCGTCCCTTGATGGCGCCGACGCGGCCTCGTCCTGCCCGTCAGCCGGTCGATCAAATCGGAACGGGCAACGCCCGGGGTTTCTGCCACCGCCTTCAACCCTGCGACACAACCGGCCAGTCCTTCACGTCGAGCTTGTCATCGTCTTCCATCCACGAAAGCGGAGATCGAGGTGACAGCAGAAGTGATCAGGGGCTGGTTGGCGCGCTCCTCTGGGCACACGAAGAAATAGCTGCGCTGTCGCGAGACCGAGGTGCGAAATATCTCCAGCAGCCGACCATCGCGCAGGTCGTTGCGGGCCAGAAGGTTCGAAATCAGGGCGATGCCAAGCCCTTGCACCGCGGCGGATTGCGCCATGGCGGGGGTCGGCAGATAGACATGCGCTGCGTCCGCGAGCGAGATCCCCGCCTTGGAGGACCAGCGGGCCCATGTTGCGCCTTCGTCTTCGTGCAGGATCGTGACGTCTGTCAACGCGCGCGGGTTGCTGTGCAGGTCGAGGCTGGTCGCAAGGCGCGGGGCGCAGACCGGTCGCGCCTCGGCATCCGCCAGAAGCTGCCACCAGCACCCGGGAAAGGGCGGCTGCCCCCATACGACCGCCAGATCTGTCACGCTCCAATCGATGTCGTCCGCCGTTTGCCGCTGGCTCACATAAACCTCGCGCATGGACGCTTGGCGGCTGAAGGCGACAATGGCGCTGGCCAGCCAAGCGACGCCGATCGAAAAGGGGATCGACAGGCGCAGTGGCTGCAGGCCACGGATTTGGTCTTGCCTTGACGCCTGGTGCAGGCCGATCGAGATGCCCAGGAGGTTGCGCCGGACCACTTGCGCGAATTCGTGCCCCGCCGGGGTCAGCCGCAAGCCACGCCCGTCCTTTTCGAAGAGCGTCAGCCCCGTGACCTCGCCCAGTTTCTTCAACTGCATCGACACAGCGCCCGGGGTCACGCCCAGGTCGTCGCCGGCCTCACGGACGGTGCCGTGCCGGACCACCGCGTCGAACGCGCGCAGGTAGGGAAGGCAATTCAGCGGATGCATCGGACCGTATATTTTTGCTGAAACAATAGTGCAAATAAAGTCGCTAGTCGACCCTATTTTTATTGGCATAGCATCAGAATCGCTGAAGAACGAACTCCGGCAAGGGCGGGAGCGTCGCGCATGAACACCTATGTCTCTCTGATGCGTCTTTCGACGAAAGGGCTCGGCGATCTGCACGGCTCGGCAGAGCGGCGGGCGCTCAGCGAGGAGCGCGTCGCGCGCATGGGCGGTCGGTCGGTGTCCTTCCTTGCGACGCTCGGCACATACGATTTCGTGCAGGTGTTCGAGATGCCAAGCAACGCAGCGATGATGCAATACGCCCTGACCGCGCGGCGCGACGGTTTTGTCGATCCGCTGATCCTGCCCGCCTTCGACGTGCCGACATACGCCACCATCGTCGCGGGCATCAAAAAAGTTCAAGGAGATTGAACCGATGAAAAGACTGGTACCGAGTGTCGCGCTGTTGGCCATCGTCGCGGCAGCCCCCGCTCTGGCCACGCCCGCGATCATCAAGGACGGCGAACTGAACGTCTGCACCACGGCTGGCTTTCCGCCGATGACGTACAAGAACGACCCTTCGGACGCGCTGCCGGTGGGGATCGACATCGACATTGTCAACAAGATCGCCGAGCGCTGGGCCGTCAGCGTCGTCTACACCGTGGCCGAGTTTTCCGCGATGCTGCCGACGCTGGGCTCGGGCCGCTGCGACATGATCGCCAGCGGCATCTATGTCACGGACAAGCGGCGCGAGGTCTACGACGCGGTAAGGTACATGCGATCGGCCACGGTCATCATCACCCAAGCCGGGAGCGACAGCATCAACGCACCCGAAGACCTGAGCGGAAGGGAACTCGCGCTGGAATCCGGCACCTATTACGGCGAAGTCCGCGTCGACCCCTTGAACGCCGAATTGACCAAGGCGGGCAAGACACCGGTGAACGTGACGAACTATCCCAGCCAGCAGGCGGCCTATCAGCAGGTCATTGTGGGCCGAGCCGATGCGACGCTGACCGAAGAAGCCGAAGGCGCTTTCCGTGTCGCGCAAACCGACGGGCAGCTCCGGATCGCCTACACCTGGCCGTCGGAGTTTTCCTACGGCTTCTATGTCCGCCGCGACGACAACGACATCGCCCCCCTGCGCGAGATCTTCAAGACCCTCGCTTCCGAAGGGTTCTTTGACGAGCTAGCTGCAAAATGGGGCGTGGATCCGTCCGTCTTCGACGTCGACTACGACTCCTAGGGCAGGGCGACCCTGCCTTGGGTGGTCCGAGAGATGTTCGATTTCTCTCTCTTCCTGGATGCATTGCTGGCCCCCGCGCTGATCAAGGGCGCGGGGGTTGCGCTCGTGTTGTCCTGCCTTGTGCAGGTATTTTCATTCTTTGCCTGCCTGCCGCTGGCCGTCGCGATCAGCGGCACCAGGCGCGCGCGGCGGATCCTGGCGCAGACCTATGTCTGGCTCTTTCGCGCGGCGCCCTTGTTGCTGGTCCTGCTGATCGTGTGGAATGGCTTGCCGCAGGTGGTGCCCGGCTTGTTGCGGTCGAATTGGTTTTCGCCCTTCGTGGCGGCCTTCTTTGCCATGTCGCTGGTGACGGTCGCCTACATGGCGGAACTGATGCGCGGCGCGCTCTTGGCCGTTGGCGAAGGGCAGAAGGACGCCGCCGCCGCGCTGGGTTTGCGGCCGCTGCAGGCGTTCATGCTGATCACGCTGCCGCAGGCGTTCCGCATCGCTCTGCCGGGGCTTGTCAACGAATTCATCAACTTGGTGAAGCTGACCTCGCTCGCTTACGTGATTTCGCTGCGCGAGATCATGGCGGTGGTCAACGACGCCATCGCGGCGAGTTTCCGGTTCGTCGAATGGTACCTTGCCGCGCTTGTCTACTATCTGGTCATCGTGTCGCTCTTGATGCTGGTGCAGAACCACATCCAACGGCGGCTGAAGGGGTAAGCCTTTGATCACCAACGCCATGAAAGGAACGCAGGGATGACCGCCACCGCCCCCCGGAGCAACGCCCACAGCCTGATCGACCGAAACGACACGGTGCTTGTCGTCATCGACATCCAGCAACCATTTCTGGACAAATACGACAGGGCCAAGGTGCAAACGCTGTTGTCCAAGGTGGCCTGGCTGATCGACATCGCCAAGCATCTGGGCATCCCCGTGGTCGCCATGGCCGAGGCGATCGCCAAGAACGGCACGCTTGTCGGGCCCATTCTGAACGCCTTGCCAGAGGGGACAAGGGTCCACGACAAGGACGCCTTTGGCCCGCACGACAACCCTGCGATCCTCGCAGTGGTAAGGCAGACGGGCCGCAATACGGCGGTCTGTGTCGGAATGGAGACCGATGTCTGCGTCATGCATTCGGCCATCGGGCTGCTGGACCATGGCTACCGCGTGATGGTGCCGCGCGACGCGGTCGCCACCACCGAGTTCGACGAAGCCATCGGTATCGAGCGGATGCGCGATGCAGGCGTCATGATCGGCTCGGTCAAGACGGTGTTCTTCGAATGGATGCGCAGCGTCACTGGATGCCGGGCGCTCGACAGGGCGGAACCGGACCTGCGCGGCAAGCGCCCGCCGGACCTCATTCTCTAGGCGGCATCCTTCGGGCGGCGCGGGCACACCGCCCGACGGTTTGGCACAGGAGGTGCCACCCATGGCATGGGACGAAACTCGGCTAGAGGCTTTGCGGGCGCGCTACAGGGACGCCTCCGGCGCGGCGATCCACGACCCGCGGTTTCGCGAGATCGCGGATCTCGCCTATCGCGAGGGCGATATCCGCGAAGCGCCCTTCGCCGGCATGCCCACCTTGCTCGATGCGCCCGCGCGCGCCACGGGGCCCGCGGCCGCGCGTGCGGCGGGGCTCGATGTCGCGCTCTATGGAATGCCGGTGGATCTGGCCGTGACCAATCGCCCCGGTGCCCGGTTCGGCCCGCGCGCCTTGCGGGGGATCGAGCGGGTCGGCCCCTACAACGAGGTGCTCGACTGCGCGCCAACCCTCGAAATGAAGGTTGCCGATATCGGCGATGTCCCATTCCGCAGCAGGTTCGACCTGCACAAGAGCCATGCGGATATCACCGCCTTCGTCGCCGATGTGCTTGCCGCCGGTGCGGTGCCGGTGGGTGTGGGCGGCGACCACTCGGTCAGCCACCCGGTCCTGCGCGCGGTTGGGGCGAAGGCACCGGTCGGACTGATCCACATCGATGCCCATTGCGACACCGGCGGCAGCTATGAAGGAGAGCGCTTCCACCACGGCGGCCCTTTCCGCAATGCGGTGCTGGATGGCGTGCTGGACCCCACGCGCACGATCCAGATCGGGATTCGCGGCTCGGCGGCCTATGCGTGGGAGTTTTCGGCGGACAGCGGCATGACCGTCGTCACAGCACGGGACTTGGCCTCGCAAGGGGTGGAGCGGGTGATCGCACTGGCGCGCGAGGTCGCGGGCAGCGGGCCGACCTACCTGTCCTTCGATGTCGATAGCCTGGACCCGGCATTCGCGCCGGGTACGGGAACGCCCGAGGTCGGTGGGCTGACGTCACGGGAAGCTCTGGCGCTCCTCCGGGGGCTGAAGGGGCTGCACATCGTCGGCGGCGATGTGGTCGAGGTGGCACCATCCTACGATCCGACGACCAACACTGCGCTCGTCGCGGCGCAAGTGCTGTTCGAGATTGTGTCCCTGATCCAGAAGGGCCGCAGGGCCTAGAGCCGTCGCGGTCGCGCAGGGCGGGCACGACGATTATCCGCGGCATGTCGCCTTGACATCCCAACCGACGTGACAGCCGAGAGGCGCGGCTTCGCCTTCCGGCCTGCGATCGAACGCTCGCGCATCGAGACGCTGGCGGCGCGATGCCAGCGTTCGCCGGGGCGTCCTTGCAGCCCGAGGCCGCCGCATCCGCCTCGGTCTTGCGCCGCGCCCCCGCCCGCACCGAACCGCGCCGACCACTTCCGCACGGTGCGCAGCGAAGCACGGCGGGCAGCGGCCACCGCGGCGGCCCCCTGTCCCGCATGGCGGCGGCCGACAATCTGCTCTCGGATGCAGAGGTCAGGCGGGCGCCCTGGCAGGGGTCGGTCCTCCCGCTGAGCCCTCGGCTGGCGTTGGGTGATTGCCGTCCAGCGCCGCTACGGGGGAATGCCCCTTTTCCCAGCTAGGCGGTCCTGCGCCAGAACCGCATGGTCAGCGCCGCGCCCGCGCCAGCGAGCGCGAAGACGTAGCCCGCCCAGATGCCCGCAGGCCCCATCCCGCCCCAATGCGCCAGCGCCCAGCCAAGCGGAAGCGCGACCGGCCAATAGGCCACGGCCGAGACCGCGGCAGGCCAGGCCGTATCCGACAATCCCCGCAACGCGCCCAGCATCGCCGATTGCACCGCATCGCTGATCTGCATCGGCGCGAAGGCCAGAAAGATCGCCGCCGCCACCGCCACCACCGCGGGATCGTCGGTGATCAGCCGGGCGATCTCCGCTCCGAGAAACACGAGGATCAGCGCCGCCGCGACCAACCAGAGCATCGCCACCGATACCGCCGCCAGCGCGATCGGGCGCAGCGCCCCGGCATTGCCCGCGCCGCGTTCCTGCGCGACCCGGATCGCCACCGCCCCGGCCACGCCCAGGGGCAGCATGTAGAGCACCCCGCCGACCGCTTGCGCCACCTGATTGCCTGCCAGCGCCACCGTACCGAAGGCGCCGATCATGAGGGTCGCGATGCTGACCGAGGCGGTCTCGATCAGATACATCGCGCCCAAGGGCGTGCCCTCGCGCAGGGTGGCCCCGATCTCGCGCCGCTCGACCGCGCGGCGCAGGCGCAACCGCCGCATCGACGGGGCATGGCGCCACCACAGAAAGGCCGCCCCGAGCGCCAGGGCCTCGGCCGCGAACGAGGCAACCCCGGCCCCGGTCAGCCCGAGCATCGGAAACGGACCGATCCCCCAGATCAGCGCATAGTTGAGCGGCACGTTGATCAGGACCGCAAGAAAGGCAAATCCCGTGCCGAGCCAGGGCCGGTCAACCGCTTCGAAGGCCGACTTGAAGGCGGTCAGCACCGAAAAGGGCAGCATGAAGGCGCAGATCCAGAACCAGTAGCCCGGCATCGCCGCGATCACCTCGGCAGGTTGACCGAGAAGCGGCAAGAGCGGCCAGATCGCTGCCATGATCAGCGCCGCGCCAAGGCCCACCACCAGCCCCAGCACGAGGCCCGAACGCAGGATAGCGGGAATCCGCCGCCCCTCGCCCGCGCCCCAGGCTGCGCCGATCCGCACCGACAGCGCCGACAACAGGCCATAGATCGCGGCATAGAACAGCACCGCCACAGCGCCAGTCAGCCCGACTGCCGCCAGCGGCACCGGCCCCAGCGGCGCGAGCATCACCGAGTCCGTCACCCCGATCAGCGTCCACGCCGCAAGCCCCGTGACGATGGGCAACGCCAGCGCCACGATCCTCGGCACCTGCTGCCAGACCGCCGCCCCCATTGCACGCCCCGCCACTTGCCACCCCCCTGGATTTCACATACCGATTGTATGTGAAATCCGTTATCTCGCATACGGCCCGTATGTCAACGCGCAGTGCCCGCTCCGAGACCGCCGAACGTACGGCGGCGCGGCTGATCGCCACCGCCCGGCATGCCTTTGCCGAACGGGGGTTCGCGCAGGTGTCGCTCGAGGCGCTGGCGGCAGAGGCCGGGGTCACGCGGGGCGCGCTGCACCATCATTTCACCAACAAGGCAGGGCTGTTCGAAGCGGTGCTGCGCGCTGTCGATGCCGAGATCGGCGCGGAACTTGACCGCATCCATGACCGCGAACCCGACCTCTGGCAGGGCTTTCGCGCCTGCTTTCACGCCTATCTCGTCCTTGCGCTGCGCCCCGACCGCCGCCGCATCCTGTTCCATGACGCACCCGCCGTTCTGGGGAGCCGCGCACTGGACATCCTCATGAATTCGGGATTTGCGACAATCGTGGCCGACCTGCGCAGGCTGATCGAGAATGGACGCATCCGCCCGATCCCGCCCGAGGCCCTTGCCCATACCCTGAACGGCGCAGTCATGGCGCAAGTGATGTGGCTGAGCGGGCTCGAAGGTGACGACCCCACCCGCCTTGCCGCCGCCCATGACGCGCTTGATGCGATCTTCGACGGCCTGACCGTCCAAGTCCGATCCCATGACGGCGGTTGCCTTCCGTCCTGATCGCCCGGCGCGCCTGCTTGCGAGACCGCTCCTTAAGCTTGCGCCCCTATCTTGAAGGATCCTCGAATGCTGCCGACGGGCACGCGCCATTTCGCCGCTCGCACAAGGTCGCGAGCACGGCAGCCAGCCATGGCGTGACCATCCGCGGCGAGAGCTATCGCCTCTCCGACGCACGAAACCACGACCGCCAGCGCGGGATGATGCTTGAGTGAACCACGGGCGAATCCCTCGGGTTTGCATTTCCGATTGATCATGGCGGCTCGGCATGGAGGCCGGCCTGCATGACCAACCCCCTTTTGGCGGGAACGTCGCGCACGCGCGCCGGCGCGGCCTGATGCGGGCGAGACGGTGCGCGCGGCGCACCAGATTGCCAAGATCGCCGCCACCATGGCCGGGCGCTGGCGGCGGCGCAGCCCGGGCTGCTCGAGGTGCCGGTGATCGTGCCGGGCCACCCGACCGAGGCGCAGCGGCGGGCCTATCGGAAGGCAGATCATGGCGGGCAAGGCCAACGGCCGCCGCGTCTTCGCGATGGCGATCAGCCCGGCCAATGTCGCTGTCGCCGTGGACCGCTGGCAGGCCGGGACCGGCCGCGATGCGATCCTCGACGGGGACGGTCGGACCTTGGCGCAGGCGAGGCAAGAGCGGCTGGGCGCTGCGTTCGTGATGGTCGCGTTGGCGCGTGGGTATACTCTGCGGCGGCTCTTCGAGGCCCCGCGGGGTCGGGTCCGCTGAATGCGCTCTCCTGCTGAAGCCGGTGTTCGGCCCCGGTCCGATCTGCTACGCTCGGTCGGGCGAAGGGGAGGTCCGGGCGACCATGGCAGGTGGACGGGAACACTGGGACAATGTCTACGGCGCGCGATCGGAGGAGGCGCTGACCTGGTTCGAGGCAACGCCAACGGTGTCTCTGGACCTGATCCGCGATCATCTTGGCATGGGCGATCCCTTCATCGACATCGGCGCCGGGGCGTCGCGCGTGGTCGATGCCTTGCTCGAGCGGGGATACGGGCCGCTCGCGGTGCTGGACCTCTCTTCGGCCGCTCTGGCCGTCAGCCGGCAGCGGCTCGGCCCACGGGCGGACGACGTCGCGTGGATCG
>Ga0172372_10011933_pt1 | contig 10974 bp, 9 predicted proteins | sample LakKiv5m_2_FD_114544 | JGI IMG/M metagenome (GOLD analysis project Ga0172372, IMG submission 114544) | Freshwater microbial communities from Kabuno Bay, South-Kivu, Congo - kab_092012_9.5m | ecosystem: Environmental > Aquatic > Freshwater > Lake | place: Democratic Republic of the Congo... | reverse complement strand
GAAAAGATGTGCATTATTGATGATGATGGTATTGGCGTTTGGTATATCTAAACCACTTTCTATGATACTCGTGGCCACTAGAACATCGTATTCGCCTTCAATAAAACGAACCATAACATCTTCCAACTCATGGCCTTCCATTTGTCCATGTGCTACACAAACCTTGGCTTCAGGAACTTCGTCTTCAATGATTCGCGCCAATTCATAGATGTCTTTGATTCGGGTATGAACCACAAAAACCTGTCCACCCCGCGAAATTTCATCCAAAACAGCACGTCCCAAAATTTCTCTTGAAAAAGAAGCTAATTCTGTGTGAACGGGCTGTCTGTTGGGCGGAGGTGTATTGATGATGCTCAAATCTCTGGCACCCATCAAACTAAAATGCAAGGTTCTAGGAATGGGGGTGGCAGTTAATGTGAGTGTATCAACGTTGACACGAATGCTCTTTAATTTTTCCTTTGCACCTACACCAAACTTTTGCTCTTCATCAATGATTAGAAGCCCTAAATCTTTGAATTTTATATCCTTTCCAATCAACCGGTGGGTTCCGATGATCACATCTATTTTACCTTCAGCTAACTTCTGAATGACCTCTTTTTGTTCTTTGGCTGATTTAAACCGATTTAAATATTCAACCGTAACCGGGAATCCCGAAAATCGCTTAGTGAAGGTTCTGTAATGTTGTTGCGCTAAAATAGTGGTGGGAACCAAAACTGCCACTTGCTTTGAATCGCAAACCGCTTTAAATGCAGAGCGCATGGCTACTTCCGTCTTACCAAAACCTACATCTCCACATACCAAACGATCCATGGGTTGCTCGTTTTCCATGTCCTTTTTAACCGCCTCAATGGCTTTTGCTTGATCTGGAGTGTCTTCATAGAAAAACGAGGCTTCAAGCTCCAATTGAAGGTAATTGTCTGGAGCAAACGCAAAGCCTTTTTCGCGTTTTCTTTGAGCATACAGCTGAATCAATTCTCGGGCAATGTCTTTAACCTTTTTCTTGGTATTCTTTTTTTGTTTGTCCCAAGCTGGCGACCCCAACTTATGCAGAGTTGGTGCCGTACCGTCTTTTCCAGTGTATTTAGAGATTTTATGAAGGCTATTAACAGAAACGTACAACAAGTCATTGTCTCTGTATACCAATCTGAGAACTTCCTGATTGACTCCATTCATTTCCATCTTTTGCAGTCCCGCAAAACGTCCAATCCCATGATCAATATGAGTGACAAAATCTCCCGGCTTCAAATGCCTTAGTTCTCTCAAGGTCAACGTGTTGCCGCTTTGAGATGCTCGAGATTTGGGCTTATAGTATTTATCAAACAGCTGATGTTCGGTGATGAATGACATTTTTAGATCTGAATCTATAAAGCCAGATGCAAGTCCTGTGTAAACTGGTTGAAACTGCTCATCTTGGTTGGTGTTTTTCAACAATACCTGCAAACGCTCAATTTGACGATTGTTATCGCTGAAAACCAACGTTGTATAACCTTTTTGATGTTGAGAATGCATCCATTCTTTCAAAAGTTCAATATTTCTCTTGAAAATGGGTTGTGGCTCTTGATTGAAGGTAATGCTTTGATGTTTATCGTTAGGACGTTCACCGCCCATAAACACTTGCTTAAATTTAGCTATTCCGTTGAACCATTCTTTGGGTGTGAGCCATATTTCCTTGGGATGTTTGGGGATATGCTCCGCTTTAAGATCAACCGCACTTTGATGATCTTGCAGGTGTCTTTCCCATGCCTTAGCCAATCGCTCCAACTGTGAAGGCATGTCTATTGACATCAAAATAGCATCATCTGGAAGGTAACTAAACAAAGAGGTGAAGGTACTTTGATGGGTCTCAGATTGAATTTTTGGCACCAAGGTAAAGTGGGCCATTTCCTTGATGGAAAGCTGAGAATTCACATCGAAAGCTCTAATGCTTTCAATGATATCTCCATCAAGTTCCATTCGAAAAGGATATTCATGAGCGAAGGAAAATAAATCAACTATTCCCCCTCGAATAGAAAACTGTCCGGGTTCAAAAACAAAATCTTCCCGTTCAAAACCGTTTTCATGAAGAAAGTCAATCAGAAAATCAATGTCAAGTGTTTGTCCCCGTGCAATGTCGAATGAATTTGATTCTAGAGTGTTTCTTTCTACTACAAGTTCTGCTAGGGCTTCGGTGTAGGTAATAACTATTCTTCGGTTATTTTTACGCAACGCATTGAGTGTTTCAATTCGTTCCTGAACGTTCATAGCATGTTCTCTTTGAGGAGAAAAACTCTTAACGAAAGAGTCAGGCAAGAAATAAATGGGTTGTCCAGTGAGGAGATTCTCTAAATCAGATTTGAAATATTGAGATTCTTCTTTGGTGGGAAGCACTATCAACATGGGTCTTTGAGTTTCGGCGAATACTGCTGCGCATGCCACACTTCCACCAGAACCTGCAAGTCCTTGTAAATAAATCAAATTGGAGGACTTTACGCCCTCCAATAAGTCTTTTATTGCCTCAGAATCTCTGAGTTTGCTTAAAATGTCTTTGGTATTCATTTGCGAGCCATCACCTTCAACGCAGCCTCAACCACATTGGGGGTATCAAGTCCGTATTTTACCAAAAGTTCATCAGGAGTACCGCTTTCCCCGAAAGAATCATTCACCGCCACCATTTCCAATGGTTTAGGCATTTTACGTGAAAGAAGTTGCGCTACGGCATCACCCAATCCACCGTTCATTTGGTGTTCTTCGGCAGTTACCACACAGCCTGTCTTTTGAACGGATGCCAATATAGCTTCTTCATCCAAAGGCTTGATGGTATGTATATTGATTATTTCAGCACTGATTCCCTTTTCAGCAAGAATATGTCCTGCTTCAATGGCTTTCCACACTAAGTGTCCTGTAGCCAAGATGGTAACATCGGTTCCTTCGCTCAACATTAATGCTTTTCCAATGATGAATGGGGTATCTTCCGAAATGAATACTGGCCATTTTGGACGTCCAAATCTCAAATAAACTGGACCATGATGATCAGCAATTGCAATGGTTGCAGCCTTGGTTTGGTTGTAATCACAAGGATTGATTACAGTCATACCTGGCAACATTTTCATCAATCCAATGTCTTCCAAGATTTGGTGAGTTGCACCGTCCTCGCCCAAGGTCAAACCTGCGTGAGATGCACAAATTTTCACGTTTGCGTGAGAATAGGCAATACTCTGACGAATTTGATCGTACACACGGCCGGTAGAGAAGTTGGCAAAGGTACCAGTAAATGGAATTTTACCTCCTAAAGCCAAACCAGCGGCAACACCCATCATATTGGCTTCGGCAATTCCGGCTTGATAAAATCTTTCCGGGAATTCACCTTGAAAGTGATTCATCAGTAGTGAACCGGTTAAATCTGCACACATGGCTACCACATTTGGATTTGTGCGTCCCAATTCAAGGAGTCCAGCTCCAAATCCGCTTCGCGTGTCTTTTTGTCCTAGTATTTCGAAATGTTTCATTGAAGATTTTTATAACGATAATGAGGTATTGATACCTGAATTTATGCTAAATGGTTTTTTACGGGTGTATAGGGTTCTTGTTTCACTTTTGGGACGATAAACCACTTCGTAATTGCCCGGTTGAATGATCAATTCATGTCGGCCCGCAGTGGTTGGAATATCCATCACCCACACCATTTTGCCGTCTTTTACTTGAAAAACAGCCCCTTGTATGTCTTTAGCCAAGGAAAGTTGTAACATCCCAGGTGCTGGAATCTCAATGACGGTGGTTTTGTTCTGACTCACTTGAACATCCTTAAAAACCAATCTTGGAACTGACAAAACTTCAAGATCGTAAGAACCAGTTATGTATTTTTGAGTGGAATTGAAAGGCTGATTGTGAAGAATTCCGCATTGATCTTTGACCTTTACAATGGCTTCCAACTGTCTGTAACGGGTAATTCCTCCCACCTTTAGCAGAATATTACCTCTTGGGGTATTTGCTGCGATGGTATTGTGCCTTCCGCCAACCAATTCAACATTGGCTACATTTACTGGAGGAAGACTGTGAACGGTCATGTTGTATTTTCTCAATGGATCAAGATACAATGTATCTGGTATTCCTTTACCATTCATGGTGTGAACGAAATACTCCACTGATTCGTTTGTTTGTTGGTCGTATAAAGTGATGGGTATATCAGTTTCTAACGGTCTTCCTTGCTGATCCAATAAATTGATCTGAGCGCTAGTATTGTTAAGCACTTGCGACACAATTACGCCCATGACTTTTTGAAACTGTGATGCATCTTCGGCATTGAAATACTTTCCAGCACATGAATAAGCGGTTCTGAATTTTTCTGAATCCGTTCCAAGTCCAATGATAAAGGGTCTTAGCACAATTCCTTTCTTCTGAAGCACTCTGCTTACTTCGCATGGGTCACCAGGACATTCTTCTACTCCATCGGTGATAATGATCACTACGTTTCGGGCGGTTTTATCTACAGGGAAATCTTTTTCAGTTGCCAGTAACGATTGTGTGATACTGGTGTAACCCAAAGGCTTGATAGATTTTAATCTTTTATTGAATTCTTTGTGATTGTATGGACCAAAAGGCACTTCCAATTTGGTATCGTTGCAATCTCTTAACTCATTGGGTTTATTGTGCCCAAAAACTCGTAAACCCATTTCTAAATCCGGAACAGTTCTCAAAGAATCAACCATTCGTGACATCAACGTTATGGCGATTGACCATCTGTTGGATGTTTCCATGGGTTCTAGCATAGAACCACTTCCGTCTAGAAGAAATAGAATACGAGTTTTACGGCCTGGGAAGGCATTTTGAATTTGTGCTTGTGCGGGAAGACACTCGAGAGCGCATCCCCAGAAAAGCAAAATCCAAAAGAACTTCCTGAAATTCATGTTTGTTTAATAGTCGCCTAATTCTGTAACGGGCAATTGCGCCAGGGCTTTTTCGAGCTGCTCATCGCTGGGTGCTTTGCCATGCCATGCATGACTACCCATCATAAAGTCAACTCCCTGCCCCATTTCGGTTTTCATGATGATAACTATAGGTTTTCCTGCTCCCAATTGAGATTGAGCTTGCGGTACAACATTATGAATACTATCGTAATTATTTCCATCCATTTCAAGAACAGACCAGCCAAAGGCCTCAAACTTCGACTTAAGTTCTGTGATTCCCATGACATCACCGGTAGAACCGTCAATTTGTTGTTGATTGAAGTCAACGGCGACAATCATGTTGTCAATTTTATTGTGAGCCGAAAACATAACGGCTTCCCAAATCTGACCTTCCTGAAGTTCACCATCGCCGGTTAAAACCCAAACGGTAGATGAGTTTTTGTCTAACTTTTTTTGCAAAGCAAATCCAACTGCAACAGAAAGTCCCTGTCCTAAAGAACCTGTCGCTACACGCACGCCGGGAAGTCCTTCGTGGGTAGTTGGATGCCCTTGCAAGCGGGTATTTAACTTTCTAAAAGTAGCTAATTCAGAAACGTTAAAGTAGCCGGAGCGGGCCAAAACTGAGTAAAACACGGGCGAAATATGCCCGTTGCTCATGATGAATACATCTTCGCCTTTTCCTGCAGGGTCGAATTTCTGGGGATTGTGATTCATGTATTGAAAATACAACGCGGTCAGATAATCTGCACAGCCCAAAGAACCACCTGGGTGACCGCTATTCACAGCGTGTACCATACGGAGGATATCGCGACGAACTTGGCGCGAAACCACGGAAAGAGGGAGGTTATTGCTCATAAAGGATACAAAGTTAACCGATAATTACCTGCACATATTCACAAGTTATTCGTTATATTTGCGGGTTAATTGTAAACTATGAGAACTAAAATCTTTGTTTGGGTAATGAGCACCTTTATTTTGCTGGCATCTTGCGGCGAATATCAAAAGGTGTACAAGAGCAAAGATACCTCATTGAAATATCAAAAAGCGATGTCCTTGTATCAAGACAAGAAATTCGCAAAATCAGCACAGTTGTTGGAGCAGTTAAGAGACATGTATCGCCGAACAGATAGCCTAGAAGTAGTGTACTATCGCTTGGCAATGTGTTATTACAATTTGAATGATTACCCTTATGCATCGCTGTTCTTTAAAGACTTTACAGATAACTTTTCTGCAAGTCCTAGAGCCGTAGAATGCGCTTATATGGCCCTTTATTGCGACTTTTTGGGGATTGGCTCTCACGACCTAGACCAGTCAGAAACACGCAACGTGTTAGAAGCCATGCAAAATTTCACCAACTTTCATCCCGACTCAGAATACACCGAAAAGTGCAATCAGCATATTGATGAACTTAGAAATAAGCTTCAGAAAAAGGAATATGACATGGTCATGCAATACTACAATATGACTGAGTTTAAATCGGCCGTTACCGCGAGTAAAAATACGGTTAAGTTATATCCAGATATTCCCGAAAGGGAAGAATTGGAATTCATTGCTGTAAAGGCCCAATATCTTTACGCAAAGAACAGCATAGAATCAAAACGAAAAGAGCGCTACAAATTGGTAGTCGAAAATTTCGAAGATTATAAGTATAACAACCCTCCAAACAGCAAACACTACGAAGAATGCAAAAACTTCGCTGAAATTAGCAAAAAGGAGATTAAAAAAATGGAAGAACTTTTATGAACATAAAAAGTAAAAATCAAGCAGAGACCCGTGATTTGAAAATCATGGAAGAACAAACAGAAAGTGTGTATTTGACTACCGCAATCATTTCTCGTAGAGCAGATCAAATTGCTGAAAAACAAAAGGAAGAGTTGCGTAATCGATTAGAACCATTTGCGCACGACTCTGACAATCTTGAGGAAGTTCAAGAGAATCGCGAGCAGATTGAAATCAGTTTGATGTATGAGCGTATGCCAAAGCCAACTCTTTTGGCTACTCATGAGTACATCGACGGAAAAACTTACTGGAGAATGCCTGAAGCTCCAGCCAATGATCAAAAATAAAAATATCTTAATAGGAATTACAGGCGGCATTGCCGCCTATAAAATTCCATTATTGGTTAGGTTGCTGAAACAAAGCGGAGCTAATGTTCAAGTCATTTGCACTGAGGCTGCTTTGCAATTTGTTACGGCAAAAACACTTTCCGTTCTCTCAGAGAATAAAGTTCATTCCGAATTTTTTGACCCAGAAACGCATCTCTGGAATCATCACGTTAATCTCGGCCTTTGGGCAGATGCTTTTATCATTGCGCCTGCAGGTTCAAACACCCTTGCCAAAATGGTTCAAGGGCAATGCGACAATCTTTTGCTAACTACCTATTTGTCTGCTCGTTGTCCCGTTTGGGTTGCACCAGCGATGGACTTAGATATGTATCAGCAACCAGGCGTAAAATTGAATCTTGAAATTTTAAAATCAAGAGGAGTTCATATCATTGATGCTGAGGAAGGGCCACTTGCTAGTGGTTTATCTGGAAAAGGCCGAATGGCTGAACCAGAAACTCTTTTTCAAATATTGAATGATCATTTTGCACCTGCTATAACCCCTTGGTTGGGCAAAAAAGTATTGGTTACTGCTGGTCCAACTTATGAAGCCATTGATCCTGTAAGATTTATTGGAAATCATAGTTCGGGAAAGATGGGGATTTCTATCGCGGAAGCACTTGCCGAATTGGGTGCAAATGTTGAATTGGTCTTAGGTCCCTCACATTTGAATGTTTCTGAAACAAGATACCCTGGAGACATTAGTATTACCCGCGTTGGCTCTGCCAAAGAAATGTTGAATGTGTGTAAATCACTAATGGAACTTTGTGACGGACTGATTATGTCGGCTGCAGTAGCTGATTACACACCTGAAGCTGTTTCTCCAGAGAAAATCAAAAAATCAGACGAAGAAATTGTTTTGAAACTGATTAAGAATCCAGACATTCTGTTCGAACTATCTACATCTAAGCGTGCAGATCAGTTTGCTATTGGATTTGCATTAGAAACACAAAACGGCGAAGAACATGCTCTAATTAAACTTCACAAGAAACAATTAGATGCCATTGTTTTGAACATGGTGAATGAAAACACAGGTTTTCAAAGTGACACCAATAAAATTGTCATTTTTGACAAAAACAACCAAAAATTTGAATCTGATTTAAAATCTAAATCAGATATTGCGGTTTACCTAATAGAAAAACTAACTTCCATTTTATTCAAATAAAGAATGCCATTTGTTGTCAAACATATTCGTGTATTGCTGATTGCCATGTCTTTTGTGCTTTTAACAACAAAACCATTGTTGGGGCAAGAAATTAATGCATCAGTTCAAGTAGTAGCACCCCGGGTTCAACAATCAGATAAAGCCGTGTTGCAAACCCTACAAAACAGCATTCAGCAGTTCATTAATAACCGCAAGTGGACAGAAGAAAAGGTAGAAATGGTGGAGAGAATTGACGTTTCCTTATTCATGGAAATTACCAATTTTGAAAACAACAGCTTTACTGGCACGGTTCAACTGCAAGTCATTAGACCTGTTTATAACTCTACCTACAAAACAACAGTACTTCAATTCAACGATGATGATGTGTCATTCAGTTATAGAGAATTTGAAAACTTAGATTATCAGGAAAACATGAACATGAACGACTTAACCACCTTGTTAGCATATTACGTTTATGTTGCTTTAGGAGTTGATGATGACAGTTTTGGTGAATTATCGGGTAGTGAGTACCTAACAAAAGCACAAAGCATTGTCAACCTAATGTCAAATAAACCTGGTTGGAATCAAGGAGATGGAAAAGGATTCAGAAACAGATTTTATCTCGCTGAAAATCTTACAAGTCCAAGATTCAAGGAGTTTAGGCAGTTGAGCTACAAATATCATCGCTTGGGAATGGACCAGTTTCATGAAAATCCCGAAAAAGCGCGTAAAACAATAACAGAGACTTTACAAAAAATACAAGAAGCCTCACAAAACAATCGAAACTCTTTGCTTCAAAAATTGTTCTTCACTACAAAATGGCCTGAACTTGTTGAAATTTACAAAGGGGCAACCGCGGCAGAAAAAGCCAACATCACCAAACTCCTAACAGAAATCGATCCCACAAATAGTAAGCGCTACGAAAACATAAAATCATGATTGTACGCACTGAAACCATTGACTCTCGCATAGAAACTTGGTTAGACGAGAACCAACCCGATAAAATTGTTGTAGTTGTATCTCAAACCAGCAAGTTATTGTGTTTACCAAAACTTCAAATACATTTAAAACTAGACAATATTATTTACGAAGTACCTGATGGAGATGAATCTAAAACCATGGGTTATTGCCAAGATTTATGGGAAGTCATGCTTCGTAACGACGTTAGCCGTAATTCTCTAGTAATTGCAGTTGGCGGTGGTGCAGTACTTGATTTTGCAGGATTTTGCGCCTCAGTATACATGCGAGGAATACCTTGTATGTACGTTCCAACTACCCTCCTTTCAATAGTTGATGGATCAGAAGGCGGAAAAACGGGCATTAATTTTTATGGTACAAAAAACATCATTGGCACATTCACTCAGCCTGTGAAAATTCTTAGAAACCTTGACTTCCTTACAACTTTACCCCAATTTGAGGTTTTGGCGGGATGGGCTGAAATTATTAAACATGCAATCATTGGCAATGGTTTCTTATGGGAGCAAATCCAAAATGGTATTCCAGACTTGGAGAACACCGAATTATGGATGAACATCATTCGTGAAAATGTAAAATTCAAACAATCCGTTGTTGAAACCGACTTCACCGATAAAGGTCAACGAAAATTATTAAACCTAGGTCACACCATTGGACATGGTTTAGAGGCTCTTCATTTTGAAAATCCACAAATTACTCATGGAATTTGTGTAGCTAATGGACTTTATTGGGAAACTCTCCTTGCCGTTGATGCAGGTTTCGCTGATCCATCTCTTCTTGAAACAATTGAATCACTTATTTTCCCATTATTCCCCAAAATTAACTGGACTAAAGAAGATATTGATCCGTTGGTTTCATTGCTCATGCACGATAAGAAAAACCGCAACGGAAAAATACAATTTACGCTGCCAATTTCCGTTGGAAACTGCAAGTATGACGTTGAAATAACCGATGCGAACTTAAGATACTTTCTTAACAAGCACGTGACCGAAGACATTAACGATGTCGATTAGGCCTTTTGTCGTTCCTACATCTAAAAGTGAATCAAACAGGGTAATCGCCCTTCTATACCTTTGTAAAAACAAATTAATCAAGGTCGAAAATCCCTCACTTTCAAGGGATACGCTACTTTTAATCAATAATTTAAAAAGTTCACATGGCGTACTCGATTTTCTCGATGCTGGCACTCCCGCAAGAATTGCACTAGCTCTTTTTGCTTTCGAGGGACGTAAAATCGTGCTAACAGGCAACCAAAGTCTTCAAAAAAGACCCATTAAGGCGTTGGTAGATGTTTTAAATTCTTTCGGATCAGATATTGTATATCTCGAAAATGATGGGTACTTCCTGTGAAAATCCATGGTAAAATTGACCCAAGTTTAGTACCCGAAAATGTTGTTTTAGATCGTACTGAAAGCAGTCAATTTGCAACGGCACTCATGCTGATTTTCAGTCAAATGGTGAATATTCCAAAGATCCAAATTTCTTTGACAGGTAAAAAACACTCCAATTCGTACATCAAAATGACTGCAGAGACCTTAAACCGGTTTCAAATTCCTTGTACTTTCCATGAACAAACCAATTCGATAGAAATTAAACCTACAAAACCCGTTTTTCCAGATCAGATTTTTGTGGAAGCCGATTGGTCATCGGCGTTGTATGGATTTCAGTATTTATTAGCCCTAGCTTGGATTAAAAATGAAACCACAGCATGGTATTTCCCGCAACTGCAATTGCCCTCATTACAAGGTGATTCATTGACTGTTAAACTGTTTGAATCGCTTGGATTGTGTTTGAACATTACACAACAAGGTATTCTTTGCTCGGTAAATTCTGATTCCAACACATTACAAAACTCTTTTGAGATTGACTG
>Ga0172372_10011932_pt1 | contig 10975 bp, 5 predicted proteins | sample LakKiv5m_2_FD_114544 | JGI IMG/M metagenome (GOLD analysis project Ga0172372, IMG submission 114544) | Freshwater microbial communities from Kabuno Bay, South-Kivu, Congo - kab_092012_9.5m | ecosystem: Environmental > Aquatic > Freshwater > Lake | place: Democratic Republic of the Congo... | reverse complement strand
TGAGATGCAGTTGGCACGGCCCGTACTCGAGCAGCAGATGCGGCTTTCCGCACTTCCATCGCCTGACGAAATTTTGGTCGAATGCGGCAAGATCGACGGGGGCCAACAGATTTTCCTGTTTCCCTTCGAGGGGCGCCTCGTGCATGAAGGGCTGGCTGTCTTGCTCGCCCTGCGGTTCGGTCGGCGCTCGTCTGGAACTCTCTCCGTGCACTTCAACGATTACGGTCTCGCCTTGCACTCAGATGACCCGTTTCCCTTTGCGGAAATCGTGGGTGACGCTGTTTCAGCGCGCGAACTATTCTCAACAGACGCCCTTGTGCCCGATCTCTTAGAGGCTGTGAATCTCGGTGAACTTTCGCGACGGCAGTTTCGGGATATCGCGCGTGTCGCGGGGCTTGTCTTTCAGCGGTATCCCGGTGCAGAGCGCTCCGGTCGCCAAGTGCAAGCGGGCGCCGGATTGATTTTCGATGTCTTGCGTGAGTTTGACCCCGAGAACCTGTTGCTCCTCCAAAGCGAGCGTGAAGTGGTTGATCGTCAGTTCGAGGGTGGTCGCTTGGCCCGTGCGCTTGCGCGGTTGGCACAGGGACCGCTTGTCATTCGTCACATTGCGCGCCCAACGCCGCTTTCGCTGCCTTTGATCGTGGATCGGCTGGGTACGACCCTGTCCACCGAGGGCGTTCTTGCGCGGCTCCGCGCGATTTGTGGAGAGTTGCCACCAACTTCCGCGGATGGTCTGATGCCCGAACAGGTACAGCATGAAGGTACGCGCAGGCGGGAAACTCGCCGCCGTGCAACGCGATATTCGCGCCGCGAACGAGGTCCGCTATGACAGATCAACAGCCCCCCAACGACGAAACCGCAGCATGGAACATGGGACCGCGCAAGGACGCGACTCCGACCCCACGCGGTGGAAATGCACCCAAATCGTCAAAGCGTGAAGGGGCTATTGGTGGGAACGCCGATGGAACACAGGGGGCTGCATCAAGCGCGAACCCTTCGGCACCAACGCAAGAGATTGCTGGCGCAGAGACAGAGTTTGGCGAGACGCCGCGTGCAGAGGGGCTTCGCTTTATTCGCGAACTTGGTCGTGGTGGATTGGGATCGGTGTGGCTCGCTGTTCAAGAGACAGCCGAGTTTCGCCGCAATGTGGCCGTGAAACTCGTCCGTCGCGGCATGGACACCGAGGACATTCTGCGACGCTTTGCACTTGAGCGGCAATTGCTCGCGGCGCTCGAGCATCCAAACATCGTTCGGTTGTATGACGCGGGAACCACTGCAGATGGCCGTCCATATTTCGCGATGGAGTATGTCGAAGGACTTCCGATTGATCGATACGCAGACGAGAGACAATTGGGCATCGACAAGCGATTAGAGTTGTTCGTGCAAGTGTGCCGCGCGGTCCAGTATGCGCACACGAAACTTGTGATTCACCGCGATTTGAAGCCGTCCAACATCATTGTCGGTCGCGATGGCACGGTGAAATTGCTTGACTTTGGCATTGCGAAGTTGGTTGATAGTGCGTTGAGCCCCGTACAACTCGATCCAACAAGTGCAGAGACGCGCGTGTTGACGCCCGAGTACGCAAGCCCAGAACAGATTCGTGGACAGACACTTTCGACTGCAAGCGATGTGTATTCGCTTGGCGTGATTTTGTTTGAACTACTCACGGGTCATCGTCCGTATCGCATTCGCACTCGATTGATGCGGGAAATGGAGCGAATTGTCTGCGAAGAAGAGCCGCAAGTTCCCAGCACGATGGTCGGGAAGCCTGCAGAGTCGATCATTGTTGAGACCAGTGCGAATGGTGAAACGAAAGTTGTGTCGCGCGAAATCGCGCCGCAGATGATTTCAAAGGCGCGTGCTGCTGCAACCGACACGCTGCGTCGGAAGTTGCGAGGCGACCTTGATGTCATCACTTTGCGCGCGTTGGCGAAGACGCCAGATACGCGATACCCAACCGCTGAAGCGCTCGCGCAAGATGTCATGCGACACATGCGTGGTGAACCGATTGAGGCGCGGCCACTTGGATGGACGGGCAAAGCGTATCGCTTTGTCAAGCGCAATCGCATCGGAGTTGGTGTCTCGGTGCTTGCCTTGTCGGCTGTGATTGGCGGACTCGGCAGCGCGTACTACGCAGAACGCGCTGCGTCGGAATCTGCGCTTCGTGTGGCCGAGACAGCGCGTGCGCAGGCGGAAGCAGATTTGCGCGCAGCGCAAGAAAAACTCGCGGGAATGCGTCTTGAGCAGGTGCGTGAGTTGTCTGGAGTTTTCCTCAATCAGTTCTACAACAGATTGCGTGCATTGCAGGGTGGCGCAGAACTTCGAGGACTTTTAGCCGACACCGTATCGCGGCAGGTCGCTGCGCTTGAGAAGCAAGACGCAATCGTTGGATCGCGTGTTGCCGATCAAGAGTTTGATCGGTTGCTTGCGTCAAGTTACCGCGGGTTAGGTCGCGTTCGCGGCGATATGCGTGGTGAGAGTGGTGGCGACTTTACCGCTGCGAAAGAGGCGTTTATCAAGAGCGAGTCGATCTTGAAAGCGATGAGGCGCCGCGATGATGTGATGGCAAAGCCGGAGATTGCCCGCAGCGTTGATTTCGAACTCATGCAAACCTACCTGCTTTGGGCAGACGCTGTGAAAGCTGCGGGGGACCTCGACGAGGCCAAGCGCCTGCTCTTCGAGGCAGAAGCACTGGGTGCTGCAAATGCGGCAGTTTCAAGCCGTGATGAGCGACAGCGACACGCAAGCGTGTTGACCGAACTTGGCGAGATTCTCGATCGTCAAGGCGATCGCGGTGCCGCTGAGACGATGTTCGCGCGGTCGATTGAATTGCGTCGTGCGAATGTCGCTGCTGCGCCGACTGATCTCGATGCGGTTCGTGCGCTTGGGAAGGGAATCGCCTCGCTCCAATCGCGCGCAGAGGCAAGCGGTGAGTGGGCGAAGGCGCTCCAACTTGCTGAGGAACTTTCAACACTTCGCGTTGGCCTCTCGCGGCAGAAGCCCGATGACGCCCGCTTGGCGCGCGATGCCATGCTGGCTCGAATGTCGCTCGGTCGTGCGCTCTTACGGAATAAACGCGCCGACGAGGCGGTGGAGGCGTTGCAAGCAGCCTGCGCCGAGGCAACCACGCGCGTTGAGCGCACTCCAGAAAGTCATGAGGCGCTGAGCGATCGTGCCATTGCTTCTGAAAGTCTTGGCCAAGCGCTTGATGAACTTCGTCGCTACGACGACGCACTGAAGCGTTGGGCAATGGCGAGAGCAGATCTTCGGCGCGCTGCGGAAATCGCGCCGACGGTCGTCGGTTATCCACGACGCGAGGCCTACTTCGGTGGTCGCGAAGCGCGGACGCTTGCGCTCGCCGGACGCGCTACGGAAGGCGCTCCGATCGGGATTGCAGCAGCAAGCGCTCTCAACGCGCTTGTGGCGACAAACAGCACTGATATGGATCTTCTCTTGCAAGCGGCGATCGTGAGCGCAGAGGCATCGACTGCGGCGCGAGTCGCCGGTGACGAATCCAACGCGGTGAAGTGGGAAGCGCGTGCGATCGAACTCTTGGGATTGATGACGCCTCAGGCTCGCGCTGCCAATGAGCGATTTGTGCGGGCAGAACTTGAGCTTTTGCGTCCATGAAGTTGGGGCGCAGGACTTGTCTGAGCGCTCACGACTCGCTTCGCTTTCGTTCGCTTTGGCGTGGATCAAGTCCATTTCTCCGTGCCTCCGTGAGAGACTTGTCTGAGCGCTCACGACTTGCGCGCTCTCGCCGGAACCATGCTCGACAGATTGCTCGAAGCGTGTAGTCTGTGATCGTGCCAAGCGCGGAACTCGATCTCGACGGATTACAACTCTCGCTTCTACCGGAGCGCGCGCTTTTTTTGCGTGCAGCACGCGCGCTCGTGGTCGCAGATCTTCATGTTGGAAAGAGCGAGGCCTACCGTCGATTCGGTGTGCCCTCGACCGACGGGGTGGACGAGGAGACGCTTGTGAGATTGTCACGAGCCGCGATGCGCGCAGAAGCGAAAGTGATCGTGGTGGTGGGTGATTTGACGCACGCGGCCGAACATCTTGGCGATGAAGAGATGGAGCGTTTCGCGCGCTTTCGTGAGCGATGTTCGCTGCCCATTCGACTGGTCGAGGGTAATCACGACCGCGGCGCTCGCACGCTGCCAAGCGCGTGGTGCGTCGATCGCGTTGGCGACAGTTTTGAACTTGGTGGTGTACGGTTTCGCCACGATCCGCAGGATGCTGCAGTGGGGCCGCATTGGACGATCGCTGGCCACTTGCATCCTGTGCTCTCTGTGTCGCGCGGAAATCGAAGTGTCGAGGCGCCTGCCTTCGTCATTGATCGCACGAAGCGTCTTGTCGTGTTGCCAGCATTCTCGAAGTTCACACGCGGAGTTCGCATGGAACCGACACACGCTTGCGCGCTCTATCCGATTGTCGAGAGCGCCGTCATTGGTCCGCTTGGTGGCCTCGGATGATTCTTGCACGACTGCCTCGAGCGCTTGCGTTGGTCGTTGTCTTCTTCGGATCGATGCTGCTTGCTGTGTTGCTTACGCCACTCGTGTTTGCACCTTTTGTGCTTGATAATTCAGCAGCAGAGTTTGTGGACTTCCTGTTGAGTTACTACGAAATTCTGATTCCATCGATCGTGTCGCCAAACGGATTGACCCAGATCTTTCTCGTCGGTGCAGTCATCTGGTCCGCGATTGCGGTGCTGTTTCTTGCGCCGATCACGGGGAAAGTTCGCGCCACATCCGAAACGCGCTCGCTTCTCACCAGTGTGATTGCAGCGATCGTGGTTGGCGCGTTGCTCTGCGGAATTCTCGCAGCATCCGCTGTTGAACTTGTGCTTGCCCTCCTTGCAGCGGACGCGAAAGCGTTTGAGAGTTCCCTCCGAGGCCGTTACGCGGTGATGACATCGGTCATGCTCGCCGGTTGGGTGGGTGGTGGCTTTGTGGTTGCGATGCTCTTGCGAGGTGTGAGTGGATCGCGTAACCCGAATCATCTCGAGCGAATCTTGCGTGTGATCTTCGCTGGAACAGTGATCGAACTAGCGCTCGGCATTCCGATCTATCTGCTTGTGCGAAGAAAGTCGAATTGTGAGTGTGCGCTCGCCAGTTTCTACAGCCTGTGCCTTGGTGTGGCGGCGCTGCTCTGGCTGTGTGGTCCGTGGGCGATCCTTTTTCTTACACGCCATGCGCGCAAAGGGTGGCTGCGTGGCGCGTGCCCAGAGTGTGGATATCCGCGACGCACCGATGCGACCGTTTGCAGCGAGTGTGGAGCAGCCTTCCCTTGCTCGGGTTCGACTGTGCGGTGATAGTTCAACGGTCGGGTCTATCGACTAGTTCTTCGACCACGCGTCGAGGAGCAGCGTGAGATCGAAGCCGTTGGTCGTACCGTCGCCGTCGATGTCACCGATCCCGGGGAGGCCCCAGTATTGGAACATGATCGCAAGATCTGCACCGCCGATCGCGCCGTCGCCGTTCAAGTCGCCTGGCTGTGGCGGATTCGCGGTCCGCAGCAGCGTGATGCGACCAGCAACATCGCCCTGCGCGACTTGTTCAGCAGACAGAATGTCGTCGCCGATACCGTCGATCGAAATCGCGACCAGCACATCTGGCTCACCGAGTTCTGGCAAGACTGCCACAAGGTTGAACTCAGGGTTTCCTGGTGTCGAATCGTTGCGAATGATGCGAGCGCGTTTCGGGGAAGTGAGTGAGTTGCGCGAGGTGAGCGCAAAGTCGAAGTCGCCGTCGCCATCGAAGTCACCAATCGTCGGAGCTTGCGCCTCAAGCCAGAAATCGAGGAGGGCAGCACTGAAACCAGGCCCATCTGCGCGAATGAGAGCGACAGAGTCGTAAATCACAGGGCCACCTGGCGGCACTGGCCGTGGAGCAAGTGCGAGCAATGTCGAAACGATCTCTGGTACGCCGTCTCCGTTGAAATCGGCAACCTTGAGGTCTGTGACCTCGTTCGGAGTTGCGATGAAGATCGGTCCTCCGTTGAAACTACTGGAGGTGCCGCCGGGAATGATCGTGGTTCCGCCGGACGAGCCGCCAACGATGTCATCGTCGCGATCGTTGTCGACATCGCCTCCGCCCACAGAAGATGGTGGGCCGCCGTCGGAGGGCACGGTCTCCGCACCTTCGCCGTTGATTTCGCCGCCGTTATTCTTGACAACTTTGAACGACTCGTCGGTTTGCAATGCAACCACGACATCGGTGCGTGTGCCAACAAACAGCGCATCAGGCAAGAAGTCGCCGACAGCAACATCGACCGGTCCATTGCCAACGCCAACGGGCGTGAGCGCGTTGAAGTTGATCGATCCAGTGGTCTGATTGCGCAACACTTGGATACTTCCGTCACCAAAGTTGGCAACCACAAGATCAAGTCGCTCATCACCGTTGAAATCGGCTGCTGCGATGGCGCGCGGATCTTTGCCGACCGGAACGAGAAGTACTTGCTCGAGTCCATCGCCAGTGCCTTTGAACACCACGACGCTTCCGTTTTCAGAGGGACTCGTCGAGAGCGTGATAGCCAGATCCTCGATGCCATCTGCGTTGAAATCGCCACGCACCGCGTCGGTCGGACGCGCAGGAAGCGGTGAGGACGCCGGATCGCCGAACTGGATCACCTGCGCCAGCGGCACGAACACCACGCCGAGCCCCGTCGAAGTGGCACCCGCGAGCTGGCTTCCTGGCAATTTCACGACGAATGCGCCGAGATTCGTCGGTAGGCCGCGGAACTGAATGCTGTCGAACGCGTCGGAGTAAAACCCGTTGCAATTGAGGAACGGGTACATCTGTCCAAGCGCTGGGCTGAAATTCGTTGCATCTATCACGAGCGTGCCATGGAGATCCATCATCCCAGCAGCGGTGAGTGTTGCGCCGATCCCAAGTCGAATCACGAGTTTCGCGTTCGTCGCTGGGAACCCTTCTGGACTTGCAAACTTGAAGTTGCCTCCGCTTGCGATTTCTCCCTCAGGCACGATGACGCCTTGCCATGCCACTGCCGGGCCGAAAAGCGAGCCGCTGCCAGTCAGAAGCGAGCTTCCGCTGCCGACGGCAACATAAGACGCTTCGGGCGCGCTGAGGAAGCCACCGTCAAGTTCGAGTTTTCCTGCGACTTGCACCGGATCTCCGGAACTGCAATAGGAACTACCGCGCACCGCAAGACTTCCGAGTGGACCCACCTCGATGTGATCGATGTAGGCAGTCGTGCCGTCCAGATCACAGGTGCCGTTGACCACGAGAAGGTCGCTTGCCGACAGTGATGTGCCTGGCTGCGTGACAAGATTGCCGACGCGCGCTTGTGGCGGCTGTTCAGTTTCGGACACTTCCCCAAGCACCATGGGTCCGGCACTGAAAATCGACACTTGGTTGACGAACAGCGTGGATGGCGTGCTGGCGTCCCTCGAGGTGACGCGAAGTCCAGGCATTCCAAGCGACAAGGTTGCTGTTCCGTCGTCCGCGGCGAGCGTCGTTCTCGCATCGATGACGCGCAGGCCTCGGCCGCTGGCCTCGCCTTGATATGGGATGGTGATGTAGCGGGTGAGTCCTGCTGACGGCATGCCAGTGCTCACAAACAGCGGAAGCACTTTCGACTCGAATTGAAGCGGCGGACACCAATCCGATGCACTGGCAGTCGATGCGAATATTGGGATCGCAACATGCGAGAACAGGCCGAATTGCTTCGCGTCGACTTCGCCGTTTCCGTCGCAATCCTCTTGTGTACAGATGAAATTGCAAAGATCGCTCGCGATACTTGCGCAGACCGAGTCCCACGCTTCTACACAGCAGAGAGGGTCGCTGACACAGACCGCATCGCAGCATTTCGGATCCGAGCAGGATGGGGCGTCATGTGCAAGGCAGCATGACTGTTCGTTGCCGCAGGTACTTCCGGTGAACTCAACACCGAGGGCAAGCGTCGCAGAAGGATTCGTGATGGCGTGAGAAAGTGCTGCGCAGAAGTAGTAGGTGTTTCCGCCGGTGACAGGCAGTGTGATTTCAGCGCATGAGCCACAGGTGGCCGTGTTCGAACTGCAGTCGAGAAACGCTCCGGCGTCGCAGGACGAAAACGCGACCAAGATCGAGTTCAGTTGAAACGATCCAGTTGGTGCGAGCGTCACCGCGAGGGTGCCGCTTGACTCGGGAGTAAGCGCGTACCAGCATGTGTGGTAGGCGAAGTTCTGCGAGCAATTGCCCGCGATGTCGTCGGGCTCAGAGTTTGCAAGTCCGACAGGCACAATTTGGTTCGAGAAGATCTGCGCCGCAGTGGTGCATGTTCCGTTTGGCACATCCGCGTGCAGCGGCATCGCACACAAAAGTGCAGCCAGAGCCGAGGCAACAACTGGGACGCTCTGCGCAACTGCGGTGCGTGAGGTCGAGTGAGCCGGAAGAACAGACTTGAAATCGGTCATGGGAACCTCTCTGACCCAATACACAGGATCGCAGCGCCGCCCCGGCGCGAAACGAAGATTTGGACGGGTGAAACTAAACTATCCCCGCGAAAGGGCAAAGCGAATCTCGGAACTGTGATGGGAATTGACAGTTCGATGCCACAAGGGCCTTCTCGGGTCGGTTTGCGCCCGCCGCCGGAACACTGTCAGGCGGGGGATCCCGAGGAATCTGCGAAACGCCGGACCGATTTATGGCGCTTTCAAGCGCTCAAACGCCACCGAGGGCGCTTGAGACACGCTCTCGCGGCGCCCCTCGGTCTGTAGGACAACCATCGTCGCATAGCGTCCACTACGGGCGATAAGTGCTTCGTGGGTGCCCGATTCAACCACGCGGCCGTCTTCGAGGACAAGAATGAGATCGGCCTCTCGAATCGTGGACAATCGATGGGCGATCACGAAACTGGTCCGACCGCGCAGGATGTCCGCGAGGGCGGCTTGGATGTGGCGCTCGCTTTCGGTGTCGAGGTTACTCGTCGCTTCGTCAAGGATCAGGATGCGCGGATTGGCAAGTACCGCGCGCGCAAGCGCCAAACGCTGGCGTTCTCCGCCAGAGAGTTTCACGCCGCGTTCGCCAATCCGTGTGTTGTACTTCTCTTCAAGTTTCTCGATGAAGACATCCGCGCGGGCGATGTGTGCTGCGCGCGCGATGTCTGCGTCGTTCGCATCGGGCCGCGCGTACGCGATGTTGTCGCGAATCGTGCCATCGAAGAGAAACACATCTTGCTCGACGATCCCGAGCAGTTTTCGATACGACACAAGATCGATGTCGCGAAGGTCAACGCCGTCGAGCGTGATGCATCCAGCGGTTGGATCGTGAAATCGCGCGACCAAATTCGAAAGCGTGGTCTTTCCCGCGCCAGAGTGTCCAACAAGCGCAACCATCGTTCCAGCGGGCGCATCAAACGACACATCATCCAGAATGCTGCGTCCATCGGGCGTATAGCGAAATGAAACGCCTTCGAAGCGGATCGCGCCACACACCGTCGATGGTTCGCACACGCGCGTTGCTCGTGCGTGGGATGAAGCGAATTCCTCAGGTTCTTCAAGTAAATCAAGCGTTCGATCAAGACTCGCCAAACTTGTTTGAAGGTTCGTTGCGGTATTCGCGAGCACTTCTAACGGTCCGAGCAGAAGCGTCACATAGGTGAGGAACATCACCAAATCTCCGGCCGTCAAGCGACCTGCAACGACTTGTGTTCCGCCGTACCAGAGCAGTGCAGCTGTCGCAGCAGGAATGAAAAGTTCCCATGCGATTTCAACCCCGCGCGACCACCACCAGACCAGCATCTCGGTACGCGCTTGCAGATTCGTACCGCGGGAAAATCGCACAACTTCAGCGGGTTCGCGCGCAAATCCGCGCACAACACGAATGCCGCTGAAGGTTTCGGCTGCGTGACCATCAATCTCGTCGCGCAACTTTTTGAGATCGCGATAGATCGGTCGAATGCGGCCAATCCAAGTGCGGTGACTGAACCACACCATCGGGAGAAGCACGACCGCACCAACGAGTAATCGCCAATCTGTGAAGGCGAGAATCACCAAACTACCGACGAGTTGAATGCACGCACGAAACGGGTTGTACAAAAGTGCAAACAGCAGTTCTCCAGCTGCGCCAGCATCTTCGCGCACGAGCGCAGAAACTCCGCCAGCTTTCAGTTCGTGTACGCGGCCGAGCGGAAGCCGAATCGCCTTCGCGAAGGCGCGGCGACGCATGGAGACCTGAAGGCGCTTGGCAACGATCGTCGCACGGCTGCGACCGACCAGTCCAATGGCAACTTTCACAAGGAGCGTTGCAAAGGTTGCGATCACGATTGCTGCAAGCAGCGAACTCTTGTTGGAGACATCGATTCGAGACAGCAGCCACTGCGGAAGCCACTCTTGCAACATCGGCGCGAGCGGCTCATTTCCGAAGACGCTGTCGATGGCGATCTTGACACCAGCCGGTGGAACAAGTGCCAAGAGCGTGGCGCACGCGAGCGCAACGAAGACGACACACAGCGTGCGCCGATACGGACGCAAGAGGCGAAGATAGGCGCGAAAAAGGGTGCCGAACGAACGATGAAGTGGCTTCTTCGGTTTCCCGCGAAGGTCTTCGCTGCGCGCGCGCGATCGCGATGCGAGCTCTACGCGGTACTGCTCAAAGCGCAGACGACTTGCGCCAGTGCGCGGAGCTGCATCGTGCTTGATCGAACTCATGCGTTGCGTGCTTCTGAGGCGGGTGTTTGCACGCGATCGATGGCGCGGCGCGCGTCGCCACGAGCGAACGGCGAGCGCGGAAGCGTGAGCGTCACAGGTGTTGACTGCGCATCGCCGCACGAAGTTTCTACGACTTTGCGATTGCGAATGCGCTCATTGCCAAGTTGCCCGCAGGCCGCCATCACATTGCGCCCCTTGGTTCCGCGTCGCTTGGTGAACTGCCCGTTCGCCACAGCGCGCGCCACAAAGCGCTCAACCATTGACTCATCGGGCGCGGGCCAAGGCGAGTTTCGCCGCGGGTTGTACGGAATGATATTGAGC
>Ga0172372_10011931_pt1 | contig 10976 bp, 11 predicted proteins | sample LakKiv5m_2_FD_114544 | JGI IMG/M metagenome (GOLD analysis project Ga0172372, IMG submission 114544) | Freshwater microbial communities from Kabuno Bay, South-Kivu, Congo - kab_092012_9.5m | ecosystem: Environmental > Aquatic > Freshwater > Lake | place: Democratic Republic of the Congo... | reverse complement strand
TCCAGGGGCTTCGCCCCTGGTCTGGGGTCTGGGGATCGAAGATCCCCAGAATCTAATTTCTTACTCCCTCCCCTCTGGGGAGGTTTGGGGTGGGGATATAAATGTGGGTGCTGCGCACCCAACCCCGCCAAGGGGGCAAAGCCCCCTTTGAACCCCCGCAAACTGGGCCTGCCCCCCCCCCTCGGGGCGAAGCCCCTGAAAATTCCCTATTCTTTGGGGGTCCAGGGGCTTCGCCCCTTGCTTTGGGGGTCCAGGGGCTTCGCCCCTTGCTTTGGGGGTCCAGGGGCTTCGCCCCTGGTCTGGGGTCTGGGGATCGAAGATCCCCAGAATCTAATTTCTTACTCCCTCCCCTCTGGGGAGGGTTGGGGTGGGGTAAAATAAACTGGGCACGAACTGCCCACATATAAAACCCAACGAAAAAAATAAATGTTATAAAGACCACAACGCGGGAATAAAGAAAACTGTTTGGGGGGGTTCTACTTCTTTCTACCGCCTTTACTTTCTAACCACTTCACATGATTAAAATAATCATTAACCACTTTTATTTTTCCTCAGCCCCCCTAGACACAAATTGATACACCGCCGTCCACTCATCACGTAAATCAACCTGTGAAAAATATGCCCAATTCGTATGATAATGCTCCCTAAAAAATGCATCGTCCTGTACCATGCGCCACTGAGTTCGCTGAGCCAACACCGTCTGTATCCATTCCTTTAATTCAAGAACGTCAGTTGAAAGATACAAGCGTGCGTTGGGTCGCAACTTTGGTTCTAAAATATCCATAAAATCATGCCGAATCACGCGTCGATTATGATGCCGTTTTTTAAACCAAGGATCAGGATGAAACACAAACACGGAATCAATAAGACACCCCGTTAATCCATCTTGTATCACCCGCTCAGCAGCACCATACACCACCCGAGCATTTAAAAGCTTGGCTTGTAGCAATCGCTGGTTGGCCACTTCAACCATGGGCTTCCGAACCTCAATACCCAATACATGTCGATTAGGAAAAGACCGAGCATAATGTTGCATAAATAACCCACTCGACGACCCAATCTCTACATCCAACCCATCAAAATCCCACCCCCAGTCATTCCATGGGAAGGGATCCACTTGCTCATAAAATGTATGGGGATTAACGTGAGGACGAACTCTCATAATGTGGTTAATTTTAGGCCATCGAACCCAACGCGTCAAAGACCCGCTTGATGTCGTTCGGCATTAATGAGACGCTTAATCGTCTTTTTCAACCCATTTAGCAATGCATTGGGGTCATCCTCTTCAAGCGCATCTAATACAATAGGTTGTCCCCATTTTTTACGCTTTAGTGCCTGGGTTTGATCAAATAATGTCGACGCTTGAACCGCCCCACCCCATTGTGCAGTGGTATTATTTAATACCGATGAAAAAGGAAGGGAGCTCGATTCAGGCTTAGCCGGTACCCGAGTAGACGGTTTGGGATCAAATGCAGACGGGGTTATCTCAGTCATATTAACATGCCTTTTGTGTCGTCTTTTTTGTTTAAATCTGGTTTTGAATCAGAAACAAATAACTGGTCAATCTCATGAACACGATGACCTAAGCCCTGTTGCACCATCACATCTTTGGCCAAGTCGGCTAACTGCTTGGATAATGGGGTGTCTAAGTCTGGCTCATTGCTCATTGTCTAATAACTTTCTAGCAAAATTAAGGGCTTCCTTTTTTTTGGCCGGCTGATCTAATATCGATCGACTGATAACATTGAGCATTTTTTTGGATGCCGGTGTCATATCTACCCCAATCACCCCCTCTACTTTTAAGGCAACCATTACTTGGGCCAAGATTATTTTGGCCTCATCACTCTCAATATACGGCAATACCGTTTTAAGTATCGATATATATTGAGAATGCTTGGCACTCCGATCATTGGATGATCCGGTTGACTGATTGTGATGATGTTGATTAGAATCATCGACTCTGTTAGGCATAAATAGCTCCTATATTATCCTACCCCCTACTTAATAGAATCGACAAAAAATCAAATCAAAATGTATCTAAAATTTTAAATACTTTAACGACACCAGCTTAATTCAAGCCATAATAACCTACTCGACACCAAAAAACCGATGTCCAATTTCCTTCCATCTAACCTTAAATTGGTCAAAATCAATAGAATAAAATACTTTTCGACCATCTTTTCGGGTTTTCATAATGCCCGCTTTTCTTAAAATATTAAGATGATGAGATGTGGTTGACTGCTCCAAATAAAATTGCCGCTCAATGTCTTGCGCAAACATTTCTGTATGTTCGAGAATCAACCCAATCATGGCCATTCTCTCTTCATTGGCGAGGGCTTTAAAAAAATGAACGAACTCTTGTTTAACCTTATTCTTAGAACTCATAAACGCAACTCCCCATGAGGGTGGGAATAAAAGAAGGCAGATAGAACAGCTGGAATAATAACTGCACCATCTGATTGTTGGAAGTTTTCTAAGATCGCAGCAAAAGTACGACCCACCGCAAGACCAGAACCATTTAAAGTGTGAGCGTATTCAACGTCCCCACCCAAATTCGGTCGATATCTTATCATAGACCGACGGGATTGAAAATCAGAAAAATGTGAAACAGATGAAATTTCACGATATTTACCCTGAGATGGGAACCAAACTTCAATATCATACGTGATGGCCGAACTGAAACCCAAGTCCCCACCACACAATTGAATCACCCGGTAAGGCAATCCCAATGCATCCAAAACAGATTCTGCATCCGACAACATGGCATGCAATTCATCAGTCGCTTGATCGGGGGTTACAATTTTAACCAGCTCAACCTTATTGAATTGATGCTGACGAATAATCCCTGCCATGTCCTTACCATAGCTTCCTGCTTCTTTTCTAAAACAAGGGGTATGGGCCACATGACAAATCGGAAGGGATGACTCGGGAATAATTTGGTTGGCGTATAAGTTGGTTAGCTGCACCTCGGCCGTTGGACTTAAATAAAAATCTGTATCGTTGACTTTAAATAAATCATCTTCAAATTTGGGTAATTGCCCCGTACCCATCAAACAAGCCCGATTCACCAATACCGGTGGCATCACCTCATCGTACCCTCGCTTTGTATGGTGGGCCAACATAAAATGAATTAACGCCCGCTCTAATTGGGCACCCATACCAGTGTAAACAGCAAATCGGGATCCCGCAATTCGGGCTCCCGCTTCAAAATCGATTAATTTTCGATTCAATGCGATTGTTTCATGTGGCAATGGTTCAAAATCAAACGTGGGTGGCACGCCAACTGTTTTAATCACCACATTTTCCGACTCCGTTAAACCCGATGGCACTGTATGATGAGGAATATTGGGGATCATTAAGGAAGCATCCAATCGCAATTGGTCCAACTGGGATGTTTTGTCTTGTAACACTTTAATGCGTGCAGACAAGGCTTTGAGCGACTCTTGTTGTTCAATCGATGGCTTACCCTTAGGCGTTTGGGTATTGCGTTGATGGCGTAATTCATCCAACTCTATTTGATGATCTCGCCAATCACGATCAATGGCTAATAATGCTTCGAAGGTCGCCACATCATGGCCACGCTTAATGAGCGCCTGCTTGATTAATTCGGGGGTATCTCGAATGAGCTTGGAATCAAGCATATTAAATCTCCTGAAAAAAAGGGTAAGTCCCAAGATGTCTCATATGGGCTGCTACCCCTTCAAGTTCGGATAGCGCCATGGACATTTCAGAATGGTTATGCTCCGCATCAACAAAAAATAAATAGTGGCCTAACCCCGTTTTGGTCGGTCGAGACCCAATACTGGTTAAATTAATGCCATGCTTCCCAAAAACACCCAACGCGGTGGCTAAACAACCGGGTTGATTTTGAGGTAATGAAAATACCACGCTGGTTTTGATGGGGCTCACTGGAAGGGGCACCTCACGTCCGATGACCCAAAAACGTGTTTGATTCTCTTTCATATCCTGAATACCTTCCGCAATTTGGCAAAGGCCAAACATCTCCCCCAGCCATCTGCCGCCAATTACCGCACTGGTATCCACCATCGATTCTATAGAAAAAGAGTGTGATTGGGCCAACTGATGTGCTGCAAATGCCGTAGAAGGTGCCACATGAAGTCGTACCATCTTGGGCAATTGATCTTGTATAAACTGTTGGCATTGAGCCAATGGCTGGGGATGAGACGCAACATCAGTAATATCCACCAAATTAAGGGGGGTTTTGGCAAACAAATCCAACCCAACGGGAATTAAAAATTCAGCCCGAATTTGGGTTGATTTGGTTTGAACCATTGCATCATGGGCGGCGTTAACAGGGCCCTCAATGGTATTTTCAACTGGCACCACCCCAACTTGAATATCGCTCGATTCAACCGCATCAATAATGCTGGGAATCGATGAAAAAAAAACCAGCTCAGCATCCAAATGAATAAATTGCATCCAACGATCTGTAGCAAAGCGACTAAAGGTTCCGTCGGGTCCCAAACAACCAATTTTGATCATCTTAAGCGTGAATTGGAAAACGAGTGGTCATATCCAAAACGCCCTGTTTAATAGAACCCCATTCATCAGGCTCGTTAATGGTATGGATTAATCGCACCACCCAATCTGCAATTTGAATCATGTCCGCTTCTTTTAAACCTCGGGTGGTAACCGCCGGTGTTCCAATTCGAATACCAGATGTAATAAATGGACTGGCCGTATCAAAGGGTATTGCGTTTTTGTTAACCGTCATTCCAACCTGATCCAAAGCCTGTTCCAAAGCCTTGCCCGTAATACCATGGGGGCGCAAATCAACCAATAATAAGTGATTCTGAGTGCCCCCAGATACAATACGACAGCCTTGATGGGTCAATTGGGTGGCCACTTGTTGTGCATTTTTGATTACTTGCCGCTGATACTCGATAAATGATGGATCAAGGGCCTCTAAAAACGCCACCGCCTTAGCCGCAATAACGTGCATTAAAGGGCCACCTTGTATACCGGGAAATACCGCCTTATCAATCAACTTGGCATATTCTTTTTTACATAAAATAATCCCACCACGGGGACCCCGAAGTGTTTTGTGAGTGGTAGATGTCACCACATCCGCAAATTCAACCGGATTGGGGTGAAATCCCGCAGCGACCAACCCTGCAATATGGGCCATATCTACCATTAACAATGCCCCGACTGACTTGGCAATGGCCTGCAAACGATCGAAGTAAATGGTTTGCGAATACGCAGACGCCCCCGCCACAATCATTTTAGGTCGATGTTTTGTAGCCAACTCTTGAATGGCATCATAGTCCAACTGCTCCGTATCGGGATGAACACCATATGGTATGAAATTAAAATAAACCCCCGACATATTGACGGGTGAGCCATGGGTGAGGTGCCCCCCATGTGCCAAATTCATACCTAATACCGTATCCCCAGGTTGTAAAAGAGCAAAATAAACCGCCATGTTGGCTTGCGCGCCTGAATGCGGTTGCACATTGGCATGATCGGCCTTAAATAACTGCTTCACCCGATCAATCGCCAACTGCTCAACCTCATCAACATATTCACACCCGCCGTAATAGCGTTTTTTAGGCACGCCTTCCGCATACTTATTGGTAAGCCAAGAGCCTTGGGCCAACATAACTGCCTTGGAGGCAATATTTTCAGATGCAATGAGTTCAAGTGTATTGGACTGGCGATTCATTTCCAACTGAATTAATGACTCGAGAACTGGATCATTCAAAACAATCATATTATCTCCTCTAGATTAAACATTAATATACCCGCAATTTCACAATCAATCATGATTTAAAGTGATTCAAATGACTGCGTTACGATTGTAATTCATAACAATGTAACATGTTTTTTAAGAAGCGAAAATTCATTTTAAACGTGTTGCTGTTTTGGTTGGAATCTCTTTGGCAGATACGCCTACATTCCCGATGAAATATACGAATGGGAGAAGCGTGTCATCGTATCCCCTATTTATACAATTGGTGGAGCCATGGGGAGTCGAACCCCAGACCTCTTGCATGCCATGCAAGCGCTCTACCAACTGAGCTATGGCCCCAATAATAACCCCCAGTTATACCATACCCAACCCCATTTGGTAATACATTAAGAATCCGTCGTCCCCCCCGCCAATCGTTTGGCCATTTGTCTGAAAATGACCCAGTGAAAGGGTATCAAGACCATCCAATATAACCGACCCCATATTCCCAGCGGACGAAATGTTGCGGTTTGCTGCAATCTGTCACCCACTATTTTAAACTCTAGCCAAGCATCTCCAGGCAACTTCATTTCAGCAAATAACAAGAGTCGCCCGTCATCTCGATTGGCCACAAGAACCCGCCAAAAATCCAAGCTATCCCCTGTTTGAATGGTGGTTGCATTGGTTCGCCCACGACGCAACCCCACCCCACCCCATAGCTTGTCGATGAACCCTCGAACTTGCCACAGCCAATTCCCATAATACCATCCCCGATTTCCCCCAATGGACCAAATAGCATCAATGGTTTGCTCGCGATTAGCAACCCTAAACCGTTGTTGATCGATGAAACATCCCATGGTTGGCACTTCAATAAATTCTGCTATTTTTAATTTCCCTTTATAACTAACCATGGCATCTTTCCAACTTGACGCAATGGCATTGGTTTCAATTTTTTTAAACGCCAACGATAACGATTCTGGGTATGAAATGGCTACATGATGCAGTCGATCTTGTAAGTCACGGTTTCGACATACCACTTCCACCGTCATACTATTAATTAATGCCCTTGCCAATTTATAGGATGTCGATGTGACAAAATACAACCAATAGGCAGATAATCGGGGGGTTAAAATCGGCACGCTGATAATCCAGCGTTTCAAACCGCGCATGGTTGCATACCCTTTTAGCATATCTTTGTAAGATAATTGATCGGGTCCCCCAATATCAAAATCTTGATGAAAGGTATCTGGCCTGTCCATGCATCCCATGAGCAGTGTCATGACATCACGAATGGCAATGGGCTGGCATCGGGTATTAATCCACTTTGGAGCCACCATAATGGGCAATTTTTCAACCAAGTCTCGAATGATTTCGAATGATGCGCTACCCGAACCAATAATAATACCCGCACGCAATGTGGTAAGGGCATATGAACCCTGTCGCAACACCGCTTCTACCTCCTTGCGAGAGGCCAAATGGGGCGATAGTTGACTTTGATTCACCATTCCACTCAAGTAAATCACTTGCCGGACGTTGCTATGGGATACACTTCGTTGAAATGCTTCCGCACAGGCCACTTCCAAGGCCATGAATTTTGTGGAAGATGCCATGGAATGAACCAAATAAAAGGCAATATCAATGTCATTTGGTAGTTGAATGGTGGAATCGGTATCAAGCAAATCCCATTCAATCACCTGACACTGGGATTGAAATGCAGGTGGGATATGAAATCGATGGGCATCTCGGACAACGGCATACACCATATGCCCCGAATGAAGCAATGCCAATATCAAGCGCTTGCCAATATACCCAGTGGCACCGGTTACCAACACCTTCAATGGGGATGACATTAATTACAAAATGGGTTGATCATATCGATTTTTTGGCCGATTTTTTGGGCGATTTATTAGCCAATTCGTTGGGCCCATAAAATGGGAATACACACTTTCGCATAAAAGCCGGACGGGTGATGCATTCCAAAATGCCTGAAAAGCACATATCCGCCATCCAAGCAGAGGCTAAAAAAGGAATCGCCATGGCGTAACATGCCAATAGCCCCCCGATGGTGGAGGGATATAAATCGGATGCCATCCAAACACCAAAATTGGATATGACATAAAATACCAAAGACGCCAAAGTGGATCTTAGAAACCAACTCATGATCGCTGACGGTACCCGAGTGGAGACATACCGACTAATGAGTACCATTCCCGTATAGGCCAAGGATAAATAGGCCCACCCGTTGGTAAGCCATATAAATTGATGCGAAGGGTACATGATATTATTGATCCACAAATCGGATAGCCATATACCGGTTAGGATGACCATCAGGGTTTGAAGGGTGCCAAGTGATTTAGAACCGGTAATGGCAACGCCCCCGACTGGGGTCCAATTGGGTGGATGGGGCAACCAACGACCCAATACAATACTGACTAAAAAAGTAAATCTGATCACCCACGGATGTTTCATCCGTGATATGGTTTCATAGGCCCATTATTAAATCAAGACAAAAATTAGGGCATCCTGTTACTAAGACGCATTTTAGCAGCTACGATGTAGGCTTGATGTGCATGATTATTTTAAATGCATCCTCATTTATGCTACATTAAAAAAGTGAATATAGGCGAAAATACCCGAGTGATTGTGCATACCCGACCAGATAAATTAGGGGATCATGTACTACTCATCCCGTTACTGCACCAACTATCGACCCGTACCCATTGCCACATTACCGTCATTACCAGCTCAACCGTGGCCCCCTTTTTACAATTATTTTCGTTTATTAATTCCATTATTTTAATTGATATTCATACCTCACATTCAGATATGATTCGAAATTATCTGAGCCAAATTAAAAACAAATCATTTGATATTTGGATCTCGTTTTGGAATGACTCCAAAATGGCCTATTTGGCACTACGTTCAGGAATTCAGATACGAATAGGTGATGCCTCTATTTTTCCATTGTCACTCTGTTACACGACATGCGTTATGCAAAATTGGCGAAATCCATTGCGACACCAAATCGATTATTATGATTCGATGGCATCACCCTTGGGAATTCGATCGGCGTTGTCGCCGGATTTAATTCCAGTATCACCCTCACTAAAAACATCGTTTGAATTGATGTATGAACCGATAAAAGAAATAAAAGTGTTGATATTTTTAGAAACAGGGGGCACCAATCTCGCCATTCCCATCCCCACCATTCAATTGGTGATTATAGAGTTGGAGCGCTTGGGGTACCACATTACCATTTGTGCCCAAAAGCAATATGATGGTTTTGGGCAACGCACATTGAACATGACGGGCAAGCAATTATCCATTGACGCGCTCATAGCGTTACTATCCTGTTGCGATATTTATATTGGTGGCGATACCGCCCCCACACACTTGGCATCATTATTACAAAAGCCCATCCTGTTTTTTTCTCCCATGAAAAATCACTCTCCCGCAAGATGGGGACCCATGTCTCCCTATCAGGTTATCTTAAGAAAAGACTATCGTTGTGTCATGCCCTGCCAACCCATTTGCCATGAGGCAGTGTGCTTGGAATGGGTAACACCCGAGCGGGTTAAACAAGCTTTTTTAGAATTAATTCAGGCAACGACTGAGTCTCAAAAAAGCACAATGGATATCTATCAATACCATGCCCACCACACGTTGCGCTGTTTGAAACTAGACTATCAAAACTCCCCCATTAGTGAACTCACTCAATCCATTCAAGCGGGTGTTCTCACTTGGAACTTATCCATTCAATACAAATGGTGGCCCCCTCATTGGCTAACCATAATCGATGTTATTGAATCTCAAAATATTAATATTATCATTGGCTATGTACCATTGGTGATAAAATGGATTATCCAAATTTATATTGGCGTGGTTGCAAAAAAGATCCCCCCTTTATACTGGAACAACATTGAGGTCATGAATCACTACTTAAAAGAAAAGGCTTTTTTGTAAATGACGCCCTAAAATGATCTGCCCCCCCTTTTTTAAAGCTATTTGGATTCCAATAAAGCACTCATCTTTTCATTTAATGCGTTGAGGGCATCACGTAAACGAGATATTTCTTCATCATATTTCTTAAATAGCTCACCTTCAAAATTAATGGGAACAATGGCAACCCGAACTAATTTTTCTGGTTCGGCCAAGTTGGTTTCCCATGCCTGACCAATCGCTCGTTTAATTAAATCAGGGGTGATCGACGATATTGGAAGAGCAATGGCAACACCATCATTTAAACCGCTGGCAAGTATAATATCGCCCGATCGAACCGGCCCTCGGACGGTGGTATCAACTTGCCCCATAAAGGAAACAGGGCTGTTGGGGGACTCCAATTCAGCTGGTGAATATGTACCTAACACACAATATTGGTTTGAAACGACCATTACACGATCTGCTTGGTCTGTATTTAAAGATATACGGGCATTTTTAACACCAACAACCGTTCCTCTAGCAACGGATACGGTCTCGTTTTCCAATAATAACGATTCAGCAAAATCCGCCCCAGAAGATCTAAGACTACCAGTAAATATAGCAGTAAATGGATCAGCGGCCGTTCCATTTCTAACCAATTTAATGATTTGACGGTTGGAAATGTCTGAACGAGATCCGTCAGGGTTAACAACAGCCTCAAGAACAGTTAAGAGTGGCTCTCCTCCTGGATCAACTGGAATTGGGGTTCTGGTGAAAAAAATAGAAGTGCCCAAAATATACAATGCATCTTCCGTCATTTCAGGGGGACCGGATGAGCTAAGCTGCAACTTAGCCGTTTTAATATAAGGCACAAATGAACTATTAACACCTTGAAGCAAAGTAATAAAAGGGGTGGCTGCAATATCATCGGGAGCATCCGATGAATGAGTTAATATTAAAGCTTCTGACCTAGCTTCTATCGATAGACGATTCAGTGTGCCCAACTTTTCGCTAGTAATTGTTCTATCCTTAATGTCCACGGCCTCTATCGTCCCATCCAATATCTTTGCACTCGTTACGGCATTATCAGCCAACTTACCCGTAACAACCGAACCATCGGCTATCTTTCCACTCGTTACGGTATTATCGGCCAGCTTCTCGGTCGTAATCGCAGCACTTGCTATATTCCCACTCGATATACCACCACTTGCTATGTTTCCACTTACAATCGTACCCGGGGCTATCTTCCCACTCGTTACCGCATTATCTGCCAACTTACCCGTGCTGATCGATCCTGCTCCAATCGATGCCTCACCCACTGCCCCTGCTGCAAACTTCGCCGCCGTTATTGTCCCATCCTTAATGT
>Ga0172372_10011928_pt1 | contig 10979 bp, 7 predicted proteins | sample LakKiv5m_2_FD_114544 | JGI IMG/M metagenome (GOLD analysis project Ga0172372, IMG submission 114544) | Freshwater microbial communities from Kabuno Bay, South-Kivu, Congo - kab_092012_9.5m | ecosystem: Environmental > Aquatic > Freshwater > Lake | place: Democratic Republic of the Congo... | reverse complement strand
TAGGCCATTCGTATCGGCGTTCGTAGAGTGGGTTGTCGGATTCCGATGAAACGCTCTCGAACACGGTCATCTGGGTAGCCCCCATGGCTTGACCTATACTCGCGAGCACTTCGTGGATAACGTCGCGCCAGTCCTGGGCGCGAATGAATTGTTGAGCGGCGAAGTGCACGCTCTGCATGATCGCATCGCGGTGGAGGAGCGCCTCGGTCATCGCGTTCACCGAATCGGAGAGGCTCTGCAATTCGTCGCCACTTGTGATGGAGGCCCGGACCGACAGATCGCCTTGGGCCACTTTCTGAACCACCCCTTGAAGTCGCAGCAAGGGTTGGACAAGCTTTCGAGCATAGACGACGGAGCCGAGCAAGCTCAGCCCCAGACAAACCAGAGAGAGCAGAAGGGTGCGACGATAAGCCATGGAGACGCTGCGGTCGTAGCCTTCGAGCGAGAGCCCAACATGAATCCAGCCCCATTCGATCCCTGAGTAATCAAAAGGCTGCGAGAAGCGGAACACGCGGTGATCGAAGAGGCTGACTTGACCTATCCCGCTCTCGGTGCGGCGCGGCGAAGGGTGCCATTCTGCGGGGAGCGTCTGGTTACGCCAGCCCGACCGGGTGTGGACGAGCGACCATCCGTCGTTTTTTGTGACGACGAGGTAGTCGATGCTGGTGTCATCGGCCAGCTGTTGATTGCACGCATCGACAACGCTGGTGTAGTCCTCGTTGACGACGGCTCCGGTGGCCACATTACGCAACGAGATGGCGACACTTGCGGCCTTGGATTCGAGGTTATTGAGAACAATTCGCTTCTGTTCAGGAATACTGACGGAGACAAAGATCAGCAAGGTGCCGGTCGTCACGAGCCAAGACAGAAGGGCCGTCCGGAGGACGATGCCAAGTCGCTTCCGCGGTGTAGCGTCGTGTCTCATTGTGGCTAGTTCATTGCGAACCTCTCGGCTGGCTACCCTGAATCGTGGCCTTCAACTTGCGCATCGAGTCCAGCAGCTCGGGACGGAAGGGCAGGATGCCATCGGATTTGAACATCCTGAGCATCTGAAGTCCGGCGGCATCCGCTGCGAGGTCCTCAACGGTTTTCATAAGGTCCTTCCGGGTCTCCATGGACATCCAGTTGTTACGACTCACAAAGATGATGTTCTCGACGAGTTCTTCGGAGATACGTAAGGACGTCAGTTTGCGCCCCACCTCGGGGTTGAGTTCCTTCATCACTTCGAAACTCCCACTCGATATGATGCAGGCGTCCACTTTTCCGAAAAATACGGGCAGCGCGGCGAGGGTTGGCTTATCGACCACATCGACCTTAGAAAAGAATCGTTGGGGCCTACCGAGTCCTTCCTCGCAAAGAATCGATTCGAGCCAGATGGGAGCTGCTTTGGCGTTGTTAGCGCGGTAGAGCAGGATGGGTTTGCGATGGAGATCCCGTAGCGAGTTGATTCCTGAGCCTTGTCGGGTCAGGAGTTGGTAGGTTTCGCCTGGACGGCCCTGGCGCGAGATGATGTAGGCCGGCTCCATGTAGTCCTCGATTTGCATGTCCAGGTAGTCCCAGACGTCGATGGAAGCCAAGTGCAGCAGGTTGTTCGTGATCACGGAGGTAAAGGTGGGAACGGAATCGAAATACTCCATTTTGAGATCGACCAGATACCGTTTCCGTTTGGCGGCACTGGCGATGAGAAGTTTGAAGGAAGCCTCAGCGTCGTTGCGGTTGACACCCAGAAAGGCAGTGCTGGCGAGGCCGACTCGGAGGGAGGCGTTTTTGATCGGTTGCTCGGAGGATACTTCGGCCGCGTGCGCTGGTATGCTAGCCAGGAAGGAGAGCAGGCAGGTGAACGCGAGGACGGCGTAACGAGCGAGGCAATCGAGTCGAAGCACCGGCCGCCGATGGGTCACAGCTTGGCGTTTCATGGATTCCTAGGGGGTTTTGTCGAGTCGAGCCAAGACTTCGCTCCCCACCAGCAGGTCGAGCTGGGACCGCAAGGCAGCGTGGTCGAATCGGGTCTTGAGATGTTGAGCGGACATGAGCGCTTCCATGAGTTGAGATCGTATGACTTTCTCGGTCTCCACCAGGTCGTTCTGGTAGGCCCGCGTGTTCAAATCCCGGCTCTCCTCCGAGGACCGAAAAGCTTCGAGCGTTGCGCCATGGGCTTTTTGTGCGGCGTTCAACCCGAGAAATGCGTCCTTGATTTGCAGCCCGATGCCATCCTTCAGCAGGAATTGCTCCTCCGAGAGCTTATCGGCTTGAGCCTTGGCGGCCGCGATTTTGTTTCGGGTCAAGAATCCATCGAAGATCGGAATCTCCAAGCCGATGCCGATGGTCCAGCCTTGCTTGTTACGCGCGGTGGCCATTCCTGAGCTCGACTCGTTCCACCACTGATGCAGGTCGCCAACCAAGGCGAGCTTAGGGTGGTAACCGCTTCGTGCGGATCGAGCTGAGCCGTCGATGGCCCTGGCCGCAGCCTCCATCTTCTTCCAATCTGGGCTAAACCGAAAGGCGCTGTTGACGAGTTGCTCAAGGGGTTGATCGATCGGTGAGAATGGGATTTCTTTGGCGGAAGGGAATACGACTACGTTCCAAGGTCGGCCCATGGTGTTGGCGAGTGCGGATCGCGACATCTCCTCATTCCTCTCAAGCAAGGCAACCATGGAGCGTAGGGATTCGACCATGATCTTGGCGTCGAGGAAGTCGGTCTTCTTCACCTTGCCACCGCCCTGTTTGTAGAGGGATTCGGTAAGTTCGAGCGTGGCCTCCATGCGAGCGATGGTCTCCTGCCCCACTTGGTGGAGCTGACGCGCGAGAACGGCGGCGTAATAGAGACGCTTGACGCTATCCACGATCTCGAGATCGGTGCGTCGGGCCTGTTGTTTCATGAGATCGGTGACCGCTTGGCCCTGTTCACGGAGTCCGCTTCTCATCCCGCCGTCGTAGAGCAACCAAGCGGCCGATACGGCTGCGCGCGCTGAGTCGCGATCGGAGAGATCGACCTCCTGAACGGGGACCATGATGGTTTGCGCCGGGATCTCGATGGAACTCGAATTGACGGTGCCGACCCCTGGAATCGTGATGGGAATGGAACCGCCCATAGGGATGGAAACGGACTGCGCGGGCACGGGAATATCGCGGCTAGGGAAGACGAAGTTCGGGTTGACGTTGCGTCGCTCCAGAGCGCTGCCGAGGCTGATTTGAGGCCAGTAGGCGGCCAAGGCTTGCCGATGCTGAGCCTCGGCCAGGGCCACGGCGTATTTTGACACGGCCCTTCGTCGATTATTAGCCATGGCCTCGGAGAGGCATTCATCAAGGGTTAACCCTGGAACGTTGGCAGGCATCTCTGCCCTTGATGCTCCGGCAAGCTGAGGTGCCGACACCGGCTGTGCGGCGTCAAGCGCGCAGGCCAACAGGATCAGGACGGTTGAAGCGCGGCCCAATAACATAGGAGTAGGTGAGGGTGAAGAGCGAGGGCCGAGCATGGCGTGCGGAGAGAGGTTGAGCGGTTTCGTACAGCATCCGCGATAGTCCAGTCGATCGTTGAGTCCAGTAGGGATTCTGATATTGAACTGACGACGCTTCTGTTTTGACCTCCCGCGCCCGTTTTGGCGAGTCCTCCTTTGTTAAAATCGAGGGGTTGATTGCGGTGGGCGGTTAGTTCTTGTTTGGATCAGGGAGGGGCAGGTAGGTTCGCGGTTTGGTTGTTCAGAATGAGCGGATTTGAACTTTACGCGACCAACCAAGGCACAAGCCGTGGCATGCAAAAGAGCGCTGGTGTGGCTTCCGCCTTCGCCAAGGCTACGGCGGACGAGTCCTCCCGCCTAGGTTTCAGGCCTCTGCGAGCCCTGGTGGAAGTAAAACGTAGGAATCCCGACCTCCGTCGCACGGAACCACTCAACGCCATGCCGCGTCGGAGCGCTGTCTCAGTCAACCAAGGAGGTGGTTTTGCGGGTTTCTTGCTTCCCAGCACGTCCAGTTCGCTTTGATCAGAGTGGCGACCACCCCAGCTATGTCATCCACGTCTTCCAGGCCGGTTTCCCGTTGCCAACACGCAGGATTCCGTCACGACTTTTCGACCCTGCGTAGCTCGTCCCAAACAGGTGCGCGAAGAGCTCGATGGCGTTGCCGACCTGATGGCGTTCATGCCATGCTCCAACCCAGACGCATGAGCCGCGTGTTGGGCATTGTCCTCGTCCTGCTGGCCTTCCTCCTCCCGGTGGAAGCGCCGTGGTTTTTTCAGGACAGCACCGACGCGGCGCTCAACGGCACGGTGGTGGACGACGGGCGGCCTGCCAGTGGCTCTTTGAGCGCGCAGTGGAGCCTGGTCAGCGGCCCGGGAACCGTGCCGGGTGTCTACACCCTAAGCGTGAGCGCTCACGACGGTCGATTGTGCAACAGATGTCAACTATTTAGATGACCCCATTGTCTCTTTCTGAGGGTGTCTCAAGGTGGGCGCGTTCAAACCACTCCCTGTCGTAACCCCTCCATTCCATGGTCCAACACACTCTCCCTGCCGTGAACTCTAGGCCCACCGCACGAAGGCGTCAGGTCGGCTCCGCCTCGGAAGGAGGCTCGGGCTCTCCTGGGGCGCTCCTGAACCGGAGGTGGGTTGGAATACCACCTACAACCTCCAAAACCTGACGCTGAACAGTCAAACGCGGCTGGATGTTGTGGGTCCGTCGTCCTAACCGTTGCCAATGGAGTCACCGTCAACGGGTTGGTTGGGTCGACGAACGACCCAACGTGGTTGCAGGTGCGGGTGGCTTCGGGTGGCTTTACGCTAAACAGCGGGAGCGCCCTTTACGGCAGTGTGACCGCCCCCGCTGGCACGGTGATGGTGAATGGGAACACGGTGGTGGTTGGAATCATCCGATCGGATCGACTGACAATCAACAGCGGGGGCATCGTTCGTGCTGGAAGGTCTTCCAACCAGGCTCCAACTGCCATCGCGCAGACACGTACCACAGCCGAAGACACCCCCTTGAGCATCCGCCTCATCGGAATGGACCCGGAGGGGGTTGCCCTCAACTTCAGTATCGGAACCCACCCGCCCCACGGCACGCTCACCGGCACCCCGCCGAACCTCTCTTACCCGCCCACTACGAGTTTCAACGGGTTCGATAGTTTCATGTTCACGGCCAGCGATGGTCAGGGCACCTGAGCCCCTGCTTCGGTGTCGATCACGCCACATATCCGATGAACCTGACGGCATTCGAAGATAGAGGCGTGGGGGACGTTGGGTGTATACGTGTGTCAAGAGATAAAACTGCTGTTTGCAAAATAAATTCTGAAAGATGGGTCATTTTCAATACGTATCTAGTTAATGAATGCAATCAACCTATCTTTCGATTCACTCTCTTCTCGAGAACCGTGATGTGGAACCTTCAACCGCGCTCTTAATCTGCTCGGGAGAGAACTCCTCCTATGAATTCGTTGCAACTACCGCAGTTCCCGAGAGGAAGATAGTCGATGCAGATTGTGCCTTGGATGTCCCGGCTCGGGCGACTTCGGGATTGCCGGATTTCATCATTGTCGATGCCGACGCCCCAACAATGGAGCACCTGGAGCAGACCATCCGACATTGGCGTCAAGCCATTGGGGTCCAGCGAGTGGTGATCGTTTCTAGGAGGTTTGATAGTACGACCCTCCGCGCTGGCCTGCTTGCCGGTGCCTGCGGGTATCTTTTGAGACCTTTTTCAAGTGCGGACCTGAGGATGGTGATGAGCGGTGTGTTGCATTGTCGTTTTGTATGCTCTGGCTCACCAGAATCCTTCTCCCCCACGGCAGACTCGGAGACTCCGGGCATTGTGGAGGTAGAGGCTTGTGAGGCGCTGAACGCCCTGACTCTCAGCGCCCTCGACACGAGGCTTCTCAACCTCGTAGCGCTGGGTCACCAAAACAAGCGTATAGCAATTGAACTCTCACGATCAGAACCATGGGTGGCCTATAGGCTACGAAGCTTATTTGTGCGTCTTCGAGTCAAGAGCCGAGCAGAGGCAGCCGCCACGTGGCGCATGCTCAATCGGGTTCGAGGGTCATAGCATTAGCCGTACCAAGCGCCAGTGCTAGGTATGGATATTTTTATCCATGGACCACTGCCGAAAACCCGAGGTAGTGTGTCAGCTGTTAACCCCAAAGCCGATCACCTAGCCTCTCGAGGTTTACACGATGCCCGTGAAACATTTCCACTCGGGGTGTTGTCTCGGGAGTGTGGGAACGGGGGGCGAGGGATCACCACTCTGTGTGGGGTTGCCTTGATGTAAGGCCTAACTGCAATGAATGGATCTCCTCTCGAAGCAAATCCGGTTGCGAGCCACCTCCAGATCATCTCACCCTTACTCAGGGTGCCAAGGATGCGATGGTCTTCAGTCGGCATCGCGTTCCTCATCGTGCTCCTAGCTCAGATAAGTGGTGCTGATCTGGTGAATGGCATCGTCACCCGAACGGAGCGTGGAGAGCGTTTGACGAGATTCAACAACCTGCAGGCGGATGGTGTGTATCGGCCACTGGAATTGGGGCCACACCATCGGCTGATGGCTAAACTCACCCCAACTCGTGACATCGACGGAACGCTGACCGTGGAGACCAATACATTTGTAGAGCTCGCCACGGGCATGCACGTGTGGTCAGGGGTGGAAGCCAGGTGGGTTGAAGCCAACGAAGAGATCGAACTCCTCGACGACGGTGCGAGGATGAAGCGGGGAACTTATTCCGTGCATTTTGAAGGCAATGTGAACGAGGCCACTGGCTCGATTCGCTACACAACCCCGGAGGGCGAGCGAATTCGCGCGAGGGTATTCTGTCTCGCATATTCCGATGTAGACAAGGGTGTAAGCATCTTGCTAGCCCGCATCAAGGATGCGCAAGGGACGGTGATCGGTCAAAACGAGGTCCAGTATGCCGATTCATTTGACCAAGTTCGGGCCGATGTTCGCTACACGACAACGCGTTCAAGTTTTGAACAGGACGTAATCATCCGTGAGCAGTTGCCTAGCCCGGCGGAGTTCGGATTAAGACCCGAGACGACGCGACTTGAGGTTTGGACTGAGTTTCTGGAGGCTCCCGTACCGCAGTCCAGTCTGACGAATCTCAAGCGCAGAAGCGGAGCTCAGGAGGCCGATCAGCAGCTCAGCTTCGGTGTGATGCGAATCGGGTCTGGCCGGGCGTTCTCGTTGGGTTCGGATCGCCAGGACGCTATTCCGCCAGGAAACCATGGGGAGGCTATCGAGGTTGGGAAGACGTGGCTCAACATTGATGGGCGAACTTTCCTGGTGGAGAGTGTGCCCTTTGAGGAAGCGGCGGCGAAACTCCGGACTTTACCTCCATCGGAGGCCCGGGTACGGCACGTGGCTCCTGACGGCACTCCATCCGAAGTTGTTGCCTCGCAAGGTCGGCATCTGCCTCGCCCCAGTGGGGCGGTGGTTGCCCAGCGAGCTCCCACTACCAAGGCAGCCGTATCGATGGCGAGAATAGCCCAACGGTCGATGGTTCCTGGGTTCGTAATGGACTACGTGCTTGTGAACACGAGCCAGTCCAACTTTGTGTTCGCAGGCGACACCACCTATCTGGTTACCGGCCCAGTCACGCTTACTGGGAACACGATCATCGAAGGTGGAGCCGTCATTAAATTTGGAACGAATAGTTCCGCTAGCCTCTCACTGCTCAGCAGCACGGTTCAGTGCCTCACAGGGGCGTATCGTCCTGTGATCTTCACCGCCTCGGATGACAACACCGTCGGTGAGCTTCTACCCGGAAGCACGGGTAGCCCACAGCCCGACAGTTACGGTGGATGTGGGTTGATTCTGGGAACCGGGACAATTACCCCTCTGAATTCCGTCTTGAGCAATCTTTCGTTCCGTTACCTGCGCTCGGGCATCTCGTTTGCCATCGCGGGAACTCACGTTCTTTCTCACTCGCAATTCATTAAGAATGGGCGAGCGGTGGTCAATTCAGCCGGGGCCGATTTGGGTCTTCGCAACGCTCTGATTACCGATTGTCGAGACGCACTCGATCTCGGTTCTGGAGTTGTGCGGGCGGAGCACGTGACCTGGAGTTCAATCAACAACCTGAAACTCGAACCCAACGGACCGATCCCCACCTACGTTACAAATTCTCTTCTCGTGGCCGTGACCAATTCGGGCACGTTCGTCAGCGAGAGCAACTCGGTTCAAGCCTCCGGGGTTGGTGTTTTTCAATCCGTCGGATCGGGGGCTCATTACCTCACTGCGAATAGTCCATTGAGGAATGCCGGAACCCTGAACATCAGTAGTTCACTCAAAGCCGATTTCAGAGAGCGTACAACTTTCCCCCCTACTCAAATTCCTGATGGGTGGATCTCCGTTTCGGATACGGTGTTGGGCCCTAATGTCCCACGAGACACGGATCAGCCCGACTTGGGTTACCACTATTCCGTCGTCGATTGGGCGGTTGCGACATGGTCGGTTGGTGCGAATCTGCGGCTCGTGATCACAAACGGGGCATCGATTACGGCGTACGGCACGGGTGGCTTACGGCTGAATCCGGGTGCGAAGCTAGAGGTAGTCGGCAGCGCTCGACAGCCCATCGAGATACATCGATACCAATCGGTTCAGGAACAGCCAACGTCGTGGGGTGATGTGCCCGGCCAGACGAAATACATTTTCGAGCCATTCTCGCAATCAGCAGTCGTGCCAAGCGCCTCCTTCCGCTTCGTAAGGTTCTCAGCCCTGAGCCCATCGATTAGCACCTACAGCATCGGAATCGGCCCTTATGACAATCTCATACTCGATGTTAGAGACTGTGAGTTTTATGGGGGTCTTGCCTATTTTCGAGGGGTGGTAGGAGCATTACACCAAGTTAACAACAACCTCTTCGACCGGTCTCGCCTTTGGCTCGGGGGGGTAGGGGGCCAGCAGCAGATCGTTTTTCAGAACAACCTCATGCGAGGAGTCTTCTGCAACTTTCGGCAAACGGCGGGTGCCGCCACGTGGACCCTGCGAGACAACTGCTTTGATGGATGCACCATCGCTTGGAACTCCTTTAACAATCTGCTTCAGTCGAATCACGCCTACGCATCAACCTCTTTCCGTCTAGCCAATTCGCAACAGCCAAGCGATGTGATCCTGAGTGATCCTATCGCGTGGGCCTCAGGCGGCTCCGGCCGCTACTATCTCCCAACCTCAAGCCTTCTCCGGAATGCTGGGAGTCGATTGGCCTCAGAGGCAGGGCTTTACCACTACACGACCTCGACCACCGAAGCCAAGGAAGCGGCGACCCAACTTGATATTGGCTATCACTACGTGTCCATGGGACCTCAGGGTTCTGCAGACACGGATCTTGATGGAATTGCCGACTATGTTGAAGACCTCAACGGCAATGGTGCTCATGACCCTGGCCTTGGGGAGACGAACTACTCGGTGTCGGATGGCCAAGCCCCAAACAGTAATTCGCTCGTAATCTTCACCCTACTGAAGTGATCGTGCGCAAGATCGGTCTGATCAACTTTATTCCCACGCGTGTGTGAGTCACACCAAAGTCCTCGATTATGCATATGAACCTTAGGGATCGTTCCTGGCTTCGATGGGTCTCCATGATTCCTGCTCTTGTCCTAGCCGTGGCGTTAGAAGCGGCGGATCGGATCGCTCCGCCTCCCAGCCAGACGCCCTCTGGAGATTACGACTTCACCGCCCCCATTGGGCCGCATCATCGACGGGTAGAAACGACCCTTAAAGTGCGTAATGATAAGGGTGAACTGGTCGACAAGATCAGCCGCTACATTGAGTTGAACCCTGGAATGCACTTTTTCGAAAATGGGAAGTGGACACCAACAGAGGAAAAGATTTTACCGCATCCCAAAGGGGCAGCGGCGGAGAACGGGTTTTACCAAGTGATTTTCGGCAAGAATCTGAATCAAACCGGTGCGATCGAAATGATTTTCCCAGACGGTCAACGTCAAAAGAATCACCCAATCGGTCTCTATCTCTTCGATAGATCCAGTGGCGACTGGGTCTTGGTGGGTGCTATCAAGGATTCAGTCGGCCAAATCTTACCTCCGAATCGTGTGATTTATCGAGACGCGTTCGAAGATATCCGAGCTGACGTGATCTATACTTATCAGAAGGGGCAGTTCGAGGCCGATGTCGTGTTGAGAGAACGTCCTGCTTCACCGGAATCCTGGGGACTAAACCCGGACACTACGGTTTTGGAGATGGTTTCCGAGTTCCCTGTGGGGCCGAACCCGAAAATCAGCAAGCGTCTTCTCAAAGAGGAACGAGATGCCACCAAGCGTGGATCCATGCAACAACCGGAGCTTTCCGACGATGGGATAGATTTCGGGGCAATTCAGATGATCCAGGGCAATGCTTTTCAGATGCAACGAGGCAATAGAAAACCAGCTGATAAGGAGTTCAAAGTGGAGGTAGGAAAGAGATGGAAGCTCGACAACGGTCGTCAACTCCTCTGCGAGCAAGTGGATTGGCCCGCTATTGCACAACTGACGGCTGATCTCAACCCTGCACCAAGCAACACACGCACCAAGCGGCTTGGTGGTAAACGATCTTGGCCCCAAGCACGGGCCCCCGTAAGTCAAAGCCCCATGGAACCCGGGGTTTTGGCTGATGAACCGGGAATGGTGTTGGACTATATCTCAAACGTCTCGTCAGGGACTGTGGTTTTTAACAGTTACACTGGATATTCGACTACCTATCTCGTCGTCAACACCGTCACGCTCACTTCTCCAGTAGTCATCATGGGTGGAGCGGTGATTAAGTATGATCGCAATGCATCCCTTATCTTTGCCTCCACGGTGACCGGCCCAACGACCACCGCCTATTTCACCGCTATCGATGACCATACCGTGGGCGATCAGATTGGTTAATAGCGGTCGAAGCGTATTTTCCGGAAATATCCGCATTACCAATCTGATCGCCCACGGTATGGTCATCGATAGCGGTGAAATAGGCGGTGGTCGTTGGGCCGGTCACCGTGGAGGCAAAGATAAGGGATGC
>Ga0172372_10011927_pt1 | contig 10980 bp, 9 predicted proteins | sample LakKiv5m_2_FD_114544 | JGI IMG/M metagenome (GOLD analysis project Ga0172372, IMG submission 114544) | Freshwater microbial communities from Kabuno Bay, South-Kivu, Congo - kab_092012_9.5m | ecosystem: Environmental > Aquatic > Freshwater > Lake | place: Democratic Republic of the Congo... | reverse complement strand
CGACGCTATCGCCTTCGCACAAGCCGCTCCGTTTCCTTCGAAAGAGACATTGTATACCGATGTCTATGCAAAATAATGTGTAAATACTCACCATGACCGAACGAATTATCAAATGCAATGACGCGATCAAGGAAGCCACCGATCAGATGATGGCTGCGGATCCAAATGTGTTCGTGATCGGTCTTGGGGTATCGTACAAAAATGGCGCAGATGGTACCACCGCTGGTCTCAAGGCAAAATATCCCGACCGCGTATTCGATGTTCCTGTCTCCGAAGCAGCTTTCACTGGTATGGCGGTAGGTGCCGCGATTAGCGGTCTGCGACCGATCGTGCATCATGGCCGCATAGAGTTTGCGCTTCTTGCCTCGGACTCTATCTTTACACAGGCTGCGAAGTGGAACTACATGTTTGGGGGTGACAATCCCGTACCTGTAGTCTTTCGTATCGCCGTTGGTCGTGCTTGGGGCAATGGGCCACAGCACACCCTCTCGACCTATTCGATGTTCGGTAATGTGCCTGGCTTGAAAGTGGTTATTCCTTCTACGCCATATATGGCGAAGGGTTTGCTTGTATCAGCCTTGCGCGACCGCAACCCCGTTGTCTTTTTGGAAACTCGCTATTCGTATGGCATGAAGCAACATGTACCCCAAGAAGTCTATTCGGAACCACTCGACAAGGCAAAGGTATTTCGAACAGGGCAGAGTGTGACAGTTGTTGCATACGGTGACGGTTTTGTGGCTACGCTTCAAGCTTGCGAACTTCTTGCATCAAAAGGCATCGAAGCCGACATCGATCTTATCGACCTTGTGAGTATCAATCCGGTAGACCATGCGACCATCGCCGCTTCGGTGCGCAAAACCGGCCACTTACTCTGTATCGACACGACGATTGACGCCTTTAGCGTAGGGTCGGAGATTATTGCAAAAGTAGCTCGCAACAGCGAATTGACATTAAAAAAGCCACCAGTGTCGCTGGCTTGCCCAAATGTTGCTTGCCCAACCTCGACCGCCCTCACCGAGGCTTACTATCCGACAAAAGTTGATATCGCAAATGCTATCTTGGCCCTGCAAGGGAAGCCGGCCACCTCCCACCCTCTTTCTTTTGATGATATACACACCCACGCGGCTTTTGTAATACAGGCCTAATCTTAGGCACTAAATATGCATTGACAATAGCATTAAAGTATGCTAAAATTGATGGCAGTTAGTAAAGTCGGTAAATTCAGTAAATTGAAATAAACCCAGGCCTGCCATAGGCCACAACCCCTCTTGAAAGGAGGCTGTAGTGCAAGCTGATACACTCAAGTTGGTGACACTCAACATGGGCCGTGGTTTTCCCGGCTTCGATCGCATGCAGGATTTCCTCGTCAAGCAAGACGCCGATGTGCTGCTCTTGCAGGACGTTCGTGGTGACCATCTCTCTGGTTTCCCGGGAGTGTTCGGACCCTCGGTGCACTTTGCACCGATGTGTCGCCACTTCTTTCGGGGTGGCATCGGTTGGGTGCCGGTAGGCGTCGCGATCTGTTCGCGGCACCCGCTCAACAACCTCACTACTCGTGCTTATGTCGGCAATCCATTGCCGATCCAAAACCTGGATGGGACGGCTTTCGATGACAAGGGCGCTTCCTACGCAACGGACTTAGAACGCGTCCGTGCGACAGAAAGTCGCCTTGCGATCTTCGCAAATGTCAGGGTCACTGGTTCGTTCTCGGTCCGTGTCGGAACCACACATGGCGTGTGGACCCCTGGCGGCAAGGTGGATGACCATCAGCGTCACTCGATGTATGCTCTACGTTCTATCATGGAACAGGAGTTGTTCGAAGGTGGGGTGATGGCCGGCGACTTCAACGCCGCCTTGCAAGGCGAGATTGCCTCAATGCTGGGTAAATCCGGTATCTGTCAGTGCTGTATGCCAGCCGACATCGTGAATACGGTTGACTGGGCTGTGCGTGGAAAGACTGGACCGAATCTTGTGGTGGACCATCTCTACTCCGCATTTGTCAGGGTCAGCAATGTGTCCGCTCACTTCGGCGTCAGCGACCACGCAGCCCTCACCTTTGAGCTGCAACAGGTCCCTAAGCCCTAAGCCCCCTGCTGTGTCTCTATCGCGACTCCCTCGACCGCTATCGGTTTGAGGGAGTTTTTCTTTTTCGCCAGTCTGAGTCAGCTACTTTCGCCACAAATACAAGGAGATCGGGAAGTAATAGCTATTTTTGAATGTTTCGGCGACCTGAAAATTGAAATCGCGGTCTGCACCTCGGCCCATAAATGATGGCCATACACGGTCGGCAAGCTTTCTGAAGAGAACTTTTTCGATCACTTCGCGTTTGAACATTGGGCTATTACCCGCACCAGGGTATGGTGCCAGGTTGCCAAAAAAGAGTTTGTTCAATAGGCGCAGACGTTTGTGGTGGAAATGGATCGTACTGTTTAGGTGCGGGGAGATCTTTGCAATCAACCCTTTGGCCTTTTGAGACAGTTTCCAGATATCCTCTGGCCCAAGGATTGTGCCGACAATGTTTTGGGTTGATATTGTACCAACCAATGCTTCCGAGAAAGGACTACATTCAGTTGTGATGTGTGTGGCGTTATGTTCGGTGAGTAGGGAGTATTGGATCTCGAGTCGGTTTAGGATGGAAGCATCATCACCATCTTGGAAGGTGATGAGTTCGCCGCGCGCTTTGGTGAAGCCAAAATTGCGCGCGGCGTATCCTGCATTGGTATTGCGCTTTAAAATAGGATCAATGCGCTCGGCATCGTCGCTAGGTAATAGGTAATACTGGAGTCGGGAGTCCTCTTTTTGCATATCAGTCACCACCTGTCGAGTGTTGTCGGTACTATTGTCGTCTACTACGATCACCTCAATGTGTGAGTAGGTCTGCCGGAGAATCGATTCGATCGCGGTCCGTATCGTGTCGGCATTATTGTGTGTTGGGATGATTACAGAAATAAGTGGCTGGGTCGTTTGTGTGATTGTGTTCGCCTCGATCTTTTTCATTGGCGTAGTATATCATCGATATATTGTCCGTATGCAAAAGAAAAGTGTTCTTTAGTGTGATGTTCCCGTGCATACGTCCAAGCCTCAATAGCCATCTTTTTTAGCTCTGCTGGTTGGGTCTGAGTTATCTTTTTTACTTGTAATCTAACAGATTCGACTGTTGGTTTTTCCAAAATAATGGCCGGCGCGTCTTCTGAGAGTCCAGTTTGTTTTGTAACAATTGGAAACACGCCTGCATGCATAGCTTGGATTACCGCCCCCGATGTTCCCTCTGAAGCTGAAGGATAGATAAGTGTGGCGCACTTGTTGGCGACCGCGAGGAATGTTGTGTCGCCAACTGTTATGTCGCCATTTTTAGTGATTTTTGGTCGAGGATAACGAGTGATGTTTGGTAGAGCGAGTTCTGTTTTATACGCCTCCTGAAATTCTTTTTCATATGCTGCCGGACCAATAATGTGGAGGTGCGCATCTGGCATTGTGGCAAAGGCTTCTACCACGAGATCCAAGCCCTTGAGAATGGCGCCACCGCCACTAAAGAACAAGAAGTGGTTGCGGGCCTCTGAAAAATCTTTCTTTTCGATATCGAAGAGTTCAAATGTTTGTGTGACTGATATTGGGATGGGGTGGATTGGTTTTTGGAAACGGGCAAATGTTGCATGGACAGTCTTATTGCCGAATCCCTCGAGATAGTCGGCATAGCTAGGATTTTCCGCACCACTTTCTATTCGTTGGGCCGTCAATGTAGCACCGCGTCGTTCTAGGAGCTTGGCTAGTCGTTCGGCTTCAGCGGTATTTTGGAAAGTACTGTCTGAAGACGTAATATGCATTACCTTTTTACAATGAGCAGGGAGTTGTGTTGGTGTCGCCGTACAGAATCGCTGTAGATTTTGCCGAACGTCCACCACAACAGCGTAGGATTTTTTTGGTATGAAATGAGTGTTGTTGGCATCAATGATATCGACATCATAACCGCGTACGGCAAAGAGCCGGGCGATCTCGGCACACTCCCAATAGTTGGTATGCGGATCTGTGAAATATTGCCATGGTGCACAGGTGAATGGGCTGGTGAGATATGAGAGCAGCACTTCACCTCGTTTTCTAGTCTTCGCTGATACTGATACGACGCCAAAGAAACGACGAGTCAGCTTGTTTCTGTAGGCGAGTAGTGTTCGATATGTAAACTTGATGCCCTTGGAATGTACAGCCATTTTTTTTATTTTTGCATGTATTTTTTGTAGGGGAGAGAGTGCGAGAGGACGAAAATTTTTCTCGTAAAATGCATGGTCGTATGCAACATTCTGCGCGACCAGTTGTGGGTGTTTCAATGCTCCCGTCGCATAGAGGTTGGTTGTTGGTAGATTTTGGTTATCACCATCGGAATGGGTGCCGTGTAGACCAATGTTTGAGATCAGATTTTTACTTGGTGCCACACACAAGCCATCATGCATGAGACAAGTATAGAGCCATTGGGGATCCCAGCTATGGAGGGTACCAGCATGGGCACGGTCGAACATACTTTTTACATGCTCATGCATGTATGTTTCTGGGTAGACTTCGGCAATCTTTTGCTTCGCGCTTTTTTCCGACCAAGTACTCATCTTTGGGTCATACAGTCTCCACGACCGACGCCAGGTGGCCCATCCCCAAATAGAGAAAAAACGTGAGAAGAAATAGCTGTCGGAGATAGAAAGATTTGGCAGAAAATTGTCGCCAGTAATCATTAGGACTTTTGGGTTGTTTCGATACCGTTCCAGCATTTCGCCAGCAAAACGAAAAAAAGACGGGTCCGGCAGGCAGTCATCCTCGAGGATCATACCAGCTTCGACGTGCTCAAAAAACCAATCAAGCCCGGAGGGTATACGTTTTTTCAGTCCGAGATTTTCATCTGCGTAATTGGTGAGGACTGTACAATCCCAGTCGACGTGAATCACCGCCCGGGTCTTTTCGCAGAGTGTTTTCTCGGCAGAATGTCTCGGTCCGTCGGCGATCACAAAGAGTTGGCTCGGTCGTGCCTGGCGGATCTCTTCAAATACTTTTGCTGTATATTCCGGCCGATTGAATATGAAAAATGCCACCGGTGGGACGGCCGGATCGTTTGGCCGGATTTTTTTCTGAGTATTAGAGTGTGGCATGGTACTGTTTGTGTGATTGCAACCAAATTTCCAGGCAATACAACACCCAGATCTTGTAGTGGTACTCGTCGCGACCTTCTTCGAAGAACCGATGGAGTATTTTGTCGACGGCTGGTTTGCGTAGAAGGAAAAAGATTTCTGCCTGAGTATCGCCAAGCGTTTTCTGTATCTCGGTTTTGAATACCCCTTCACGCAACCACTTTTTCACAGGCGCTCCAAAACCTTGTTTGCGACGGTGGACGAATTCTTGAGGCATCACCTCGCCGAGCAGGTCTTTCAAAATGCGTTTGTAGGTCGAGCTATTCGTTTTGTATTCATCTGGCAGATTGTATACGTATTCTGCTAAGGCGTGATCGAGAAAGGGTGATCGCACCTCGAGTGAATTCATCATACTCGCTCGATCAGCTTTGGTGAGGAGTAAGCCAGGTAGGTAGCTAGTGAGATCGAACAAGTTGATTTTTTGATCCGATGAAAGTTTCGATCGGGCTACTTGGGTGTTGATGATATTTCCACCAGCTGGTCGCGCCTTCCAAAGTTGCTGTTTTTCTGAGGGTCGAAAGACACTGATCGCTCGGAGGTAACCAGAGAATGGACTGAGGAACAATTTTTCCACAAAGTGCTTTCGATACGACAAGTGTTTGTGGCGAGTATACCAACCATAACCCAGAAAAAGCTCATCCGCACCATCGCCTGAAATGGCTACTTTTACTTTTTGCGCAGTCGAACGTGAAAGCAAGAAGTGCGGAAAATCTGAAGAGTCGGCGTGTGGCTCATCGAAATACTCCAATGCCTGTCGCAGTTCCAAAACTGCGTCGTCCTTGGCCTGCAGAGGGTGGTGTTCAGTGCCGATTTTTTTCGAAGCTTCCAAGGCAAAGGGGAGTTCGTTGATATAGTTTTGATAGCCTACTGAAAAAGTCTTTATGGGTGTTTTAGAAAATGATTGAGCGAGATGGGTGACTAGCGTCGAGTCTACGCCCCCAGAAAGAAAAGAGCCAATCTCCACATCGGCAATCATGCGCTTACGTACTGCTTCGGTGAGGAGTCTCCGCACCTCTTCTTTGGCCTCATGGTAGCTTGGCTCTGTGCGAGAGGCATTGGCCACTTGCTTCTTCTCGAGCCACCAGTATTGAGAGATTGCTAGGTCGCCAGTAGAAACATTCAATAGATCCACTGTCATATGTGAAGCCGGGGGAAGTGTGTGAATATTCTGGTACGCCGTTTTCCATGGTGGAATGTACATAAGCGTCAAATAATCATCGATTGCCGCTGGATTGAGGACACCCTTGATTCCGGCAGCAAATATTGCCTTGATCTCGGAAGCAAAGAGCATGTTGCCTGCCTGGTCGTATCCATAATAAAGAGGCTTCTTGCCAAATCTGTCACGAGCGAGGAAAAGTTGCTGTTTCGCGTCGTCCCATAGAGCAAATGCAAACATGCCGTCGAGGTATTTTGGACACTCTACCCCGTATTCTCGATAGGCCTTCAGGATCACTTCCGTATCTGAGTTGGTAGAGAACGTGTAGCCTTTTTCTTCAAGCGTTTGTCGTAACTCTCGATAGTTGTAGATTTCCCCATTGAAGGTGATTGTGAGTGGTGCCGTACTGTCTCGCATCGGCTGGTGGCCACCCGCGAGATCGATAATAGAGAGTCGTGTCTGTGCGAGTATACATTGCGGATAACGAATAATTCCTCTGTCATCGGGACCTCTCTTGGCAAGAGTATCAAGTATTTTTCCGACAGCAATATCGTCGTACATTTGGATATTTGCGCCGACGATACCTAGGATTCCGCACATGGTAATGGGTGATATAAAAGGGTTAAGGGTGTTGTGTGAATTTGAAATCAAAAAGCACCTTGCTTGGTACTGGTGGCAAACGTTTGGTGCGATAAAAGCAATCATTATTGATATTGATTACCGCCGCGTCTACCACGACATCCAAGATCTCCGAATTTAGACTGTCTGTAGCCATGAAAAGGTCAAGAAGGTACTCACCAGTTTCTAGGTTGAGGTGTTTTATCTCAACTTCGATCAAGCCCTCTCCTGCTCGCAAATCAATTTTTTGGTCGAGGACCGAATTGGTAATATTGGAAAGATCTTCGCCTTTGGCATTTTTGATGCCGATCGATATCTTGGCATTTTTGTAGGGGACGGCTGTCTTGTTTTTGTAGCCGATGGTGAGACGCAGCAGGTGCTTTTCTTGATCCATCTCAATGGCTTGGCACGAAGTGAAGCGCACGAAACCACTTCCTTTGCGATCATTGCGATTGCCGAGGTCGTAGCTACTCATTTCTTTTCTGCTGTGCAGATAGAAGTCGATGACTTCTTTTGTTTTACCGACCATTTTTACTTTACCGCCATCAATAAGGACGCATTTTGAGCAAAGTTTTTCCACGGCTGCCATGTTGTGACTCACAAAGAGAATAGTGCGACCAGTCTCTTTGACCACCTCTTCCATTTTACCGAGACATTTTTTTTGAAATTCTGCGTCACCGACAGCAAGCACTTCGTCTACTAGCAAAATGTCTGGCTCCATATGTGCGGCTACAGAAAAAGCGAGTCGTACATACATACCACTCGAATAGTAGCGTACCGGTGTGTCGAGAAATTTCTCTATGCCAGAAAACGCTACGATGTTGTCGAACTTTTGAGAAATCTCCTTTCGAGACATGCCAAGGATCGCGCCATTGAGATAGATATTCTCTCGCCCAGTGAGTTCGGGGTGAAAGCCAGTACCGACCTCGAGTAAGGAAGCGACTCGTCCGCGCATCACCACTTCGCCTTCGGTGGGTGGCGTAATGCCTGTGAGGATTTTCAACAGAGTGCTTTTACCAGCACCATTTGAGCCAATGATGCCAATAATCTCACCTTTGTTGATCGATAGATCTACTCCTTGTAGCGCCCAAAACGCTTCTTTTGTCTCTATACCCATCACTACCTTGGTTTTATGGGCGGCGAAGTGGAAAGGATTTCTGAAGATGTTGGCGATCACATCACGCAAGGCAACATATCCTCCAGCACCATGCCGAATAGTATATTTTTTGCCGATATTTTTAATTTCGATAATAGGTTTGTCGTTCATGTGTTTGAATGTCTGCTAAATAACATCGGCGAAATATCGTTCTACCTTCTTGAAATACGCTGTACCAATAACGAGTAGTGCAAGACAGGCCACAAAAGAAATACTCACCAGGTGCCAATTGATGGGTGCGGTGTGTAATAGGGTTGCTCTCGCTGTTTGAATAACACCCATCATAGGGTTGAGTGCGAGGAGCCAAGAGTATTTACCAGCAATACTTGCTGGATAAATGACAGGAGTTACAAAAAGAAGTGTCTGAATGAAGAAGGGGAGTATGAAGCGTACGTCGCGATATTTTACATTGATCGCTGCTAGAAAAAGGCCGCCGCCAACCGCCGCCATAAAAGTGATGATGAGCAAGAGAGGGACGATCGCCGCGCTGGCGAGGGACGGAGCATATCCGTAGTACAGCATCATACCGGCAAGTATGAAGGCCGCGATGGCGAAGTCGACACATTTAGTAGTGACAGAAGAAAGGGGTAGGATGAGTCGAGGGAAGTAGACTTTAGTGATGATAGCCTGGTTTGAAATCAGCACATTACTTGTGTCGCTCAACGCTCCGGAAAAGAATTGCCAAAAGAGCAGGCCGACGTATACGAAGATCGGATAGGGAACATTGTCAGAAGGAACCTGAGCTAAGTTGCCAAAAAATATACTGAACACCACCATGGTGATGAATGGTTGAAAGATTGCCCAGAGGGCGCCAATTGCCGTCTGTTTATAGCGAACTTTCAAGTCTCGCCAGGTGAAAAAAGTGAGAAGTTCACGATAATTCCACACTTCGCGCACATCTTGAAAAGAGAATATTTTTTTTGGTCGAATAATGTATTCAGTCGGCTGCGCTGGTTGTGTTGAGGTCTGAGTCATGTGATTGGTGAGAGATTTTTCTTCGTGTATATTACCACTTATTGATCTTCTTCACGACCCGCTTTTTTACGGTAAGGTATGACCTCACTGCCTCTTTTTCTAGGTCTGGTGAGACGAGTCTCAGAATCTCTTTTCCAAGGATGCGGTATTGGCCACCGACTTTGTTGGCACGCAATAGGCCACGTTTCAATAGGCGTTTTATGGTACTCTCACTAATTCTCAAAATATCTTGAGTTTCGTTGGTCGTATATATTCCGAGGGGTGCGATTTCCGAAATATTTCCAGTAACAGAGGTGTTTTGAGTGCTTCTATTCACGGCTATTATGATAGCAGAAAAGTCAAAAGGTGTCAAAAGGTGTCATGTGGATATCTTACTAACCCTATATGTGGCCTATACTAGCCTGGTGGTATTGGTAGCAACACCTTTTGTATGTGAAGGGGTGGCGTCACTCCGTGCGGTGCGGTATAGTTATGCCCATGAATACTGAATATATTGCAAAATGGGTAGCACGCGCTGGCATGTTCCTAATCCTCATGGTGCCGTTTGTGGTGGCTGATGGTACATTTTTCCCAAATGCCTTCTTTCCGTTTATTACGGGCAAAGCTTTTGTGTTTCGTTTCCTGACAGAGGTCATTTTTGTGGCTTGGCTGATCCTTGCCTTTTTTGATGAACAATACCGCCCTCGCTCATCCTGGATCGCTCGGGCGATCGGCGTCTTTCTCCTTGTCATGTTTGTCGCTGACCTCGGTAGTGCCAATCCCTTCAAAAGTTTCTGGTCTAATTTTGAGCGAATGGAAGGTTTTGTGACACTCATTCATCTCGGAGCACTTTTCCTTGTCGCCGGTTCGCTTCTCAAAACTGAGGCTTTGTGGGAGCGTTTTTGGCAGAGTTCTTTGGTGGTTAGCGTTCTAATGGCGGCATACGGCTTTTTCCAGCTGGCCGGCTGGGCGGCGATACATCAGGGCAGCACTCGTCTTGATGCGGCGCTAGGCAACTCCGCATACTTGGCGGTGTACATGATTTTCCATGTCTTCATCGCGCTTTTCCTCCTTTTGCGATATGTAAAAAAGTATGCCGGCACTTCGCAGTGGTCGGCTTGGCTACCATCTCTCTATGGTGCTGTCGCCGTCATCGATCTCACCGTCCTTTACCATACGGCAACTCGCGGTGCGATCATTGGTGCTGGTCTTGGGATAGTGGTGGTCGCTGCAGGCTTGGCTTTTTTTGAGAAAGAACAGAAAGAGTTGAGAAAAGTTGGTATTGGTATCTTGGTAGCAATCGTGCTGGCCATCGGTGCTCTATTTGTCGGCAAAAATAGTGAATTTGTGAAAAACAGCGAGGTGCTTTCGCGTTTTAGCAGCCTGGCGACGTTTGATCTGTCATCTATCGCTCAAGGCGAAGGGAAGTCTCGATTTAAGATTTGGAATATGGCGTGGGAAGGGGTAAAAGAACGTCCAGTCCTCGGCTGGGGCCAGGAGAGTTTCAACTACCTCTTCTACAAGTACTACTCTCCAGAGATGTATGATCAGGAGCCATGGTTCGATCGCGCTCACAATGTATTTCTCGACTGGTTGGTAGCTGGTGGTTTCCTCGGCTTGCTTGCGTATTTGTCGATTTTCGCTGCTCTTGTGGTGTTGGTGTGGAAAAAACATATGCCCTTTAGCTTGCCAGAACGCCTCACTCTCATGGCTTTGGTGGTAGCCTATTTTGTACACAATATTTTTGTGTTCGATCAGCTTGTGAGCTACCTCTATTTCTTTCTTGTGCTCGCATATATTCATGCGGTGTATCACCAAACAAAAGAAGGGTCGGGTGAGAGCAGGGTGGGTGTATGGTGGAAAGCTCATCAGCGACAATTGCAGGAGGGTGGCGTGCCGGCAGTGCTCGTCGTCTTTGTTGTGGTGAT
>Ga0172372_10011926_pt1 | contig 10980 bp, 9 predicted proteins | sample LakKiv5m_2_FD_114544 | JGI IMG/M metagenome (GOLD analysis project Ga0172372, IMG submission 114544) | Freshwater microbial communities from Kabuno Bay, South-Kivu, Congo - kab_092012_9.5m | ecosystem: Environmental > Aquatic > Freshwater > Lake | place: Democratic Republic of the Congo... | reverse complement strand
GCCAGTTGCTCAGGACTGATCGGCAGCGACAACATCCCGCAGGCATCGCCCATTTCTCAATCCAGGAAAACCCCAACTTTCGTCCCCAACCTGTGAACGGTTACCCTGTTTTCCAGTCGCCATCTCTCGCCGTCGGCCAGCAGGCGATAGCGGATGCGAGCCTCATTTGTACGGGCCATGTCTTTGCTGACAACACCCAGCTCAAAGAATTCCGGCTTATAAACGGAGTCGATACGGAACGTGACATCAATCTTGTCCATCACTTTCAACGATGCGGCGTAATGCTGCCGGATTTGTTCCAGTCCAGGAATAGTGTCAGCGGGCAACAATCTGGAGTTGCCGAAGCCGATGCAAAGGATGGCACCGAACAGTGCGGACTGACATCGCATCATGAACTCCTCAACCTCTAACTATGGTCGCCGCGACATAACGGGACAGTTGGTAATTGATTCTAATGATCAGATCTTATGAGTCGATAAATTTCCAGAGCGACTGCTCTGAACCGGATGACTGGCGTTTTCTGCGGCATTCCTCTGGTTGAAGCGTTTGTTGGCTCAACCACAATCTAATCATGCACGTGCTGCATCGACGCATTCGGGATCTCGACATGCACGCCTGCAGCTTATACTTCACGTGGTCGTGAATGAGTTTTTGATGATCTGGCCCGCAGATCGAGGCACAGGTATTGAGCCGTCAATTCAGCTTGAGAACGCTTTCGACTCAGGCTGCGGGTCAAACGAAGGCTTGAGCTTCACTTTATCCCGCGAGATGCAGGAACAGTCACCACCTCGCGCACGCGTTCCACATCGAGATGAATCTGCCGCTTGAGCGATTCCAGATCCGCGAACGGCTGCGTGTCGCGGATGCGCTCGACGAAGTCGATCTCAATCGGCCGGCCATACAGATCGCCCTGGAAGCCGAGCAGATGCGCTTCCAGCTTGCGGCGTTTTTCTCCGAACGTCGGGTTCGGTCCCAGATTGATGGCCGTCGGCCAGCGGCCGTGTTCCGTCCGCGCGATCCCGGCATACACGCCATCGCGCGGCAGCAGCGTCGTGATGTGAGTCACGTTGGCTGTGGGAAAGCCGATCGTCCGGCCACGCTCCGCTCCCAGCGAAACCTGACCATACACCTGATACCAGTGGCCGAGCAGATCGGCCGCCTGAGCCACATCGCCGTCGAGCAACAACTGCCGGATGGCACTCGACGAGACCATCAGCGTCCCGGCATAGACCGGCGGCACGATATCGAGCTCCAGGCCTGCCGCCAGACACAGCCGCTCCAGGAGTTGCGTGTTACCGCTGCGATCCCGGCCGAAGAAAAAGTTCGGTCCTTCCACCAGTCCGCGGGCCTGAAATTCTCCGAGCACCACCCGCTCGAAAAAGTCCTCCGCCGAGAGGTTCAGCATCCGCAGGTCGGTCGGATAGACAATCAGGAAATCAACTCCGCAGGCTTCGATCAGCGTGACCTTCTGATCGAGCGACGTCAGCGCGGGCGGCACCTGCTCCGGACGCAGCAGCTGAATGGGATGCGGATCGAACGTCAGCACCACCGAGGGAACTCCGGCCGCCCGGGCGCGGCGGGTCAGCGCCGCGAACATCTGCTGATGCCCGCGATGCACGCCGTCAAAGTTCCCGATCGACAGAAATCCGTCCCGGTATCCGGCGGTGTCATTGAATCCACGCAGCAGCTTCATGCCTGACTCGATCTCACGGTCCCTTCATCCGACTGGTCGCAGGCGAAGCATAGCAGCCGGCGGTGATTGATCATCAAACAGCCGAGCCTTCACTGCGAAGCCAGAGGTCTCGTACTGATCGCAGAAAGGATCTGTACGATGCCGGCCGGGTTCTCAGTCGCGGAGCGACTGAGCTACGTAGTCCAGTCGCTCCGCGACTGGGAAAGAATCACCGCAGGGTGTGACCAGCGGAGCGAACTCAACCGGTGTGCCGGCGCAGGCAGAAGATTGTAGTACATCAATGCTTGAATCAGTCGGAATGTTCTCTGCGCCGGCACACCGCTGCATTTTCCTGCCTGCTGGTCACACCCTGCCGTGATTCTTTCACAAGCTCTCCGCGAGACGAATCAGACGACGCACAGCTTTCATCGGAGATCCGTCTCAGAGGTCGCTGCCTCGGATGGCCAGAGCGATGGCCCCCAGCACTCCGACGCTGGCTCCCAGCAGCGAACGCTCGATCCGCACGCCATCCGATGGAAACATGCGGACGCGGTCCCGGAGCGATCGGCGGATCGGTTCCAGGAACATCTCACCGGCCTCGGCCACTCCGCCAGCCACCACGATCAGTTCCGGATGCAGGGCCGTCACAATGTTGGCGACTCCAACACCGACGTACGTCGCGGCCCGGTCGATGGCTTCCCGCGCTCCCGTATCGCCCTGCCGGGCGGCTTCCACGATCTCACGCACAGTGACGCGGCCGGCTTCGCCATCCACCTTGTGATGCAGAATCGGCGCGTGACCGCTCAGCATCAGCCGGATCGCTTCGGCTGTGATGGCCGGACCGCTGGCCAGAGTTTCCAGACAGCCGCGGTTGCCGCAGCCGCAGAGCGGCCCGTCGGGCATGACGGTCTGATGGCCGAGTTCCCCGGCCGCTCCCAGCGGTCCCAGCCGCAGTCGACCGTCAATGACCACGCCGCCACCGACGCCAGTTCCGATCGAGAAGAAGGCCATGTCGCGAACGGTCTTTCCATGACCATACACCAGTTCGCCCAGCGTCGCCGTACGGACATCGTTGAGCACCGCGACCGGACACTTCAGGCGTTCGCTGAGCCACGGACCGGCCGGCACCTCCCGCCAGTTCGTGTGAAGATTGGGAAGGAACTTCGTGACGCCGCTGCGGACATCAACCAGCCCCGGCACGGCCAGCCCCACGGCCTGCGGCTTCCGGCCGGCTTCCTGTTCGAGTTGTTCAACGACCAGAGCGATGCGCCGCAGCACATGCTCCGGACCGTCATCGCCCTCCGTAGGAATGCTGACCCGGCCGACAATCTGCCCGTCGGCCGTGCCCAGTGCTCCGGCAATCTTCGTCCCGCCCAGATCAATTCCGGCAAACAGCTCCGACATGACTCACCCTCCGTGCTGGTCTTCGCCACCGGCGGAGAGTGTGCTCATCGCTTCTCACGGCGCGAAGCGCGGCCGCGTGAAGAATTGCGAGGTCTTGAAAAGACAAACCCCGCGCTGGCCCGAAGACCGGCGCGGGGTTCTGATCGCACATCACAATTCCGGATCGTTCACACCCGTAGGCCGGGCTGTGCCCGGCATTCTCGATTCCGTCGGGCAAATCCCGGCCTGTGCGCTTCCGGATCGTTCACACTTCGTAGCACGAGCGGCTGGCGTCGCGGCACTCTTCCCCGTTGCAGAAGCCCTTGTCCGGGCCGTAAATCCGCTGGGTCTGAGCACACCAGAAATTGCCGTCGCCAATCGGACGTCCGTCCTTCGGCAGGCCCGCGTTGAGGTACAGGCCCTTCGACAGCAGATGCCGACACCGCTCGCCGCGCACGACTTCAAGTTCGTGTTGCATGGCAGAGTTCCTTCGTGAAACTCCGGCCGGTGACGCGCGTCATCAGCCGGGAGGAAATGGTTCACACCAGAGAGGGATCAAGCTGGCCGACCGCGCGGAGCAGTGCCCGCTTCACGGCGGCTTTCGCCATCTGGACCTTGTACTCATTCATCGACAGCGGAGTGGCCCGCGCCGCGGCGACTTCCGCCGCCATGCCGGCCGTATCCGCCGTGACTCGCTGACCGGTCAGTACTTTGCCGGCTTCGTGAGCGATCCACGGAGTCGGCGCGACGTGCCCGAGCACGATCCGCGCTTCGCGCACGATGCCGTCATCGCTCTTCACGCTGACAGCCGCCGTCGCCTGCGGACGGTCGAGACCGTTCCGCTCCAGCACTTCATACGCGGCCGTCTGCACATCCGCGCGAGCGGCGGGCAGCCAGACATGCGTGATGAGCTGGCCGGGCTTAAGCACGGTGACTCCCTGCCGTTCGTGCTTCGGCGTCACGAAGAAGTATTCCAGCGGAAGGAACTCTTCGTTCTGTCCCGGTCCGACCACCCGCACTTTCGCGCTGGTGGCGATCAGTGCCGGAGCGAACCGCGACGCGCTGACAAATTTGGCGGGACCGCTGTTGCCGAACACGGCGTGATAGCGATTGTCGCCCTGTTCGATCAGCGAGGCTCCGTCCTGCATGGCGAGCAAGCCGTATCCGTTGCGGAAGTACCAGCACGACGGCATCTGACACAGGTCACCGACCAGCGTCCCCATGCTCTGCATCTGAATCGAACGATGCCCGTCGATGATCTGCCGCACCGCGTGATGTTCGCTGAGCAGCGGATTGTCGAGAGCCTCATCGAGCGTCACCAGCGCGCCGATCAGAACGCCGTCATCCTGTTCGGTCACGCCCTTCATCGAGTCGATGTTCTTGATGTCCACCACGCGCTGCGGCTGCAGGACATCCCGCTTCAGCAGGTTCATCAGGTCCGTTCCGCCCGCGAGAATCGCGGTCCGGCCGTCATGAGCCTGCAACAGATCGACAGCTTCGGCTTCAGTCCGCGGACTGGCATACTCAAATGGTCTCATGCCTGGGCTCCTTTCAACGCATCCAGAACCCGCTTCGGAGTCATGGGCAGAACAGGGACGCGGACACCGGTCGCATTGGCCACGGCATTGGCGATGGCGGCTCCCGTCGAGATGACAGGCGGTTCGCCCAGTCCCACCACACCGCGGTTGTATTCGCTGTCCGGTTCGAACAGATCGACTACCAGCTCGCCGATATCGCCGATGCGGGGCAGCTTGTAGTGCTCCAGATCGGCGTTGATGTACCGGCCGGTCTTGTTGTCCATGATCCGCTCTTCGGACAGGGCATACGCGATGCCCATGATCAGAGCACCGTAAATCTGGCTCTTCGCGGTCATCGGGTTGATGATCGTGCCGCAGTCCTGCACCGCCAGGATCTTATTGATCCGGATGATGCCGGTTTCGGTATCGACCGAGACATCCGCCATCTGCACGCCGGACACATCGCCGGAGGTCAGACCGTCATCGACCGGACCTTCCCCCGCGACTTCCAGCGGAGTCGGGCCGATGAGACGACAGGCCGCCGACCACGTGCAGACTTCCTTGCCTTCGGACCAGACCTTCTCGTCCTTCAGCACCAGTGAATCCGCCGCGACTTTGTGCTTCTCGGCGACCTTGTCCATGATCTGCCAGGCCGCGTTCTGAGCGGCTCGACGCACCGGACCGGACACACCGCCGACCGTGATGGAACCGCCGGAAGGATTGGCCACCGGATAAGCATTGCTGCCGATGTTGACCTTCACCTTGCTGATCGGCAGGCCCAGCGTTTCCGCCAGCACCTGACCGATGACGGTTCGCGTCCCGGTGCCGAGATCCTGGCTGCCGAGAAACACTTCCGCGCCGCCGTCCGGATGGACTTTGACCGTGCAGCTCGACTTGCCCGCTCGACCACCCCAGCGATGGATCGCCACACCCAGTCCGCGTTTGACCGGTCCGTCGCCGCCCTTGCCGTGAGGATGGAAGTGCTTCTTCCATTCCATGAGTTCGGCGGCGCGATCGAGTTCCGCGCGGTACACGTCCGCCCGCTCTTTCGCGATGCGATCGAGCTGATCGAGGTTGTTCTTGTAGAAATCGACCGGGTCCATGCCGATCTTCGCGGCCATGTCCGTCATCGCCGCATCGGTGATAACGCAGAGCTGCGGATGATTCGGCGCACGCCACGCGCGGTTCGGACCGCAGTCCGTCGCGATACCGGTCGCCTTCACGGACTTGTCCGCAAAGTCGAACACATACGGCATCTGATTGCCGTCGATCGTGCCGCCCTGAGGCCCGGATGTGCCCCAGTGATGGCTCTTCCAGGCCACCACTTTGCCGGTCTTCTTATTGGCCGCGATCGTAACCTTGCCGAAGCCGGACGGCCGCGTGCCGGGTGTCTTCAGTTCGGTCGCTCGATCCAGCATCAGCCGCACGGGACGACCGGCGTCCTTCGCCATCTTCGCCGCCGCGACACCCCATTCATCGGCCGCGAACTTCGATCCGAAACCGCCGCCGACATAATTGCAGATGATCCGCACGTCGGTCGCTTCGAGTCCCAGTCCCTGAGCGAACTGGCCGCCGGTTGTCGAAACGGCCTGCGTCGAATGATGCACGACGACCTTCGGACCTTCGCCACCGCTGGTCCATGCCGCATGCGAGCCATGCGGTTCCAGGCACATGTGGCTGATGGTGACGATGCCGTAGTAGCCCTCATGGACGACCACGTCCGCCTCTTTCATCTTCGCATCCGGTTCACCGACCGTGCGATCGACGTTGTCCTTCGTGCGCGGCGTGCCTTCCTTGATCGGCGGTGCTTTGGTCGCGCCTTCGAGATCGTCTTCATCGACGAAGTGCGGCAGCGCTTCGTAGGTGACTTCGATCGCGCGGACGCCGTCTTCCGCGATATCCGCGGTGTCGGCCGCCACAGCCGCGACCAGTTCACCATCCCAGCCGACTTCATCGCCGACGTTGCGGAAGGCATGCACGGCGCGAACACCGGGAACCTTCTTCGCGGCTTCCAGGTTCAACCGGGCGACTTTCGCGCGGCCGCCTTTGAAGGTCAGCAGCTTCGCGATCAGCGTGCCTTCCGGATTGACGTCATACGTGTATTTGGCGAAGCCCGAAGCTTTCTCGACACCGTCGAGCCGCGGGACTTCCTTGCCGATCAGCGTGTGGGAATCGCGCGGACCCCACGAGACTTTCCGTTCGGCCATCACGCACCTCCCTTCTTCGCCAGTTCCAGAGCACAGGCGGTGATGCCGGCATATGTTCCGCAGCGGCAGAGGTTGCCGCCGAGACCCTTCTGAATCTCTTCCAGAGACGCATTCGGATTCTTGTTGAGAAACGCGCGGGTGGCCACGACGAAGCCCGGCGTGCAGAAACCGCACTGCATGGCGTCGTGCTTGACGAACCCGTCGATCACCGCATCGCAGTGCTCACCCTGCCGCAGCGATTCCACGGTCTGGATGGCCTTGCCCTGAACCTCAATGGCCAGACGGGCACAGGCATAAGTGGCCTTGCCGTCGATCATGACGGTGCAGGCGCCGCAGTTCGTCGTATCGCAGACGTCCTTGCAGCCGGTCAGATTGAGATGATCCCGCAGAGCGTCAAGCAGTGTGGTGCGGGGTTCGAGCTTGAGCGTCACGTCCTTGCCGTTGACCTTCAGCGTGATGTTCACCGCTTTGGCCGGAACGACGCCCTTTGCTTCGTCAGCAGCGACTGCTTCCTGGTCCTGAGTGACCAGCGCCGTCGCGGCCATCGCCGCGCCGGAGCCTTTGAGGAAGTCACGCCGATTGAACCCCGGACCGGTCTTCGCCTGGTCTTCGTGGTCGCGCATGGATGCTCCTCCGTCGAGAGACGCGTAACGAGCCATCACCCTGATGGCGGCGGCATTCTTGCCGGAGTCCGCGTGCATCACAATCGACTGATGAGTTCCCGCCGGTTCCCTCTCCACGGTCTCCCCGCTGCCATTGCCGGAAATGCTCGCGCGACTACGCTGGTTGAGTCACCGGCGGTACGCGAATCGCACTGTGACAGACCTGGTTGGCGCAACCCGCTCCGACAGACATCGAATGATGAAGGCGACATTCATGCTTCCGCATCTCCACCTGAGCGGCACTCTTCTGCGGAGAGGCCTCGGTGCGATGGCTCTGGTACTCAGTCTGTGGTTGACTCGAACGGGAATGGCGCAGACCGGACCGGACAGGGCGGACCCGGATGAGTCCCGCTGCCTGTCGGTGGAGATTTACGTTCACAACGAAGATGCCCCGTCCCTGCAGACAGCGCGCGACCTGGAGCAGGCCTTCCGCACACGCCCGGGCCTCGCGATCCGAGTGCTCGATATCACCGACGCGGAGAATCAGGCTCGGTTTGAAACGATCTGCCGGGCCTTCCAGCGCAGGAGCCGCTCAGTGCCGCTCGTTTACGCCTGCAAACAGTCCATCCATGACGCGCGGGATTTCCCGGAGCTGCTGGAGAAAGTGAAAGCCGCGCTGCGTCTGACCGTCTACACGCGCGACGGATGTCCGCACTGCGCCGATGCGCGGCAGTACCTTCCCGTGCTGCTGAAGAAGTATCCCGGTCTGGAGCTGCAATACCGCGAGATCATCAGCGATCCAGCGGCTCTGTCGGAGATGAATGCGCTGGTTGAACGGCATCGCGCCATGGCGGTGTCCGTGCCGGTCTTTCATGTGTGCAACCAGCTGGTCATCGGCTTCGATCAGGCCGCCACCACCGGAGCACGCCTGGACGCTCTGATTCGCGCCTGGGCCATCCGCTGCCCGCCCAGGCCGGCGTCTGACAACCAGCCGGCCGAACAGAAGAACGCCGATCCCGGCTCATCTTCAGCAGCGCTGATCACACCGGCCTTTGGCCCGCGGTTTCTGATGCCGCTCGTGACGCTGATCGGCTTGCAATCCGATCCGTTGCCGGAACCACTCCCGCCGGATGATGCGGCTCTGCCTTTACCGGATGAACCGCTGCCGCTTCCGGAAGCAGGACTGCCGCTGCCGGACTCGACCACATCTTCCGGCAACGAATCTGCGACGGCTCCGGACCGGATCTCACTGCCGGTGTTCGGCGAACTAAGTGCTCGTACAACGGGGTTGCCGCTCTTCACAATCGCGGTCGGCCTGGTGGATGGCTTCAATCCCTGTGCGATGTGGGTGCTGCTGTTTCTACTGTCGGTGCTGGTCAATCTCAAAAGCCGCTGGAAGATCTTCGCGGTCGCTGGAACCTTCGTCGCCATCAGCGGCGCCGCCTATTTCATGTTCATGGCGGCGTGGCTGAATGTGTTCCTGCTGGCCGGTCTGGTGCGATGGGTGCAGGTGTTGCTGGGGAGTGTGTCCATCGCGATCGGCGCCGTTCACATCAAGGACTTCTTCGCCTTCAAACGCGGTCTTTCGCTGTCCATTCCCGAATCCGCGAAGCCGGGTCTGTATGCCCGCGTGCGACGGATCGTGACGGCCGAGAATCTGACCGGAGCGATTCTGGGCGCCGCGTTTCTGGCGGTGCTGGTCAACGTGGTGGAACTGCTCTGCACCGCCGGGCTGCCGGCGCTCTACACCGAGATCCTGGTGATTCAGTGTCTGCCCGCATGGCAGAACTATGCTTACCTGCTGCTCTACATCGCGGCCTACATGTTTGACGACAGCATCATGGTTGGCATCGCGGTGCTGACGCTGGGGCATCGCAAGATGCAGGAAACACACGGCCGCTGGCTGAAGCTGCTCAGCGGAGTAGTCATCGCCGCGCTGGGGCTGGTGATGATCATCAAGCCGGACCTGCTGCGCTGAGAGCCGACCGCCGCGACATGGCCTTCCCGATATCTGCTCCTGATTTGACCATCACATCGAAGCCGGCTTATCTTTCCATCGCTCCTCAATCGGTCTCGTTGCTGGAAAGGCCGTTTCGCAGTTCCGGTTTGAATTCGGACTGCCGTCTGAGCCGCCGGTTTCTCTCGCAGGCGGAATGCTCGGTCATTGCAGCGCTGCCGGTCTCTGGATCGCGGTGCACGGACAGAGTTTCGTCCGCTCGGCCGGTTCTCGTTGATGCGGCGGAGCCTCCGTGGTTAACGCCGGATGCTCGAACGCGACGGCAGTCATCAACGGATCTTCGCCGTGCCCGCGCGGGCCGGCATATTTCAGTTCGATTTGAGGAGCAGCAGGATGAAGATGCGATTGTTTCTGACGTGTGCGCTGGTCGCGGCCGTGGCCGCGGGTCTGCAGACGGTGGATGCCCAGATCAAAAAGGGCAAGACCCGCGCGGCGACGACAAAGCAGTTGATGAAGGGCGTGGTCGCGGCCAACTGCGGCGCTCTGAAAAAGGCGATAGAAGCCGAATCGGTGGACTGGGACGAAGTCGCTCTGCGCGCGGCGATCCTGAATGAGTCCGGCTATGGCCTGATGGATGACGGGCGCTGCCCGGATGGCGAATGGGCCAAAGGCGCGAAAGCCATTCAGTCCGCCACCGTCGAAGTGCTGGCCGCAGCGGAAAAGAAAGATGTGGAAGCCGCGAAAGCCGCTTTCACCCGGGTGACAGGCGAGGGCTGCGCGACCTGCCACAAGGCACATAAAAAGTAAACTCTTCATGACGGACCGCAGGACGGCCTTGTCTCACTGTCAGTTCAGAGCCTTCGGGAGCTGCGGCCTCCGAAGGCTCTCTGTGTTTCTGGAATCGACTCACAACGGTGGTCCTGCTCTTCGGACAGAAATCTTCGAAGAGAAAAACGCGTGAGTTAAGCATCCGAACCGTCTTCGGTCTCTTACCGCGGCAGCAGGAGCTTGTTGGGAAACTCCTGCACCTCACAGTTGCGTTTCTTCAAGGTATTCAGACGGGAGAGTGGAATGAGTGTATTGATGAAGTTTCTGGCGGGGATGACACTGTCAGCCACCCTGGGTTTTGCTCCGGGTCTCCTGGCCACCGCGTCAGCCGCGGAAAAGGACATCGTCACGACAGCCGTCGAGGCCGGTTCCTTCCAGACACTGGCGGTAGCTCTGAAGGCAGGTGGACTGGTTGAGACTCTGCAGGGCAAAGGACCGTTTACCGTCTTTGCTCCAACGGATGAAGCCTTTGCGAAACTCCCGGCCGGCACTGTTGAAACGCTGCTGAAGCCGGAGAACAAAGGGCGTCTGGCCTCCGTTCTGACTTATCACGTGCTTCCTGCAAATGTTCCAGCCGGACAGGTGGTGAAGCTTAGTGCCGCAGCGACTGTCAACGGTCAGCGAGTGGACATCAAAGTCGAAGACGGCAAGGTGAAAGTGGATCAGGCCACTGTTGTCAAAGCGGACATTCACTGCGCGAACGGCGTGATTCATGTCGTCGATGAAGTGCTCCTGCCGAGCAGCGATAACATCCCCGCAACGGCGGAGAAGGCCGGCACATTCAAATCCCTTCTGGCCGCCGCGAAAGCGGCCG
>Ga0172372_10011923_pt1 | contig 10982 bp, 9 predicted proteins | sample LakKiv5m_2_FD_114544 | JGI IMG/M metagenome (GOLD analysis project Ga0172372, IMG submission 114544) | Freshwater microbial communities from Kabuno Bay, South-Kivu, Congo - kab_092012_9.5m | ecosystem: Environmental > Aquatic > Freshwater > Lake | place: Democratic Republic of the Congo... | reverse complement strand
AGTGAGAGGTTAATCGCTACTATCGGCGCTCCTTTAGTCTTAAGGTTTGTGACGTAGTCTATCGCTTTGCCGATACCTGAGGTAAAGCCAGAGCCCTGATTATCTAGTGCTTTTACAATAACGATCCGTGATCCCCACGCCACACCAGCAACACCGATGGCATTGTTCGCCTCTGCCGCAACGATCCCAGCGACGTGGGTTCCGTGGCCGTTATCATCCTGTGGTGTGCCATCCCTGTTAATAAAGTCACAGCCATAGATATCGTCGACACACCCGTTACCATCATCATCGCGCTTATTGCCACGCACTTCGTTCGGATTGGTCCAGAGATTCGGTGTTAGATCGGCGTGGCCGAGATCTGCCCCGGTGTCGATAACTGCGACCATTGCGGTACGAGAACCGGTAGTGGTGTCCCACGCCTCTGCCACCCGTGCGCCGAATTCCCCTTGCAGCGCGTACTGCTGAGAAAACATCGCATCATTGGTGCCAAAAAATGCGTGCACCTCACTATCAAGCTCGATCGAGGCGACCTCGGGGCGGGATGATACGCGCATCGCATCCTCAAGACGCAATCGCAGCACTGCGGAGTTGTCGTGGGGCAGCCTATCGATCTCTTGGAGTGCTAACTCACCAAGATCGGTGACCCGCGCATCGAGAGACTTATAAACGCCCGTATCGCCGGCGTTGTTGTGCGCCCTAGTCGGGATATGTGACTGCTTAAAACGAACAACGTAGCGCGCATCTTGGGCGTAGCACGGTACAGAGCTGCACAATGCTAAAGCGAGAACCCAGGTGTAATAACCTATACGAAATCGCACCTGTCTGCCTGCCTCCTGGCTATACGCTGTCTACAAGGACCCCCTACCCTAGAGGTGGATTAGCTATCGACGCCGCTGCGCGCGCCTGTTTGCGGGCTCGCAGCACCTCGAACACACCGGGCAGTATTGATATTATTATAATCGCTAGAATGACGAGTTTAAAGTTTTTTTGAACAGTTTCGGTTCCCCCGAAGAGGTAGCCACCATACGTAAAGAAGCCGACCCAGGCGATAGCCCCGGTCACGTTGTAAAATGCAAACTTAGGGTACGACATCGTGCCAACTCCAGCGAGGAAGGGGGCAAATGTGCGAACGATCGGGACAAAGCGAGCCAGCACTATCGTCTTTGAACCGTACTTTTCAAAGTAGGCCTGAGTTCGTGCGAGGTATTGAGGCTTAAATATCTTCGAGTTCTTGCGCTCAAAGACAGCTGGCCCCATTTTTCGACCAATTGAATAATTCACTGCATCTCCCACTATCGCCGCAATGAGCAAAAGCAAGGCTAGCAGGTGGAGATTGAACGCTCCCTGGCTGGCCAAGGCTCCGGCCGCAAAGAGCAGCGAATCCCCGGGTAAGAAAGGAGTCACTACCAAGCCCGTCTCACAGAACACGATCAAAAAGAGAATACCGTAGGCCCAGGACCCATAGTCATTCGCAAGCTGCGTGAGGTGCTTATCAATGTGAACGATAAAATCAAAGAGTGAATAGAGAAAACTCATCTGCATTCCTGTTTAGTAAGACACGCGAATTGATAAAAATGGGCGGTTGGAACTCCGCCAATTCCTATAGAATACGCACCTTGCTGGTTATTTGAAAAGTCGCTGTTTCTAGGCCGAGACTCGCTTTGAATCCGCGTCAGTCACAGAGGCCGTCGTAACAGTGCGCTCCTCAAGACCCTGAACTATGAGTGCCTGGCCCTTCTTCTTGGCCCACTCAATCGCCGAAATACCATCAACATCGGTCATGGCGATATCAGCGCCTAACTCGATTAACTCAAAGGCTGTGTCTGCGTGACCGTTCTTGACCGCTGCGATGAGCGCCGTTGTTCCGTTTGGACTCTGGCCGTTCACCTCAACCCCATCGAGAGCGAGGCGACGCACCGTCTCTGTGTCTCCAGTAGACGCAGCTCGCATAAACACCGTCCAAAACGCTCCTTCAACCGCTCCGCCGCTCTGAAGTGGCTTCGATGGCTGCTCCACTGCCGAGCTCGCTGGAGCTCGCATATTCATTGTTTCAACCTCGACCTTCTTGATTCCAAACATAGCTTGGATGGAGATGTCGGTCTCAGCTTCCGCCCACCGTTTAGCGCTCCAACCATCAAAATTCTGTAGGTCAGGATCTGCGCCAAGTTCAAGGAGCGCCTTCACCATCTTTCGATCCCTGCGAACCGTTGCTGCAAAAATTGCGGTATCTCCGTTGTTGTGCGGAAGATTAATCTCCGCACCCGCATCGACGAGCAGCTTAACAACTCCAACGTGACTCTTCTCCGAGGCCTCAAGCAGAGGACTAGCACCGAACCGATTGCGGCGGTTTACTTTGGCGCCAGCGGCCAACAGCACTCGGACAACCGTCTCTTGGCCACGCGCTGCAGCCAACATGAGCGCGGTCGCGCCGTACTTAAGCTCGCAATCGAGGTCAAAACCCTCGGCACGAAGCGCCTCAATGCCGGCGACATCTCCGCCGCGGGCCGCTCCGATAAGCTTCTTCTGATTCTCTGAATAAGTCATTCCCATCTCAATCACCTGAGTTCTTACTAGTAAAGATTCGCGCCAAGTGAAAAGGTCGTCAGGTATTTTCACTTTCATGAGAAAAAAGTTGCTTATGGGCCACGAGATACCCCTAGAGCCGCGCGTAAAAATAGGCCAGGAAAACTAGATAACGTCCTGTAGCTGCTGGTGAATCAGACCATTTGAGGCGACCAGATACTGAAAATCTACTGTGCCCCTCCCAAACTTAATTTGAGACGCCGTTTCTGTGGTAACCGTGCCCCCAGCGGCCCTTATAACGGCCGCTGGGGCCGCAATATCCCACTCCCGGTGGGTAGTCATGCGGATGATTGCGCCGTCCAGCTCGCCGCGGGCAACCTGCAAAAGCGCTAACCCGGAATCCATCATCGGCGCTGCGAGCTCTGGGCGACGGCACTCGAAATTACGGATGTAAATCCGCCCCGGCTGCAAAGTCACCGACTTCGAAACAGCCAGCGCAACCCCATTACACAATGCTGGCGACCCCTGTGCAGCCGTCACGAGTTGATCGCGTGCTGGAAAAAACATCACTCCGTACACCGGCGAAGAGTTCTCACACAGCGCCACGAGCACCGAAAAATCATCGAGCCCGTTAACGAAAGAGCGCGTGCCATCGAGCGGATCAATCACCCACACACGCTGTGCTCGTTGCAACTCTTGGACGTCAATCGGGGATTCCTCTGAAAGGATCGCATCACTTGGAAAGAGTCGCTTGAGCGCATCGATCAGCACGCAATTCGATCCAACATCTGCCTGAGTAACAAGAGTCCCGTCCGCTTTGCTCTCGGCCTGTAGACACTCTTTTTGACCGGCAGCACCCGGCCACAACGACAACAGCAGTGAGCCTGCGCTACGTACTGCAGTCAGCAGTTCAGCGTGTTGAGCGGGAGAAATCATGAAAACAAGTATACAGCAAGTGACAGAATTCCGTCACATGATAAACGGCAAAAGCCTTGCCAGTTTTACTGGCACGGGCTTTTGCATAGCACTATAATAGCCATGAATAACGACTGAAAAAACTGCAGGCAGTTACGAAATTCGATGCAAACCGCGTGCTTTGCATGTTAACGCCTGAAACTCTTCTTGTGGCTACCACCAAGCGGGTGGTATCCTCATGAAATCGGTATGGAAGACACCAAGGGTCACGCAATTCTCGACGCACAAACCGTAGAGGAGTGCATCATCGAGCAGGACTGGGGCAAGTACACTGTCCAGGACCATCAGACCTGGGGCACGCTCTTTAATCGCCAACTCCAGACCCTGAAGGGCAAAGTGTGCGATGAATACCTCACGGGTCTAAAGACCCTACACCTCACCCCCGATGAGGTTCCCAACTACGAAAAGATGAATACGCACCTGCGAGCTGCCACTGGGTGGGAGGTGCTCCCTGTTCCCGGGTTGATCGCGTCACGACCATTTTTTCAGATGCTCGCAAATCGACAGTTTCCTGCCGGAACATTTATCCGCACGCCCGAGCAACTTGATTACCTTGAAGAGCCCGATATCTTTCACGACATCTTTGGGCACGTACCACTCCTGAGTAATCCCGACTACGCGAACTACATGCAGGCCTACGGCGAAGGCGGGCTGGCGGCGATGGATCACAAAGGAGTAAAATTCCTGGCGCGCCTCAATTGGTACACGATTGAATTTGGCTTGATTAGGAGCGGCACCGATTTCAAAGTGTACGGCGCCGGGATTATGTCTTCGTACGGCGAAGCAAAATATGTCATGCAGAATCCTTCACCCAACATCGTGCTGTTCAACCTTGAGCGCGTGCTGCGGACGGGATACTATATCGACGATCTACAGGCCACTTACTTTGCGATAGACAGCTTTGAGGCGCTCTTTAAGGAGTGTATCGAGCGACCATTCATCCCACTCTACGAGGAGTATCGCCAAAAACCGATGCTCTCTCCTTTTGAGCTCCTTGAGACGGACAAGGTTCTACGCGGAGGAAGCGGCGAATACTGGAAGGAATTTCCACAAACCAAAACCAAGCTGAAATAGAGGAGACCGTGTGACCAAGTTACTAGAGAGACGCTCTGCCGCGTGCGCCCCTGGGACACCGTCACTCTCACCCCAGCAACGTGAGGAGCTCGGTAAGGAGGTGCCCGCGTGGATCGTTGTCGACGGCACCAAAATAAGGCGCGAATATCGATTCAAAACGTACCTCGACGGGGCTCGTTGGGTGCCGCTCGCTGGAGAGATCGCCGACCGTGAGGACCATCATCCTGACCTGCACCTCTTTTTTAAAAAAGTAGTCGTGGAATTCTGGACTCATACCGTCAACGGGCTCAGCGAAAATGATTACATCCTTGCAGCAAAGTTTGATCAGGCATACGAGTCGTATCCTGGAAAGAAGTAGTTCGCTATACTCACACAACGATGACCACTTACCAACGCGCCCTTCACATCTTCCGCCGCGACCTTCGCCTCGAGGACAACACCGCAATTAACGCCGCTCTTGAAAGTGCGCGCGAAGTAATTCCGTGCTTTATCTTTAACGACGCACAGGTTACACCACATCCGTACCGCTCAGTGAACGGGCTTGCGTTTATGATTGAGAGCCTAGAGGAGTTAGCGAAAGAGATCTCTCAAGCTGGTGGCAAGCTCCTCGTGCTTCACGGTTCGCACGACGAGGTCGTCGCACGCTTGGTAAAAGATCTCTCAATCGACGCCGTGTTTTTTAATATGGACTACACTCCGTTTAGCAGAAAACGTGACGCTGCAATATTTGAGACGTGCAAAAAACTACACGTGCACTGCGCTCACTACTCAGACGCGCTCCTCGTTGAACCTTCAGAATTTGGGAAGGATGACGGCAAGCCCTATACGGTCTACACGCCGTTTTTTAAGAAAGCTTCAAAACTCACGGTTCCGTCCCCCACTCCACGCGCAAAAGGCACCCTTGGGGGAGTAGCGTACCGCGGGTCAGTGGTCTCACCGCGTGACTTTTTACCCAAAGACGTGGCCCCAGGGCGCCTAAGCATCGGAGGACGCCGCCAAGCACTCGAAATCCTGGAGACCCTGCGGAGCTTTACCAAATACGAAGAGGAGCGAAACCTCCCCGCAGTTCGTGGAACCACCCTACTCGCTCCGCACAACAAATTCGGTACTGTTTCTATTCGTGAGGTGTATCACGCCGTAGCAAAAGCGCTCGGTGTGACTCACACCCTTATTCGCGAACTCTACTGGCGCGATTTTTTTACTCATATCGCTTGGCACTTTCCGCGCGTGTTTGGCCATGCGTTTCACCCTCAGTACGACAAAATAGCTTGGAGTGATGACGACAAGCTCTTTAGCGCGTGGTGCGAGGGCCGCACGGGGTTTCCGATCGTTGATGCAGGTATGCGCGAACTGGTGAGCACTGGATTTATGCACAATCGAGTGCGCATGATCGTGGCATCGTTTCTCGTTAAGGATCTGCACATCTCGTGGCAACAAGGCGAGCAGTTCTTCGCGCAGCACCTCACTGACTATGACCCAGCAGTAAACAATGGAAGCTGGCAGTGGGCAGCTTCAACCGGGTGCGATGCGCAGCCGTACTTTCGAATCTTTAATCCGTGGCTCCAACAGAAGCGCTTTGACCCTGAGTGTGGCTACATTAAAAAGTGGGCACCAGAGTTAAAGCAGCTACGCCCTGCACAGATCCATACGCTCTACGAAGACGGCGCGATCCGCTCAGTCGACTATCCACAACCTATCGTTGAGCACTCAGTACAAAAGATTCACGCCGAAGAGATGTTTCGTGAGTGTGCTGGGAAAAAGTAATGGCTAGCCCGGAATTTGGAGCCTACAGTTTGTGTGGGCACGACGGGTCCCACACAAATTGTAGGCGATAAGGAAACAGGCCATGAATGGCCTGTTTCCGACCATTTTTCACGGCGAGCGCAGCGAGCTTCGTGAAAAATACGGACTAAGGAGTCCGAATCTCGCCAAACGCCGCGCCAAAGATCTGTGTCAGCTCACCTTCCCATGGGAATGTTTCATCTGTCTTGGCTACACGCACACTCTCTAAAATTGCGCCTCTCTTGTCAGCCACATCGTTTCTCACCTGGCACTGGATCTGATTAGCGAACTCCGGAGAGAACGGAGAATGAAACCGAGCCATACTTTTTGCCTGTACAAACTCCCAGTGTGCTGGGCCGTGCCAGCAGCATAACGGCTGGTAGTTGCTGCCTGGGCGATAACTCTCTACATCGTCGATCGTCTCTCTGTGTTTCCACTCAAGAAGTCTATCGTTGTTACTTGTAAAACCCGTTGACCCGCGCGTATCGAGCACGTACACGATCGCTTTGGCGTTTAGGTCGCGTATCGCTGGGGTCAGGTTCAATCCAGGGGGCATCCATGAATTTAAGACACAGGCGACATCTTGTCCTTTTAAGTTTTCTGCAGCTGCCTTCGCATCGAGAGCGAGAAATTGTACATTCGGGTGTTGGTACTGCTGCCGGCTTATTGCCACAAGCCCCTGGTCTGGCTCACAGGCGATAACTTTTACTCTGCCGGTCTTTGCCAGGAGAAACGACAGCAATCCTGAGCCACTCCCGATCTCTACAACTGTTGGTAGGCTACTCTCGTCACCGTGAAGCTCCTCAGCAAGTGCCACAACCCGCGCAATATCGAGCTGACGGGGTGCCCAGTACATAACCGGCTTATCTTCAGCACATAACGTATGAAGGGAAAGTTGTTCTGGAGGTAAAAATGAAAACTGCCACGCCTTCGACTCTGCGCCAAAGCTAGCGTTAGGCATGGATCCACCCGCGCGCTCGGGGTGCTCGTCGTGCTCTCGGTTTCGCTCGTTTAGCCGCGACATACTAGTAGGATACCAAGGGCCTATCGGCTATTCAAATGGGTCAGGGTACCGTAGCTAAAATTAGGAGAAACTCTCAAGAAAGCGCTGAAGCGCCTTTGCCCGCATTGAAACGAGATCCTTCTCCTCCGGGGTAAGCTCGGCAAAGGTCTTACCTATTGGGCGGCCTGAGCTATCGAGCAGCACACGTCCTGTAACCTCGTCTGTGTGGACGAATGCTGGCTCGCCCTCATCATCTAACGGAATAAAGATCGAGTCCCACCCAAAGCCGTTTTCACCACGTGGCTCGCTGGCGATACGTCCACTGACAACTCCCTGCCACACATCAGGTGGGCTATCTACATCCCCACTCCACATGGCTAGCGTTACTACTGCCGTGGCCCGATCATTTACTTCCTCGCCTCGCAGCACAGGTAGTTCGTGCACGCGGTCACACAGCTCTCTATTGTAGCCTGGCCTCTTCTCCCATTGAGAGTAGAAGGGGCCCGGTTCGCCTCCGAGACCGTGCAGAAATAGTGAGGTGTCCTCAACCAAGACCGGCCCGTTAAAAAGTTTCCATGCCTCCCGCGCCTTGCATGAGCCCAACTCAGCTGCTGCAGCAAGGTACGGGAAATTATTTCTGCGATCGCCTCCGTCAAGATGCTCACTGACTGCCTTTGCGGTTGGGCCGTCCATTTGGAGCTCCTGGGTCGGCATTTTAGCGCCAGCCACGGGTTTGCCGAGTATGCGCTCGTATTCCTTAATCTTATCTTGATTTGTTGAGTTGATGGTCAGTGCAGGCAAAGTAGGACCAGGCGCCCCTTGTGTCGGCCTAACTTCCTGTCGCGCTGTCCTATCTGACATCCCCATAGGCTTTGTTAGAGGTTAGCACCTCCACAACATCCAATCAAACCTGCGTTTGACTTGCTGACTAAAACACGGTATCCACTGTTATCACAGGCGATTAGCTTAACCTTAACCTGCTTTAATACCACCCCATGACACCCAAACCCGCCAGAACCGGTGAGTTGCCCGAGACCGCGCAGAGGCGCCCTGAGCACTCCTCGACTCACTGCGAGGGGGGCCTTAATCGCGGCACTGGGGTTGCTATCGACAATCGCCCCGCGCAGCAGGCGTTCCCGGTTATGCGGCACTGCCTTACGGTAACAAATGCGACCGCGCTCGACAGCGATCTCTTCCCTTACGGTGGACCGGTTAGTTCCAAGAAACTTCCAAAAGACACAGCTGAGCTGCGCGAGAAAATCGCTATAGACCAACAGCTAGAACCTACACAGGCGATAATCTCTCATGTTAGCAAAGTATCGAAGGAGCTCTTCATTCGGCCGCACGAACAACGTGCCGTGCTTCTTGACGGTGTTTACTTAGTCGCCCGTGGCCTCGATGGCGGGCAGAGAAAGGCACTTACTATCGACCTCCTGAGCCACTCAAGTCGGCTTCGGCTGCTACACCAAGCTTTGAGAGGGTGGAGTGGCCTAGAGCTTGAGCTCTGTCACATCGCTGGCTTTCACGATGGCACCAAAACCCACACAACAATGCACTCGATTCCCTGCACACTCGCCGAAAAATTTGAACCAGTGAAAAAGTTCCCGTGGGAGGGAGCTCTGGTCGCAAAGGACTCGCCTCACCCCCGCACATCACTCGCAGCCCTCAGGATCCGTACGCTCACAGGGGATACTCATTACACATTTCCTGAGCAGACATTAGCCAGAAAGATAAACTCTGACCTCGTTGTAGCGTCCCCACACATTCAGATTAAGTCCTTTACTCCGCCAAGAACTGCCTCCGTAGTGGGTCTCTCTGAGTGGACGCGTCAAAAGCCAGAGCAAGAGTGGCTCAATAGACTCCACTCAGGCGCACGGGATATCCTTACAGATGCTGAATCAAGATGTAACTACTACTCAAACCAGCCAAACGGGAAAGACTTTCTTCAGCGCATGGGCGAGAACTTTCGCGACTCGAAATATTTACCGCAAATGCCAGCTCGCTCGACACATATCTGGTCAGATCCGTATCGTGATGCGATCGCTCGAGCGCTGACCGCAGGCTATGTGAATCTCTCATACCTCACGCACCCTGCGATGCTTCAGGGGCACCTGCACGCTTCCGCGCAGCCGTTCATGCCGTGCAACTACAAGCACGTCCCTGCGCTCTCTAGAGCGATCGAAAAGAACCAAGCCGTTAGCTACAATCAGTTTGGCTCTTGGCCGCTAGGCTACACCTCTAACGATCTCCTTGATGAGAGCACCACCTCAGCGCTGCCGAATCTGTGGACACAGAGCATCAGGGGCATGCCAGCACTCGCAGGTATCGTCGGTTCGTCGATGAATTGGATGGCTGGAGCACAGGGCTACGCCGCTGCCGCCCTGTCAGGATTCCCCGTTTTTATCGCCGCAGATGGGCTGCAGAAGGAGCGCCTGATTCAAGAGGAGCTTTACAAGCGGACTGTTGAGCTGATCAGACATCACCCCCTCGTACAAAACTACCCGTGGCCAGAGCATCGTCTCTCTAACGGAGAGAAGTCCGTGGATTATCTAGTGCGTACGGCGATAAGTAGAGTCGGGATTACAGTAAAGCCTTTTCCAACGAAACAAGCGCAGGAAACAGTCGCGTATTTTCTTGATAATTACGGGATTCAAAATTATCGACTCTACGATCCCGGCATCACGAGCCTCCTTGTAGATGGTTCAAACGCTTTAGAGAGTGCAATCGATGTGCACATAGACAGTGCAGAAACTGTTATGCAGAAAGGCCCCCTCGCTAATGAGGTCGGGTATGTAGTCGGCCAGGTGTCAAACATGACCCAGGCCTTGACCCTTGCTAGGCTTACGCACGTGCTCGGACTCGTAATCGGAATTACTGAAGGTGGCCACTGTGAGACCGGAATAAAGCACGGGATATACGCTAACAACCTCCCTGTGTTGTACCAAGTGGTGCGGATGGGCCTTCCGTTTCCGATACTTGCTGATGGCGGCCCGGGGCTTGAAAACCTACCGAATGTGCTGCTGTTCGGCGGCTCAGGTGTGCTGACATCGGGCGGACTCTTTGGTGGAGTTATCGAACACGCGCCGTTTAACGCCTGGTTCATCGATCAAAACGGCCAGCTTGTTAAGTTCACATTTGGTGAGGCGGCACTTACAACCAAAGATTTCGGATTAGAACTTTTTGGATCTGGAATGCCGAAAAACCGCGAGGGAATCGCATCGTACAAGTTACTTAACCCGGTATACCCCACTCTCTATCATAAAGCGCTCGATGCAGCATTTGTCGCTGCGAAGTCACTCAGGTTCGAGCGCGTGTCAAACATAGAGCAGATGCGGCTTCTACCACACCCAAGGATTGTCCGCGGCAGTCACGATGCTGACGAAGCTCGCCGCCCGCACAATAAAGAGATGGCGATGAGAGGTTTCGGTGAAATGTGGGGCAGGCAGGGCACGTAACATTTTGCGCGGCTTAATCCAAGGAACACTTACTTGTGAGTAAGGCACTACCCATATTTTTGGCCCCGTACTACTTCTGCGCATGTAGCGACTTATCACTTTTGTGCGAGGCTTATGATTTCAGTTCTCAGGCTGAGGTGTGAGGCGTTCCGCTTGAGTCTTCTGGCCTT
>Ga0172372_10011922_pt1 | contig 10983 bp, 9 predicted proteins | sample LakKiv5m_2_FD_114544 | JGI IMG/M metagenome (GOLD analysis project Ga0172372, IMG submission 114544) | Freshwater microbial communities from Kabuno Bay, South-Kivu, Congo - kab_092012_9.5m | ecosystem: Environmental > Aquatic > Freshwater > Lake | place: Democratic Republic of the Congo... | reverse complement strand
TTCAGCCTGATTCTGGTCGTATTCGGGATAGCCGCCTGCAAGCCCGATCCCGGACCTGATCCGGATGGACCGGTTTATGACCCCACGCCGCTCACGGTTAAAAGCCCCTTGGGCTTGCCGCCGTTGGAAGACAACCCCAATAATCCCATGACGGTCGAAGGGGTCCTTTTGGGTCGCAAACTCTTCTTTGACCCCATCCTGTCTGCGGATTCAACCCTGAGTTGCGCCGGCTGCCACAATCCCTTTGCCGGATTGGTGGATGATGCCAATGCGGTCAGCATCGGCATCGACGGCATTGCCGGCACCCGCAACAGCATGCCGCTCTTCAACCTGGCCTACACACCCCTGTTCAGCATTACCCCGGAAGGCCGGCCCCGCGGTGGCCTGTTTTGGGACAGCCGCTCGCCGAATCTGGAGCAACAGGCACTGGTGCCCATCACCGACCCGATTGAAATGCACAACACGCTGCCCCAGGCCGTCCTGAGCCTGCAGCGCCACCCCAGCTACCCGCTCGATTTCTTCTACGCCTTTGGCGACAGCGTCATCACCCCCGAGCGCATTGGCCAGGCCATCGCGCAGTTTGAACGCAGCATTGTGTCGGGCAATACCCCCTTCGACCGCATGCTCAGCGGCCAGATTTTCTGGGACGACGACGTGTTTGACGGCTACGAACTCTACCTGGATCTTTTCGGCGGCGACTGTTTCCACTGCCACGGCTCCGGTGGCCTGTTCACCGACTTTACCTACCGCAGCAACGGCCTGGATCCCTACACCCGCGCCGCCGATTTTCCCGACCGCGGTTTGGGCGCCATCACCGGCGACACCGCCGATTACGGCAAGTTCAAGGTGCCCAGCCTGCGCAACCTCAAGTACACCGCGCCCTACATGCACGACGGCCGCTTCGCCACGCTGCGCGAAGTCATCGACTTTTACAGCGAAGGCGTCCAGAACACCCCCTTCACCGACCAGCTCATGGAGTTCGCCTTCCAGGGCGGTGCGCAGCTCACCGAAGACGAAAAAGACAAACTGGAGAAATTCCTCTTGTCGCTGAGCGATGATTCGCTGTCTCTTCGTCCAGAGTACCAAAACCCCTGGCCCTAATGCGGCCATCGCTAAAACCCCGAATACTGCGTTATGCCCAACTTTTAACATCCTCATTTACACACAGTAAACTCCGGTGTTAAAAGTTGGGCATGCCTTGTCTCCGGGGTTTAAGCGATGGCCTTATCTTTAGCGTTTAGCACTACGGCACATGGCAGACTTTGAATTAATCGGGGGAAGGGACGCAGAGCCGCTGCCCGACGAATTGATTGACTTCGATCCGGAGTGGATTGCGGTGCTGAAAAAGGTGCAGGCGCGTTTTGGCAAGAAACCGGATTTGCAGGCGCTGTTGTTTCTTATCGGTTTGCAGGAGTTGGGGCAGGTGCTGGACAAAATCAGCAAAGAGCAGAAGCAGGACCTGATGCACATTGCCGTGTGCCGGCTGCTGAGCGAAAGCGATTTGAAGCTCTATCGATACATTGGCCGCGACGACGACGGCTGGCCGCACTACGAGGCCACCGCGGCCCTGCCTCAGCTTTCGGTGGACGAACAGGAGCGGTTGCTGAAACGGCAGGTGATTAACTATTTTGCCGAACTTTAGCCACCGCCCTTTGCTGCGGTTGATCCTTTTCCGCCTCTATCCCGGCACGGCGATCACCTTTTCAACATCCATCCAAAACAACTTTATGCGCTTTTTCCAAAGCCCATTCCGTGTTCAGGCCCTGCTTCTCGGCCTGTTTTTTACCCTAACCCCTTTCGCTTCGAGTTTGCGCGCACAAACTGCTGGCCAGGACAAGGCCAGCCAGGAAAATGCCGGCCAGGCAGCCGCTGAAACCCCATCGGCTGAGAAACCTGCCGCAAAAACTTCGAAGAAACCCAAAAAGAGCAAAGAGACTGTGCAACTGGTAGAACTCAGCACCAAATTCGGGAGCATGACCATCATGCTCTACAACGAAACGCCCCAGCACCGCGACAATTTCGTGCGCCTGGTGCAGGAAGGCTTTTACAACGACCTGCTTTTTCACCGCGTCATCAAGCAGTTCATGGTTCAGGGCGGGGATCCGGCCTCCAAAAATGCCGAGGCGGGTGCCGCACTCGGTTCCGGGGGGCCTGGCTATACCGTACCCGCAGAGTTCAACAACGCGCTCATTCACAAGAAAGGCGCCCTGTCAGCCGCCCGGATGGGCGACAACGTCAACCCCAAGCGCGCCAGCTCCGGTTCACAGTTCTACATTGTCCAGGGCCAGACCTATACCCCGGAAAACCTGACCAGCATGGCCGCCCGCAGCGGACGCGAGTACACGGACGAGCAGAAGAACGCCTATGCCACCCAGGGCGGCACGCCGCACCTGGACGGCCAGTACACGGTCTTCGGCCAGGTGATCAAGGGCTTGGAAATCGTGGACCAGATCGCCGCTGTGCCCACCGATTCCCGTGACCGACCCGTGGAAAATGTAACCATGACCTTGACCCTGCTCAAGCCTGAGAAGCTGGACAAGCTGCTCAAAGAACTGGAGGAAAAGCCCTGAGGCCCTTCGCCCGAAAGGGTTTGGATTCCTGGCCAGCCCGAAGCTCATCCCGGCATGCCTTTTGTTAACTCCCGGCATCTTCCATGAACGCAGAAATCCTGATTCGCTACGGACATTTTCTGGGCATTTTGGCCATAGCGTCGTCGCTGGTGGCAGAGCACCTGCTGGTCAAACCCAGCCTGACGCGCCGCGAAATCGGCCGACTGGCCACCATTGACGGCATCTACGGCGTCGGTGCGCTGCTGGTCCTGGGCTGTGGCCTGGGCATGTGGCTGGGCGGCTTCAAAAATGCCGACTACTACACGCAGAACCCGGTATTCCACACCAAACTGACCTTGTTCGTCATCATGGGCATCTTGTCCATCTGGCCTACGGTCTTTTTTCTGAAGCAACGCAAAGGCAACGCTGATGAGGTGGTGGCGATCCCCAAACGCATCGTCATGTTCCTGCGCATCGAATTGCTGATTGTCTTTGTCATGCCGCTGTTGGCTACGCTGGTAGCGCGCGGCGTGGGCATGGGTTAACGCAGCGGGTTGCCCATGAAAAACTTCGCTTCCAAAGTGGTGGTCATAACCGGTGCCGCATCGGGCATCGGCCGGGCGCTGGCCGAGCAGTTTGCCCAACAGGGGGCGCGGCTGGCCCTTAACGACCGCAACGCGGCAGCGCTGGACGAAGCGGCCCTTCGCCTGCGGCAAAACGGGGCAACGGTGCTGACGGCAGCCTTTGACGTGGCCGACAAAACGGCCATGTTTGCCTTTGCCGCCCAGGTTTTGGAAGCCTATGGCCAGGTGGACGTGATGGTCAACAATGCCGGCCTGGGGCTGGGCAATTACCCGTTTGCGGAGCTGAACCTGGCTCAGTTTGAGCAGATCATGCAGGTCAACTTTTACGGGGTGCTGTACGGCAGCCGGGCCTTCGTGCCCCACCTGTTGCAACGGCCGGAAGCGTCGCTGGTCAACGTGTCCAGCGTGTACGGTCTGGCCGGCATCGCCGAAGTAACCGCTTATTGTGCCAGCAAATTCGCCGTAAACGGCCTCAACCAGTGCCTCATCCAGGAGTTCCGCAACACCAACCTGACGGTGCACAGTGTGCATCCCGGGGGAATTGACACCAACATTACCCGCAACTCCATCGATTATCAGCCGAAGTTTGAGCTGTTCCACAAGCGCTTTCTCAAGCTGAGTCCGGAGTACGCGGCCGGTGTCATTATCCGGGGCATCCGCAAGAAGAAACACCGGATTCTGATCGGCGCTGAAGCCCATCGGCTGGATGTGGTGGTGCGGCTAGCGCCGATTTTAGGAACCCGGCTGGTCAACCGCATTTTGGACAAAACCCGCCGCGAGGTCGCCGCGGGTTGGAAGGGATGACCAACCCGGAACCCCAGAAACTCCCGGACCACCTGGACGTGGTCATTGTAGGCGCCGGCCTTTCGGGCATCGCCGCGGCCTACCACATCCAGGACAAGTGCCCCGGCAAAACGTTCGCCGTGCTCGAAGCGCGCGCGGCCATGGGCGGCACCTGGGATCTGTTCCGCTACCCAGGCATCCGCTCCGATTCGGACATGTACACGCTGGGGTTTTCGTTCAACCCCTGGCCCAACCCCCAGGCCATTGCCGACGGACCGTCCATCCTGCGCTACATCCAGGACACCGCCCGCAAGTTTAGACTGGACCCGCACATCCACTACAACCAGCGCGTGGCCGAAGCCGCCTGGAGCGACGCCGATGCCCGCTGGGTGCTGACCCTGGCCGCGCACGGCGACACGCCCGAGCGCCGGATCAGCGCGGGATTCCTGTTCATGTGCAGCGGCTACTACAACTACCAGGAGGGCTATCTGCCGGACTTTCCCGGCCGGGAGCGCTTTCCGGGTCCCGTCATTCACCCCCAGCAATGGTCGGGCAACGAAGCGTATGAGGGAAAAAAGGTCGTGGTCATTGGCAGCGGCGCTACCGCGGTAACGCTGGTGCCGGAACTGGCTAAGAAGGCGGAGCGCGTTACCATGCTGCAGCGTTCGCCCACCTACATCATGACCCTGCCCAGCCAGGACAAGGTGGCCAACGCGCTCAAGCGGATCCTGCCGGATCAGATGGCCCACAACCTGGTGCGCTGGAAAAACATCCTGCTGAGTCTGGCTTTCTACAAGGCCTCTCGGCGTTGGCCGCAGACCATCCGGCGTTTCATCCAGAAAGGCATCGCCAAAGAACTGGGGCCGCATTACGACCAGCGGCATTTCGACCCGCCCTACAACCCCTGGGATCAGCGCCTCTGCCTCGTTCCCGACGGCGACCTGTTCCACGCGCTGAAAAGCGGCAAGGCCCAGGTGGTCACAGACCGGATCCGCACGTTCACCGAGCGCGGATTGGCGCTGGAATCCGGGCAGGAACTGGACGCTGATCTGATCATCGCGGCCACCGGCCTCCAAATTCAATTGCTCGGCGGCATGCAGGTGCGCATCAACGGCCAAATCCTGGATTCCGGCAAGATCCACTGCTACAAAGGGGTGCTCTTTGGCGGCGTGCCCAATTTTGCGGTAGCCATCGGCTACACCAACGCCTCCTGGACCCTAAAATGCGACCTCAACTGCCTTTTCGTGGCCCGGCTGCTCAACCACATGGACCGCCAGGGCTACCGCGTCTGCACGCCGCAGTATGACGAAGGGCATTTCGGCTCCGAGCCCCTGCTCGACTTTGACGCCGGTTACATCAAACGCGCGATCGGCATTCTGCCCCGCCAGGGCAACCGCAAACCCTGGAAAGTGTACCAGAATTACCTGCGCGACACCCTGGCCCTGCGCTTCGGGTCGGTCCGCGACCCCTATTTGACGTACCGCTAAGCGGTCAGTTGCCGCGCTTCTGCTAGCTTTGTACGCAGGCTGCACAGCCTGCCTAATCCTTTCGCCCAATTTATCGCCCAACTCTTTACGCCATGATCAGCACTCCCGCTTCCTCGGCCTCTTCCCGGAAAATTACGTTGCGCACGCCCCTGGCGCTCTTGTTGACCGGCCTGCTGTTTGCGGCGTTGTCCGGCTGCTCCGGCGCTGCCGATTCGGGAGCCAAATCGGGGGAATCAGGTACGGGTACGAGCGGCCTCTACGGCAGCGGCGCAACCGCTGAGGTGCCTAAACCCGCGTTGCCCGCCATTCCGGAGGGTCCCGAAACGCTGGTTGAAATCAGCACCGAGTATGGCACCATGACGGCCAAGCTTTACAACGGCACGCCCAAACACCGCGAGAACTTCATCAAGCTGGCCAGCAAAGGTTACTACGACGATTTGCTGTTTCACCGCGTCATTGCCGGCTTCATGATTCAAGGAGGCGACCCGGATTCGCGTGGAGCGGCGCCGGATGTGCAACTGGGCCAGGGCGGTCCGGAGTACAAGATTCCCGCCGAAATCCGTCCGGAATACGTGCACAAGAAAGGGGCCCTCGCCGCCGCCCGCATGGGTGACCAGATGAATCCGGACCGGGCCTCTTCCGGTTCGCAGTTTTACATCGTGCAAGGCACGGTGCACACCCCGCAAAGCCTGGGTCCCCTGGAAGCCCAACGCGGCTACACCGGCACCCAAAAAGAAACCTACTATACGCTGGGCGGCACGCCACAGTTGGACGGAGCCTACACGGTGTTTGGCGAAGTGATCGAAGGCCTGGACGTCATCGATAAGATTGCCGCCATCAAGACCGCCTCGGGTGATCGCCCGGTCGAGGATGTGAAAATGAACGTGCGCGTGCTGGATAACGAGTAATCCGGTTGAACAGAACCCCACCCACCGGTAAGCCTCGTTAACCATGCGCATTCTCTGCTACAACGTCAACGGCATCCGCGCCGCTATGAACCGCGGCCTGCTCGACTTCCTGGCCGAAGCAAACGCTGACGTGGTCTGTTTTCAGGAAATCAAAGCCAACCCGGAGCAGTTTGACACAGACCTGTTCGCGCAAATGGGCTATACCTGCGCCTGGCATCCGGCCCAGAAAAAAGGGTATTCCGGGGTTGCCATCCTGAGCCGGCGCCAACCCGATCAGGTTATCGAGGGAATGGGCGTCGCGGCGCACGACGCAGAAGGCCGGGTGCTTCGGGCCGATTTCGGCGAGCTGACCGTAGTGTCTGCGTACCTGCCATCGGGCTCCTCCGGCGATCATCGCCAGGCGGTGAAAATGCAGTTCCTGGACGACTTCATGGCCTACCAACTGGCCTTGCGCGCAGCCCGGCCCAAGCTGGTCATCTGCGGAGACTACAACATCTGCCACCGCCCCATCGACATCCACGACCCGGTCGGCAATAAGAATTCTTCCGGTTTTTTGCCCGAAGAGCGCGACTGGATGGAGCGCTATTTTGCCACGGGCATGGTGGACAGTTTCCGGCACTTCTACCCCGAGCTGCCCCATCAATACACCTGGTGGAGTTTCCGGGCCAATGCCCGCAACAACAACAAGGGCTGGCGCATTGACTACCACGCGGTGTCGCAGCCTTTGGCCACAAGCCTGCAAGGCGCCGCCATTTTACCAGATGCGCGCCACAGCGATCATTGCCCAATAACCGTGGACCTGAAACTGCCGGGTTGGTAGTTAAAACACAACATTTTATTAGTTATGCGCAATAGAAATTATGTTATGGTCGCTTTTTTTGCGATCATCAGCTTGGTTACCTTTTCCTGCGGATCGGGCGGTGGCTCTGGCTTAGATTCTGGTCAAGCCAAGGACTTTCCGGTGGTCACCCTGCAGATCAACGCCGGCGGAGGCCGCAACGCCCAGGTGGCGGAGGCGGTTCAGAAAATGCTCCAGGAGAACCTGGGCATCACCGTGCAGATTCAGCAGGTGGAATTTGCCCAGCACTACGAAAACCTGGAATCGGGCAAAGCGCGTTTCTGGCGCGCCGGCTGGGTAGCGGATTATCCCGATCCCGAGAATTTTCTCAACCTCATGTACGGCGCCCACGTGCCGGCCGAACTGAGCACCAACTCCTACGTGAACTCCGTGCGCTACCAGAGCGCCGCGTTTGATACGCTTTTTGTCCGCGCGCTGCGCACGGTGGACGAAAAGGCCCGCATGGAGCTCTACCGCCAGGCGGATCAACTGCTGGTGCAGGATGCGGCGATGCTTCCCCTGTATTACAACATCGACCACCGTCTGTTGCAGCCCTACGTGCGCAACTGCCCGCAGAACCCCATGGAGTACCGCCTGTTCACCGAAGTGTGGATGGACAAACACCCCGACAACCCCTACAGCGCGCAGCTAAAAGCCATCACGGGCGGCATGATGCGCGGCGGCGTGTTCCGCTACAACGAAACGCAATACCTGCGCTCCATGTTCCCGCTGAACGTCAGCGAAGTGGTCGGGCACCGCATTGTGAACCAGGTGTATGAGGGTCTGGTCACGCTGGATCACGCCACGCTGGCGGTTAAGCCCTGCATCGCCGAGAGCTGGCAGATTTCCGAAGACGCCCGGGTGTACACCTTCAAGTTGCGCCGCGACGTGCGCTTTCACGACGACCCTTCGTTTGCCGGGGGAAAGGGCCGCGGGGTCACCGCGCAGGATTTCGTCTATTGCTTCAACCAACTCTGCACGCCGGATGGTGCCAACAAAGGCTTCAGCTTTTTCGTGGATCGCATCAAAGGGGCGCGGGCTTTCTACGATGCCAACGGCGCGAAAAACCCCGATGCGCCGGCGTTGTCAGGCGTCCGCGCGCTGGATGACTACACGTTCCAGATCGAGCTGAACGAGCCCTTCGCCGCTTTCCTGAGCATGCTCAGCATGCCGTTCTGCGCCGTCTGGCCGCAGGAGGCCTACGAAAAGTACGGCACCGAGATGCGTGCCAAGGCCGTCGGTACCGGACCTTTTGTTATGCTCAAAGTCAAAGACAACGACAACGTGGTGATGGTGCGCAACGAGTCCTACTGGGGCCGCGACGCGCACGGCAATCAACTGCCTTACCTGGACGGCATCAACGTGCGCTTCATTTCCGAGGAAAAGTCAGAAATGTTGTCGTTCCAGAAAGGCGAATTCGACCTGAAATTCCGTCTGCCCCTGGACATGTACGACCAGATCGTGGACCGCAGCGGCGCTGAGCGCAAGTTGACTCCGGAATACAGCAAGTACCAGCTCCAGTACGTCCAGAACATGATGGTGGAGTACTACGGTTTTCTGCATCCCGATCCCGACGGCATTTTCAACAATCCGCTCGTGCGCCAGGCCTTCAACTACGCCATAGACCGCGACAAAATCTGCGATTTTGTGCTCAAGGGAAATGCCGCACCGGCCTACTACGGCATCGTGCCGCCTTCCTACCCGCAGTACCCGCACCAGGAAGTCAAGGGCTTCACCTTTGATCCGGATCGGGCCAGGTACCTGCTCCAGCAAGCCGGGTATAAGTAGGGGGTACTTCTAAAAACCCCATATACTGCGTTACGCCAAATTTTTAACATCCTCATTTACAGCAGTAAACTCCGGTGTTAAAAATTTGGCATGCCTTGTCTCTGGAGTTTTTAGAAGCACCCTCGCCTCAGTTCCTGATCTGAAACCGCACGCTCTTTTTGTAGCGCACGGCTACCGGATGCCCTTTGATGCTGCCAGGTATCCAGCGCGGGCTTTGCGCTAAAACACGAAGTACTTCTTTGTCCATGCCGTAAGGCATGCCTTGCAGAATTTTGAAGTCAGAAAGCCTTCCTGACGTATCTACGACGAAACTGACTTCTACAGCCCCTTCAATGCCATGGCTGACCGCAGCTTCCGAATAGCGGACGTGTTTTTTGAGGTAAGCATCGAAGGCTTCCGGACCACCGGGAAACATGGGGTTGATGTCGGCCCGGTCGGTAATGATGTTGTTGGTGGCAAAGGGATCGTCAACATCAGGATCATCCCGCCGGACGGCCTGCGCCCGGTCAATGGAGGGCAGCGGCTCGGGTTTGGTGTCGAGCAAGGGTTTTTTGCTTTCCGTTATCACGCTGAGGTCGATGATCAGGGGGGGCGTGTTGGGTTGAGGCTCTGCTGCAGCCTTCTCTTCTTCGATGACTTTAACCGGATCCATCATTTCTACCAGCTCAATCGTGACTTCGTCCGGCTGCGGCAGGGGTATATGGGGCGTCGTTGCAGGTTTCCAGCGGAAGGCACTTTGCACCAATACGATGCTCAGCACCAGCCCAATCAGGAAATACACTTGCGAATTAGACCGCTCTTTGGCCACCAGATTCCGCTGCTCTGCCTGAAAGGACGGGTCTTTACCGTTGCTCGCGTTTCGGAAGAGCTGGCTCCAGTGCCGGCGCTTTTCTCGTTCTTGTTTGGGCGAATTGCCCGCGTGGTTGATCAGCATGGTGTGCAGTTTTTAGCGGTGTAGACCAGTATGCTTAAGTCAGGATGCACTTTTCGCGATTTTCCATAAAGGCTGGCTCACTAAGCCCGTGGAAAGCGAAGGTCTTTGGCCAGAAAACGACACGATGATCTCGTCCAGTGTGCAACTGAACGAAGATGACAAAGGCTTGACGAAGCGGAGCGAGCCGGGTTTACTGCAACAACAGCGGCCGCGTTAAGAGCGGAACCCCTTCGCCCGGAAGGGAATGAGCTGGCCAGGCCTGCAACCAGTACAATCCGGTTGAACAATCGTTCAAATTCAGGGGAAGGGTGAACGTCCCTGCGGGCAAGGATTGCGCAGGCCAACTGCGGACCGTCCGTCCAAAGGCGTCCACAAGTTGCAGGTGGATTTCAGTGGCTGCCGCAGCGCTGCCCTGCAACATCACCTGGTCCGTTGCCGGATTGGGGAAGAGTTGTGCGTTGGTCAGCGAGGGCACAGCTAAACCTACGGGCGGTTCTTCCATGCGCAGGCTGTCCTGGTAAGCGATGCGGCTGATGACCGGCGTTTCGCCGAGTACCTGAACGTCGATCTGCAGCAAGGGCACCCCGGTACCGGCCCCGAGCCAGCGGTATTCGATGGTTTGGCGCTCCAGCACGAATTCGCCCAACGATCCGCTCAGCGAATCGCGGATGTTGACGATGGCGATCTGCCGCAACACATCAAAAGTTCCGTACGGAGTGATCAGGGTGCCCCAACCATCAACAAGGCTTTCGCGCGAGCGCTCCTCATGCAGGGCAGCGATGGTGGGCACCTCAAATTCAAACACAGAGGCATCACTGTCGGTGCTGCCGTAGGTCAGGGGAAAGGCCGCGATGCGATCCGCGTCTTCAAAGGGAATCACAATAGGGATGCCAGTAAACAACCCGGCCAGACCAGTCTGCGAAAAACTGCCCGAGCTGCGCTGGTAAAAGTTAAACGCATCCGTCAGCTCCAGCCCGGGAATGGGAGGCAGAGCCACTTCCTGGGCCATGTTGGATGTGCCAAACAGAAGAAAGTAAAGAATATTGGTTTCGAAGGGAGTAACCCAGGCCTCTTCGCTTTGAGACACAGACTCCAAGAACGAGAAGTCCCAG
>Ga0172372_10011919_pt1 | contig 10985 bp, 5 predicted proteins | sample LakKiv5m_2_FD_114544 | JGI IMG/M metagenome (GOLD analysis project Ga0172372, IMG submission 114544) | Freshwater microbial communities from Kabuno Bay, South-Kivu, Congo - kab_092012_9.5m | ecosystem: Environmental > Aquatic > Freshwater > Lake | place: Democratic Republic of the Congo... | reverse complement strand
GGCCAAGTTGCGCGTGCCGTTCAGCCCAGGGCAATTGATGACCTGGCTGGTCAAGGTGTACGGCACGCCAGACCTGTCCCAGCCCTGGTTTGAGCTGATCGTCGGTCTGGCCGACAAGGTGCAGGACGCCACCCACGGCGAGGGCTATTGGGTCGATCATTGGATTTACAACCTGGACTTGCTGGACAGTTTTGCCGCACTGTACCCAGACCAGATGCCCGCAGTGCTGTTTGCGCAGCGCATCTACACCTGGTATGACAACGAGCACATCGTTCAGCCCCGGTCACAAAAATACGTGCTACGCGCGGACGGCACGATCCGTCAATTGCACGCGGTCGTCAAAGACGCCGAGAAAGCCAAACTCATCGCCCGGCGCACCGAACAACCCCGGCAAATGCGTACCCGGCACGGGAACGGCACCGTTTACCGCAGCACCTTGTTTGAAAAACTGGTAAGCCTGCTGGCCATCAAGTCCACCTTGCTGGACCCGTTTGGCATCGGCCTGGAGATGGAGGCTGAAAGACCCGGTTGGTGTGATGCGCTGAACGGACTGCCGGGCTTGCTGGGTTCGTCCACCCATGAGGCCCACGCCCTGCGTCGGGCCGTTGCTTTTGCGGCGCGGCATCTTGGCGCTTTGCGCGATACGCCAAGCATTGAATTGCCGGTTGAAGTCGCCAACCTGATCCGGTCGGTAACAGCGCTGCTGAAAGCGGCTGACCCCCATGATTTTTTTGCCACCTGGGACGCGCTGGCGACGTGTCGCGAGGTGTTTCGGCAGCAAACACGTCTGGGCATAGAAGGCGGCACTGAAGCGCTGTCGGGTGCAGCGCTGTCAGAATTTTTGACCGTGCTAGACGCCACCCTGGAGCGCGGCTTGGCCAAGGCCAGAGACGCGCAAGGTTTGCCCGTCAGCTATTACATCCACGAGGTGGCGCAGCACGAGGTGCTGCCCAGTGCACCGCCTGCGCCTGCAACGCGTGATGAACCCCATGCAACCCATGTGCAAGCGCGCAAGTTCCGTCACAAGCCGGTTAGCGCTTTTCTGGAAGGCGCGGTACAAGCCTTGCGGACCTGTCGCTCACCGGCTGAGGCCCGCGCGCTGTATCAGGCGGTGCGTGGCTCCATGCTGTACGACGCACCTTTAGGCATGTACCGCGTCAACGCGCCGCTGGACGACATGAGCTTTGAGGTGGGCCGCAGCAAGATCTTTTCGCCCGGCTGGCTGGAGAACGAGTCGATCTTTTTGCACATGCACTACAAGTTTTTGCTGGAGACCTTGCGCAACGGCTTGCATGAAGAATTCTTTGCCGATCTGAAGACGGGGCTGGTCGCGTTTCACGATCCCGCCACCTACGGCCGCTCGCCTCTGGAAAACTCTTCGTTCATCGCCAGCAGCCGTTTTCCGGATGCCAAGGTGCATGGCGTGGGTTTTGTGGCGCGTCTGAGTGGTGCCACGGCAGAGTGGATCAGCATGGTGCTGCACATGGGGCTGGGTGCTCAACCCTTCGTGATGGAAGCCGGGCAACTGTGCTTCAAGCCGCAACCGGTTCTGGCCGAGGGGTTGTTCACCCACGAGGCTCAAGGCCATGCCCCAGCCAACAGCTTTGGCTTCAAGCTCTTTGGACACACCTGGGTGGTTTACGCGAACCCGCAACGTCGCAATACGTTCGGAGTCAACGCGGTAGCGCCAAAGGCCTTTAGGCTGACGTATGCGGACGGCGCCACGCGCACCCACAGCGGTGACTATTTGCCTGAGCCGCTGGCGCGTGACCTGCGTGACGGCAAGCTGCAGCGCCTGGAGATCACGTTGGGTTGATCGCCCCCGGGCTTGCGGTACCGCTTGCAAGATAGGTAGCGATCGCATGCGCCGGCAATTCGGCCGCAGCCGACTGCGTGCCGATTTGCAGTGCAAAGGCGATGGGCTGCTCGGTGCGGTTCAGCACCACCACCGCCACCTGGCCATCCGGGTTCACAAACGCGGTGCATTCCAGGTCTTGTCGGCTGGCCGCGCACAGCACGCGCCGCGCACCCGGCTTGATGAAGCGGCCAAAGTGCCCGAGGTAGTAAAACGAGCTTTGATACATCAACGCGTCTTGCGCAGTGTCCACCAAAATGGGTGCGCTGCACAGATTTCCCACATGGTTGGGGCCACCGGTTTCATCCAGCACCAGGTTCCAGTCGATCCAGCCGACCGTCCAGCGGTTCAGGTCATTGATGATGTTGTGCGCATAGCGCTCACCCAGCGCCCATGACCCCGTGTGCGGGCCACCTTCCTGGCAGCCTTCGGTGAACAGCAACTGCTTGTCGGGCCAGGCATCGTGCGTGAGCTGTACCTGTTCAAAGTGCGGCTCACCGTACCAGTGAAAGCCCGCACCCCACACATACCTGGCGGCATCAGGGTCTGCGTACATCACGCTCGCACGCTCCACCAGATGATCGCGGTTGTGGTCCCAGATCACGATCTTGATGTGGCCCAAACCAGCCGCGTGCATTTCGGGCCCCAGAAAGTCACGCACAAAGTCGCGCTCTTGCTCGGCCGAGTAAATGCACGAGTCCCAGCGTTGCACCGCAGCGGGTTCGTTTTGCACCGACACCGCCCATACCGGTACACCTTCAGCGGCATAGGCCTGAATAAAACGCACAAAACACCTGGCCCAGGCTTGGCGGTACTGGGGCAACAGCGTGCCGCCATGATTCATCTGCCCGTTGCTCTTCATCCAGGCCGGCGGGCTCCAGGGCGACACCAGCAGCTTGATCGGCTGTTTGGCCACCTGTTGCGCGGCTTTGATGAAAGGCAACAGCGCTTGTTTGTCGCGATCAATGTTGAAACCAGCAAGCTCCACATCACCCGGTGTTTCCACGTGGGCGTAATTGCCCAATGAAAAGTCGCAGCTGTTCATGTGAACGCGGCACAGCGAGTAGCCGTGACCGTGGTCTGGGTCGAAGTAGTCGCGCAGAACCTGCTGCTGCTTGGCCGGGCTCAAGCGCAGCCAGATAACGGCGGCGGTTTCGGTAAAGGCACCACCGAAGCCTTCAAGGGTTTGAAAAGTTCGCGCTGGATCAATCCAGACCGAATTTTCAACTCCTGACTCGTCAGCGACTGGTAGCCGGGACCGTTCAGCTAATCGATTCGAAGAGTCCCTGGCCGTCAGGAAGGTACGCACGATGCACTATTGCTGCGACCAATAGATGTTGTCGAGTCTGATTTCAGGCTGACCTGTTGCGGTACCGTTTCCTGTCGCCGAGTACACATCCGAGACCGAAAAACGGGTCAGGATGTAGCGCAAGTCGAGCGCTGGGTTTGCCGTCTTGAATGCACTTAGCGGAATGCTCACATCACACCAGGTGGATGCGCTATTGCAATAGCCATAGCTGTCACCGTTGCTTACCAGTATGAAAGCTTCAGTAGGGACGCCGAGGTCGGTGTCACTTGAAATGCCAATACGTAACTTCCCAACATATCCGGTTTTGACGCTGAAATGGATACTGCCGTTGGCGAAGTTGCTCATGTTTGCAGTGACCGCTGTGGGTGTTGCAGAAGATTGCCACAGTACACCCCATCCATAGCTCTTGGGCGCAAACGCTGAAAGCTTGACGTAGTTGCTGGCGGCAAGGGTTGCGGCCTGATCTCCAATGGCCGAGTCACCTGTTACCGGGTAGTCCAAAGTAAAGGTTGACGCTTCGTAAGCGTCGGCTCGCATTCCGGCCGGCCAACCCGTTACAGCCTCAGAATGGATCACCAGCTTGGCGTCTGTCACCGCCGCGTTCAGCGTAGGCGGCTGATAGTAAATGGCGTCCGCATCTGCGCAGGTTCCCGCTGCCTTTGACCACGTGGCAGCGGCATTCAGGCTTTGCGCTGAGCAACGCGCTTCTCGGTTCACATTGAACAAGCCCCATCCGTCATCCTCGCCCTTCCAGGGCTCGTCAAAGGCCTCAAAATAAAAGACGTTTTTGGGACCAGCACCGGCTTTGCCCTCATTGGCCCACGCCGTCAATCTGTCAAGATACATTTTCTGATTGACTGGAGCGGCTATGAACTTATACCACCCGTTGCCTGGGTCTTTCGCCATCCAGCCAGTTTCACCGATCACAATGGGCATGTCGGCCCGCCCCACCGAGTCCAGAAATTTTCGAGCCGCGTTGTAGTCGTTCTTGGTGGACACCATGGCTGCATCCATCATGGCTGCTGCCCGCTTGGTCAAGTCGGTCTCCCCCAATTGTTGCCAATCCCAAGGCTTGGGCAGGTAATGGGTGTCCACCATGGCGTACGTGTGCACTGCGGCAAAATCAATTGTGTCCAAGACCACTCGGTCTGCTGCCGCGTAGTAGGCCCAGTTGTCGTCCGTGGTGACCGGTTGAGATATTTGACTGCGAACGCTTGTGATGTTGGCCGCAAGCACATCCGGTTGAATACGATGGCCACTCCAATTGACCAAAGACTCATTCCCAACGCTCACCGCAACCACAATATCAGGGAAGCTGTTGGCCAATGCAACACCGTAAGCTATCTGGGTTTGATTGCCAACGAGGTCGTAGCCTGACATCCACATTCCCAAATAGACTTTCATGTTGAGCGTTGGATTGCTCTGAATGACGCGCAAAACGCGCTGAGCAACCTTCTCATCACTGTCGAACACGCGGATCATCCCAATACCCGCTGTTTTGAGCAGTGTCAGATCAGTTAGCACCTGTGCATCCGTGATCACCTCGTTGACCCGGTCTTCGGCGGAGGTGGCTGTCCTGTAGGGTGAGTAGTTCACCGCCTTGCGGTTAATGAAGTCCGGACTCAACGCGCGTAAACCTCCGCTCGTTTTGGTGACATCGGTGATGGGAGTGGTACTTCCCCCGCCCCCACCGCAAGCGGCGACAGCGACAAGCAGGAGCGATGCGAGGCTGGTTTTGAGGGATCTCACAGTCCGTACCGCAGAGAATAATGAAGTTGATTTCATAGGGTTGATCTCTGGCTCGATCAAATTAAAAGCCGTAGGTAATCTGGGCAGTAAACCAGGTGCCGTCTCTGGAAATGCGCGAGTCAACACCACTGAAAGCGTCGTTACCCGGCATGGACATGGGTGACAAGCCCAAGCGTGCAAAGTGAACAGTGCCGACTTGAAAGTCAAATTTCAGGCCCTTACCGTAGTCGTATTGCAACCCCACCACGCTAAACAACGCGGAATTGCTTTGTCCGCGCTCGCTGGGGTTGTCTGTTTTGGCGGTTCCAAGATGGACAAAGCCGATCGAGGGCGTCCACTGTCCCATGCGGTAACGCGCACCCAACATCACATCGTATGAGCTTGCCGCGTAGCCGGGGTTCTGTACGCCATTGAGCGTGCCATTCCAATCTACATTGAACATGCTGTTCCACTGCAGGGTGTTGGGGTTCTGCACCGCATTGGCACCGCTCCACCAGTTGCGCCGGATGCCGCCCGACACCTCCACCTTGTCATTCAACTGATAAGCTCCCATGACCATCGCAATGCCTTGGCTGGAGCCAGTGAGGAATGGGTCATCAGCGGCAAACGGGGTGAGGCCGGAAAATGGGGCATGCCCCCAGGCACCGGGACCGCCATTTTTTGTGTCCTGCAGAATCACATCCATTTGCACCGGGCCACGGTAGTACTTCGCTGAAAGTTCCAGAAACCGGGGCTTGTTTTTTGTAAAGGCTTGATTCCCTGCGTCATAGGTGGCCTCCAGAAACAAGTCGCCGTTCATGACGTCAAGCATTCTTGACTGATACCGGTAGGCGTTTGCCAACATGCCGTAGCCTGCGCCACTTTGTGACCATGGCTCAGACAGGCCAATATTGCTGCCAATGGGGTAGTCGGCTTCGCGCCACGAGCGCGTGGTCATGCTGCCGATCGTCAGGCGACCGTAGTCCTCATGGCTTAGTGCAAGGTTCTTGTCGTACCAGTATCCGGGTATGTCCTGCTTGCTCCCGTAGCGATCGTCGAAGGGAAGGTGTCCACCATTCGCGATCCCGTCGCGCCAGCGCTGGCTGAGCAAACCTTCCAGCTTGAAGCCCTTACCCAGATTGAACTTCACACCCAGAAAGGGCTGAACCTGGTAATCGATGGTGGTCAATGTCTGGATGGGTTTGCCAGGCAACAAGGCATCCGCCCAGATCTTTTGCTTCCCTTCCGTTGGGCCGACCCATTGGCAGTTCAAACATCTTTTGTCATGTTGCCCAAAAGTCACTTGGGCGAAACCGTTCAAACTGAACATGCCGTCCGGACCAAATTCAATGGCGTGCACAACGCCAGGAGCCATCAGGCTGGCTGCCACCAGACCAACGGGTAGCCAGCGCATGCGCGTGCCTGACTGGTCAACAGATCGATCAAAACTGCCCGTTGGCAAATTGAATGGAGTGTTCATGATGGAAGCTGGGTTGCGAATATGAAAGCGCTTTCAATTGGCACCAGATCATCCTTTGTTTTGCCCGGTTTGAAACCGGTGTTTTCCCTAATATAGAGCGATTCGTGTCTGACTCCTCGGGCACCCCCGCTAAGGGAAAACCTGTAGATGCTTTTTGAAAGCGCTTTCATTATGATGTGGCCACAATCATTTTGAGGGTGACACGATGAACGTCTTGAACAGATGGACCGCTGGTCTGCTGCTGAGCCTGGGACTTGTATCGGTAGCCAATGCGCAACCCGTGAAGGTGGGGGCCGCCACCTACCACGCCGCGCCCAAGGCGGGAGATAAAGCGCCGCCGGTTGCGCCCTTTCGCACCGACGAGATGCTCAAACTGGCTGCACCGACCAACCAGTGGTATTCCACGCTAATCTTCAACCCCAAACCAGAGGCGCTCTTTGCCCACCCGCTGACGCTCCGGACCACGCCAGCCGGTCTGGAGGTGGCCTTGCCCAGCAAAGAGGTGGTGCCCACTGAATTTCGCAGCACCGAAATTCATTTCCCTCACCGCAACCCGCTGATCGTTTCACCGGTGGCGTTTGAGCCAGGGCCAGCCAGGCTGGCGCATGCGTCAGATTGGGCCATCGACATCGCCATGGACCGCGGTACAGACCAGATGCGTGTGACCGCCGCACACGGCAGCCCGTATGCTTACATCACGCTCTCACGGGGCGACGTGCGCATCAAGCTGCCCGCAGTCGGTGAGCGTATCGCCAGCTCCGATGCGCGTGTGCTGGCGCTGCGCGTTGGCGGCAAGGCGTATGCCGCGTTCGGCCCGACGGGTGTGACGTGGGAACAGGCCTCGCCCACCGAATGGCTGGGGCGTTTGCCTGTGGGCAAAGGTTACCTGTCGGTTGCCGCGCTGCCCGACGATTCACCGGGGAGCATGCAACTCTTGGCCCGCCATGCCTACGCCTTCTTGCAAGACACCCGCGTGGACTGGCACTATGACGCCGCAAGCAGCAAGGTGTTGACCACATTCATCGCCAAGGCGCGCGTGATGGAAGGCGCTGACAACGGGCCACTGCTGGGGCTGTACCCGCATCAGTGGTTTGACAACCCCGCGGTCGAGTCCAAACTGGGTCCCGCCTACGACAGCATCCGCGGCAAGATCAAGCTGCTGGCGGCCAGCCAGTTCACCACCACTCGCACTTACAACGGCGTCTTGCCCTATTGGCCGGGTCTGGCTCCCGGAGCTGGCGCAGACCAAGTCAAAGACCTGCTCAAGGCGGACGTTCGCAAACGCCGCGAGCTGATTCCGATCCGCGAGAACAAAGACGACTGGCGCGTCAGCGCCTATTGGCAGGGCAAGGGTCTGACCCGCGCCACGCAGTTGGCCGCGGTGGCGGAGCAGCAAGGCGACACCGACACGCGTGATCAATTGCTGGCACTTGCCAAAGACCGCATGGAGTGGTGGTTTGGTGGCGACGGGCGCAGCTACTTTCATTACAACAAGGCGGTTGGCACCATGGTGACCTACCCCGACGAATTTTTTGCCGCAGCAGAGCTTAACGATCACCACTTTCACTACGGCTACTGGATTCGCGCGGCAGCCGAGCTCACCATGCGTGATCCCAGCTGGGGGGCCAAAGACAAGTTTGGTGGCATCGTCGACATGCTGGTGGCCGACATTGCCAACGCCAAACGCGGTGGTGCCGACTTTCCGTTCTTGCGCCCGTTCGACCCCTATTCGGGCTTTTCGATGGCCTCCGGCGTGGGGCTTTACGACTTTGGCAACGGTCAGGAATCCACCTCGGAAGCGATCAATGCTTGGGCCAGCCTGATCCTCTGGGGCGAAGTCACCGGCAACAAAGAGCTGCGTGACCTGGGCATTTACCTGTACACCACCGAATCGGACGCCGTCAGCCACTACTGGTTTGACGTTCATAAGCTGGTTTTTCCGCCCGAATACAAAAACATGGAGGCCAGCTGGGTGTTTGGTGGCCGCTACGCGCATAAGACCTGGTGGACCGACGAGCCGCGTCAGACCAAGGGCATCAATCTGCTGCCCATCACCACGTTTTCAACGTACCTGGGGCGCGACCCGGAGTATGTGAAACGCAATGTGGAAATTTTGAAGCCTGAAACCGACACCTACAACGACATCGGCAAGTTCCCGCCCAACCCGCCGCCCAAAGACGTCTGGCAGGACATCTTTGCCAAATACCTCGCGTTGGCCGACCCGGCAGCGGCATTGGCGCGCTGGGACCGTTATGGCAGTGTCGAACTGGGCGACACCCGAACCCACACCCTGCACTGGATGCTGAGCCTGCAAGACATGGGCACGCCTGATTTCAGCGTCACCGCCGACACTCCACTCTACGGTGTCTTCAAGCGCGCCGACGGCCGCAAAACTTATCTGGCTTACAACGCGGGCACGGCACCGATCAACGTCAAGTTCAGCGATGGCAAGAGCCTGACCGTTGCGCCCAAGGCGCTGGGACGGCTTTGATGCGCAAGGCGGCGGCGCTGCTATGGCTAGCGTTCGCCGCAACAAGTTGCGGTGGCGGAGGTGGGGGCGCTACGGACGTTGCACCCGTTCCCAGCCCGACGCCAGCACCAGCGCCGCCGGTGGCACCGTCGGTGCCGGCGCCTGCCGCGCTTGCCGGCATGACCCGCTTGGTCTGGTCTGACGAGTTCAGTACCAGCGGTTTGCCCGACGCCAGCAAGTGGGCCTATGACACCGACCGCAACGCCACGGGTTGGTACAACAACGAGCTTCAGTACTACGCCAGCAATCGCCTTGAAAACGCGCAGGTGACCAGTGGCAATCTGGTTATCTCCGCACGTAGGGAAAGCCTCACCAGCGCCGCCGACTACGGCGGCCAGCGCTACACCTCGGCCCGCCTGGTGACTCGCGGCAAGGCCAACTGGACCTACGGTTTTTTTGAGGTGCGTGCCAAGCTGCCGTGCAACCTGGGCACCTGGCCAGCCATCTGGATGCTGGGCAGCGGCGGTGTCTGGCCCGATGACGGCGAAATCGATTTGATGGAGCAACGCGGTATAACGCCCTCCGACAAGACCGTCGTGCTAGGCACCATCCATACCCGCGCTTACAACTACTTCAACGGCAACCTGGGTGTCGGGCAAGGATCAAGCCGAGCGGTGAGCGACGCCTGCACCAATTTTCATAGCTACCAGCTCTTATGGGATCAGGGTAAGGTGGCAATTGGCGTGGATGGCGTCACCTACTTCACCTACACCAAGCCCACCCCTTCTGATGCCAGCACCTGGCCTTTTGACAAACCACAGTACCTGATCCTCAACGTTGCCATGGGTGGGGATTTGGGTGGCGCGGTGCCCGCCAACTTCGTGCCTGATCAGATGGTGGTGGACTATGTGCGTGTGTATCAAAAGTAGAAGCAAAGCAGCAGGCCCTTAAGAATTTGGTTCAATTTGACCAATTGTGATAAATTGACAGCTGTCAATGACGTTCAATTATTCAAAATACCATGTTTGACCGAACAATCGCCCCAGCCATTCTTGAGCAACTCAAGCAGGTTCCTGGCCAGCCTGGCGCGGCGATCATTCTTTATGGCCCCCGCCAGGCAGGCAAGACCACCTTGATTCGGTCGCTGCTGGCCAAGACGCCTGACGCCTTGATGCTCACGGGCGACGACTTGTATACCCAAACGCTTTTGCATCGCCATGAGCTGGAGCACCTGAAGGGTGTTATCGGCAACGCGCCCCTGGTGTTCATCGATGAGGCCCAGCGCATTACCAACATCGGCTTGTCCATGAAGCTGATGGTGGATCACCTGCCGGTTAGCGTGATTGCGTCTGGGTCGGCATCGTTTGAACTGGCAGACCGGCTTGCAGAACCTTTGACGGGGCGCGCACGCACGTTTCATCTGCACCCGCTGTCGTGGCAAGAGCTGGCGGGCAAATACCGATTGGCTTCGCCGGAAACAGCTCTGGGCGACATGCTGCGCTTTGGCATGTACCCGCGTATGCATGTGCTGGAAAGTGAACGCGAGCGTCAGGAATACGCGTACGACTACATCAACCAGTATCTGTACAGGGACTTGCTGGAGTTTGAACAGGTCAAAAAACCCAAAAAGGTGATTGATCTGTTGCTTCTTCTGGCTCACCAGATCGGTCGTGAAGTGGCGGTTTCTGAGCTGGCAACGGCCTTGGGCTTGAGCCAACGCACCGTTGAAGGCTATCTGGATGTGCTTGAAAAAATGTTTGTGCTGGTCAACGTGCGGGGCTTTTCGCGCAACTTGCGCAAAGAAGTCACCAAGACCTCACGCTATTATTTTTGCGATGTCGGAGTGCGCAATGCGCTCATCCGCAACTTCAACACGTTGAACCTGCGCGGTGACGTTGGCGAGCTGTTCGAAAACTGGTTTGTCATGGAGCGTGTCAAGCGTGCCAGCAACGCGCGCCAACCTACTGGCTTTTATTTTTGGCGCACCTATGACCAGAAAGAGATTGACCTGATTGAAGATCGCGACGGCCACCTTTCTGCCTTTGAGTGCAAATGGTCTGCGTCCGGGCGCGCCAAAGCACCCGCAGAGTGGACGGCCGCGTACCCGCAAGCCGACTACAACGTCGCTACCCGAGACAACTGG
>Ga0172372_10011917_pt1 | contig 10986 bp, 9 predicted proteins | sample LakKiv5m_2_FD_114544 | JGI IMG/M metagenome (GOLD analysis project Ga0172372, IMG submission 114544) | Freshwater microbial communities from Kabuno Bay, South-Kivu, Congo - kab_092012_9.5m | ecosystem: Environmental > Aquatic > Freshwater > Lake | place: Democratic Republic of the Congo... | reverse complement strand
TGTCGCAGACGTCTTCGTCGACCGCATCATCGGCCCACCATGCATCGCGCTCGGCGCGTCGCTCGGCCCGACGTCGACCCTTGCGGTACCCCAAATAGAACGAGAACAGCCCCACCTAGAAAATGATCCCGTCGTCCAAAGCAATGCACATGGCTGGCGTCAGACCGATTGCATCACACAGTCGGCGTTCGAGGGATGCTGCGTTCGAGTACTTCTCACGCAATGCAAAGCACGCCTCGAAGGCGGCCGATTCGATGCGCTTGACCACAGCCAAGTCGCAGCCGGCCTGCTCTGCGAGTGCCTGGGGCGTGAGACGCTTGAACTTACGGCAGGTGGAGAATGCCTGGGCGATCTCACGGGCCATCATTTCCGGGGTCATCATGCCGACCACCACGTCCTCGCCTCGACTGCCAATTCCGCTCCCTTCTTGCCCCGGATGGGCCTCGCGCGCGTAGGTTTAATCGGGGGGTGTCACACAACAGTTCAGAACTACTCGTCCCAGTCGAACTCGTCGGGTAATTCCCCCGGGTCGGGGCCGTAATCGCAGTAATCCGCGATATCCCCAGCCTCGTATTCGCCCCAATCGGCGAGTTCCTCGGCCTCTTCGCAGTCGATCTCATCCGCGGGCCCCGAATCTTCCCCACCGGCCGCAGGTCGAACGACTGCGGTCGTCACCACGGAGCTCACCGGCGGTGACGTCACCGCAACGGACGTCCAGGACAGCACGATCGGTTCGGCAATCGAGACCGACGACGTTGTCGTCGAATTCATGGCTGGAGGGCTTGCCGGTTCATCGAGGAGACCCAGGCAACCGCCCAGAACTCCGAGGCCCAGCAAACCCCCCATCCACTTCGCCACACCCATGCGCCGAAATTAGGTGCAGGGTGTGGCACAGAACCGAGTCACAGCACCCTGTCCACATTCACAAAGCTGAAAGTAGGCGATGGGCGGGTGGTAATTCGTCCTGCTCAAAAGAAGATGCCACACGCCGTTTCTGATTTTCAGCCCTCTTCTTCCTCGTCCGGTTCTTCGCCCCAGTCTTCGGATTCGGCATCGTCCCACTCATCTGAATAATCATCGTGGGCGCCGTAATACGCATCCGCCCGAAAGAGGTCTTCGCCGACATATCGGTGACCACAACATTCACGGTCCTGGGTGCCTTTGAACTTCAGAATCGTCTTGCACACGCGGCATTTCGTGGTGCAGTTCGGGGGGTCATCCCAATCCATATCAACCTCGTGGCCGATCCCCCGGTCACAGACTTCACAGACTTCGTCGTTTGTCTCGTTGCTCAAGAATCCTCCTGTGATCCCATGCTGCGGACACGGCCAGTCGACCGTCACTTTAGAAGCGGGGTGTCACAGCCAATTTGCCGGGGGTAATCTCCGCAAATGCGCGTCGCGACATGGAATCTCAAGCAGGCGGTGGCGCCCAAAAAGCCACTACCGCAACTTTGGCAATGGATGAAGGAAGAGGTAGATCCAGACGTCATCATCCTGACCGAGGCAAAGGTTCCCAAGGATGGTTTCGACGACTGGGCAACCCAGTGGAACCCCCAGGGAATCGACCCCAAACGCAAATGGGGAACGATCATCGCCGGACGCGGTGTTGAGCTGCGCAAAGTCACCGAAGTCAAAGTGGGTCGTCGTACCGAACGCCTCGAGCACAAGTGGCCCGCAATTGTCGAGGTCGCCGATGTCATCGTGGAAGGCGACCTCTGGGGCACCGTTGCGGGCATCTACGGCCTCACCATGGATCTGTCGGGCAAGTCGTGCGGTCACGGGCGGTACTCGGTTCCACTTGCGCTCGCTGAACTCGACCCTCTTTTCAACTCCGACCGATTCGATCGCCTGATTCTCGGCGGAGACTTCAACATGTGGCCAAATGACATTCCTCGATTCCTGCGTGAGGAAATGTTTGATCTGGTCGAACTCACTGGCGAGCTGCGCGGCCCCCTCAATGGGTGCACAGGTTGCGACCTCGGTGACGACTGCTGCCATGTCTGGACTCACAAGAACGGAAACAGCCCCAACGCTGCCCGCCAGCAGATCGACTTCCTTTTCGCATCGAAGTCACTCGCTGAGGAACTCCACGGAATCGCAGCAGGAGTCGACGACTTTCCTGACGCTTGGGAAGTCAGCGACCACGCACCGATCTTGGTGGAATTCGACTAACCACCCGGCCCCGCAAGGGTGCGGATATCTCGTAAATGTTGCGACATAAATTGGCCGTGGACAGATCAACCGAAGGTCTGAAAGGATCTCCGTTGTGGGGGAACGAATACCGATACCCGATTGGGCTGTCTACCTGAAGGTTTTGGGTCAGCGACTCGCCGAATTGCCAACATGTGACTTCGGTGACCAATCGTCGAGGGTAGTTCTGTCGATGCCAACCGGACGCTTCACGTACTGGATGCTCACGGCTGGCGCGTTGTCTGTGCCGCCTCAACTCGACAGAGACTTTGTTGAGGGCGAGCTTGTCACGACCTGGTTGACCGAGCCGTTTGTCATCACAGATCTCGAGCTCAAATCAGAGCGCGATACGTGGCAGCTCACTCCGCAGGACAAGCGGGTCAAGTCCTCATTCATGGCGGTCCGCACACCCACAGATGCCCCCGACAGCCGCAGATCGACTCGCATGCCTCGGGAGATCAGAGATTCGTTTCGAAGTCTCGAAGACGAAAGTAGGACGAACCAAAAGGGGCCGTGGTACGCGACGTACACCATTCAGTGCCTAAGGCCAGTTGTCATCATCGGCCGAGGGCGGGAATACATCCAAGAGCAGCGTAGGGTTCTTCTCGACGCAGCTCCAGATTGGTTCAGCGATGACGTTCGACGCTTCATCAGTAGAGAGTCAGTCAGCGTATTTGAAGGGGACCAAATGCTCTTCCACCCCTTCATGATCCTCGACGAAAAAGTCGGAACCAGCCGACCGTGGATTCGCCCACTCACACCCCGCCTCACCGTCGTGACTTCATGGAACTCGCACAGTGCGCTGGCAGCAAGTCTCTTTTCGCGTCGACCTCGCGTCATAGTCGCAAACCGGCGAGTCAAAGGTTCTGCGGGCGTCTTGTCTTCTCTTCGGGACTTGAAACTGGATGCGAAGCTCCAACGTCTGGTCGATGCGGATCGGCCATCCGGGATCGAAGCGTTTGCGTACACCGAACCAGCTCAAGGGCCCTCAGCCACAGATTTTGACGACGGCGACGCTTTTGAGGATGCGATATGAGCAAAGACTGGAACAAAACGGGTGGCCACTCCAGCACCGGACAGTTGAGGGCTACCTTGACGCGGTTCGAGGATGCACGCGAGCCCGACATCATCTATCGGAGTGTTAGGTGGCCTGAGTTCGAGGATTTCCTTTTGGCCGTGAAGACCCTGAAGGACGCCTCCGACTCAATGGCAGAGTCAAGATCCGTTCGCGAGGATCTTGGTCGCTGGTTCGAAACACGCGACGTACTGATGTCGTCTTTTGTCGAACCATGTGATCCGTCGTTGGGACTCGAGGACGAGACGTCGTGGGGACCGATCGCGGAAGGTGAATTGGGCCGACTTCAAAACATCGCGCGGGAGGCCGTCCGTGCGCTCCGAGTGCAGCGGCACCAGGGGTTACGCGCACTCGAGCAGATGATCTCGAATCAGAGTCGGATTCAATGGCCAAAAATCGGGCAAACAAGAGTCGTCGTGAAATCTCGGGCCGTCAGCGGCACCCTTGCTGCTCTCGAATCTTTACCAAGGCCTGAGGGTCTCTCGTGGGAGGTCACGCCTCTCTTCGCGGCTCGCAGGAGTGGGTCATGTGATGTCACGGTGATTCTTGGCCCACCCGAGAGACACACAGACTGGCGGACACCGCTGACCGAGAGATCTCGGCACATTGCATGGCTGTTCAACTCGCCCATGTCCCCCCATGTGGTCGTGATTACTTGGGGCGGCGCTAAGGGTTTCGACGCAGCCAATTACGAGAGCAATCCCGGCAACCCTCGGCTCGACCCTCGGATAGTGGCCGATACCGGTTTCCCTCGGGATCTGCGCGCAGTCTTGTTCGACGAAGACGACGTTCCCCCCGTTTGGACTCCCAACGGCCAAAGACCTTCCCAGGAAGCCGTCAGAAGTTGGGATTTTCTGCTTCCCGACAACTACTGGATCAGCTACGGAATCGACGCCGGTCCCTACCCCACGAGAATTCCCCTCGATTCAGAATACGAGATCGACATCGACGACGAACACCGCGCGAGCGAGATGGAGATCGGGGATATCTTTGTCCTATTCGAGGGAAGCGAAGAACGCGAACTTCGCGATACCTATTGTGCCCAATGGGTGAAAGAAAATCGAGCAACGAGCTTCGCAGTTGCTCGGAAGACGGTGACCGACTACAAGGCCGCGATTTGGAGTCGACGCCATGATCCCAAGTTCAAATCAGACCTCATCAAAGCAGGCCTTCGAGACGATTATGCGCAGGCACAAATCTCTCGATCAAACCCGGCTGACCCCGCAATGGGGCCTCGCGATGAAGAACGTTTCCTCACCGTTGCCAAAGTTGCAGGCTGGGAACCGCCGAAGGATGCGTGGGAGCATTTCCGACTTCTGAGAGGCGGCTACATGCACGCGGGACGCCGCATTCGTGACCAATTACGAGCAATTGTCCAATCGGATCACGGATGGCAAGACGAGATCATCGCCAAGCGCATTGCCGTTTTGGACGTGCCGGATCTTGGGAAAATCACTCTTGCTCCAATACTTGCGATCGCACCGGACGAGTCTTTACGCGATCTAGATGACCTCGGGCGCCTGAGGAGACGCTGAACATGAATGAGGTCACGTCTCCTTTCACGCCGATCGACGACCCCGTCGCCTTTCGCAGTGCAATCGTTTCTTCGCTCGTTCGAACTCTGCACGGACCCACTGAGGCGATACCGAATTGGCTCGGGCCAAAACCGGTGCGTGTCCTTACCGACGGAGACTCGGTCGACGAACAACGCCCAGTCGGGCCATATGCGGATCAGAGCGGACAGGAGATACTCGCGACCAACCCTCGTTATCTCTACTTGACTGGAGTCCTTTGGGGTTCACACGAAAGCCAACCAGGCAGTGAAGAGGAACCCGCAACGGAGTCGGAAGACGACGAGAACAGGCCGTCTCGCAAAGGGCGTCGTGGCAAGAATGTAGGACCTTCCCCCGCCGAAGAGGGCGGTGAACATGACGATCAAGACCGCGAAGAGACGGCGGACGACGTGGATCAAATGGGTCGCCGCCGGTCGCTCGCATTTTCCTTTCGAGCCACCGAAAAGTGCGATTCGGCCGCGCTTCGAGTCTCATTTGCCTCTTACACCGCGATGTCCGTGACGTTCGGCGACAAGTCTCAAAAAATGTGGCGGCGTACGCCATTCGAGCTCGAAGAGCGCATCGACATCACCGCCAGCCAGACATTCCAACGCGTGATCGGCGGAATCCGCATTTCCTTCGCTACCCGAGTACGTGCCAACCTACCAACCTCTTCACGCCTCGTTACCGTCTCGATCTCGAATACCACTACACCTGCTGACATCACAAACGCTGACGAAGCAGCAATGTTCCAAACCGAACTCCGACTTGGTGAGCTGGACCTTCTCCCGTATGCCGGCACATCTTCTCTTCCTGACTCCCTCGATCTTCTCTACCGCAACGTCGAGAGATTGGCGATCGGTCATGGAACTGACGTTGTCGTTAGTGGAAACCGTGGCGCCCACGAGGTCAGATCTGTCGCCGTTCCAATTGTCGAGTTGCCTGTCATGACCCCCGACATCGTCGATTCGCACGGAACTCCGCTGGCAGTCGGAATGCAGGATCTGGCCGAGATGAACACGGACGCAATTGCGACAGTCGAGCGCCTGATCGCCGAATACCGCAAGTGGATCGAGGCTCGTCGCTTGGAGCTCGATAATTTGCCGGACTCGTACAAAGCACTCGGTATCGCGAACATAGGAAATTGTGAGATCTTCCTCAACGAGCTCATCGACGGCTGGAAACTTGTCGGATCGAACTCCGAGGTCTCACGATGCCTCAGGGATGCAAGTTCGGCAATGAACAGCCAGCGAATCGGTTCGACCGCGCCGCTTCGAGGGGTGAAGTTTTCGGGCGATGCAATCGAGGTTGAAGGTGAAAACCCCCACACGAAACCCGACTCGCGGCAGTCGATGTGGAGGCCCTTCCAGATCGCTTTTGTGCTTGCAAGTATTCCAAAGATCTGCGACCCGAATCACTCGACCAGGAAAAACGTCGATGTGATTTGGATGCCGACCGGCGGCGGCAAGACTGAGGCGTATTTGGGTCTTTCCGCATTCACCATTCTCTGGGAGCGACGGCAGTTGACCTTGGCCGGCGTCACGAGTGAGCCGTCGAGCACAAAGGTGATGATGCGATACACGCTGCGACTTCTTACTGCGCAGCAGTTTGTTCGCTGCTCAGCACTAATTTGCGCCCTCGAACTGACACGGGCAAAACAGGAGGAAATCTACGGAACTTCCGAGATTCGGATCGGCACCTGGGTTGGGGCATCTGCGACTCCGAATAATCGCAAGGCTGCAATCACAAAACTCAATGCAGCGCTTGATCAAGGCGAACAATTGCCATTTACGCTCACTCGTTGCCCATGGTGCGGCACGGCCATTGGCGATCGCGACCCTACAAAAAAGCAAATCGCTGGCTACAAGATCACTCAATTCAGTCGAGACAAGCCCCAAAAGCGGACCCTTGCGTTCTGCCCAGACCCGCAATGCCCTTTCACGCTACGCGACTTCACGACGAAGGGCTACACGGTCGAGCGTGGACTCCCCGTCCTCGAAGTCGACGAAGACGTGTACGCATTTCCACCAGACTTTGTCGTCGGAACGGTCGACAAGGCGGCAATGATGTGGGACCAGATCGGTGCTGGTCAACTCTTCGGCATCACGAATGGTCGACGCCGAGCGAAAACCCGTCCTCCTGCACTATTGATCCAAGACGAACTACACCTCATCACGGGTCCGCTCGGCAGCCTGGATGGACTGTTTGAACTCGTTTTCGAAGAACTCTGTTCGGCGGAGGGCGGAAAGCCTCCGCTTATCGTTGCATCGACAGCAACAACGAAAAACTTCGAATCTCAGGTTCGGGGACTTTACGACCGCTCCGCAAAGCTTGTTCCACCGCCGGGTCTCGAATTCACTGACTCGTTCTTTTCCGTCGTCGATCACACGAAACCGAGCCGAATGTATGTGGGCATTTGTGCTTCATCCGGTACTTCGAACGCTGACACCCAGGCGGCGGTCGTTGGCGCGCTTGCCCACTTCCCGGCTGCGTTACGGGTTCCTCCGGACTCCCCGAATGTCTCCGCGAGTGACCCGTATTGGACCAATGTTTGCTTCTTTTCGAGTCGAACGGCGCTCGGAACCCTCTTTTCGATTGCCGAAAGCGACCTACCCCGGGTACTCGATCGCATTCGCCAGGCCGGTGGGGGTGACAGTGGCTCACTTCGCGACGACGGACACAGACGAACGCGTCGCGTGCTACGAAATCCCCGAGAGATCACCGCGACATCGAGCGAAAACGTCGTGGAGGTGCTGGACGATTTGTCAATTCGTCAAGGCGAAGATGGCGCGATTGACCTGTGCTTTGCGACATCTATGATCGAAGTTGGACTCGATGTGTCGCGCCTCGGCCTAATGACCGTCATCGGTCAACCAAAATCCTCCAGCCAATACATTCAAGCGACCGGTCGAGTCGGTCGATCAGAAAGGTCCCCCGCGCTCGTCGTCGACGTTCTTGGAACCCGAACGCCGAGAGACCGATCGCATTACGAACGCTTTACGTTGTTTCACAAACGTCTGTACGCATCGGTAGACGGGGCGAGCGTTACGCCCTTTTCCCTGCCCGCCCTCGAACGCACCCTTCCAACCATCGCGGCAATCCTTTGCCGTGCCTTCGCGGCTTCCGAACCCAACCCCTCAGCAATTGCCAAGTATTGGCCGCACTTCTCGACACTGATCATGACCCGAGCATCGTCTCTGGGCGGACCAAGTGCGACGACGAACGCGCGACGGGTTCTGGATGACCTCCTTCTGCGTTCGCAGTCGACATCTCTCCTCGGATATGCCTGGTCCGATCGAAAGAATCCAGAAAAGTCGTTCCTTTTCTCATTCGGTTCTCCGGTCCCACATTCGCGCAAGTCAGACTTCTGGAATGTGCTGACCTCACTGAGATCTGTCGACCCAGACGCAGTGGCGCATCCGATTGCAGTTGACGGGCCGAGCAAGTCGACCACCGCGGGTGATGCTGAGGATTTGGACGGGATCTAGCTATGGCCAAGAAGAGAGGCTTCTTCCTTACGAAGATCAAGCGCAGTCATTTGGTCTTGCGGAACGGAGTCGGTGCACTAGTCCGTACCCGCCAGGGCACTACCGCCCTGGTCGCTGGGCTTCCGCTCTGGATTGAGTCACTGAGCGCAATCAAGAAAGAGGACACCGAGAAGTACCTCAAAATGGTTTCGTTTCGCGAGCCTGAATTGACCCTCGCAACTGGAATCGGACGTTTCATCCCACCGCCAAAAGAAGAGGATCAGGTTCGCTCTTGGGAGATTCCTCTCCTTCGCTTTCCTTTGACGGGATACTGCACAAATTTCAATTGCAATCAAGTAACAATTGGCACGTCCGGAGATCCGAATGGCCGTGCTTGGCGATGCAAGAAGTGCGCTCCGGACAGAAAAAACAATGTCTTGAAGCAAGTGCCGATCTTCTATGCCTGTCCAGCAGGTCATCTTTCGGAGATCGACTTCACGGCAGCGATTGAGCACGCACCCGGATGCCCGGAAAACCGAACGAAACTGACGTTCAAGGCAAGGGTCGAGTTGGTGACTGCGCGCTGTCTGGATTGTGGAAATACCGGTACCCCGAAGAACATTCCGTGCAATGGCCGAACGCCTTGGCTCCTGCAGTCACCAGAAATCTCATGCCCATTGGAAATGTCTGTGGTTTCTAGAACCAGCATCAAGGCCTACTTCCCAACGACGCGAAGTGCGATCCACATTCCCTCTGACGCAGATTTTCGTCAAGATGTATTGGATTGGATGTCGCGCGCTGGTTGGCATGACCTACTCGATCCAAACGATGACGCTGGGATCATTCGCGCTGCAAAGTCGCTCGCCGAGGACGGCTGGCAGCTGACCCCCGACCAGGCAAAATTGCACGTGCGGCATTTTCTGCGCGACAAAGATCAGAAGGAAGAGGATTGGGACATTCTCGAGGCACGCACACGGGAGTTTGATGCCTTTGCCGGCCGCCGGCGTGATGCGATACTGGAAGCATCAGAACTTCTTCAGCTTGAAGATATGACCATCGCAGATTATCGAAATGGTCTTGTCCAAAGCGGTGTAATCACACACATCACGACGGTCCATAAGCTCACAGAATCGCGAGTCCTCAATGGATTTTCCCGCATCGAGCCCCGACTCGTCGGACCTCGTGAGGGTCGACTCCAGATGTGGGGACGAGATACCGGCGCCTATGACTTCTTGCCGGGTTACCGCGCACACGGTGAGGGAATATTCTTCGTGTTCGCACCCGAACGTTTTGCCCTGCAAGGCTCGACGGAGGCATCTGATGCTCGAACGCTATTTGCGCTTTCCGAGGCTGGAAGCGCCGTTCATACGTTTGCACATCTTTTGATGCTCCTTATCGCCGACGAGTCTGGGTACTCCGTTCCAAGTCTCCGAGACCGACTATACGACCTCAAAGATGGACGTCTCGGTGTTCTCATTTACACCGCTGAGGGCGACTCGATGGGCACTCTCGGCGGATTGGCTGCACTTGCTCGTCCGGAGAATCTCGACACCCTCATCGAACGCTTAATTGCATCCGAGGCACGGTGCCCGCAAGACCCTGTTTGCGAAGAGCAGGTCCTCGATCTACGAAGCCATATTGCAGCCGCGTGCCACCAATGCGCTCTCCTACCGGAGACGTCGTGCGAACTTTTCAATTCATACCTCGATCGCCAAGTCGTTCGTCGTACGATCTTGTTGGACAAATAGGTCATCGTCCGGTTCGAGAACCGATGCGCCCGATTACGTAGTGCAGGTCGAGGGGGTGTCGGTCGAACCACTTCTCAACCTCGCGTTGCGCCTCTTTGACCACAACCCGATCGCCACCAGTTCGTTCCACCCACCACTCAACTGCGTCCGCCGCGTAGATCGTGCCCGCGATAGGGCGCACTGACCGGATGGCTCGCAACGCGGGTAACGGCTTCCAACCGAGTGCAAGAAGAATTGCGAATGTCGCTGACGGACCACGATTGCAGCCCATCCAACAGGTCACCATCAGCTTGCGATCTGGGTCCGCGAGAATATCGAGCGCAGTTGCCATCACTGCATCGAACCAGCGCGGATCACGCTTGTCGCCCCAGTCATCAACCCCCAGGTGATGAAACCGGATGTTTGAGTTTTCCGCGATGAAGTCGCCATCGTCGCATTCTTCGTGGACCGCGATGTAATCGGTGATACCCGCCGCTTCCCACTCGCGGATCTGAACCAATGCTTCATGGTCGTAGCGCGAGAGACCCCCACTCATTGCGATACGGGGAGTCACCTCGCAGATGGTTCGCCACCACCCCACCGGGTTCGTTGGTCGATTTTCGAGCTCCACTGACAGAGAGAAATCTGATTGAAGGGACAGGGACATGAGGCTCCTCACTCTCCTCTGCAAGCCACCGACCCGTTGCCGATTTGATTTACTTGCAGATGTACCTATTATGCGGAAGGGGTGTCACACGGACCATCGCGCACACCCTCCGCGTACGATTCACAGCATGTAGCGAACCCTCTCCCTGTGCCTTTCAACCGAAACACGTCAAATCCTGACGTAGGACCACAAGGAGACCCCATGTCGCATACCCCCGAAAGTAACGACGAGTCACCCCGATTCGATCCCCGTAGCGAGAAGTTTCTTGAAAGTCTCCGAAACTTGATCGAATTCAAGGTCCGGAG
>Ga0172372_10011912_pt1 | contig 10991 bp, 7 predicted proteins | sample LakKiv5m_2_FD_114544 | JGI IMG/M metagenome (GOLD analysis project Ga0172372, IMG submission 114544) | Freshwater microbial communities from Kabuno Bay, South-Kivu, Congo - kab_092012_9.5m | ecosystem: Environmental > Aquatic > Freshwater > Lake | place: Democratic Republic of the Congo... | reverse complement strand
TCCGGCGCGCGGGCGATGTGAACGCAGCGACCGACGGCCGCGGCTCGCTCACGCTCGCGACCGACGACGGCCTCGACGCGGACGACTGCCTCGCGCAGATGGTCTTTCACGAGCTGTGTCACTCGCTCGTGCAGGGCGCGGAGAGCTTCGATCAACCCGACTGGGGCCTCGACAACTTCACCGATGTCGACGCGCTCCGCGAACGCGCGTGCCTGCGGGTCCAGGCGACGCTCGCGCGGCCACACGGCCTGCGCCCATTCTTTGCTCCGACGACCGACTACCGCGCGTTCTACGACGCGCTCCCCGAGGACGCGCTCCCAAACGTATCGCTCCCCGGCGACGCGCAGCGCCCCGAGGTCGTCGAGGTGCTGCTCGCGCGGCGTGCCGCAGCGCGCGCAGGACGCGCACCTTGGGGCCCGCATCTCGAAGACGCGCTCACGGCGACCGCCGCGATCGTCACCGTTGCGCACACGTTCGCGGACGGTCCACCCGTTCCCGATGCGCGCGCGCTCGGTGACGGGGCGAGCCGCGCAGGCGCAGCTTCGCCAAGCCTCTACACGCGCGTGACACCGCGTCCGCCGCGTCATCCGCGCACGCGCCTGCCGCTCGCGGTCGGCGCACGCGCGAGTGAGACGTGCGGAACCTGCGCGTGGCGCGCCGCGAGCGGGCTGTGCCGTCAGGCCGAGAAGCGCGTGCGCACGCTGCCCGAGCACCCCGCGTGCGAGCGCTGGGAGCCGGCGCTCGACTGTCTGCGCTGCGGCGCGTGCTGCCGTGAGGCGTTCGGCGCCGTCACGGTGCGCGTCGACGAGCTCGTGCGCGGCCCGCACGCGGCGCTCGTCCGCGCGGAGTCCGACGGATTCCGCACCATGCGGCGCGTCCCTGAGCAGAGCGCGACGAGCGGCCCCGACGACACGCGCTGCGTCGCGCTCCGCGGCGACGGCGGCGACGCGCACCCGTTCACCTGCGACATCTACGCCGAGCGGCCGCAGACCTGCCACGCATTCACGCTCGGTAGCGCGCACTGCCTCGTCGCGCGCCGTCGCGTCGGGCTCTCGCGCTGAGCCGGCGCGGCCGCGTGCTAGCTTCCGCCGCCATGCGAATCCACGTGAACGGCGAGCCGCGCGACGTCGCCGAAGGCACGACCGTGCGCGCCCTCATCGAGGCGCTCGGGCTCGCCGCGGTGCCCGTCGCGGTCGAACGCAACGAGGACATCGTGCCGCGCGCGCAGCATGAGACGACGTCGCTCCACGAGGGCGACGCGCTCGAGGTCGTGCACTTCGTCGGAGGCGGATGATGTCGGACACGAACGAAGATCTCCTGCACATCGGCGCGCACGTGTTTCGCTCGCGCCTCTTCGTCGGCACGGGGAAATACAAGGACTTCGCGGAGACGTCGGCGGCGCTCCTCGCCTCGGGCGCCGAGGTCGTCACCGTCGCGGTGCGCCGCGTGGACCTGAGCGCGCGCGGCGAGGGCTCACTGCTCGGATTTCTGCGCGAGCGGAAGCTGACGATGCTCCCCAACACCGCGGGCTGCTACACGGCCGACGATGCCGTGCGCACCTGCCGCCTCGCCCGCGAGATCCTCGGTGAATCCTTCGTGAAACTCGAGGTGCTCGGCGATCCGAAGACGCTCTTCCCGGACGTCGTGCAGACGCTCGAAGCCGCGAAGATCCTCGTCAAGGAGGGCTTCACGGTGTTGCCCTACACGAGCGACGATCCGATCACCGCGAAGAAGCTCGAGGACGTCGGCTGCGCCGCGGTGATGCCGCTCGCGGCGCCCATCGGCAGCGGGCTCGGTGTACGCAACCCGTACAACCTCGAGATCATCCTCGACACCGTGAAGGTGCCGATCATCGTCGACGCGGGCGTCGGCACGGCGTCGGACGCCGCCATCGCGATGGAGCTCGGCTGCCACGGCGTGCTGATGAACACCGCCATCGCCGGCGCGAAGCAGCCCGTGCTCATGGCGAGCGCGATGCGCAAGGGCGTCGAAGCGGGGCGCGAGGCGTACCTCGCCGGGCGCATCGAGCGGCGCCTCTACGCGACGGCCTCGAGCCCCCTCGCGGGCGTCATCGGCAGCAAGCACTCTTGACCACGTCGCGCCAGCGAGCTGGCGGCTCGCGAGGCCCGCGATGAAGCTTCCCTTCGACCTCTATCTGATCACGGACCCGACGCTCGGCGTCGACCTGATCGACGCGACGGAGGCCGCGCTCGCCGCGGCGCCCTGCGGCCGCGTCGCAGTCCAGCTCCGCGCGAAGCAGCGCACGCAAACACTCGAATCCACGAAGGATTTCGTCGCACTCGCCCACGCGCTCCGCGCTGCGACGAAGGCGCGCGGTGCGCTCTTCTTCGTCAACGAGCGTGCGGATGTCGCCCGCATCGTCGGCGCCGACGGCGTCCACCTCCCCGAGGAGACGTTCACGCCCGCCGAAGCGCGCGCGGTGCTCGGCGAGCACGCGCTCGTCGGCGTCTCGTGCCACGACGCGCACGGCCTCACGCAGGCCGCGGCCCACAAGGCGACCTTCGCCACGCTCAGCCCCTTCGCATCCTCGCCGGGCAAGGGCGCACCGATCGCCCGGGCGCGCTTCGTCGACCTCGTCGCGGGCGCGTCGCTGCCCGTCGTCGCCCTCGGCGGCATCGGACCCGGCGAGGTCGAAGGCGCGATCCACGCCGGCGCCGTCGGCGTCGCCGTGATCCGAGCCGTGTACGTCGCCGCCGACCCGGGCGCGGCGACGACGGAGCTCCTCGGGACGCTTGACAGCGCCCGCGGCGCAGGGGGATAGAACGCGAGGCGATGAAGGACTTCGCGAAAGGCACGCTGAAGGCATTCATCTGGATCGCCGCGCTCGCCTCCATCGTGCTCGCCGTGCTGCGCTGGCAGTTCGTGGACGTCATCACCGTCGGCCACAACGGCATGGCGCCGACCATCGTGGCGGGCGACCAGGTCGGTCTCTGGCGGGGCGCGAAGATCGAGACGGGCGACGTCGCGCTCTGTGCGCATCCCGGGCAGGCGGGGCGCTTCGTTCTCGCGCGCGTCATCGCCCGCGAGGGGCAGCGCCTCGAGGATCATCGGGGCCAGCTGGTCATCAACGGCGAGCGCGTGCCACGAGAGGTCGTCGGTCAGCGACGCTTCCACGACATCGTGCTGCGGTTCACCGACCGCTACTCGCTCACGATCGAGCGCTTCGGGAACAACACCCACCCGATCTTCGACAACGAGCGTTCACCCTTGGTCTTCCGGAATCAGACGGTGCGGCAGGGGATCTTCCTGCTCGGCGACAACCGAGGATATCGCGGCGAGGACAGCCGCACCTTCGGCGAGGTCGACCCGTCCGCGTGCAAGGGAGTCGTCTTCATCCGGCTCGCCCCCGCTCCCAAGCCCGCCGTCGCGGATCCGGGCGACGACCTCGGTCACGGATGGTTCGACTGGATTCGCTGAGCGGCTTCGCCAGGATCGTGGGCTGCGTCGCAGCGCTCACCACGGCCTCCACGCACGCGCAGCAGGCGCCCGTCCCCCCGGCCCGGGTCACGCGAGCGCCCGCGGCGCCCACAGTCGCGGCCGCGCTCGAATCGACCCTCCGGAGCCTGTCGCTCGACCCTCTGTGCGAACCGCAGAGCACGACGACCGTTCGCTGCGAGGCGCACACGACGCGGCCGGGCAGCGACGACACCATCACCCTGCGGGCCATCGCCAGCAGCGAGACGCGCACGGTGTTTCTCTCCGTGCCCGACCTCGCGCACGCCGCGCCCGACGCGCCCGGGACACCCGCGCTCCTGCGGCGCCTCGCCGAGCTCAACTGGGAGCTGCTGCTCGGCAAGCTCGAGTGGAACGCCGCCTCGGGCGAGGTCCGGCTCACGATGGTGCTGCCGACGCCGGGCGTCCTCGACCGCGAAGCGCTCGGCACCTTGGTCCGCGCGCTCATCGCGACGGCGGGGCGCATCGGCCCCCTCCTCCGCGCGCTGCCGCCGCGTTGACGCGCACTTTCGCCCTTCAGTCGCGGGGCCTGATGACGTATGCTCTTGGCTCGGAAGAGCCGCGCGAGGGGGAGGCCTTCGCGGCGCGCCATCCGCCCGGAAATCTCATGCGCCTGCTCGCCCGAATCGCTCCCGCCGGATTCGCACTCGGCGCGCTCGTCAGCCTGCTCAGTCTCGGCGCCACGACAGCCTCTGCGCAGCGCCGTCGCACGCCGCCCCCCGCCGAGCAGCCTGCGACCCCCACCAACTCGCGCGACAACGAGGCGCGCATGCTCTTCGAGGCGGGGCGCGTCGCCTACACCGCGGGCCGCTTCGACGACGCGCTCGGCTACTTCAAGCGCGCGCACGAGATCTCCGGCCGCGCGGTCCTCCTCTACAACGTCGGCTCGGCCGCCGACAAACTCCGGCAGGACGCCGTCGCGCTCGACGCCTTCCGCCGCTACCTCGAGGCCGTCCCGAACGCGGAAAACCGCGAAGAGGTCGAAGCGCGCGTCCGCGTGCTCGAGGGCGTCGTGACAGCCGCGCAGGCACGCACCACGACACCGCCCAACGGAGCGACGCCTCCTGCGACCACGCCGCCCGCAGCCACACCCGCTGCGACCACGCCGCCGGCAGCCACGCCGCCGGCAGCCACGGCCACGACGGCCCCGACGGTGGGCACGTCGAGCGCGCCCGCGACGAGCGCCGTCCCCACGCCCGCAGCCGCGGCGGCCGCGGCGCAGTCGGCCGGTGGCGGCGCCGCGGTCTCCGCGACGCTCGGGGGCGCGAACGAACCCGGGGAGCCCGTCCGGGACGCCGAGAGCGGCGGCATCTTCTCGAAGTGGTGGTTCTGGACGATCGTCGGCGTCGCGGTCGCGGGCGCTACGGTCGGCGTCGTCGCCGCCACCGCGGGTGGCGACACGCTCGGGCCGTTGCAGCCAGGTGACGACGGCAGCGTGTACATGACCCTGGTGTCCCCGTGACGAGCGAGCGCAAGACCATGACTTCCTTCGACTTTTCGACATCCCTACGCACCTTCGCCGCCCTCGTCGCGCTCCTCACGATGCTCGGCGCTTGCGGCGACGAGAAGCCTCCGACGCAAGTGCTCGTCTACGTGTGGGCCGAGCCGGGCGTCGCGTCGCGGACGGCCGCGCTCGATCTGCGCGTGCAGAGCTTCGACAGCGCGTCGGCCACCACGCCTTCCCGCGTGGCCGTGCAGCAGGAGGTCCCCGCCGATCCCGTCGGCTCGCTGCCCTTCCCGTATCGCCTCGCGCTCGCACCGACGAACGACGACGGCAGCCGCGAATACCTCGTCACCGCCACCGCCCGCAGCAGCGCGGACGGCATGGGCGCAGATCCCGCAGGCGACGACACCGCCTTCGTCGCGCGCGCCATCGTGCGGGGTGGCTACGAGCAGGGGCGCACGATGCGCCTCGACGTCTGGCTCCGCGACGTCTGCGCGGACGTCCCGTGCTCGGGCGCCGACGAAGCGTGCGATCCCGGGATCGGGGCCTGCGCGCCCCCGCTCCGCGGCGTGCTCATCCCGGTCGACACGGACAACGACGCCGGCCCGAGCGACGCGTCCACGGACATGCGGCCAGTCGATGCCGCGCTCGACCTCGCGCTTGACGCAGGCGACACCGACGCAGGCGATACCGACGCGGGTGACACCGACGCGGGTGACACCGACGCGGGCGACACGGACGCGGGCGACACGGACGCGGGCCTAGACGCCGGAGTCGATGCGGGTGTCGATGCGTTCATGGGCGACGCGGGTTGCACGGCGGACCCGGGTACGCCCTGCGATCTTCCCGGTCAGCCCTGCACGAACGCGGTGCTGCGCTGCCTGATGGGTACGGTCACGTGCGTCGCGAGCACGCCCAAGGTCGCGGGCACCGAGTGTCGCGCGTCGGCCGGCATCTGCGACGTCGCAGAGGCGTGCGATGGGACGAGCTCCGCGTGCCCCGCGGACACGTTCGAGCCGGACACGACGGTGTGCCGCACCGCGAGCGGCAGCCTCCCCTGCGACATCCCGGAGACGTGCACCGGCACGAGCGCGGCCTGCCCGAGCAACACGTTCGCCGCTGCAGGCACCACGTGCCGCGCCTCGATGGGCGCGTGCGACGCACCCGAGACGTGCAACGGCACCGCGGGCACCTGCCCCGCGGACGCCTTCCTCGCCTCGGGCACGGTCTGTCGCGCCGCGGATGGCGCGTGCGACGCGGCGGAGTCGTGCAGCGGCACCTCGGCCGCCTGCCCCGCGGATGCCTTCCTACCCTCGAGCACGACGTGCCGCGGCAGCGCGGGGTTGTGCGACGTGGCCGAGAGCTGCACGGGCTCAGCCGCGGCGTGCCCGACCGACACCTTCCTGCCGAGTACGACGTCCTGTCGACCGAGCGCCGGCACATGCGACGTCGCGGAGTCGTGCACGGGCGCAAGCGCCGTGTGCCCGGCCGACCGCCTCTCCGGCTCGAGCACGGTGTGCCGCGCGGCCGTCGCGGGAGGCTGCGACGTCGCCGAGAGTTGTGACGGGACGAACGTCGCGTGTCCGACCGACACGTTCGCCTCCGCGGGCACCGCTTGCACCGGCGGCTTCTGCCCCGGCAGTTCCGCCATGTGCACCGCGGGCTGTACGCCTGGCGTCGCCTGCAGCGTCTCCGGCCAGCCGTGCAGCACCGGGACGATCTCCTGCTCGAGCGGCGTGCCGACCTGCGTAGCAGGCGCGCCGAAGGCTGCCGGCACCGAATGCCGCGCCGCGGTCGCGGGCGGCTGCGACGTCGCCGAGACGTGCAACGGGACGGCGACGACCTGCCCGACCGACGCCTTCGTCGCATCGGGCACCGTCTGCCGCGCCGCTTCCGGGATGTGCGACGTCGCGGAGTCGTGCACGGGGACGAGCGCGACGTGCCCCGCGGACGCGGTCGCGTCCGGTGCCACGGTCTGCCGCGCGAGCGCAGGCGACTGCGACGTCGCCGACCGCTGCGACGGCACGGGCAAGACGTGTCCGAGCGACGCCTTCGCCAGCTCGGCCGTCGTCTGCCGCGCCGCCGCTGGCGTATGCGACGTTGCCGAGACGTGCACCGGCGCGAGCGCGGCGTGCCCCTCGGACACGCGCATCACGCCCGGCACCGTGTGCCGCGCCGCATCGTCCGGCGGCTGCGACGTCGCCGAGACGTGCACGGCCGCGAGCGTCGACTGCCCCGCGAACACCTTCGCGCTCACGAGCACGATCTGCCGCGCAGCCGCAGCGGGCAGCTGCGACGTCACCGAGTTCTGCACGGGGACGAGCGACACCTGTCCCGCTGATTCCATCGCGGGCTCCGGCGTCGTCTGCCGCGCGGCCGTGACGGGAGGCTGCGACATCGCGGAGACGTGCAACGGCACGTCGAGCGTCTGCCCAGCCAACACATTCCAATCCTCGACGTTCGTCTGCCGCACCTCGCAGGGCGTCTGCGACCCCGCCGAGACGTGCACTGGGACCTCCGCCACCTGCCCGACGGCGGCCTTCAGCCCCGCGGGGACGACCTGCCGCGCGTTGGCGGGTCCCTGCGACGCAGCGGAGTCGTGCTCGGGGACGAGCCCGTTGTGCCCGGCCGACTCCTTCCGCTCGAGCACGACGATGTGCGGCATGTCGCCCGCCGGAGCCTGCGACGCGCAGGACTTCTGCAGCGGCACAGACGCGCGCTGCGAAGACAGGGTGCAGCCGACCACATTCGTATGTCGGTCGGCCGCGGGCAGTTGCGACCTTCCCGAGTTCTGCTCGGGGACCAAAAACTGCCCCATCGACGCTTTCCGCGACGCGACGTTCGTGTGTCGCCCGCAGTGCGGACTCTGCGACGAAGCGGAGAGGTGCCCAGGGGCGGCAGCGTCGTGCCCGCCCGACCGATTCGCGAGCACAAGTTCGACCTGCGATCCGGGCCTCGGCTCCAGCTGCGGAAGCGGCACCTGCAGGAACGATGGTCGCTGTGAGTTGGGCGGCGTCGCGTGCGGGTTGGGTATCTGCCTGTCCGCCGGCGCGCCCTGCGGCACGACGGGTTTCTGCTTCTGCAACTTGATGATGGAGTGCGCCTGCCCCGCGAACGCCTGCACCTTCGACGGCGGCACCCCGGATGGCGGCGGGTCGTCGTTCGGAGACAGCGGCATCATCATCGACGGCGGCGGAGTCCCTCCTCCCCCCTGATGACCCGCCCGCGCATCTCGACACGCGCGTCATAACGCAGTGCGTCGAAATCGCGCCCGGCCTTGCTATGCTGCGCGCTTCCGATGTCGCCGCGCCCTCCCTCCCCTCCGCCTGGCGCGCCCCCGCGTGCGCCGCTCTCCTCGGCCGCGCACGAGCATGACGCCTGCGGCGTCGGCTTCATCGCGCACCTGCGCGGGCAGCGCTCGCACGCCGTCGTCGCGCACGGCCTGACCGCGCTCGAGAAGCTCGCGCACCGCGCCGCGACAGGCGCCGAAGCCGACACGGGCGACGGCGCGGGCGTGATGATCCAGATCCCCGACGCGCTCGTGCGCGCGGAGCTGCAGCGCACCGGCGTCTTCTTGCCCCCGCCCGGCCAGTACGCGATGGGGCTCTTCTTCGGCTCGCCCGACGCGCAGGCCTGCGCCCTCGCCAAGATGCTCTTCGCGATGATCGTGCGGCAGGAGGGGCTGCAGCTCCTCGGCTGGCGCGAGGTGCCGACGGACAACCGCCACATCGGTCGCACCGCGCGCGCCGTCGAGCCGCAGATGCTCCACGTCTTCGTGGGCGCGGCGCCGCAGCGCGCGAACGGGCGCAGCGAGGACGCGCCCTTCGATCAGGAGGCGCTCGAGCGCAAGCTCTACGTCGTCCGCAAGCGCTTCCAGACGACCATCTGGCAGAGCGGCATCGACGACCGGCAGTACTTCCACGTCCCGTCGCTCTCGAGTCGCACCACCGTCTACAAGGGCATGCTCATGCCCGAACAGGTGCGCGCGTACTTCCCGGACCTGCGGGACCCGCGCACCGAGAGCGCGCTGTGCATGTTTCACAGCCGCTTCTCGACCAACACCTTCCCGAGCTGGGAGCTCGCGCACCCCTACTCGATGCTCGCGCACAACGGCGAGATCAACACGCTGCGCGGCAACGTGAACTGGATGCGCGCGCGCGAGGCGATGCTCGCGTCGCCGCTCTTCGGGGACGACGTCGAGAAGCTGCTCCCCATCGCGCGCGAGGGTCTCTCGGACAGCGCGGTGCTCGACAGCGTGCTCGAGTTGCTCGTGCGCGGCGGCCGCTCGCTGCCGCACGCGATGATGATGCTCATCCCCGAGGCGTGGGAGGGCAACCCCGCGATGAGCCGAGAAAAGAAGGCTTTTTACGCCTATCACGGCTGCATGATGGAGCCGTGGGACGGCCCCGCCGCGGTGATGTTCACCGACGGTCGCGACATCGGCGCAGTGCTCGATCGCAACGGCCTGCGGCCCTCGCGCTACTGGATCACGCGCGACGATCTCGTCGTCGTCGCGAGCGAGGTGGGCGTGCTCGACGTGCCGCCCGAGCAGATCGTGAAGAAGGGCCGCCTCGAGCCGGGGCGCATGTTCCTCGTCTCGCTCGAAGAGGGCCGCATCGTCGAGGACGACGAGCTCAAGCGCCGCCTCTGCGCCGAGCGCCCCTACGCCGCGTGGCTCGAGGAGCACCTCATGCAGCTCGACGAGCTCCCCGCCGGCGACGTCGCGCCACAGCTCACGGGCGAGGCGCTCGTGCGGGCGCAGGCGGCGTTCGGCTACTCCGCCGAAGACCTCAAGTATCTCCTCGCGCCGATGGCCGAGGCGGGCCAGGAGGCCCTCGGCTCGATGGGCCACGACGCGGCGCTGCCCGCGCTGTCGGAGCGCCCGCAGTCGCTCTACGCGTACTTCCAGCAGCTCTTCGCGCAGGTCACGAACCCGCCGCTCGACGCGATCCGCGAAGAGCTCGTGACGAGCGTGAAGACGGTGATCGGCCCCGAGGGAAATCTCCTCGCGGAGGAGCCCGACAGCTGCCACCTCGTGACGCTCGACGCGCCCTTCCTCACCGCCGCCGACATGGCGAAGCTGAAGGGCCTCGGCGTCGAGGATCTGCCCGTCCGCACGCTCGACATGGTCTTCCCCGCGGCGGACGGCGCAGCGGGCCTCGAGCCCGCCTTGCAAGCGCTCTTCGCGAAGGCCGATCACGCGATCGCGGAGGGGACGCGCGTGCTCGTGCTCTCCGATCGCGCGCAGTCGGCGGCGCTCGCGCCCATCCCCGCGCTGCTCGCCGTCGCGGGCCTGCACAACCACCTCGTCCGCGAGAAGAAGCGCACGCGCGTCACGCTGCTCGTCGAGACGGGCGACGCGCGCGAGGTGCATCACTTCGCGGCGCTCATCGGCTACGGCGCGAGCGCCGTCTGCCCGTGGCTCGCGCTCGACACCATCGCCGGGCTCTGCGCCGACGGCGAGCTGCCCGCCTCCCTCGACGTCGCGCGCGCCCAGAAGCAGTACCTCGCCGCGGTGAAGAAGGGCGTCGTGAAGGTGATGTCCAAGATGGGCATCAGCACGATCAACTCCTACCGCGGGGCGCAGCAGTTCGAGTGCGTCGGACTCTCGCGCGAGCTCGTCGATCGCTACTTCACGCACACGGCGTCGCGTCTCGGCGGCATCGGCGTCGTCGACGTCGCCGCGGAGCTGCTCGCGCACCATCGACACGCGCACGCGACGCGCCTTCCGGGCGCGCAGCTCGCGCTCGGTCAGGGCGGTCAGTACCAGTGGCGCCGCGACGGCGAGCTGCACCTCTTCGACCCGGACACCGTCTTCAAACTCCAGCACGCGACGCGCACCGGACAGCGCAAGATCTTCTCCGAGTACACCGCGCGGGTGAACGCGCAGGCGCGGCACGCGACGCTGCGCGGCCTCTTCGACTTCCGCGAGGCGGCGACGCCCGTGCCGCTCGACGAGGTCGAGCCCGTCGAGTCGATCGTGAAGCGCTTCGCGACGGGCGCGATGAGCTTCGGCTCGATCAGCGCCGAGGCCCACGAGACGCTCGCCCTCGCGATGAACCGCCTCGGTGGC
>Ga0172372_10011910_pt1 | contig 10991 bp, 19 predicted proteins | sample LakKiv5m_2_FD_114544 | JGI IMG/M metagenome (GOLD analysis project Ga0172372, IMG submission 114544) | Freshwater microbial communities from Kabuno Bay, South-Kivu, Congo - kab_092012_9.5m | ecosystem: Environmental > Aquatic > Freshwater > Lake | place: Democratic Republic of the Congo... | reverse complement strand
TCTACTGTTTCCTGTCCGTTTTCATCGGCATAATCAAAAGGTTTTTGTGGAATATCTGAAACTTGACCAAATTTACTTTCTACGATAATATCATTTTTACCTCCCGTAACTCCCTTTACCTTTTTCAATCCCTTGCACTCACATTCAGGGTGGTGGGTTAAGATTATGTTTGCGGGGAAGCGACCTTCATTATGTCCACCTCCTCTTTTGTGCATATTTGCATAATCTTTAAAACCATAAGTATTACCTTCAAATTGTGATTTTTCTGAATTAGTAATATAATAAGATTTATCTTCTGTCGTTATCCTACACCCATCAATGTTAATTCCACCCGTTCCCCATTTAAGTACATTCTCTGCAATTGATAGACCTTTTTCAAGTGGCTTTCTCGCAAGGACAATCGGCTCGTTGGCGGGTTTCAAGGCACTACCCCAACCTTCCCAATCTTTTGCTCTTTCAGTTGTAATTATATGATTTATGGTGGTTTCTCTACCCGTTACATCATTTTCTCTTTTACCCTGAATTTTTTCAATATTATTAAATGTTCCTAATTTAGTTGTGCCTTTTTCTCCTTTAATTTTTTTAAAATCTTTTGGGTTTGAACTGCCATTTAATATTTTACCTTCAATACCTTTTGAAATATTATGCGACTTAGGGAAACCACTGTTACCCGTCAAAAATACTTTTCCATTTCTTCTTGCTACAAATGCACCCGTTGAAACGGAAGGACAAAATATTACTCCTGAATATTCGATAGGTGTGATGGTTGCCAAAGTGGTTGAATAAGACCTCCCCATTCGTACTGCTTGTGTTCTTTGTTCGTTGCAAACAGCATCAAGTTGGATATGTCGTTGTTCATAGGATTGTGGTCTATGTGGTGTACACACTCCGTCCTCAATAAAGGTCTGCCCAACTGCTTCGCCATTACCAACCGATATTCCACCACATATCCGTCTCTCCTCGCCATTTGAATAAAATCCTTCGGGCATCTCACATATTTCAACTTCGCCTCCGAATAATATCCTTTCTTTTTCCGATAGGTTATTCCCCCTTTCCAAGATGGGTTCTTCTCTCCTATATTGCCTTTTTTTATTCTGTTCTGTGGCAGGTTGGATATTTCCGAAGCAATCTTTCCCCATTTCTTCCACTCTTGACCCCGATAATGTCCGTTGCATTGACGACTGCAATATTTCGGTTTCTTGTAATTCAAGAAAATTGTTTGACAATGTTGGCATATATTCCATTTTAGAGAGGTGTTCGGCTTGTTTGAATACAAGTTTTCCTTCTCGTTCAATAATACAACGATGGTTTCTGCTAACAATTTGGTCTGTATTATCCGACTTAATTCTATAAGCGGTATCTTTGTGGATATTATATTCACTCCACCTTTCGGGTTTTTCCCATTTGTAAATGTCTTTTTCAATATCATAAATACAAATTTCTTCTTGCTCAAATTTAGGCAAGTTTTTGAATTTATGGTACGGAATATACCCACTTCTTGTTAATATTTCGGTATCATCCGAAAGACATCCATAAACCCATTGAATACAATCTCTTACTTCAAATCCCGCCAATCGCATTGCCATTACTCCCCAATCATAAGTCCTTGTTCCAAAGAAAGAAAGGAGATGACCGCCAGGTTTCAATACTCTAAAAACTTCTTTCCAAAATATAGGTTGAGGAACAAACGCATCCCATTCTTTTCCCATAAACCCACTACCCTTGACTTCTAAATAACCATCGGTTATCCACGCTTGTAACATTTGCTCGGCATTTGGCTCTTTACCCAATCCATAAGGAGGGTCGGTAACTATTGCATCGAAATAGTTATCGGGATATTCTTTCAACAACTCCATGTTGTTTCCATTGAATACTTTTTGGCTCATATCAAAATAAAGATGTTTGGTTTGGACTAATATCGCTAACTTCCTCTTGGTCGTTATCCTTTTTCCACCTTTCGACTTTCTCATTGATGGCGTTTGTGATAAACCAACCTAATTGCTCTTGGAACTTCCTTGCTTTTTCTAAATTGATTTTACCTCCCTCTTCTACAAATAAGTTTTGGATTGCTCCCCATCCACGAACATCGCATAGCATTTGCATTGTTTTATCATTATACTTTGCCCAAATCATTTGTCCGTAATCATCATAGTCGGCTTTACCAATAAAGTCTATAATCATTTGTTTATCAATCTTTTCCATATCCTAATTTTTACAATTCGTTTGCGGATTTCAATACTCTTTCCCACCATGTTCCAAACATTCCATCGGTAGCACTTATAATATGCTTAATAGTGATAATAGTGGCTTGTTTTGTCATCATGTGGTTTACCAATTCATCTCCGTTCCCTTTGTACAACGCTTTCAATGAATCGTAAATCTCTTTTGCTTTCTTACTTTCGGCACTCATAAATGTTGTTAGTTGTATTTATTAATTCGACTTCTTCTTCTACCATATAGGCATCTTGAACTTCCTCTTCCAATTCTCTAAATCTCCATGTGGCAAATCTCGGTTCTATGAATCTATCCCACTTGATTAAATAGACAACCTTATTTTCGACTTCTTCTAAAAGCACACCATCCACTATTCCATCGTTGCTATCAAATTCTCGGATGGTGTACTTTTCATCTTTCTTTACCCAATTAGGACAATATTGTTTTTGCCATTCAATCATTTCGGGGCGGATGCTATCATCAACGCAAATGACTTTTGTTCCCACTTTCATAGCTTAATATTTTGTATTACGCTTCGTTTTTATGTTTCAAAATAATTCCGTTGCACCGATTGATTAAATCTTCCAATTCTTTTACATTATCTATACTCCATCCCGTTGAGGTTTTTAGAACATAGAAACATTCTAATCCTTCATCAATACCAAAGTCGGAAGCACACTCAATAGTTAATTGTTCCATAGTATCGGTAGTTCCTAAACAATTTCCCTCTTGACTAAATGTAAATAATGCGGATTCAAGTTTAGCTTTGTCCATTACGCTTCGTTTTTACCTTCAACGCCTCTTTTTTGACGATTCAAAGTCCTCTCTTGTTGCCAATAAATAGCTTCGGTTAAACAAAGCAAAGTATTTTGATTTTCCTCGCAAGGAAACTTATCATTAAGCGCATCAATAAGGAACGTGGAGTATCTTATCAAATCCAATACTTGAACTCCGTTTACTCCCACTTCGGAAATGGGGTCGCTTTGGATAGTAAAGGAAACTATGGGCGGTACTCCTTTTTGATTTTTAGCGTTTTGAATGTTAATGTTTCTCTTTAAGTTTTGAGGACTTGATGGATTACCGATTATTGTTCGTTCCCCAAGTATTTCCTTATCAAAATGCTCTTGTTCTTCGGCTAACAATTTATCCAATGCTTTAACAACAAATCTTGGCTCATCTACCTCTTGTTGCTCGGCATCGTAAGTCATTTCAAAAATATCGGGTTTACAAGGATAATATTCTCCTTTAACTCCACGAATAATGTAATCACCCTTTGAAGCAATCATATCACCCTCTAAAGTTTTAATCATTAAAATTGTATGAGCAAAAATCCAATGCTCACCTTGTAACGTGGTGCGTGGGTATTTCAAATCTTCTAAATCCAAGTCTTGCACCCAAGTACCATCTTTTTCGGTTGCCATAAACTTTGCCATCTCTTTGATGTTTTCTCCATTCCATTGTAACGCTTGAATGGTTACGGGTTTCTTTGTGTAGTTTTTCATTATAGATTCTTAAATTTGTTTTTACTTCCTTTAGGGCGACCAACTTTATTTTTAACGATAACACTTGGCTCGGTTGTTTTTTTCTTTGGGCGACCTCTTTTAACATTCTTTTTTTTCAATGCTTTTAATCTCCTTAACTCTCTCATTCTTTCGGGAGTATTGTAAGCGTGATAGCTATACTTTCTTGACTTCTTTACTTCTTTGGTAGGAATAGGGGTTTCCAAAACCTTTTTAACCTCTTTTGCCTTTGTAGGCTTTTCCTTTTTCACATTATCTTCATGTAGGGGATATAGCTTGATGTTCAAAATGTTTTTCCCTTTGTCCAAACCCGCTTGTATTTTTTCCCGTAATAGCCTATTTTCTTCTCGGTCATCGGTTAAGACTTCTATTGGTTTTTTAGGGTATTTTTTAGCTTGTAATTCATCTCTTTGCTTACAAGCTATTTCATATTGCGTTTGCAATATTTTGTATTGCTTTTCTAATTTTGATGGAGTTCTTCTCGCCATTAAATCTTTGAGTTGATAAAATTCTATGCGCTCCTTTCGGATTGTTTCGGATAAGTCGCTACTTACTCTATCAAAGTTATTACACAAGATACTAAATTCATTTATTTTAGAATGTACTAAATCAATCCTATTGGATAAATCTTCCATAGCTTGTCGCTCCTCCCTAATGCGAATACTAATCGTGGAATTAAATAAAGTAACGGCATCAAGTGTTTGGTTTTGCTTTTCTAAAATTTGCTTGAACTCGTCATAATTAGAATCCGTACCCTTTTTGATTTGCTTACGGATGTTCGGGATAAAAAATAACACTAATAAGTCCACCGCTAACATACTTGAAACGATGGTTAAAATGATTTGTTGCGTTTCCATATCTTTAATTGGCTTGTGTTGAATTAAAATTTTTCCTATTCAAATACACTTGAAATAAATCTTGCGCTTGTTCGGGGTCGCTTGTAAGCATACCAACAATATATGAGGCAAAGGCTAACTCCTTTATAGTTATTTCCTCTTTCTCATAGCACTCAACCCAATGGTTGAGCGCATCGCCTATATCTACAATTGGACTTCCATCCTCAAACATACCGAATGTTTTATCGGTTATTATTGTGGCTAACTCTTCGGTTACACCAATGCGTTCATGTAACATCATTCCGCTTTTCTCTTTTTCAAAAAAATCACTCATTTTAGTTTTGATTTGCTATTAAACTTACTTTATTAAACGCTACTTGATTCAACTTTGCTCCACCGCCTATCATTAAACTCTCTTTCCTTTCCGCATCCCCTTTACCTCTATTCATAATATGATTAGTGTATCGGGTCGCTCCATTGAATAAACCCCAAAGGTTTTCACCTTCTAAAGAAAATTCTAATTGGATTGCTTTATTTAAGGAAATAATTTGATTTTTCTTCCTTGTGCTTACACTTAAAGCATCATCGTCTTGTTGCGTTTCATTTGCAACGGAAACCATTGCTTTCACCATTTGCTCAATATGGTGTGGTTCAACTTTAATATCCGACCATCTTTTGAACTCTTCGATAAGCAAAGCATCCTCTTGTAATGACTTTTGTAAATCTTCCGCCATTGCAAACAACTTCTCTTTTGCATTAAGATAGTGGCGTACATGGTTTAGGTTGCGATATGCTTTGTAAAAGGTATTCTCGCAAATAACCACTGTTTGTTGCGAACCAAAAGCAACACAAGAACTTCCATCGTGAGAGTTTAATGCCGTAATCCATCTTTTCACCTTTGAATTACCTATCTCCTCATCCTCAATAGGTATTTGGATATACACTTTACGACCTTGTTTCAACATACCCCCTTTAGCTTGGTCTATATTGAAATCTTTAATCGTAGCCGATGCAATAACTGCACTACTAATCAAATCAAAGTTTTGCAAAGGAACATAGTTTTTACCTTGCGTAGATAACCATTGCTTGTTATCCTTTCTAAAGATTCCAAAAGAACCCGTTGGTGTAGAATTTTCGTCTTGCGTACATAGTGGCAATTTTTCCACATCCCAATTCAATGAATGATTGTTCATCAAATCCAAAGCGCGATTAAGCAACTCCTCATTTTTAATTACATGGTTTTCCATAGTTGATTGATATTAATTATTGATTAAAATTTTTACGACTTTCTTCGATTGTTTTCTCTTGTAGCAAATTCACCATGCGCTCATACGGAGTGCGGTTTAGTTTATTTGCAATGTGTTGCGCTTGTGCATTGTAGTCAAGTATTTCTCTCGGATAACTTGACGATTGAACGCAAATGAACTTCTTGGGATAAGTAAGGTCTAATGTTTCGCCTTGCATAGTATTAGTTTTTATTGATTGGGTACAAAGATAATCAAATTTCTTTTGAAACAAAAAATAAATTGATAAAACTTCTTCTTTTATTTTATTTATCGTTTTCATATTTGTTTTCCTCCATTTGTTTATTTAACAAAATAAAATGCTCTTTGTCCTCTACCTCACCCGTAAGGCTATCATAGGTGCGCCCATTTTCAAAACGCATCTTCATTAGTTTTTGACTTTTCAATAACTCCCAATTCTTGTGTGATACTTCAAAGTAAATATCTCCATCGCAATTAAACTTGTTCCACGATTGGATTGTAAACTTTTCTCCGTTTTCAAATAACATCGTTAGCTTATTGTTTTCATAACAACTTCCAATGTTTACGGCTTTGATAATTAAACCATCTTGTTCAAGTTGTCCGTTTTTCTCTTCGATTGCTAAACGCACCCTAAACCCACTTTCTCCGTTTTCGGATTTGATTACAATACCTAAACTTGGTAGATAATAAACCTTGTCGGTCATTTCGTCTTGATGGCGAACAATTGTTACTTGACTTTGCATTTGTGTAGCGAACATAGTGGCTACGATAAAAATTAACTTTTTCATTTTACTTTTATTTTGGTTTTTATTTTTCAATATAAATCGTTTATTGATTCCATAACACAATTCTCTAATGCGCTCCATAGCTTTCCGCTTTCGATTATAGGCGAAATATCGGCACTTGTACCCGAAGGGCAAACACTTGATATGTACAAGTCCTCACTTGGCGGTAAACCATCTCCATTTGAATCTCTCCAATATCCGTTATCTACGGAGTAATTGAAAGTAACATCAAGTTCTACATCACAAAATTCGATTGTGATTTTTTCGTTTTTTAATTTCATGGCTATTATTTATTAATGATGAATGATAAATCTACTTTGTTCGTGGTAATTATTGCATCGAATCCTAAATTCTTTGATTGCTCTATGTATAAGTCGGCAACCTCCTTATTCATAAAAATTTGCCAATTGTAATAATTCCCCTTTCTCATTAGGATAATATAACCATCCGTTAAATTACCCAATTTGGTTTCTCTCTTTTCTTCCATTGATGTATATGTTTTTTAGCGTTTGTATAGTAATTGCGATAACTTAAAATTGGATTGCTCGGTATCTTGTATTCATCGGGCATTGCGATTGCGTATTGCGTTTTTTCCGTTTGAGGCAATTGCGGTTCATTTACCTTGCACCATTCAATTACCTCTTGGCATTTATGCAATTTGCCATATCGATAAGAATACTCATTGCAAAGGGATAAACCTAAAGAAACAAGCCAACGATAATTTTCAATAGATTCTACCAACCACAAATTACAAGGATGATTTTTATGTGTTGGTTTGTATGGAGTATCGGCATCCGCATTTACTTTATGATGTGCGGTACATAGCATTTGAGCCGTTTCTAAAGGCATTTTTACAATATGTTTATCCACGCTCCATTCACTTGCAATGTCGGTGTTTTCGTGTAACACAAAAATATTCATATCAATTAAAGAATAATTTGGTTACTTGATTTTCGGATTTGATTTGGGATTTTATTCCAAAGTAGAAAAAACCCATGCGAACAAATAAATCTTCAACATTATTTTTTTCGCACATTGCTTCAAAATTCGCCATCTTTTCACTTTCGGACAACCTTGTTTTGTCAAGGGCATCAATGTAAGTTCTAATGGCTTCGGTGGTTACTTGGTCTTTCCAATTCATAGCTTTATGTTTTATTGATTGAACAAAGATAATACATAGTTTCCAAAGAAACAAATTTATTTTATTCTCCTCTTTCTTTTAGTGGTGCATTATTGTATTCGGTTTCGTCTAATACCAATACCATAATAATTTTTTTCAATTCGGTGTCGTAACAATACGCTCCGTTTGTTTCTCCGCTTCCTACATTCACAATTGCTCTCCGCACTTGCATTTCCTTACTCATTTGCTTTGCGAAATTGTCGAACACTCTCTTTGTCTTAAAATAAACTACACTTGATTCCATCGTTTTATGTTTTATTGATTAAGACAAATATACAACAATGTTTCCAAAGAAACAAGAAAAAAGTGTTAAATCTTTCAATAACCACCTAACTCATTGATAATCAATAAGTTAGCTTATGATAAAATTTAGGGGTATGGGGGGGGGTATAGGGGTATTTGTATAGAAATTCACCTTTTTCTTTACATATCCTAAAAACGCATAAAGAAATTCGCTTTTTCTTTACATTTACAAAAATTACGATTATGAAAGACTTGGCACAAGCGGTATCAATAATATTCGCATCCTCAATGCTTATAGGAGGAGTAGCGGGAAATAGAATTGCAAAACATTACGGAAAATCACAAACCATTGGAACTTTAATTGGAATCGGTATTGGTTTTGTCGGACTTGTAGCGGTTGTTAGAATCAAAGGAAAGTTGGATATGCAAAAAATGGAGCGTGAACAACAACAACAACAACAACAACAACAAGTTGAGCCAATAACGACTTAACAATTGGAAATAAAACAATTAACAAGTTGTTGATATAATTTTTTACAAATCAATGACTTATGTTCATTTTAGATTGCAAAACATTTGCTAATTTTGTTTAGCATAATTGCCATAGTAATAGGTTAAGGTTGAATAAAGGAAGAGTAGCTAACGGGTTACTCTTTTTTTATTTTTTATACTTGCTATCAATGATGCAAGGAACGGCATTATCCCAATTTATAGAATGATGTAATCTTCTTTTGTGTATTCCCATCGTTTTAACCTTAACGCATGAGGGATTATACAAAACCGAATAAAAAGACTTTACATAAGTCCCTGTATCTAAATAAGTATCGGTCATTCCCCCATCGTTAGATTGGCTATCTTTTTGGTCAAGTTGAATATTCATTATCGTAAAAAATAAATATCCCAAACCGCCAAGTCTAACATAAGTGTTCACATCCTCGTTTATTCTACCTACAAATTGAAATTTTCTATCGGTGGCACAAACAAAGCTATTCATTGCTTTTCTCGTTATCTTTTTATTTTCATCATACCCTCCTATATGGTCGCCTCCTTGACTAAAGGCAACGGAAGAAATATTTGTTGATTTAAGGAATAAAACCAAGCTATTAAAAATATTATCTAATTTACGAGTGGACTTTGCTCCATTAGGGGTTCTATATCCAAACCAATAATAGTCATCGTCAAGTTGAATGAAGTATTTTATTTTTAATTTTTCGGCAATTAAAAAACAAAAGTTTCGAGCATAGACAATGGTTTTACGATTTTCAAAATTATCTCCTTCGTCAAATGTTTGGGAAATTTCTTTTTTATTAAATATTAAAACTTTATTTCCAAATAATTCCACATATTCGTTTAATTTATCATCCTCATCATCTACGACAATAAAAACATCGCCCGTATAACCATGCTTTAATATGGTTTCATAGGTTTTTACGTTACGGGGTCTTCCATGAGAAAGAATAAAAACACAAAAATCATTTTCCATATCATTCACTTAAATAATGTTGTGTCAAATCCTCATTCAATTTCACATACCCAAGTTGAATTGCTTTTTCAAAGTCAATTATAACCAAAGCGGAGCGTTCCATAAGATTTTGCATTTCGGGAGAGGCGTGGGCATAATAGTCCGCTATTTTAGAATAATTGAATATAGTATGGCGTTTTGCCGATTCTATCAAGAATTTCTTTTCCAAGTCGGTCAAATTTGAATTTTCGATTTCTTGAATAAGCCTCTTTGATTTAGAATCATCGAACAACTCTAAAATATGTGGGCATTTGTTTTTTGGCTCGTATATCGGTGTTTGTATTTTATTGGTGTATTTAGTTTCACCAACATTCTTAAACTCATCACCAAATAAATCAATTTGTTTCATAGTCGCTTGATATGAAATTTTGCTTATAGTATTGTTCTCCGTTCAAGATATTGCCTTCCTCATCGGATTCGACAAAATCGTATGCTTCAATAATTTGCTCTTTTTCTTTTTTTAGGTATATCTCCTTAATGAAGGGGTCAATACTTCCATAGGTGAGTTCAAGGTATTCAATGAACTCTTGCATCGCGGTTTGATTTTGCATAAAAATTAAAATAGTTTTGTTTGGTTAAGCATTGGAATAATTCTTTTATTGAATATTTTTATGTAATCCTCGCTCATTTCACTACCGATGAAATTTCTATTTGTCCTAACACATCCTTCGGCAGTTGTACCGCTTCCCATAAAAGGGTCGTAAATTATTCCGTTTTCGGGGCAACCCGATAAAATTGGTTTTCTTAAAAGTTCGTCATTATATGTTGCATAATGGCTACTTTTATTAGGCTTGGTTGTTATATCCCAAAAATCCGATACATCACCGCAATTTTTACCTAATGGATGATTTTGTTTAAGTCCACTTTTTTGATATGTTTCGGTCATTTCAAAATCATATTTATCATCAAGTTTAAGTAGGTTTTTTAATTTAATCCAATCTTCGCCACTTGGATAACTACCATTTTTTTCAAACCAATGATGCGGTGCTTGACTATTAAAAAAATCTTCTATTTCTTGAATCGTTATGTTTGCGTTTTTTTTTGCTTCGCAAAGATAATTTCTCAATTCATCGTGATTGGGCAAGTTCCTATACTCAACTATTGGATTTCTAAATTCTTCTTCTACAATAGAATATTGACTTTCTCTTTTTTCTTTAGGGATTAAATGAGATTTATCTCCATCCGAATAACCAATCAAATCTCTATCCGCATCGCCTTTGTTACCACTAAATTGATACTTATATCTCTCTATTGAAGATGGCTTAACTTTATCTCTTATGCTATCAAGGTCAAAATAATACTTTTCACTTTTAGTCATAAAGAAAATATATTCATGCTTTTTAGAAAATCTATCGGTTACGCTTTCGGGCATACCATTTCTTTTTGCCCAAATAATATCATTTCTAACAATCCAACCCCTTTCAAT
>Ga0172372_10011909_pt1 | contig 10992 bp, 6 predicted proteins | sample LakKiv5m_2_FD_114544 | JGI IMG/M metagenome (GOLD analysis project Ga0172372, IMG submission 114544) | Freshwater microbial communities from Kabuno Bay, South-Kivu, Congo - kab_092012_9.5m | ecosystem: Environmental > Aquatic > Freshwater > Lake | place: Democratic Republic of the Congo... | reverse complement strand
TCTCGACGAGGTTCTTGCCGTTGATCTCGCGCCAGATCGTGCGTGCCACCTCGACGGCCTCGGCGTCGGTGAGGTGTGCGTACATCGTGAAGAAGCTGTCGGGATCGCGGAACACCGTCTCACGGAGGGTCTGGAAGCGCGCAATGTACCAATTCTCGATGTCGGCCTCGTCGGCGTCGATGTAGATCGAGAAGTCGAAGTAGTCGGAGACGAACTCGTTCGACTCGTCCCCCACCTGGAGAACGTTCAGGCCCTCGAGGATGAGGATGTCGGGCTGGCGGACCTCGACCGATTCGCCCTCGACGATGTCGTAGACGACGTGGCTGTAGACGGGTGAGCGCACTTCGGGCGAGCCGCTCTTGACGTCGCGGAGGAATCTGAGCAGCGACTTGGTGTCGTAGCTCTCGGGAAAGCCCTTGCGGTTCATGATCCCCCGGTCCTCGAGCACCTGGTTGGGGAACAGGAATCCATCGGTGGTGATCAGGTCGACCTTCGGGTGTTCGGGCCACCGTGCGAGCAGGGCCTGCAGGATGCGTGCGAAGGTGCTCTTGCCCACCGCGACTGAGCCCGCGATCCCGATGACGTAGGGGACCTTCGGTGACATCGCGCCCAGGAACGTTGCCGACACCTTGTGGAGATTTTGTGTCGCACTCACATACAGGTTGAGGAGACGTGACAGCGGGAGATAGACGGCCCGGACCTCGTCGAGGTCGATCATGTCGTTGATGCCGCGAAGCGACTCGAGGTCGCGCTCGCGGATGGTGAGGGGTGTCGCGGCGCGCAAGACGGCCCACTCGTCCCTGTCGAAGGAGAGCCAGCGCGCCGAGCCGTCGGGTGCGATCACCCGGACAACGCTACGAGCGCAGGGGGGCTCCCGCCAAGGGCCTCAGCGGCGCCACGGAGCCGACGGCGACACCGCACCGGGTCCACCCGTGAGCACCTCGACCCCGTCGGAGGTCACCACGAGGGTGTGCTCGTACTGGGCCGTGCGGCTTCCATCGGTGGTCACGGCGGTCCATTCGTCGTCCCACATCCGGTGCTGCCACGTGCCGAGCGAGATCATGGGCTCCACGGTGAAGGTCATGCCCTCGCGGATGACCATGGTGTTGCGCGGGTCGTAGTAGTGCATCACCTGGATGTCGGTGTGGAAGTTCTCGCCGATCCCGTGGCCGATGAAGGCACGAACCACACCCATCCGGTGCTTCTTGGCGTGGGTCTCGATCGCACGCCCCACCTCGTTGATGGCCACGCCTGGTCTCACCGCCTCGATCCCGTGCCACATGCACTCCTCGGTGACGCGCATCAACTCTGCGTCGTCGTCGGAGATCGTCCCCACCGCGAAGGTCGCGTTCGTGTCCCCGTGGACGCCGTCCAGCCAGATGGTGACGTCGATGTTCACGATGTCGCCGTCCTGCAGGGCGCGACTGTCGGGGATGCCGTGGCAGATGACTTCGTTCACCGACGTGCACACGCTCTTCGGGAAGCCGTGGTAGTTGAGCGGGCTCGGGTATCCACCGGCTGAGATGCAGGCCTCGTGGACGAAGATGTCGATCTCCTCGGTGGTGATGCCCGGTCTCACCAACTCACCCGCCCGACGGAGGATGTGGGCTGCGACCCTTCCGGACTCGCGCATGCGCTCGATCACGTCGGGCGTCTTGACGCGGTCCTCGCGATAGGGGGGCACGATGCCGGTGTCGGCGTAGGGCGGTTTGGCGATGTGGGCCGGCACGGTGCGCATGGGTGAGACGACACCGGGGGCGATGCGCCCCTCGGTTCCCTTGTGGCACCTTCTGTACTTGCGGCCCGACCCGCACCAGCACGGTTCGTTCGCCGTGGGGAGGGTCTCGGGTGCGCGACTCATGGGCCAAAGGCTATGGCGGGTCGGGCCCGCTTGGTCAGCTGACGACGACGGTGACCTTGCGGGTCGACTTGCCAGTCGTGACCGTGAGGACGCATCGAGCGGCTTTCTTGGGCGCGATCAACCGGCCGGCCTTGACCGAACAGGGGCCGGTCGTGGTCCAGGTGGTTTTGCCCTTTGCGCCTTTCGGAGCGATGGTGGATGCCTTGGTCGATGAACCTTTCCTCACCGTCACGTGGGGCTTGATTCTCGGGGAGGGTTCCGAAAGCACCGTGCGACGCCCCGTTCTTGCTTCCACGGTGAAGGTGTGTGCCTTCCACGGATCGAGTTTCTTCACCGTGCACCACGTACGGGTCGAGGTGCAGGTGCGCTTGCCCTTGCCGCGTCCCGTCGTGACTTTGTAAACGGCTTTGTTCGTCGTTGAACGCCATGACACGCGCACGTTGCGCGATCCCGGCTTCAACTTCACGATGTAGGGGCGGCCGATCGGAGTCGAACCCACTTCGGGAATGATCGTGATGGTGCCGTCAGCACCGACTTCGACGTTTACTCGCATGCCGCTGGCTGAGACCGTCGAATACACGCCGGGCGCTGCATCTCCGGTGTTGGGCAACTCAGGTGGTGGCGTCGGACCGACCGGGGGGCCCGACAGCGGATCGCTTGATCCTGTCCCGGGCGCACTCGGGTCGACAGTGGTCGGTGTGACGCCGGTGCCGCGCAACATCACCGCTCTGCTCGTGAGGTCATAGGCGGCCACGCCCGAGGCACGGAAGAATCCACTGTTGGTGGTGACTTGGGCGAAACCTCCGACCATCCACAACCGGTCACCCTCGACCGTGATGTCTTCGATCGATTGGTCCGTGTAGAGATTGAGTGCCGTCAGCTCTTCGGATTGCACTGACCACCGAAGAACTCCGCGCAGTGCAAGGTTGACGTCGGTGAAGTAGCCACCGACATAGACCGCATAGTCCGAGCCTCCCTGAGAGCGAGTGTCGACCAGTGCCACCGAGACTCCTCCACCTCGGAAATCCGTTTTGCTGTTCATGCTGATATTCCAGAGGTCGTCGCGCGGGATCGAGTGCAAGAGAATCGGCCCACCGTTTCCTGTGTTGCGTTCCTTGATGTTCTGACCTACGGCAACGAGAACATCGACATCAGCGGCCTGCCCCGCACCGTTCGTTTCGGTGAATGCGACCATGTCTGCGATGTCGTTGTTGTAATCGATAGAGCGCTGGGCTACCCGCGACGCGCGATCAAAGATGCGCAACTCCGGATCTGCACCGGAAAATGTGACATAGACGTATCGGTCAGTGGCGGTCACTTGTCGCGGAGTGCGAACTGCAGTGAAATATGAACGGGCCAAGACCGGCGAGGGGCCCGACAGGTCGAGCTCGACTACTTTGTTTGCAGTCGAGGTGTTCGCAACGTCGAACCGGTTCCAACAGCCGGTCAACAGAACCGATGAGCCGGTTGATTCGATGTCGTAGTAGGACACTTCGGCCCTGCAGGGACCATCGCGAGTGAACGTGGCGATCACCACTGGTTCGACGCTGGGGTCGGGGCCAAAGAGCATCACTTGGCCCGCGGCCGAGCCCGCATTGACAATGGCGACAACGCCCTTGGGTGTCGTGGTCATTCCTGCAACCGAATAGACCTTGCCCGATCCGAATCCGCTGATGCCCTTCAGCGCCAGATCATCAGGAATTCTGAGCGCACTTCCCCTGTTTGCATTGCCGAATGTCTTGATGCCCATCCCACCCAGGAACACGCCTCGTGGCCCAACAGATGTGGTCGCCAAGTGTCCCGGATCACGGGTGATGATTCGGTCGGTGGTCCGGGTGTCGTGATGGAAGAGTTGGCCACCGATTAATGACTCGTTCGGGCCGGCCCACAAGATGTTTCCAGCGGCGAGAGTCGGGGGAAGTTCGATCGAGCTCACCTCGGCAAGAGTTCGCTTGTTCAGGTCCACCAACTGAGTGAGACGAGTTGCAGGGTCGATCTTCATGATGCGAATTCGGCCACTTCCTGCAGCGGCATTGATGACCAAGTCCGGTGCCGCATAATTTGCAATGAACAAACCGGTATCGACTTCGAGCAGCGATATTGCCTCGCCCGGGATCTCGACGAGCGCGTAGCCGTTCTCGACAGTCTGCATCTTGATGTAGGGCTGGTCGACCTTCAACGTCTTCAGCACGGCACCGGTCTGAGCATTGAAAATCTTCAACGAGTAGGGCTGGTCCTTGGTTGCATCCCGAATGACGGCTGCGATGGCGAGAGAACGGTTCGTCGAGAATCGACCGACGGTGATGGACATCGGAAACGCGGTGGCGCTGAGGCCCTCGAGTTGTGGCTGGGCAAGCACGGCACCCGTCGTCATGTCGAAGCGATGCAGGCCCGTGGTGTTGATGAGTCGATTCGTGGCAGCGTCAACGACGCCTGTCGAGGTTCCTGCGGTGTAGAGCGTGCGAGCAAGAATGCCCATCGACAGGATCTGTCCGTTGATGGTTCCTTGCAATTGACGAATTCCGTTGGGGGTAAAGATCAATAGGTCACCCCCCACATTGGGGCGGCTCACCACGTAGTCACCCGCGACAGCGAATTCGTTCGTGACGGGGTCGTGCACGACCGAGTCAACAAACCCTTCGATGCGGGGAAAGATCGGATCGAGTGTCGAGTAGTCGGGTGCCTGGAGCACCATTGCACCGCCGGTGACTTGTCCCACCGACACGTCCCCTCCACCGACCCATGCGCCACGACCGGTTGGGTTCACCGCAACCGACGACAAGTTGTTGGAGATTCCGAGATAGGGCAGACCGTCCTGATCCGGCAGAGCGACGTTGCGTCCGTCGCTCTGGGTCTCCCGCGTGGATTCGGTCCCCGAGCCGCAGGACGCGGCAATCAGGGTGGCGACGATGACGAGGCAGGCGCGTTGAACGACTTTCACACGGCCCGTGACGACCACAGTAACCACGAAGTTCCCGACGACCCCGAAACAGAGTCGATGGCGTCAGTACCGGGCGTCGAGGCTCTCCACCTTCTGGATCGACCAACCCCGACCCGCGATGCCCTCGTTCAGCCAATGGCGGAGCACCTTGGTCGCCATCACATCATCGGCGTTGTAGCGGAGCAACTTGGCTGCCAATGCGTCCCGGTCGGGATGCCCCGGATCACTCGCGGCGCGGTACCAGAGCATCGAGTTCGCCCCGCCCGCGTCTTCTGCATCCCAGTCGAACCCGGCGAGTCGCGCGACGTACTTGAGGCCGCGACCCCTGGTTGGCCACAGATATTGGTTGGTGATCTTGTTGATGTCGACCCACCACTCCTGTTGTGCGAGTGCGGCGATCATCTCGGGCGTCGGCATCCCGGGGTATGACGGATTGCGGAGCGACGCCTCCTTCATTCGGGGGATCTCGGCGAAATCTCCGGAGTAGCAATAGACGGCAATGGATTTCCCGCTCGCGAGAGTGGTGTCCACGATTTCGTGCAGCCAGTTCCAGAACGTGACGAGGAGTCGGGCCTCGGTGTCGGGATCGGAGCGATCGAAGCTGCGGATGGGGTGGAAGTCCCCATCCGACCATGAGTCGGGTCCGGTGCGATGCGAGACATGGCATCCATAGAGATAGACGATGTCGTCGTTCTCGATGTCGAAGTCGATCTCGACATCGGCCCGGGGCACGGATATAGGCGACCCCCCGCGGACCGTGAAGGGGGTCGAGCTGCCGCTCAGGAGGACCCGCGCGGCATCGATCGCGGCCTTGATTCGCGATGACATCTTCATGCCGTGCAGATTGGCGGCATCCGGGTCGCACGCCGCCAGTTCGGGTACGAGGTGGATGCCGACGGAAGCGAGATCGCGCACCGTGGCCTCGCCGACACCCGACAGCAACGACACGTGCTTCTCCTCGATGACGATGTCCTCGCAGTGGTATCGCCACTCGCATGAGTCGCAGTTCCCATGGATGAATGGTCGCGTCAAGGGTTCACCGCCGTCGCGCATCGTGTTGATCGCGAGCCATCGTGCCGACCATTCCCCGCGAGCGATCGCGAGGAATGACTTTTTCGGGTCGTCGAGATCGCGCCACACCACCCCGAGATCGGGATTGATCGTTCCCCCGACCGGTGCGATGGCGGGGGCCTGACCGAGGCCATCGAGCATCATCCAGTAGTGGGCGAGCTGAAGCGAGTGCGCTTCCTTGGTGTCGCCCTTTCCGATCTCGGCACCGGAAGAGTCGCCGAGCCACGGCCGTTCGAGGGTCGACACCCGGAGAGTGCGCGCCTTGGCCGACCCTTCGAGCGGCTTCGAGTTCTTCACGTCGACCGGCAGGTAGCCCCACTTGCCGTTCGGCATCGGCTCGTCGCCGTGGCGCACGAGCACGTCGGGGCGTCCGCTGCGGTGGTCGACCACCGGAAGCGAGGGACCGATGATGATCCGATCGCCGCGCGACATCGCCTCGAGCGTGGCGGTCATCGTGTCGTCGGCATCGCGCAGATTCGGGACTCGGTGGATTCGGCACAGTTCCTCAAACACGTCTTCCTCGAAGACGTTTCCCTCCTCGAGGCGTTCCTGCATCTGCTCGTCCATGGGGATTCGCGGCACGTCGACGAGAGCGGGGTTGCGGTCGTTGACCTGTTGGTGGGCGCAACCAAGGACGAAGCGTGTTCCGGCGGAGTCGCCCTGCCGGGGGTTCGGGTCAGACAACGAGGTTCCTCTCTGCGTGGTGCCGCCAGAAGTCGGTGTGCTGCTTGTGGCCGCGACCGACGATGTCGGTGCGGCCGAGAGCCTGATCCGCAACGGGCAGGTGCGTGTCGAGGGTCTCGCCGACGTGGTCGCGCGTGACGAAGATGCATGCCGACTGGTGGCGTGACGCCATCACGCACAGGCGACCCGTTTCCAGATCGAACGAACTCGGCACCGTGACTCCCGACAGCGGATGCACCGCGATCATCACGGGGCGCTCGAGTCCCTGCCACCGCTCGGGAGTCGTGATCTTGATGCCGTTCCCCGACCGCAACTTGGCGGGAAGTGCCTTCTCGATCGCGGTGTTCATCAGATTGTGCGTGGACACGATCCCGATGTTGCCGGGCTCCAGCGTGCGGGGCCGCGTGACATCGTCGGGTTCGGCGGAGTAAACGCATCCGAGTTCGAGGAGCCGCACGGCCACAGAAGCCACGACCTCGGCCAGTTCCTCATCGGGATCGACGGGGATTCCACCCTCGTCGGTCGGGTGGGTGAGGATCACCGTCGAGTGTTCGCCGAGGAGCGCCACGCTCCTGTCGATCGCACGGGACATGTCGAGCTTCTTGCCCGGTCTCAGGAATCTCTCACCGGGCTCGGCATGGGCATCGAAGTGGAAGTCGTAGAAGTTCCGCACGAGGTCGACGGAGTCCGCGGGCAGGCGCCTGCAGACGTCGAGTTCCAGGACTGTCGCAATGTCGCGCAGCTCAGGGTTGTTGAGCACCACATCGGGTGCTGGCGCATGCGGAGCAACCGGTGAGACCTCCCAGCGGTCGACCTCGATCGTGACTGTCGGGGGGATCTGGCCTGGGTCACCGATCATCACGTAGTGCTGGGCGACGTCACGCAAGGTGAGGAAATCCGCCCACGTCATCTGCCACGCCTCATCGATGAAGAGGAGGTCGTGGAGGTTCACGATGTCGACCAGACCCATCTTGGCCACGGTGCCGACCACGATGCACGGACCGCCGGGGAGGACCTTCTTGTCGGTGATGATCTGAACATCGGCTGGAAGATCTCCCGGCCGCTGGTACGTCGCACCGGAGAATCGAACGATGACCTGGCCCGGGTAGCGCTTGCAGAACTTCCGGCAGAGGTCGTCGACCTGGTTGTTGGTTTGGGCGGCGATCGCGATCCGGTAGCCCTCTTCCACTGCGGCGTCGAGTGCCTCGAGGAGGTTGTGCGACTTGCCCGAGCCCGGGGGTGCCTTCACGACGCAGAGTCGTTCGTGGCTGCGGAGGAACTCACGGAGTCGTTCATAGACGGGTCGGTTCATCGCTGATCTCCATCGTCGGGTGCAGCCTCGATGACGCGGCCATCCTCGTCGTGCGCGGCATGACGCGACCGCGGATTCCTGAGCAGGTTCGTGATGTCGTCGGGGCCGAATTGTTTGATCGCCGTCATCGCCTTCCGTTCGGCGAGTCCGTATGCAGGAGAGTCGAGGAGCACGAGGTCCTTGTTGCGCCATCTCGGGTCGTCGGGTGCGAGGCCAAGATCACCGAGACCGGTCTTGGCCCGCTTCCACACTGGGGCGAGGATGAGAACGGCACCATCGATGTCGATGTCCACGACCTTGAGCTTCATCTCGGGCGCACCTGCGATCGAGAGTTCGTCCCCCTCCTTCAGAGTTGGCAGGGCCGGGTAGGACCACACGGCCTTCCACGTGGTCCCCTTCGTCCCGAGGTTCGTGATCGTGCAGACGACCCCGTGCCCAGCAGTCAGTTCCTCGCGTTGGAGCTCCCGATCGCCGTGCACGAGCATGTGCCGTGCCTTCTCGTCGTGACCGATCCGTCGCTGGAATGCAGCACCGGCGGTACGCGGGTTGTTGTCAGTGAAGACATTCGGCCAGTACGGCTCACCGCCCGCCTCCTCGGCGATGGTCTTCTGGCCCCAGGTGCGGAACATCTGCTTCACGCTGTCGGCGACGAGCACGTCGAGTCCCGAGTTGTAGGCGCGGTGATCGGTGGCGATCATGCGCGCGGCCTCGGCCGTTGCCTCCCACCGCTCGCGCAGGCTCTCGCGCAGTGCGGCATCGATCTTCTTCTGCTCACGTGCCATCGCCTTGGTGTCATCGGCTCGGCGCGCCTCGGTCCATGTGGTCACGAGGGGCTCCAGTGTCCGACGCTCGTCGTCGGGGTTGAGGACAGTTGCCATCGAGCGTTGCTCGGCCTCCAAGGCTGCCTCGAGTCGTGCATTTCGTCCACGACCTCCCCGCAGCCACGCCAAGAGATGCCCGAGGTGACCCTGTCGGACGTTGGCCGTGGGAAACACCCAGCACGTTCGCAGAGCCGCGGTGGCCGAGATCACGGTCTGTTGACCCGGTCGCTGCGACTCGATGAAGAGTGCGTTGCAGAGGTTGCCGAGCGCGCGGAGGGTGTCCACATCGTCGCGCTCCCAGCGAGTGCGCGCATACGCGGCTGCGAGGTGGTGGAGCATCTCGACATGCGTCGGACCGGGGAGCCAGATTTGGCGGAAGGTGTCGATCCCATCCTCTGAGGGGCCCGCCTCGCTCCATCCCGGGTGGTCGAAGTGCGAGAGGAGATGGTCGGCGACCTCGACCATCATGTCGCCCACCAACTGGCGGTTGCGGCCGTCGGGCACGGTGAAGAAGATCGGATCGCCGTCGAGGGTTCCGAGGGCCACGCCCCATGGTCGGGACTCGCCGCCCATCCTCACGAAGGCAACGACGAGCAGGTTCTCGTCGTCGGCGACGTGGACGTTCACGACCTCACCACGCGGCGAGGGCTTTCCGTCGCTCCATGCCTGCAGTCGTCGGATGGTCTCGAGGCTCGCGTTCATGGCAGCTCCGGCAGGGGTGACTCGATGCGAGTGATGAGATCCTTCTCCGCGGCGGACTTCGGTCGTGCGCCACCGATCAGCTCGACGGCACGATCGAGCGGGATTCCGTTCAGGAATCTCTCCACATCGTCTCCCAGCGCGGCACCGCGCCCGGCGGCGAGTGCGCGCTCGAAACACGCGTTCGCACGCTCGCAGAAGAGGACGCAGGAATCCTGGAAGTGCGTCTCGGCGTGAAGGACGAGATCGAGCAGGGCATCGGGATCGTCGTCGTCGCCGGCGCCGTATTCGCCATCCATGAGATGAGCGGCTTGCTCCATGAGATCGAATCCGCGCCTCGCACGCTCGAGTTGGTAGCGGAGGTCCTCTCCGCTGCGCACGCTCGGCTGGTTCGACCCGGGGTAGGTGAGCACCAAGAAACCCTCACGGGAGACATCGAACGAGTCCGCGAGCCCGAGACCCTCGAGTGTCACCTCGAGCGCGTGAACATAGAGGCCCATCTGGGCACGAGCGGTCGCCAAGTCACCCCTGCTGGTGTGCCCGCCCTGGTCGGCGTATGTCTTCACCTCTCCCACTTGGAGGCAGGGACGACCATCTGCGGTCGTGACGGCGAGGATGTCGATGATCAGGATCGCCTCGGGGAGCATCACACCGCGCGGAATCCTCACCGTGAAGCTCGAGATTGCACCGGTGAAATCCCGACCGATTGCGATCGAGCGCAGCAGATCGTTGCTTGCCTCGATGGCAGCTTCGAGGTTCGCGAGAGGTCCACCGTTGACCGCGATCCGGTGATCGAGAAATGCCGAACCGTTCTCCCCGAGGACGCCGGCACGGGAGAGAGTGTCGAGCAGGATCGCACCGTTGTCGCGGACCAATGACTCCTCGAACACGAGCCCACGCTGGAGTGCGAACACAGATTGTCCATCCCGCGGGGCATCGGGGTTCTCCCGACGGGCGGCGGCGCCCATCTTGACGTTGTGGACGGCAGAGATGACATTGGCATGGCACTCGGGGTTCCGGGCCCATTGCTCGAAGCGACGCCGCGTCTCGCGACGAGCCCTCTCCCTCTTGTCCGCCATTCAGTTCTCCAGCTCTCTGTGTCGGCACCCTGTCAAATCAGGTACGAAGTACCAGACTAGGGGTTCGGCCCCGACTTGCCAACCTCGACCGAACATAACCCCTGGGTGTGGGCGGCCGGGGCTGGTCGCTGGCCGTTGATCGTGTCGCTGGCTGTTGATCGTGTCGCTGGTCGCTGACCATGTCGTCGGCGAAGGCTGACTGGCAATGTCGCACTGCCTTCCGTACGTTCCCCGCCCACACAACGCGTCGGATGCGAGAAGGAGGGAAGCAATGGTCGGTCTCACCGAGGAATCGTTGCGAGGCGGGGGTGCGGATCGGCTCGGCGCCCTGCGAACATCCGCGGCCGAGCCCCGGCGCACCGTGCGCACCGAGGTCGTCGTTGGTGGGGTGCTCGTGGTCGCCGCGCTACTCGGTTTTCTGTTCCTGCGGGGAGGTGGAGCCCCGGGAGTCACCGGTGCGACTCCCAACGCACCGATCAGCACTCTTGAGGTCGAGCCTCCGACCACTGCATTGCTGGACGAGG
>Ga0172372_10011908_pt1 | contig 10992 bp, 9 predicted proteins | sample LakKiv5m_2_FD_114544 | JGI IMG/M metagenome (GOLD analysis project Ga0172372, IMG submission 114544) | Freshwater microbial communities from Kabuno Bay, South-Kivu, Congo - kab_092012_9.5m | ecosystem: Environmental > Aquatic > Freshwater > Lake | place: Democratic Republic of the Congo... | reverse complement strand
GGACCCGCTCGAGTTCGTGCCGATGCGACGGAAGGACGTCCAGCGCATCGCCGGCTCGGGGTTCGCGGGTTGGATGCCCGAAGCCGTGGTGTGCCTGCGGAACTCGCTCGCACTGCACGCGCCGGGCCTACTGGAACGGAGGGGAACATGACCGAGAGCGACCCTGTGCAGGACGTCCTTGACTGGTTCCGTGCAGCCGGCGGCACCGTCTCGGAGGAATCCGACGAGCCGCGCCAGGTGCATCTCTCGAGCGGTCAGTTCTACGTCGGCACCTGGGATCACGATCCGGTCGTCATCGACGTGTCGATCCTGCTCTCGATCTTCGACATCGACGCCGAAGACCGAGACACCGACGACGAAGATGCCGATGATGAGGATGCCGACCCTCTCGATCGGCTCGTCGAGGACCTCAGGAATCACGCACCGGTCGGAGTCGTCATCGAGGCTGGCTTCTCCGCCGACAACGACATCTGGGCGGCTATTCGTCTCAGCGGGGACGACCTGCAACCGGAGGCACTGCCCGATCGACTTCGCACCTTCGTCGACTACGCGCTGCAGACTGCCGATCAGGTCCAGGATGTCCTGCATCCGATCGAAGTGGTGCAGCCTGATCCGATCGGAGGCGCCCTCGGGGCGCTCCGTCGCCTCGTCGGCGTCGACGACCTCATCACAAGAGCGGAGGAATTCGTGGCGCTGACGCGGGTCAACGCCATGCGACGCAGCGAGGGACTGAAGGCGCAGGACGGCAGCCCGCATCTCGTCTTCACCGGAAACCCCGGGACCGGCAAGACCACGGTGGCCCGGCTGATGGGCACGCTCTACAAGGAACTCGGCCTGCTCGAGTCGGGCCACCTCGTGGAGGCCCGTCGCTCCGACCTCATCGGCGAGTACGTCGGGCAGACGACACCCCGGACCGAACGCATCATCGAGAAGTCCATGGGCGGCGTGCTGTTCATCGACGAGGCCTACACACTCGTGGAAGGGCACTCGACGAAGATGAGCTATGGGGACGAGTGCATCGCCACGCTGCTGCTCGCCATGGAGAACCACCGCGGCAAGTTCGCCGTCATCGTGGCCGGCTATCCGGGGGAGATGAACGTCTTTCTCGACAGCAATCCGGGTCTGCGCAGCAGGTTCGACCAGACGTGGCACTTCCGCGACTACACCACCGACGAGTTGGTGACGATCGTCCACGGCTACGTGAAGAAGAACGACTTCCTGCTCGCCGACGGCTGCGACCAGCGCCTGCGCGATTTGTTCGACGCGGTGCCGCGCGACCGCTACTTCGCCAATGCGCGCCTCGCCCGAGAGACGTTCCACGCGATGCGCAGGCGCCAGGCTGCGCGGATCGTCGGCGCGGGGCTCTCCGGCCGCGAGCACCTGATGCTGATCGTGCCGGACGACATCGCCGTGCCGCCAAAGATCCGCCCACGGCCGCCGATGGGGTTCACGTCACAGGGTGGTTGACGATGACGCGCGTGACGGGGGGAGGCTGCTGCGAACCACGACCATGCTGTTGCGCAACACGTTCAGCGTGACTTTCGGGGCTGCACGACCGCCGTCGCCCTTCCGATGTCCACCCGACTGACCTCCCTGCGGGCGCTCGAGCCATCCAGCGAGGTCGGTGTCAGCAATCCGCAAGGTCGGCGACTCAACGACGTCGCACGAATCACCGTTGAATAGCCACACCGTCCCTTCACACCGCAATTCGGTGTCCGAAGATTCATCAAATGGCGACATCCGGGCATGCTGATCAATTGCCTCAATCTTCAGACCTCTTGGGAAGGTTCTCAGATGCCATCCAAGCAATGAACACTCTGGGAGTGCGGGGAACGCGATACGCCGAATGCCGTGAGGGCCTCGGCGAGTTCCTCGAGGCCGCAGCCGAGTACGAGAAAGAGGACATGCTCGTCGAGGCGATCCGCTGCCTCAGGATGGTTCCGGACACCGCGGGTGCAATCACATTGGCCACGCGGGTTGCATCACGTGACCTTCCCGTTCTGAAGGCCATGCAATCTCTCGAGACGATGTTCACGGAGCAGATCGTCTCGTCCCTCACCGATGCCGAGCGCAACTATGCACTCAAACTCTCCGCACGGAAGGACAGCATCACCTCTACAGACATCAGACCGTTCTGACGTTCCCTGCGCCGAGTAATGCGATCAAGACTCTCGACAAGATCGTGAGCCAAGACGCTGAACTGTGAGGAGTACCAGACCCCTACGTTGACATGTGGTGGAGCCCAGCCGCCATCACGATTGCCGACCGTGCCTCGCACTGCTCCGTCACTCCGATCAACTAGCGAGTTCGCATCAGTTGAGCACACCTCGAATGCTGACCGCTTCTGACTCAATCAGAAGCCATCCTTGCATAAAGTCTACCGTCACCATTGCACCCCCTAACTGAAGGGTTTTGGAGCCACCTCCGGTAGTTACCTGAACTCCGTCGACGCGCTGCTTTCCGATGTCAATTCGGAAGGATTCGTAGATCGCTGAGTCCTCCCATGACAGGATCAGATTTCCATCCCGCCTCTCCCATCGAATTGGGCCGTTCGACCCCGATGCCAGAAATACAGAGTCTGCGTCATTGAGTCCCTTGCGGAACCATGCGTTCATCTCGCGACGTGCATCAGGTTCGAGCCTGAACAGCCCTCGAAGATTTGGCACGGGATCAATCTTCTCTGGGTTGATCCGCCACGATCGGGCCGACTTACGGAAATCGTCCTCGTAACGGGACTTCTGAATACCTTGTTCAGATCCGTCAATCTGCCGCTGCTTCACCCGCAGCCAACGCCGACGCGCACTCTCTCGCACCGACACCTCAGGAACCTCGATCAAGGTCTCGTAGTACTCAAGAGCCCGCCGCCGATGACCGGCCAGCTCATAGCCCGCTCCGAGGACCAGCGGATGGATCGGAGCCCCCGAGCGTCTGGCGTCGTCAAGAATGTCCGTAAGGAACTCGTCCTCGGTCTTCGAGTTCCATCTCGACACATCCGCAGCCTGAACAAGGCATTCGATCATGAGGCCTAGAACGCGCGGTCTGTCAGCACGCTGACGACTTCCGCCAAAGGCCCCCTGTCGAATGAACCGCCTATAGATGGAGGGGTCCGGCGTCTCAGAGCAATGGATGGCAAGCCACGTTCGACTCCGCACCAGTGCGTCCTGGTCCTGCCACGACGCCCGTTCAAAGGTCTGGAGAGCCCCAAAGACGTCCCCGATGCGGAGGGACACACTGATCGCTTCCTCATGCCGTGGCGGATTGACCTTCATCAGTGAATCGACGACATGCTGCAACCACTCGTCGCTATCCGGCCTTCCGAACTCATCCCAGATTCCGACGATTTGACGGTGGAGATTCTCGGCCGAGAGCAGCCGAAGTCCCTCGGGAAGCCCAACCGCCCGCGCACGGGCTACGGCGACGGTCGTCCGATTGCCACCTCCGAATCGGTCCCAATTGTCGGCTGCCCTTCTCCAGTTTCCGAGCGCAAAGTTGACCTCTGCAGACTTCTGCCCAGCTGCCACGACGCCGAACTCCGCAAGGACGTCAAGTGATTCCGCAACCTTGATATCCAGATCGCTCGTTGGCGGGAACAGTTCAACCACCCGCCGACCTGCAAGTACCCAAGATTCAATGGGGTCGGGATCCACGTCGACTTCCCTGAGTGAGTCTGCGATCTGCTGGCATGCTTGAAGCACGAGCCCGCGGCCCGGCTTCTCACTCGTCATAACCTGTACGATGGTGCGTTGTGCCAACGGTGGGGGGATGCCTAGTCCCGTCATCTCTGAGCCCAAACCGGCCAGCGCCAGCCAGTCCCCTGCAAGCCACGACGCCCTCCACGACTCGGAGAGGAGCCCCAACCGCTTGAACGACTCTGCAGCCTCCACAAATCGCCGTTCCAGCCGGAGGGCATGGGCCTCGCAACGGCTCGCCTCTTCGCTCTTCCCCGCCCGCCTGAAGAATCCAGCTGCCTGACGGAGAAGCACCGGAGTCCCATTCTCCATGCCGGATTGCTCAAGGCGCCTCGCGTTGTCTTCAGGCCGCGACTCCTTGACGCTCCGAAAGTCCTCGCTGGTACCCAGCAACAGCGGATCGACTCTGTCCACGAATGCATTCGAGGAGGCCCTCGACGACCTGCGACGCACTTCACCCTCCTCAAGAAGACTCCAGAGTCGCTCGTCGCCGTCAACCGTGTCGACGATGTACAGCTGCTGTTCCGCTCTCGTGACGGCAACGTAGAGCTTGTTGAAAAAATGCTTGAGTTCGTAGAGCCTCTCGTCATCCTCTCCCAGGTCGGCGAGACCCGACGGAATCGTGGGCATTGCCTTCCCGAAGCCGTAGACAACAACTCTTGAAAACTCAAGTCCCTTCGCAGCCGACGAGCTGAAGATGTTGTACGCCGGCTGACCCGAGTCCAGATCCCCGTAGATTGACGAAAGAACTTCATCCCCTGCAATAAATGCTGACTCCGCCGACTCTTCACAGGGGACGATGATGGTCGCGTCCTTTGTTAGCTCGGCAAACTCCTCGACCGAGAGACCCATCTTCAGGATGTACTTCTTGGGTTGGGATGCCCCGAAGTACTCGGCCCATGGGATCTGGGGCTTAACGCCACGAATCTTCAGGAGTTCGGCGCGCAACTGCTGAATCGCATTTGAGATCTTCACAATTTCTGCCGTCGACCTGTAGTTGAGTTGCAAAGACACTTCTCGTGGGACGCCAACACTCCTTTCGCAGCCAGAGAAGGTTGCTACTTCCTGATACATCGCGGAGGTGAACTGCTCCCACCGAAATCCCGTAGGGGATATGGACTGCATCGGATCACCCGCGAGTACGAATGGCAGCCGAACCTTCCTGACCGGGCTCGCGCAGTCATACTGGGCGAATTCGCTCATTCTCACCAACAGGCGAAGCTCACGACGGGTGAAGTCCTGAGCTTCATCGCACACCACTCCGACTACCCGGTTGTCTGGAGCGACATACGCGTTGAGAGCCGCGCCCACCAAGTCCTGGTCGTCCCACAGGCCATGGGCCTCCATCTGAGGGGCGTACCACCGCTCGTACACCGTGGTGAAAATCTCCTCAAAGACCTCCGCGGACACCACTCTGTCCTTTCGATCAAGCTCGTCAAATTCCTCGGAGTTCTCCGCCCTCACATCGTCGTGATCGGTGGGGACCACCGACGCTCCCTTGATCAGCGAACGAATCACAAACCATGCAACCTCAGGGGAGATGTGCCGCGCCTGTCCTTTGAACGCCGGGAGCCGAGACTTCCTTCCAAGTAGGGCCATCTTGAAGTCGTGGAAAAGGATGTGCTGGGGCTCAACGAATCTTGAACGACTCTCCGGTCCAAGAAACTCCATGAGGAACTTGCGAAAATCCACAAAAAGACCATCAAGTGAGACGTCTGCGTCACCCATCAAGAAGGAGTGATTCGTCATCAACAGATTTCTCACGCCTTCACGCGCCTTCTCGCGAAGTCCACGGCCATATGTAAGGAACACCAAACGGCCGTCGAGGCCCTTCTCGGATCTCCTCTGGTACAAACCTGCAAAGATGTGCATGAGCATCGTCGACTTGCCGCTACCGGCCCGTCCATCGATGAACATGGGCAGACCGTGACCAGCACCTTCAGGGCCGTCTTGCGCGATCATCTCAAGGATCTCTTGCTCTTCCGGCGAGAGCGAGAGATTCGAAGTTTCACCCTTCTGAACGCTGCACCAGAGATCGAGATCACCGAGAAAATACGCTGGATAAGCACGGCGCGATCTACGCCGAAAGTCCAGAGATTCTGGGGATTGGTCGGGGTGTCCTTCTCGCTGAAAATTCGAAGAGAGTTCAACTGTATGTAGAAACACGCCACTACTGACCCAGCCGAACCTCACCCTGACGTCGCCATTGTGGGTCGACTCCTCTAACCATCCGTCGCTCCCCGGGCCCGGACCACCATCCACGATCCTCAGGAGCAATGCGTTCAGTGATTCATACCGAAGCTGAATCTCCGGCCGTGCAGAAGCTCGGCACCACAGTTCGGATTCGAAGAGGTTTACATCGCGCGAGTTTCTGTTGGGCTTCAGTTCACTCACCGGTTCAAGCCAAGCCTCCAGCCGTGGAGGAAGGTGCGCAAGGGGTTCGCCCCTCGTCGTTTCGGACTGCGATGTGATCCAAGCACGCACGGCCTCCAACGAAAATGTCGACTCAATCGTTCCTGTATCGCGTTGGACCAGAAAAGAATGCTCGTATTCATGCGAACCCCTGTGCACCACTGCATAGAGGCAGCAAATCCACTGATCATCGACGTTAATGAACCGTCCAAGGATCCGGATTCTGTTGATTCTCTGCTTAAGGTAACTGCGGTCTCTGAACTGCCACAGCTTGTCGGCTTCCCACCGATCCGGCGCAGATTGGATGCGGCCGACAAAATCCTGCACCCTCTGCCGCAGCGCGACATCGCCAATTCCACCGAGCTGATTGTCAAACTTGGGAGTCAAATACACCAGCATGAACCATCCCCCCTCCGTCCTGCGGTACCTTAGGCGGTTCATGGGTGAGCGGATGACCGGAACCGTTCAGTCTCTTTGTCTTAGCTAATGACCGATCGCAGCGCCACGAAAGACGTGCTCAACTGATTCATGGCCGCGGGTACCGACGTCGGGGACGACGATGCGATGCCCAGTTCGATCAATCTCTCAGGCCACGACTACTTCGTGGCGGACCGAGACTTCGACGAACAGATCTTCGAAGTCTCGGCGCTGTTCTCCGTACTAGATGAGCCTCCCGACGACATCGCCGTGCCGCCAAAGATCCGCCCACGGCCGCCGATGGGGTTCACTTCACAGGGGCAGTGACGACCGGCCACTTCGTAGCGCGGCCCTCGGACGGTCCGGCACCCCTCGGTATCGTTGCGACGTGCTGGGGATTCCGCTGATCGACGACCGACTGGCCGACGACTTCGACCGCGACGGCGCCGTGATGGTGAAGGGGTTGTTCGCACCCTTCGTCGAGCTGCTCCGTGCTGGCGTCCAACGGAACATGGACGAGCCCGGTCCGTACGCGAGCGAGAACTTCAAGCCCGGCGACACCGGTCGGTTCTTCGACGACTACTGCAACTGGCAGCGGATACCCGAGTTCGATCGGGTCGTGCGCGACCCGCGCATCGCCGGCGCAGCTGCCGCACTCATGCGCTCTGACACCGTGCAGCTGTTCCACGACCACGTGCTCGTCAAGGAGCCAGGCACGTCGCGCGCCACGCCATGGCACCAGGATTCGCCGTACTACTTCGTCGAGGGACGGCAGACCGTGAGCTTCTGGGTCCCGCTCGACCCCGTCACCGACGCGACGCTGCGGTGCGTGGCCGGATCGCACCGCTGGGAGAAGCCAGTGCTGCCGATCCGCTGGGTGTCCGAGGAGGCCTTTTACGCCGATCCCGACGCGTACCTGCCGATCCCCGACCCCGACGCCGAGGGCATGCGCGTACTCGAGTGGCCAATGGAGCCGGGTGACGCCGTGGCGTTCCACTTCTCCACGCTCCACGGTGCGCGCGCCAACACGGGCGCGTCGCGCCGCCGCGCGTTCTCCATCCGGCTCGTCGGCGACGACGCGCGCTACGTGCAGCGCCCGGGACGCACGTCACCGCCGTTCCCCGACCACGGCATGACCGGGGGCCAGCGGCTGCGGGAGGACTGGTTTCCCCAGCTCTCCCTCGCCTGAGGGCGACTACGCCTTCTCGCTCCGAGCTGCGTCCCGCTCCGTCCAGGCACGGAACGAGTACATGGCGTAGACGAAGATTCCGCCGAACACGAGCATCGACACCCCGCCGCCGAGCACGAAGAGCGTTCCGTCGCTCACTGCCCGCTCCTCTGCGATCCGGCGAGGATCAGCGCGCCGAGCGCGAGGATTGACGGCACCCAAATGCCGACGTAGATGCCGTTGAGGCGGCCCAGCTGGTCGTCACCTGCGCGGAAGTAGATCGACACGCTGAGGACGAAACTTGCGAACGAAGCGAGGAGGATGGTGGCTTTCAGGATGAGTTGAGGTTTCATTTCTGCACCTTACGTCGGATCGGACCGCGACGCTGCGATTCAGCACGCCGTATTCCAGAGTTCACTTCTCGCCGCGAACCCCGACGCGACACGTCCCGCTCGCACCCTAGGGTGGGGGGATGAAAGATCTGTTTTCGTTGAAGGGCCGCGTCGCGCTGGTCACCGGTGGCTCGCGCGGCATTGGCGCCATGATCGTGCAGGGATTCCTCGAGCACGGGTGCTCGCGCGTGTACATCTCGGCGCGCAAGGCGGCGCAGTGCGACGCCGCCGCCAAGGAGCTGTCGCAGTACGGCGAGTGCATCTCAATCCCCGGCGACGTATCGACGATGGAGGGCATCACCGCACTGGTCGCGAAGATCGGCGAGCGCGAGACGTCGCTCGACATCCTCGTGAACAACGCTGGCGCGGCGTGGGGCGAGGAGTTCGACACCTTCCCCGAGAACGGCTGGGACAAGGTCGTCGACCTGAACCTGAAGACGCCGTTCTTCCTGACGCAGCAGCTCGCACCGCTGCTGCGGGCTTCGGCAGCCGGCGGCCGGCTCGCCAAGGTGATCAACATCGCGTCGATCGACGGCATCTCCACCAATCCGCTCGAGACGTACTCGTACGCGGGCAGCAAGGCCGGCCTCATCCACATGACGAAGCGCATGGCGCTGCGCCTCGTGAAGGACGGCATCGTCGTCAGTGCCATCGCGCCCGGCGCGTTCGCCAGCGAAATGAACAAGGCGGCACGCGACCACGGCGACGCAATCGCGCCGATGATCCCCTCGGGGCGCATCGGAACGCCCGAAGACATGGCCGGCGCGGCGGTCTACCTGGCTTCGCGAGCCGGCGACTACGTGGTTGGCTCGACCGTCGTCGTCGACGGCGGCGTCACCTACGCGCGCTAGGGGCGAGCGGCCCCGGTTTCGGACCCGACAAACCCCGAGAGAATCCGGCGCGTCCGTTCGAGTGACGCGGGGGCGTCCGCACCGAGTCGAGCCGCCGACCGCGGCGTGAGCACACGGATCGTCCAGCCGGCCCGCTTGTCCACCCACGTCGGGTGGGCAACGGGCCGCGCGACGGCGACGCCCTCGGGCCCCACCGTCACCGACACCTCCACCAGCGCCGCGTCCTGACTGGCTGCCGGCCAGCGCGAGTCGACCGGCATGTTCGACACCAGGTTCGACAGGCCGTAGAGCACCCACTTCCCATTCACCTGCTCGATCGGTTGCAGCACGTGCGCATGGTGGCCGACGATCAGGTCGACGCCGCCCGGCACCGTGACGGCGCGCGCCACGCGGCGCTGCTCGTCGCTCGGCGCATGGCTGCGCTCGATGCCCCAGTGCAGGCTCGCGACCACAACCTGCGCCCCGCGGGCGCGGGCGGCTGACGCGTCGCGGAGGATTCGCGCGGGGTCGATGAGGTTCGACCGCCACGGCTCGCCCGCGGGCGGCCGGATGCCGTTGTACCCGTAGGTGTACGACAGCAACGCGACCTGCACGCCCGCGACGTCGCGGATGAAGGGCTCGGCGCCCGACGGGTCGCTCGCCATGCCCGACTGGGTGATGCCCGCGCGCCCCAGCGCCGCCATCGTCGCCTCGATGCCTGCCGTGCCGCGGTCGAGCACGTGGTTGCTCGCCGTGCTGCAATGGCCGAACCCTGCGTCGGCCAGCGCGGGCACCACCTCGCGCGGCACGCCGAACAGCGGGTAGGTGCTGAGGCGCTCTCCGGGCGGTGCCACCGGGGTCTCCAAGTGGCAGACCACGAGATCTGCGCTGCGCAACAGATCCCTCACGTCGTCGAACATCGGACGGAAGTCGAGTCCGTCGCGACCCGCGTCACGGGCGTTGCGCGCAGCCTGCCGCCACAGCGGCGAGTGCATCAGCACGTCGCCACCGAACATCAGACGGATCGTCGTGGACTCCTGGGCAGGCCCGGCATCGGCCATGCCGCGCGACGTTCCGCGGTCTGCCGACACCGCGGCAACAGCGGCCACGGGCGCAGCACCGACGAGCGCGGTGCACGCGAGCACCGACCACCGAGCAATCCGTGGACGTGATCGGCGATCCGTGCGGCGCCGTCGCACGGTCAGCGCACCTCCTGACGCAGCGCACCGACCAGCCGCTCCATGTCGGCGCGGTCGTTGTAGATCTGCGCCGAGATCCGCAGACGCAATCCCTCGGGATCGCCGAACACGGGGACCTCGATGCCGTGCACGGCGAGGAGGCGCCGCTGCAGCGCGACCGCCTCGTCCTTGGTCGTGCCGAACCGCGTCGGAACGCCGACGTTGACCATCGGGCCGAACAACTCGTCCGGCGTGCGCAGCGCGCGGCCGAACTCGGCCTCCACCATGCGCGCTCCCTGCAGCGCGAGGTCGTGGTTGTGCCGTCGCAGCGCCGGCCCCCCCCACTCCTCCACGAGGTCGAGCGCGAACGGTGCCGCGAGGAAGGGTGCCGGATCCCGCGTCCCGAGCAGGTCGAACTCGGCTGCGATGCCGTTGCCGAGGCCCCACGAAATCACCGTCGGGTGGAGCGACGCATGGTGTTCGGGTCGCGCCCAGAGGATGCCGCAACTGCGCGGTGCGAAGCCCCACTTGTGCAGGTTGGCGGTGTACCAGTCGACCCCGTACGACGAGATGTCGACGTCGATGGCGCCAGGCGAGTGCGCGGCGTCGACCAGCACCAGCGCACCCTTCGCCCGGCACGCAGCGGCGATGCGCGCCAGCGGCAGCACCAGCGCGGTCTGCGACGTGATGTGGTCGACGAGCACGATGCGCGTGCGCGGCCCGACCGCGGCGGCAATGAGCTCGACGTAGGCGTCCGGCGTCGCATCGTGCGGCGGCAGCTCGACCGTGGCGACGGTGCAGCCGTGCTCGCGCGCGACGTACCGCGCGGTCGACGTGACCGCCCCGTACCCGAGGCTGGTCACGAGGATCTCGTCGCCCGCCGCGAACGGAAACGAGCGCAGCACG
>Ga0172372_10011907_pt1 | contig 10993 bp, 9 predicted proteins | sample LakKiv5m_2_FD_114544 | JGI IMG/M metagenome (GOLD analysis project Ga0172372, IMG submission 114544) | Freshwater microbial communities from Kabuno Bay, South-Kivu, Congo - kab_092012_9.5m | ecosystem: Environmental > Aquatic > Freshwater > Lake | place: Democratic Republic of the Congo... | reverse complement strand
CAGGAAATGCCCATTCTGGAAAGTCTTTCAGCAGCATCTTCAACGACGCGAAGAGTAGAACCATAGGAAACAATAGTAATTTCATCTCCTTCCCGAATGATTTCGGGTATCCCAAAAGCCACCCGGAATTCCAAGGGATTATCCGGCATTTTTTCTTTGAGGCGATATCCATTCAGGCATTCAACAATGATACCGGGATCATTGCCTAGAAGCAGGGTATTGTACATTCCCATAGCCTGCACCATGTTACGAGGCACACATAGATACATTCCCCTGAGTGAATGAATCATCATCCCCATGGGTGAACCGGTGTGCCAGATACCTTCCAGTCGATGGCCGCGAGTACGAATGATCAACGGATAACTTTGTTTACCTACAGTACGGAAATGAACGGTTGCCACATCATCACTCAAAGTTTGAAGTGCATACAACACATAATCCAGGTATTGAATTTCGGCAATGGGTCGGAGTCCACGCAGTGAAAGTCCGATGGCCTGACCAACAATGGTTAATTCCCGAATACCTGTATCAGCCACACGGTCAGTCCCATGTTTCTCTTGCAGTCCGGCAAAGCCCTGGTTGACATCCCCGATTTTTCCAACATCTTCTCCAAAGGCGTAAACAAAGGGATTATTGGCCAACAACAGATCGAAATACCTGTTCAGCACTTCATAACCATTGATGATGGCTGCATCAGATGAATATCGGGCGGGCACCGAGGAAACAGCGAGGGTGCGACGCGGTCCCTGGTTGTAGAGATAGGAGTTGTACAATTCTTTGTGCACAGGTTCAACCTCCAGAAGCAAGGATTTCAACTCTTCAGCACTGGGAGAATTGGCTGCCATTTCCATGGCCAAATGAATGGAACGAAGAACATCTCGTCTGAGCAGGTCGGAAGTAACAGTGAGTTGATTTGCCAATTGTTGTAATTCCTGGTAAACCTGCATGTCATTGGTAATGGTTGAACGGATGAGTTCAACTGCCCGATGCGCCAATTCACGTATCGGTGTTTGATAAGATTCCCACGCCAATCGACGGCTTTCCTTTACATATTCGCGGGCTTCTGATTCAATGACTGCAATTTCGTCGGCTGAAGCCAGTTCGCAAAGTAACAGCCACTCTTTCATTTTTTTGTTGCAATCCCATTCCCTTTCCCATTCCAATCTTTCCGCTGGTTTGTAGCGCTCATGGCTGCCACTGGTAGAATGACCTTGGGGTTGGGTAACTTCCTGCACGTGAAACAAAACGGGCACATGATCTACGCGCAGTTGTTGAATGGCCGACTCAAATACTTCGCACATACCTGCATAATCCCATGCCTTTACTTTATGGATGCGAATCCCATTGGTCCCCTCTTCCTTTTCCATACCCCGCAGGGCTTCCGAGATTGAACCTTTGGTAGTCTGAAATTGGGTAGGCACTGAAATGCCATATCCATCGTCCCAAACAAACACTGCCAATGGAATCTGCAAGACACCGGCTGCATTTATCGCTTCCCAAAAATGTCCCTCAGAGGTGCTCGCATCACCGATGGTGCAGAAGCAAACCTCCTGACCGGAATGGCTAAGGTGATCGAACAAATCAGGGCGATTGGCATTGCGGAACAATTTAGAAGCAAGTGCCAAACCAACCGCTCTGGGCATTTGAGAGGCGGTGGGTGCCATATCGGATGAGCTGTTTTTTCTGTTGGCCAAATCCAGCCAATTACCTTCTGCGTCTGTTACAGGTGTAGAAAAATGCGCATCCATTTGCCGGCCGGCGCTGAATGGATCGTGGCTCGGATCAGGGTCACCATACAATTGAGCAAAAAACTGCTCTACATTGGTTATCCCGGCAGCCAGCATAAAAGTCTGATCCCGATAATATCCTGCCCTGAAATCTCCGGGCTGAAAAAATTTAGCAGCGGCTATTTGAGCAATTTCTTTTCCGTCACCGAAAATCCCAAACTTTCCTTTACCGGTAAGCACTTCCCGACGACCCAACAGACTCACCTCACGACTGATGACTGCCATGCGGTAATCGGATAAAATGGCTTGGCGGAAAGCCTCATACGACATCTTACTGTCTAGCTGGTCAGGAGAGGGGGCTTGTTCCATTCGTCAAAATTAGCATTACATCGGGAATAGCAGCCTGAAAATCGAAACAGGTGCATAAATACAGGATAACCCGCAAGGGTGGTATAAGCTGGCACCAGGAACCAATTGTTAAAATTATCCAAATCGGAAGGGTAACAAGGTTCATTTTTGTAAAAACAGCAGCATTTGTTTAATTTTAGGTATAAAATCAAGTCTTATGAAGAAAATACTCTTTGCTTTTGTTTGTCTGCTAACGATTCAGGTGGTACAGGCGCAAGATCAAACTGCTGCTGCTGCCAAATGGGAAATCGGTAAAGTATTGGAAATCACCAATACTAATTTCAATGCTGGTGAACGCACCGTAGGTGTTCCGGTAGATTTTGTGGTGGAAATCAAAAATATCAGCAAGGATTCAGTAACCTTGATCAATGCAAAAGCAGGTTGTGGTTGTACTACCCCGAATTTTGTTCCCAATCAAAGATTTGGTCCCGGAGAAACTGTAAAGGTATCCATAAGCTATAATGGCGGACAAGCAGGTCCTTATGGAAAAATAACTACTATTTATTTTGACCATGAAATGTCTCAAACCATTATGTTGACGGGTGTAGGCGTTCCCCCCAAACAAGAAGCTGCTCCCGCTCAGGCTGCCAATCCCGTTAAACATTAAACACGACATTACTAGCGATGAAAAATCTTCTATCTCTCCTGTTTTTTTTAGGCGTAGCTACTTTTGTGCAGGCACAAACAGAGGTCACGTTTGCTGAAAGTACCCACTCATTTGGAAAGATCAAGGAACATGTTCCGGTTTCTTACACATTTACTTTTACCAACACTTCTTCCCGACCGGTGGTAATTGAGACAGCTTCTGCTGAATGCGGTTGCACCACAGCTGAATATGCCAAAGGAGCTATTCTGAAAGGAAAGACCAGTCAAATAAAAGTTACCTTCAATTCTGAAACTGTCGGCAGCTTCAAGAAAAATATCACGGTTAAATTTGCCGGGATATCATCTTCCTATATCCTGACCATTGATGGCGAAGTAATTCCGGAAAAGAAGTAAACGTTGTAAATTTATTCGAATTGAAAAGCGCGGTTGACCAACTGCGCTTTTTGTTTTTGGAGTGACCACTGAACTAGGTTTATCTTTGCACCATGCCTACTATCAGTCAACGGGGACTATTGATGCCCCCCTCACCTATCAGAAAATTAGTACCTTTTGCAGAAGCAGCTAAAAAAAGAGGTACTAAGGTTTTTCACCTGAATATCGGTCAACCGGATATTGCTACTCCGCAGGCAATGATGGATGCTGTCAGGAACATTGATTTCCGGGTATTGGAATATAGCCATAGTGCAGGAAATGAATCCTACCGAAAAAAACTGACTGAGTATTATACGTCTGTTGGAATAGAAATCAATGCCGGTGAAATTATAGTAACGACCGGAGGTAGCGAGGCCATTTTATTTGCTATGCTTGCCTGTCTCGATCCGGGAGATGAGGTAATCATTCCGGAACCCTTTTATGCGAATTATAATGGATTTGCCGTAGCTGCAGGTGTGAAAGTAGTGCCGGTAACATCCTACATCGATAATGGATTTGCCTTACCTCCCATCAGTGAGCTGGAGAAAAAAATAACTCCCCGTACCAAGGCTATTTTGATATGCAATCCCAATAATCCTACCGGATATTTATACACAACACAAGAGATGGAGCAGTTACGACAGCTTTTGTTGCGCTACCCTTTGTTTTTGTTTTCCGATGAGGCCTACCGCGAATTTTGTTATGAAGGAAATCAAATCAGCGCGATGCATTTGAAGGGGGTGGAAGAACAAGTACTTTTAATGGATACCATCAGTAAACGATATAGTGCATGCGGTGCCCGTTTGGGTGCATTGGTAACAAAAAACAAGGCGGTATTGGATGCAGCAATGAAATTAGCCCAAGCCCGTTTAAGTCCGCCCTCCTTTGCCCAGATTGCAGCTGAAGCGGCGATAGACTTACCTTCTGATTATTTTGAAGAAACCCGACAGGAATACTGCCATCGCCGGGATCTACTGGTGGCTCGGCTGAATGCCATGCCGGGCGTTTTTTGTCCCTGTCCGGGAGGTGCCTTTTATGCCATGGCCAGATTGCCCATTGATGATTCTGATCTTTTCTGTCAATGGCTGCTGGAGTCGTTTAACCATGAAGGTGCTACCGTTATGCTGGCACCAGCTACCGGATTTTATGGCACACCCGGATTAGGAAAGCAGGAAGTCAGATTGGCGTATGTACTGAATACCGACGCCATCAATCGGGCCATGGATTGTCTGGAAAAAGCCCTTGAAGTTTATCCCGGCAAAAGCCATTAATCACATTAAATTTATATTTATTTGATGTTGGTGTAAGAAAAAACACTATCTTTGTGTATCAAATACACATTATAAACACATTAATATTTTTTAGTATCAAAAAACCAGATACCATTCGTACTAATATTTTCAAGTCGTTTATTGGGTTTTAAAGCAAGCAATCGTAAATCTCCCCTGTTTCTACAGGGGATTTTTTTGTGCTTTTCTACCAACTATTTTATGCCCCGGCGCTTTCCTCCTGTGTTTTTTAATTGAGTTGTTACTCTCTCTAACTAGTGGGTATCGAAACTTGAAGGCTTTTCTTCAACATCGATTTACTTCGATGTCTCATCAATGAGGGAGCAAAAACTTCTCTTAAATTTTTTTACTTGATTGATGTGCTCTTGAAATACAACCTCATTCATTCCCGCATTTTTTTCACAAAATGAAATTCCCCTGTTGAATATAGTTTGGATCAATCTATTGCACACTACTTCCTCTTTTATGTCGTTGATGAGTTTTAACAATATACGTGAACATCAATCTTTTCTCACAGTATCTTTATTCAGCATCTAGGTTAGATTGAAAATGAATCACGCAACCAACCGAATTGAAAGAACCTAACTACATAACTTTTACCAAATGCTAAATTCTCCTTTTATTTGTACCATAGTTAAAGCCATATTCCTTTTAAGTCCTTGCCAAGCGATTGCATGCTTCACAGAGCAGAATAACCTTTTATGATCAACCCAGTAAAATTATTTTTTCTGTTCTTTTCCATTATTGCGGGTGCTACCTATGCCCAAAATTATCATCCCCTTCATGGTTCTCCTTATGCCGGCAGCGCTGCCAGATTCAATAATCCCGCTTCCCCTGTGTTGAGTGCTTACGACTGGGAATTTTCACCAATGAACATGCAAATCTCTATAGCTTCCAACAATTTATGGGTAGATACAACTGGCATAAGGGTTCGCTCAGGATTATTTCGGCACCAGGTTCATGGTAATGCAGATATTGGCCTTCTGAATGGCATGGTAAAACTTTCTCCCCGACTCGCATTGAGTGGTGGAATTCGTGCCCGGACTTACAATCATTACCGAACACAGCCGGTGGATATTTCAGATACCAGTACCAGTCTATTCAGCTTCTTGAGAGACAACAGAAGCACTCCGGGCATTGGGGGGCACATTTTACACCAGGGCTGGATAGAGGGAGACATCAATTTATCAAAAGTTATACATTCAGATCGTGATGGGAGATTGAGTGTTGGCATTACGCTTCAGATCATGAAAGGGCTTTCGGGTGCTTTTCTCAACTTACGTCAGGTCAATTACCAGGAATTCACCAATCCTCCGGATACAGTTTATGTATTCTCGGGAGGAAGTGGGCGCCTGGGTCTTTCCTCTGTTTATGATCCTGCCAATGACATCAAATCATTCAGGGATGTACTCAATCAATCCAAAACCTCCCTGGGTTTCAGCTGGGGCATGGAGTACATTCGGTTTGAACAAGGAGAAGAGGAGGAGGGTGAAGAAGGAAAGAATTTCCTTCAATACAACTGGAAATTCGGATTAAGTGTATTGGACCTCGGAGTGAATCGTTTCCAATATGCAAGTTATTCGAGAAGTTGGGCAAACCCCTATTACCCCATTACAAATGGTTTGGTTGAAGACAGATTATCGGGAAGCCCCGATTTGTCTTCTCTGATTGATTCAGTGAATAGTCTGTTCTCCAGCGTCACTCCTTACAATGGCATGTTCAGGGTTAGTCTGCCCACCAAGGTGGTCATCAATTTTGATAAAAAAATTTACAAAGGCATCTATCTCAATACCAACCTGAGTTTGAATCTCTTGTCGGATGAAAACCAGGGATACTGGCGAACCAGAGAAAATAACTTATTGGCAATCACCCCTCGTTGGGAAACCAGGGCACTGGGCTTTTTTTTGCCTGTACAACTTACTCAACAAGGAGAAATTTGGGTAGGAGCAGCCTTAAAAATAGGCCCATTAACAGTGGGCCTTCATCAATTTGAAATGACCCGATCCTTCGCGCGGGAACCAAGATTCATGGGGGGAGGCTATGCCCTACTTTCCATACATCCATTCAGTAAAAAGAAGATCCTGAGCCGAATGGCATGCTGGGAAAAATAAAATGACCCCATCTAAGGGGCCATTTAGATTGTAGTAAGAATTCAATCATCCATTGACTCAAGCAGCCTGAATGTTACTTGCTTGTTTTCCTTTGGGTCCATCTGTCACTTCAAAAGATACTTTCTGCCCTTCTTTCAGTGTTTTGAACCCATTCATGTTGATGGCAGAAAAATGAGCAAACAAATCCTGTCCCCCATCATCGGGGGTGATGAATCCAAAACCTTTGCTGTCATTGAACCACTTTACTGTTCCGGTTGGCATAATTTTCCATTTATTTTCCCCAAAATACAAAAAAAACATCAGAGCCCCATGTATTCGGTTTTTTTTATCGTTCTTACATTTGCATTAGAATGGTTGCCGGCAAAAAAGATGGCCGGTCATCCCGAAAATCTGCCAATTACCCATGAAAGAAAAGAAAACCACAACAGCCAGTTTCAGTAGCCTGAGCGCAACCAATTACGCCAGTCTTTTACTTCTTTGTTTGTACACGCTGGTTGATTTTGTTCCCCGTGGGGAATCCATCGATTTCAACGGACCCCAGTGGTTGTATCTGAGCGTACTGAATCTGATAGCTGTAGGATATCTATTTACTGCTAACCGAAGCCGAAACAGCGAAATAAGCCAGCAATTCAATCACTCATTTGCAGAGGCGCCGGCCCTAATGTATTCATTGTTCTGTCTTTTATCGGGACTTAGCTTTTTTTTCGCTTTCAACAAGAATGAGTTTGTGGTTTGTTATGCCCGTTGCCTCATTGCATTCATTGCTTTTGCCAGCGTGACCTGCCTTCTGTTGCAGACCAATCGCATACTACCTCTGCTGGCCCAGTTGGTTTCATTGATTCTATTTTACAATGTTTTCAAAGCCCTTCAAATATTTTTTAATGATGTCGGTGAATTTGGTTTTGATGGAGCGGTTTTGAATATGAAAGGTGTAACCGGAAATAAAAACATATTCGCCAGTGCCATTGTAGTGAAATTACCCTTTGCGCTGTATTCCGTTTATGTTAGTACCCAGTGGAAAAGAATGCTTAATTTATTGATTCTATTCCTCGCACTCTATGCCCTTGCACTCGCCAATGCCAGATCCTCCTATGTGGCCATTATCTTCCAGCTAGTGGTTTTTTTAGCATTTTGCATTTATGAATTTGTGGGCCATCAGGATGCCAAAAAAATGCTGCGAGACATTTCACTTTTTTTAATCCCGATTGTGCTGGCAGTAATGCTCTCTCAAATAACAGTTGAAACCCAACGCAGATCGGTGGTAACCGGACAAACCAGTCAGTATGGAACGGTAACAGAAAAATTAAACACCATTGGTTTTACCGAAAGCGGCTCTTCCGGGCGGGTTGGCATTTGGAAAGTAGGAATTGACTTGTTCAAACATTATCCTCTCACAGGAAGAGGGTATGGAAACTGGAAAATTACTTCACAAGAGTTCGACCAATTTAGTAACAATGACAATTCGATGAGTGTGCATGCCCACAACGATTTCATAGAAGCTTTCGGAGAGAGTGGAATTTTTGGAGGTTTTGCATATTTGTTGGTTTTCCTCTTATTACCCATTTATTCCATTAAAAATATCACTTCCGCCTCCCTGCCCCGTCATGAAAAATTGCCCCTTCTTCTATCGCTGATCGGATTAGCGGGTTACTTCACTGACGCCTTTCTGAACTTTCCCATGGAGAGAGCAACCATGCAAACATATTTTTTCCTACTCTTCGGCCTCAATGTTGTTGAAAATGCTCGTCTGCGCCGACTAAGGAATTCCGAGACCAAAACATCACCCAACCGGTTAAAAATCATCTTGCCTGTATTTCTGGTGCTGACCTTGGGAACAATCTATGTTACTTACCAGACCAATCAGTCAATGATTGTTCAAACAGCCATGTTTGAAGATGTAAATGCAGATGCAGTAAGCAAAAGGACGACCGATATCAATGATCAGCTGCCCTCACTCACCAACGTAAGTATGTGGGGTCTACCGCTCAGTCTCATGAAAGCCAGGTATCTGTTGAATGAAAAAAGGATTGAGGAAGGCATTGCTATGTTTGAGAATGTGAAAAAAGAAAATCCTTACATGTTCTACGCTGAATTCATCAAAGGACGATGGTACTATGAGAATGCAAACATCGATAAAAGCTTTTACGATAGTGCCTATAAATACGGTGTTATCTGTTTTGAAAACAGACCCCGCAACGTTGCTTATTTTGGTCTTCTTGCTTTCGTTTGTGCCAATAAAAAAGATTCGGCTCGTCTTTTCAGGAACTTTAACCTCATCAGAAAATATAGAAATGATGAAGGAATGGCGAAGGGCTGGAACAATTACTTGTTTGCCTTGCAGGAAATGAAGTATCCAAAAGAATTCATGGTGAAAGTCGCCGATTCTGCCCTGGCACTTTACCCGAAAGACTCCGTTACGGTTAGCAACAGCCGGAAACTGCACCGAGAACTGGGTGATCTTCCCATGGAAAATACCGCACTTAGTCTTCCTGCTCAAGCACAAGTGGACCAGTCCGCCATGATGACACAACAACCAATTGCTATGCCGCAACCACCCCCTGGAACTCCGGGAGCCGGAGCACCCACACCACAGGCATATCAAGACAGCATGCGCTTTTACGACTTATTCAAAAGAGGCAATGAAGCATTTACCAAAAATGATTTGAAAACAGCAATGGAACTTTATGAGGGTGCCAGAAAAATCAATTCAAAATTTTCTCCTGTAATAGAAAACATCGGATTGGTTCATTTCCTCAACAAAGAATGGGCATCAGCTTTGCCTTACTTTGAAAGGGTAGTAAATAATAAATGGACCTCAGATGGGAAAGCAGAGTATTACAAGGGAATCTGCCTTTATAATGTGGGTAAAATACCCGAAGGATGCCAATCGTTCCTGACATCTGAAGCAAAAGGATATGGAGACGCCCGAAGACTCTACAACTTAAATTGTGTTAATCCACCCGGTACTCCACCCCCTGCAGATCCCAATCAGCAGCAGTAGTTGCTTGTCCTTTTTTCTTAACCGAGCGGGGCCCTGAAATAACCCAATGACTCTGCAATGCCCGGAAGTGGATCCTGCATGTCTTTTTCATACTCAATGCTGCAAATACCTGCATATTTAATTTTTTTCAATGCCCGTACCAAAGCAGGAAAATCAACAACCCCTCTTCCCATTTCTATAGCGACTCCTTCATTGGCAGCCATGTTCACATCCTTGATGTGAAGGTCCATCAGGCGATCCCGATAGTCAATCACAGCTTGCTGTGGTAATATACCTGCTCTTATTGTGTGACCTATGTCTATACAGAGACCCATTCTTTGATCCCTGTTCCTGATGCGCTCATAAGCATCCCCCGGACCCGGATAAAGTGGATATTTTGGACCGTGGTTGTGAATGGCGAGGCGAATATTGGTCTGTTTGACTTTTGCTCGTAATAATCCAATAAGTCATAATCCGGAACTCCATCGATCATGGTAACCCCCGCCAGATCGCCGTACCTGAATGCCTGATCCACAGCCTACCTGGTTTTCATATAAATTACACCGACAGCATAAATTTGAATACCTGCAGCAGAAAATTGACTGATTGTTGACTTGATGACTTCTTCAAAACTATTCAGCGGTAAGTGAATGTCTTTCAAAGAAAGATACCTGATTCCCAAACGTTGAAGCATTCGAATGGTTGTCTGAACATCTATCCGGTAAAAAGTATAACCAGCAATACCAATGGGAAAAGCTGATTCTTTATCTGCATCTTGTCTCGCCATTATTTTGGTCAATGGTATTGTTAGAGCTGCAAATACAAAGCTGAAAATAAACTGACGCCCGGAGGAACTCATGAACGTAGGTTTTAAATTAAAAACCTTCTATCAACAACTCCTCATAATTATACACCAACAAATTACAAAAGACAGCAAAGATGAACAAACACAATATTTGTTAGCATCATATACTGGATGAATATTACTTAATTTTAAATCTGTTATCACTTGAACCATCTTAAAGAAAATGGAAAAAATATCCTGGGGAATTATTGGTTGTGGAAACGTAACTGAAGTGAAGAGTGGGCCTGCGTTTCAAAAGGTACCGGACTCATCGTTGGTCGCAGTGATGAGAAGAGATGCTGATAAGGCTGCCGATTATGCAAAAAGACACCGGGTACCCAAATGGTACAACCATGCAGAAGATTTAATAGCCGACCCTGAGGTAACAGCTATCTATATTGCTACCCCTCCTGTTTATCATGAAAAATATGCAATAGCTGCTCTTGAGGCGGGGAAGTCCGTTTATGTAGAGAAACCATTTTCAACGAATCTCAGAAACTGTTATCGCATAAAAGATTTTGCCGATCAATCCGGGATTCCCCTGTCGGTAGCCCATTACCGCAGGGCGCTTCCGAAATTCGTTGCCATTAAAAAAATACTTGAAAAGGAAGAGCTTG
>Ga0172372_10011905_pt1 | contig 10994 bp, 11 predicted proteins | sample LakKiv5m_2_FD_114544 | JGI IMG/M metagenome (GOLD analysis project Ga0172372, IMG submission 114544) | Freshwater microbial communities from Kabuno Bay, South-Kivu, Congo - kab_092012_9.5m | ecosystem: Environmental > Aquatic > Freshwater > Lake | place: Democratic Republic of the Congo... | reverse complement strand
CCGGCTGTGCTATATTTATTAAAAATCAACGTAAAATCAAGCTATTTCATGTTCTTATCAAAAAATTAACCCTGTGCAGAAACCCTTCAAAATCCACTGCCGTTTCCAACCCGCCGGCGACCAGCCCACCGCGATCAAACAATTGGTCGAACGTACATCAGGGTCAGGTCTTTTTTTGTGCATTTTTGGTTTTCATGCAAACCGGGAGAGTAGCCGTTAGGCATGCGCCTAACGGCCCTCGCAGAACCGGACTTGGAGCGTTACACCATCCGGCTCCCAGCTTAAGTCATCCACGATTTGCATCCGAACCCGGTAATAATTCACGACACGAATTGCCGAATAGGCTTTAAGGGACTGAGATACGACCAACAACCACAGTTCTTTTTCGCGTTTGGCCTGCTGCCGACTCTGCTTGGATTGAGCTGGCTGCTTATGAACCGTTAACTGTTTACGGCCTTTGGCGGGACGGTAAAAACTCACCCGCTGCCCAGGCAACGGATTGCTGCGCACCCAGAGCGCAGGCCCTAACAATTTGGCTTTGCGAGTGGCTTTAGCATACAGCCCTTTTGCGGCCTGCCATTGGCCGGGACAATCGGCAAAGGCGATAAAATCCCGGTTGCGAATCCGTCCCAGCCAATGCCAGCCCAAGCGTTCCACTTCGCGAAAGAAAGGCGCTAGAAACCCGGAGTCTGCAACCACAATAGGGATGACATGGGCTGGAAGCAGTTGTTGTAAGGTCAACAAAAATTGATGTTGCACGCGGCGGTTCCCCAGTTTTTTATCGGGATGAACTTCATCGTATAAAGTTATAGTGCGCCCGCCCACAGGAAGAGCAGCACGCAAAAGCTGCTGGCTTTGATCGTCAGTTAGCGGCGACCAGTCAATAATAATCAAGGGCAAAGGAAGAGATTTTAACAAGATCTGGGTCATCGCACCGTATAACGCCAGCGCTCGGATTTGAGGTGAGGGTTGCCAACCAAACGATCCAAGCGCTTGATTTTATGTTTGATAAACGCCGTTCCGGAAATCGCTCGTCCCAGCGTCGTAATGGCTACAGATGCACCCGTTAAGCCAGCCTCGACAGCTGCCATTAAAGCTTTGAGTCGAGAGCCATGAAGGTCGGGAAGGGATTGCTTTAACAGGTTATGCAAGGTGCTAATGATCGACATAAGGTTCTCCCGCCGACTTATTCTACGACTCGGTTGGCTGTTCTTGTTTTCATGATCTACATGAAAGGCTATGCCGTGACACGGTTCTCACTTTTTACTAGCCATCAACAGGCCGGCAAATGCCTTACGCCAAGCAATTCCTGATAGGCGTCGGCCACCCTTCTTAAAGTTCATTACCGTAACAGGCTGGTTTTACAACGGTATCAAACTAATCCCGATTACATTTCCTCTCCGGTGGCGTGATTCATAAGCGCGGCAGGTACTGTACCGGCTCATCACGGCAATGCCCGGATTCATAATGTTGTAATACGGCTCCTCTATCTTTACGGCATTTTCAGCGTGAAGGCAAATCAATGTTTGACCAATCCCTATTAAATCAATCGAGAGCCGGGCTGTCCGAAATCGAGGCAGAATATATTGCCAGCAGCCTCCTGAGAATCTGTCCTTCGGTATCGCCTGGGCATACCAATATTGAAATTAGCAAGCTGTTGGATGAGCACCCTGACTTGGTTTCCGTTGCCGTCATCGAAAGCGACAAACCCATCGGCCTGATTAACCGTAATTTTTTTATGGAAGGCATGGCCAAACCCTTCCGCCATGATTTATTCGACCGGAAAAGCTGCATTGCCTTCATGGACAAGGACCCGCTGATTGTCGACCAGAACATGAGCATCCAGACGCTGAGTTTCAAGGTCCTGGATTCCGGCCGCAAAACGCTCAACGACGGCTTTATTATCACCGATGAACATGGTGATTACTTAGGCTTAGGTACCGGAGAAGACTTGGTCAAAGTGGTATCTTTCCTACAGGCGGAAAAAAACCGCTTGGTAACCGAAAGCATCAATTACGCCAGCGTCATCCAGAAATCCTTCCTGCGTTCATCGAGAGAAGACATGAACGCCGTATTGCAGGACTATTTTATGCACTGGGAACCGCGTGACAAGGTCGGCGGCGATTACTACTTCTGCAAAAAATTTGCCGACGGCTTCTTTCTCGCCCTGATCGACTGCACAGGGCACGGTGTTCCCGGCGCATTCATGACGCTGATCATGGCGTCTTTCCTCGACCATATCCTGCTCGAAGATAATCGCCACGACCCTGCCGGCGCATTGGCGATCATGAATAAAAAGGTCAAGATGGCGCTGGGCCAGATCAATGAAGCGGCCGCCGGAAACATGGATGCCGACCGGTTTTCTTCAACTAAACAAGGACAGTCCGATGACGGTATGGACACGGCTTTTTGCTGGGTTAATACACAAAACAACACACTCACTTATGCCGGCGCTAAAACACCGCTATTTTATATTGGCAACGCAGCAAGCGACGTGCAGTTACTGGAACCGAACCGTAAGGGCGTCGGTTATGTCGACACGCCGATGGATTATGAATGGACTAATCAATCGCTCCAGCTAACGCAAGGCATGTGCCTCTACCTGAGCACCGACGGTCTCATCGACCAGATTGGCGGGCCAAAAAAAATAGCTTTCGGCAAAAAACGCTTTTCGACGCTGATTCACGAAAATTACCTCAAGCCCATGCCGGAGCAGGAATCTATTATTATGCAAACGTATTATGACTATCAGGGAAAGCAACGGCGGCGCGACGATGTATGCCTGATGGGATTCAGATTTTAATTAACAGGGAACACTATGCTTATTGATGTATTTACGGTATTCCGCGAAGCGGCCGATGCTAACGGGATTGTCTTTTATTACAGCGGTATTCTTTCACAGAATGTCATTAAAACGATGAGTGACTCTTTGAAACAAAAACTGCAACAGCAGGATGAAAAGGGGGCTAGATCCCGTAAGGTATTCTCCACTTTTATCGAAATGGTACAAAATGCGATGCATTACTCGCCAGGTGCGACTGATGCCGATGATACCAAGGAAGGCTCTATCATTGTCGGCAAAAAAGACGACAAATATTTTGTTATTTGCGCAAATTTTATTGAAAAACAGCATGAAACACGCATAAGCAACAAGCTTGATCCGATCCTGAAAATGAGCGCCGACGAGATCAGGCAAGCTTATCGTGCACAATTGAAAAATGATCAGCACAGTGACGATACGATCAGTAAAGGCGCGGGTCTTGGATTCTTAACGTTGGCAAGAGATTCAATCGAACCTATCGAATACGCTTTCAGAGAGGCCATAGGTTTTGAAAATGAACTGTCTTGCTTTTATCTCAAAGCTACTATTTAAGGTGAGTTATCATGACCGATTTATATATTCCAGCCACTTCCGACACGCCTGAAATCGATTTTAAATTTTCAAGCAATACGCTGAGCATGTCCGGCGAAGCCTATCCTGAAAACGGCGTTGAATTTTTCCTCCCCGTTCTCAGGCGATTGCAAAGTCATTTGAAATCAAGCAGCGGCAATACGGTTGAATTTAATTTCCAGCTCACTTATTTCAACAGCGTCAGCACTAAAATTCTTTATAGCCTGTTTGAGTTATTGAACGAATATGCTAAGGCCAACCCGAATTGTGTTTCGTTAAACTGGTACCATGATGAAGAAGACGACATGATTTTAAGCTTTGGCCTCGATATCCAGGAAGACTTCACCTGGATCGATTTTAACGCGATAGCAACCGCGTAATCATCGACACGTTCATCCGTTTGGGCACATTGCCGTTCGTGCCAAGGATCGATGTACATTGATGTCGGGCAACGGTAAAGCTGTTGCCCGATCTACCTGACTTATTTAGCCGCTTGATAATATTCGGCCAGCTCCCTGATTTCCGCATCGCTCAATTGCTGTGCAATCAATCGCATACGGCTGTAAATATCATTATGTCGTTCCCCGCTTTTATAGGCCATCAAGGCATTCGCAAAATAATCCGCCTGCTGTCCTGCGAGCGCCGGAATATCCATTTTCTCACCCTGGCCCTTGCCGCCATGACAAACGGAACACGGCGGCAAGATGCGTTTACCATCACCTTGTGTCACCATTTTTTCCGCTTTGGAAAAATCCCGGCCGCTGGATTGATTATTTCCTAACGGTTTTAATGACGCATACCAGGCCGCTAGATCGGCTGCATCCTGTTCGCTCAAGCCTTTTGCAAGCGGCGTCATCGCGTCATTAACCCGGTCGCCGTTGACATAATCACGCAACTGTTTGTAAGTATACGTGGCCATCTGCCCCGCCAATGCAGGGATAGCGGGAATCGTCTCATCATCCTGAATATCCGCCTTGACGCCTTCGCCTTTTTCACCATGACAAGCTGCACATGCCGTAGCCAGTTCTTTACCCTTGTTAAGATCGCCTTGTTTAACGTTTTGCAACATTTCAGGCGTCCACGCGATTTGCGATGCCGGTTTGGCATTGACGATAACGGGGACAATCAATGCGATAACTAATAATATTGGTTTCATGATTAATATCCCCATGCGCTTGAACCAAAAGTTTCGATAAAAAAGAACTGCAATATCGGCACACCGAAACTGATTGCCATGAGTACGGCGATCACTTTATTCCAGAGCTTAAAGTCATTCAGGTATTCAGGAAGCGCCGTTACCGGGTGAATCGGTTCGGCATATTCAATGGCTGGCTCGAATGCCTCGGAAGACGGCTGCAACTGGGTCTTGACCAGGATGACAATAAACAGGCAGGCCGATCCCAGCAGGACGAAACCGCCGAAGATCATCGCCAGTTCGTAAGGTTCCCACGCCAGCGTCAGCAAGTTATTGTAAACCACGCTGGAGATGCGGCGCGGCTGGCCTAACAACCCTAAGATATGCCACGGCGTTGTTAAAATAACCATGCCGATAAACCAGGTCCATAACTGCGTTAACGCCATCGCATTGGAAAACAGCGGTTTCCCGGTAAGCATGGGCCATAAATAATAAGCCACGGCAAAATATAGGATGACCGTCGTACCGCCAAAAATCAGGTGAAAATGTCCCGGCACCCAGGCCGTGTTATGCACCATCGCATTCATCGCATAACTGGCGTTGACGATGCCTCCGAAACCTCCGAATATCAGCATCAGCAAGGCCAGGATGACCGCCAGCACCATCGTGTTCGTCCACGGCAACGTGATTATCCAGCCAAACAGCCCTTGCCCGCCGCGCAAGCGTCCGGCGATTTCCAGCGAGGCAATGACGGTAAAGCCGGTGACCAGCGTGGGGATTGCCACGACAAACGTGCCGATGCCGTGCAATAACTTCCAGCCTGCCGCCTGCTCGGGATCCATGTAAAGATGATGAAAACCTATCGGCAGAGCGAATACCACCAGCACGATAAGCGCAGCCCTGGCCACTTCGTCGCTGAATAGGAAACCGCCCGCCTGTTTCGGCACAAACACATAAAACGCGGTATAGGCGGGAATCAGCCAGAAATAAACAATCGGGTGCAAGGTCCAGGCGAACAACGTCCTCGCAAGACCCGGATCGATCGTATCGATCCAGCCCAACGACAACGGGATCAATTGGAACAGCACTTCCAACGCTACGCCCGCGCTGGTCCAAAGCCATAGCAGCGCATTGGCCGCCGTTGCAAACATCGCCAGCGGCACCGGCAAGCCGGGATTGTTTTGTTTCCATTGGCTAAACATCACCAGCATGATGACGCACCAAACCCACGATCCTACTACCAGCAAGGTTGCGCCGATATAAAAAGCGGCATGGGCGACAATAGGCGGATAAAACGTGTACAGCACCGACGCCTTGCCGGTCAACAGCGGAACAGCCGCCAATACGACGCCGAACAATGCCAGCCCGAATCCGCCCCAGGCCAGTCGCATATTCCATATCGGCTGTTTCAGGCTGCTTGCCGCAATGACATAGCCAAAACCCATGATAAAAAAAGTCGTCAACACAAACGCCATCAATACGCCATGCGTACTGACCGAAGCAAAATAAACAGGGGCTGAATCCAGCGCGGGAATAAAACCACTACGCTCCAACACCTGGTATTCGCCCATGAAACAGGCCGCGATAAAGGCGGCAAATGCCACCCACAAATGGCTTAGCGCCAATTTTCTTGTTGCATGATCGTTCATTGTTGCTCTCCTTTGGCTGGCGATTTTACCGGTGCTTGCCAATCTTCCTTGGCGATGACGGAAATATTGCTCCACATGTGGTTATGGCCCAAGCCGCAATATTCATTGCACAGCAAAGGGTATTCACCCGGCTTCGGGAAGGTGGTGGTAATTTCGGCGACATACCCAGGCACTATCATCGTGCTCATATTCGTCATCGGGATATGTACGCCGTGCAAGACATCCATGCTGACCCAGCGGAAAGTTAATGGGGTTTCCGCGGGAACATCGATATGTTTCGGGAAAAAAGAATAGCGTCCGGCGACCATGCGGATGATGATTTCGCCTTTATCATTGACATCTACACCCAGGTTGTCCTCGGCAAATTCCTTGCTGAGATGAAGGCTCGCAGAATCGATGGTTTCAACCTTGCCGGGCGGGTTAACGCCATGAAAGAAGGCGTCTATCGTGATAATACCGACCAACAGCGCAATAACCATCATCGAGATGGCTATCCATTTGCGTTCCAGGTGGTCGATATGAACCGCGTTAAATTGGGCGCAACAATCCCGCAGGACCTGTTCGCATTTTTGTATGAATGGCTTAGTTTGCATCATCAAATCCTAGCCTCTTGGTAAAAATACGCCGTAATAGAGAAATAGCCATGCGACGACCATAGCGCCGATCACCGCTGACATCAGCGCAAACGTACCGACAGGCGGGCTTTCGAGAATACGTTTACGGTCTTCTTCACTCATTTGATCCATACTATCCCCCAGTTTCGTTATTAATAGCCGGTGTTGCGCAGACGGATAAAACAGCAGGAAGAACAATAACACGGCTGTTTCGGCAGATTTCCACTCGCGCAACATCACCCTCTCAGTTCAATGCCATAACTATGGCAAACTGATTATAGGGCTAAAGATTAATATTGTCTGTTTAATGAACAGCATCTGTAACGGCTCGCATTTAACACGGTTTTGAGCTCGAATTAATTGCAATCAGTCACGGCTTCGCGGCGGCATGCGTCGAATGCGCACCGGTCAACGGCACAAAACTTACCTCCAGAATGGTTTGCGTTTCGATGCTGCCGTCTGCGTTTTTCTGCAACACCCTCAATTCTTGACAGCCATACGGCCGGCCAACCGGGATAACCAGGCGCGCACCTATCCGCAACTGGTCGATCAGGGCTTGGGGAACATGCGGCGCGGCGGCGGTGACGATAATGCCGTTATAAGGGGCATGTTCCGGCCAGCCGTAATAGCCATCACCGCTACGCAGCTCGATGTTCTCATAGCCTAGTTTATCGAGTCGCTCACGAGCGGCGATGGACAGCTCTTCTATGATTTCCATGCTGTACACTTGCCGCACCAGGCAAGCGAGAACGGCTGATTGGTAGCCTGAGCCGGCGCCGATTTCCAGGACGGTATCGTCCGCTTGCGGATTCAGCAAGTCGCTCATCAACGCGACCATATACGGTTGTGAGATCGTTTGCCCGGAACCGATCGGCAACGGGCCGTTGTAAAAGGCGTACTGCTGGAGTTCTTCGGGGACGAAATGCCGGCGCGGCACCTGTTTTATCGCCGCCATGACGCGCTCGGCCAGTGCATCTTTACCGGTCAAATGACGGGTTAATTTGACCTCTATTTCAATATCCTGCAACATGCTTTCCATAGTGTTCATCGGGAGTGGCCTCTTGAAAATGAATGCCTATCGTAAGTTCGGTTTGGGTTCGGCCGGTGCTGGCTATACTTCGAGCGGTCATGTTTAGGGCTTTTATGGCACGCCAGAAAACCCAAAATGTGACCGTTCGAAGTCTATGGCAAACTATAAACGAATTACGTCACCCGCGCCTAATAACCGACCTTTTTCGACAGAGTCTAAGCTATGAAAAAAACACCGCTAGCGCCCGCCCAGCTTTACAAGTCCTGCAATATTGAGCAATTAAAATTCTCTTCCACCGACGAGCTGCAGGATATTGATATTGTCGTCGGCCAGGAACGGGCTATGGAGGCCATCAAGTTCGGCATTCGCATCGATAAAAACGGCTACAATATTTTTGCGATGGCCCCGGACGGCACCGGGAAATTGACCACGGTCAAGCAGCTGGTCGAGCACGAAGCGTGTCGGCAACCGGTTCCTTCCGACTGGTGTTATGTGCATAACTTCAGCCAGCCCGCCAAGCCTGCGGCAATCCGGCTGGAACCTGGGCAGGGCAGGGTTTTCCAGATGGATATGGCCGAGTTGATAGACGAATTGAGCGTCGCGATACCGGCGGCATTCGACGGCGACGAATACCGCGCCAGGGCCGGGGAGTTGGAAAGCGAATCCCGGCAGCGGGAAGTTAGCGAAATCAATAAATTGCGCGAAGAAGCCGAACAGGCGCATGTCCTGTTCACGGAAACGCCAACCGGCTACGCGTTTTTACCGGCCGACGACAATAACGAAGTGCTGACGCCTGAGCAATTCAATAAATTGGATAAAGACCGGCAGCATAAATTCCAGGACACGGTGCTGGGTCTGCAGGAGCGCGTACAGGATGCGATAAAAAAGTTCCCGCTGTGGCGCAAGGCGACCAAGCGTAAGTTACAGGCGCTGAACCGGGAAATGGCGGAACTGGCGGTCAACCACCTGATAGACGAGCTCAAGGATAAATACGCCAAACAGCAGGCCGTGCTGGATTACCTGAACGCCGTGCAAAAAGACGTTATCGAGCATGTCCAGGATTTTATACCGCATAGCGACAAGGCGCTGCCCTTCATGGAAATGGTGCAGGAACCGGACCCGTTCAAACGCTACCAGGTCAACCTGATGGTCGATTTGAGCCATAAGCGATCGGCGCCGGTAATCTGCGAGGATTTGCCGAATTACGGCAACCTGATCGGCCGTATCGACCATCAGGCGCGCATGGGCTCGCTGGTCACCGATTTTACGATGATCAAGCCCGGCGCTTTCCATAAAGCCAACGGCGGCTACCTGATTATCGATGCCCGTAAAGTCCTGTTACAGCCTTATGCCTGGGAAACGCTGAAGCGAACCTTGAAAGCCGGTGAAATCCGCATCGAATCGCTGGAACGGGCGCTCAGCTTGATCAGCGCCTCGTCGCTGGAGCCGGAACCGATACCGCTGGATGTCAAGGTCATCCTGCTCGGCGATCCGTTGATTTATTACTTGCTGAGTTTCTACGATCCTGAGTTCCAGGATTTTTTTAAAGTCGCCGCCGATTTTGCCGGCGCCGTTAAGCGTGAAAACAACGACCTGGAATACGCCCGCCTGCTGGCGACGATAGCGCGCCGCGAGAAATTACGCCCGCTTAGCCGGGATGCCGTGGCGCGGGTGATCGAGCACAGCGCCAGGATGGCCGGCGATGCGGAAAAATTGCTGACCCACTTACGAACGATCAAGGATTTGTTGGCCGAAGCCGATTACTGGGCCGCGGAAAACGGCCATACCAATATTGCCAACAGCGATGTGCAGCAGGCTATAGACCGGAAGACCCATAGGCTGGACAAAGTGCGCGAGCGGCTGTACGAGATGATCCAGCGCGGCACGGTATTGATCGACACCGAAGGCAAGGTCGCCGGCCAGATCAACGGCTTGTCGGTATTGCAATTGGGTGAATTCGCTTTCGGCCAGCCGTCGCGGATTACTGCGACAACGCGCTTGGGTAGCGGCAAAGTGGTCGATATTGAGCGCGAAACCGAATTGGGCGGCGCGATCCATTCCAAGGGCGTGCTGATCTTGTCGAGCTTCATCGCCGCCCGCTATGCCCGCAATAGCCTGTTTTCGTTGGCCGCGAGCCTGGTGTTCGAGCAATCCTACGGCCATGTCGAAGGCGATAGCGCCTCGCTGGCCGAATTGTGTGCGATTCTGTCGTCGCTGGCCGAGGTACCGTTACGCCAGGATCTGGCGATCACCGGCTCCATCAACCAGTTCGGCCAAGTGCAGCCTATCGGCGGGGTCAACGAAAAAATCGAAGGCTTCTTCGATGTTTGCGCCGCCCGGGGCCTGACCGGCGCTCAGGGCGTCGTTATCCCGGCCAGCAATGTTCCGCACCTGATGTTGCGTTGGGATGTCGTGCATGCGGCGCAATCCGGACAGTTCCATATATTCGCGGTGAGTAATGTCGATGAAGCGCTTGAGTTGTTGAGCGATATTGACGCCGGTATCGCCGACGGGCAAGGCCAGTATCCGGCGGCATCGTTTAACGGCAAGATCGACGCCCAATTGCGGCAATTTACGACCTTGAAAAGGAGTGCGGCGTTAAAGAAGCCGGCTGGATAGGCGTTCTTCCACTGACAGCGGGAGGCATGATGCGAGTTGACAGTGGTCTTTGTTATCGGATGCAAGGTATTTCAATCGGGTGAACCTTGCCGTATGAAACGAAATGATTTAACTCGATTGCTTGTTGCCAGTGGGCTGCATTAACTGTTGCACAACAAAAAACCGCGCAATCCTCAACGGCTTGGGCGGTTTTTTTATGCGCTGTGTTAAAATGCGACCGCATCGATGGGACCGGATAGCGCGAATACAGGCTGTTCGCGCCAGCTAACGGTGCCCGGCTAAATCAACTTATGAAATAAGGAAGCGAGTTAATGAATGACAAAAGAACGGTACTGCATGTCGGCTGTGGTTATCCCAATCCGCAAAAATTGCACCGGGCATTCCGCGGCGATGACTGGCGGGAGATTCGCCTGGACATTGATGCGGATGCGCAGCCCGACGTGGTTGCCGATATGCGCGATTTGTCGAAAATAGAGGCGGGGTCTATCGATGCCTTGTGGTCTTCGCATAATGTTGAACACCTTTATCCCCATGATGTTATCCCGACCTTAGCCGG
>Ga0172372_10011904_pt1 | contig 10994 bp, 10 predicted proteins | sample LakKiv5m_2_FD_114544 | JGI IMG/M metagenome (GOLD analysis project Ga0172372, IMG submission 114544) | Freshwater microbial communities from Kabuno Bay, South-Kivu, Congo - kab_092012_9.5m | ecosystem: Environmental > Aquatic > Freshwater > Lake | place: Democratic Republic of the Congo... | reverse complement strand
GTGGTGCCTGTGGTCATGGCGGCGCGGGAAGTCGCCGCGGCAGGCGTGGCTGGCGGTGGCGCTCGCGGCAGGAAGCGCCTTCCTCCTGTACCTGGCGAGCACGCCGCTCGTCGCGCGGTGGGCGGCGTGGACGCTCGAGCGCGAAACCCCTGCGATTGCGGTCGAGCGACTGCCGGTGGCGGACGCGATCGTGGTGCTGGGCGGGTCGATGTATGCGACGCAGAGGGAGGATGGGTCGGTGCACCTCTACGCGAAGCACGGCAGCGACCGATTCGAAACGGCCCTTGCCGCGTACCGGGCGGGGCGCGCGCCGCTCATGGTGTTCGGTGGCGGCGGCACCGGCGTCGAGGGCACGCCCACCGAGGGTGACTGGAACCGCGGGCGCGCCGTCGAGCGCGGCGTGCCCGAGGGCGCGGCGCTCGCGGCCGGTCGCGCGCAGTACACGTCGGACGAGTCGCAGCTGGTGGCGGAGCGGCTGCGCGAGCGAAGCGCGAAGTCGCTGATCGTGTGCAGCAGCGCTGCGCACCTTCCCCGCGCGGCCGAGCACTATCGGCAGCTAGGGTTCACGGTCACGCCGCTTCCCGCCGATTTCGCCACCCGCGGTGCGGCTGAAGGGTGGTCGTGGGCGCTCCTCGTCCCGCGCGGCATGGCGCTGGCGCAGGTGGATGCGGTGGCGAAGGAGTGGATGGGGAGGGTGGTGGGGGGCTAGGCCACGGTGACCAGATCAGTTGAAGCGGCGGAACACAGGCTTCACGGCCGGGCCGAGCAACAACGGCTCGATGCCCGATCGCAGTCCCTCGGCCACCACCGGCAATGCGACATCCAGTGCCCGGCGGGCGTGCTCGAGCTCCGCGTCACCATGCCGGAACGCGATCGTCACCTGCGGCATGATCACCCCATGGCGCATCATTTCCTGCATGAACAGCGTCCGCAACGGCATCGATGGAAGGCCGTCGCGCCCCGTGATCGACAGCACGGGCTTGCACGCCGGTCCGCCGACGCGGACGTCCGGTTGGATGCCGAGCAGTTCCTGGGCATCGCCGACGTGCCAACGGAACCTCGTGATCATCTCGTCGAGGATCATGAGCGCACCGTGGGCGCGGCACAGGTCCTGGACCTCGTGGAGGAAGTTGCGCCCGCCGCAAACGCCTGCGCTGCACGGCGCGGTCCCGCAGCACCCCGCGACGGTTCCATGCGCGGGGCCGCAGCCGACGCGCGAGGGGCACACCGCGGTGGCAGGCTCGAGCACGACAGCCGCGACACGATCGCGGTGTCCCGCAAGCAGGCGCTAAAGCCTCACCGCATCGTTGAAGTCGAAAGCAGCGTGTCCCTCCAGATGCTCTCGAGAACTCTGCGCTGCACGGTAGTCGCCCCGACGAGAGCGACCCAGCCGTCCGTGATTGGTCGGAACGGCAGTCGATGCGGACTGCTCGCTATCCGTGGGTGATCACGCGCCGAATCTCTGACACCACCCTATCGATCTGCTCGTCCGTCATGCTCGAGCCGGATGGGAGGCACACGCCATCGCGGAAGAGCACATCGGAAACGGACCTATCAGGATGGGGGAAGTATCGGGCCGCGGCGAACACCGGCTGGAGATGCATCGGCTTCCAGACATGGCGTGCCTCTATGAGTTCCGCAGCGAGCGAATCGATCAAACGACCAGCCGTGCAGCCACACCGATCGGGGTCGACCGTGGCTACCGTCAACCAGCGCGATGCCCTGCTCCACTCCGGCTCGGGCATCCACGAAATGCCCTCGACTCCCTCAAGTGCATCGCGATAGCGCTGGAAGACGCGGCGGCGCGCTTCGACTCGATCCTTCAGGATCCGCAACTGACCGCGACCAACCCCGGCGAGGATGTTGCTCATCCTGTAATTGAATCCGATGACTCGGTGCTCATAGTGCGCCGCCGGCTCCCGCGCCTGCGTAGAGAGGAATCTGGCCTGCCGGACATAGTCCTCGTTCGAGGACACCAGCATTCCGCCGCCCGACGTGGTGATGATCTTGTTTCCGTTGAAGGAAAAAGCACAGAGATCACCGAACGTCCCGCTGGGGATCCCCTTGTAGCCAGCTCCAAGCGACTCCGCGGCATCCTCGATCACCGGCACTCCATACTGCCGACAGATCGCCATGATGCGATCCATATCCGCACTCTGGCCGTAGAGGTCCACCACAACCACTGCCTTCGGCATGCGTCCTTGGGAAGCAGCCCAGGCAAACGCATCTTCGAGAGCTTCGGGCGACATGTTCCAGGAACTTGGTTCTGAGTCAATGAACACCGGCTCAGCACCCTGGTAGGCGATGGGGTTGGCACTTGCAGCGAAGGTCAACGACGAGCAGAACACCAAATCACCTCGACCAACTCCGAGAATGCACAGCGCAAGATGCAACGCTGCGGTCCCCGAGTTGACCGCTGCCGCATAGGGCATGCCAAGCATGTCCGCGAACTCACGCTCGAAACTGTCGACGTTCGGGCCCAGCGGTGCGATCCAGTTCGTACGGAACGCATCGTCGATGAACTCACGTTCCGAGTCACCCATATGCGGGACCGAGAGACAAATCAGCTCATCGATGTCGCAACGCGCGACCACGGAAGTCACCTGGCCAGACGAGCCCAGAACAGGCAGGTGGTTGATCCCGTGATGATTCATCAACTGCAAAGCCGCGCGCCGTGTCCAGCCTGCCTCAAGCGTGACGGGAGGCTGCGGGCCAAGCGAATTGAGTGAGTCGTTGATGGTCGCCCCGGCAAGAAGCAGGCGCCGGAGGTCGCCATCCGTCACCGTCCGGACTAGGGCGTCTGCATGATCCACCAGCAGCAGGATTCCCGCACCGGTACGGTTCAATGTGTCGAGTGCATCGATGATGCATGTCGAGCGACGGACGTGAAGATTCTCTGGATTACTCTCGTACGTCATCTGTCAATCGCCTTTGCAGGAACGCCGACAACCGTGGCCCCATCCGGGACATCACGTCGAACAACTGCGCCAGCCCCAATGATGCAACCTCGACCGATCCTCGTGCCCGGAAGCACGGTGGCCCCAGCACCAACCATCGACAGCCGGCCCACACTGACCCCACCGCCCAGCGTCGCGTTCGGTGCAACATGCGCAAACTCACCAACGACACAATCATGGTCCACCACGGCTCCATGATTCACGATCACACCCGCTCCTACCGTGCAATCAGGTCCAAGCGTGCAACCCGCCGCGAGAAACGCCCCAGCGCCGATGGACGAGGAAGGCGAGACAGATGCACGAGCATGGACCACCGCTTGAGGCGACAAGGCTCCGAGCAATTCTGCTGTCTTCCGCATCCGGGCATCGTTGTCGCCAATGGCCACATGGAATCCACCTTGATGGCCTGTGGAGCTGGCCGGGGCTGAAACTGTCACTCCGAGCAACATCCGCCCCTGAGCACCGGGAGCATCATCGATCACCACAATCGAGGCAGCGCCATTGGATCGAATGGCATCCACCACGACCTTGGCATGTCCACCTGAACCGACAACGAGAATTGGAGGCTCAGTAGACATTGCACTTGCTAGTCAGGTCGTCGTCTAGGTCGATGGTCCGCAAGACTTCAACGATACGCGCAGCCGCCCTGCCGTCGCCGAATCGGTTCCTAGGGGGTACTCGACCGGACGATAGCGCCCGCTCCACCCCCGCATCGATGGACAGCAAATCTCCTTTGACATCAAAGACGTTTGAGTTTCGCTCGCGGTGCTTCTGGCGATCACCGATGTTGACCACCGGCGTACCGAAGGTGGCTGCCTCGATGATCCCTGCGCTCGAGTTGCCGACGATCAAGTCCGCCCGCGCCATCCATGAGGCGAAGTCCCGCCGGTTGAGATGCTGAACCACAACTACCTCGCCGCGCAGCGCTCGTCCCTCCAACACGCGACGGATGGCCAACGAACCGGCATCTGAGTTTGGGGCCAGCGCCAGAACCTGCACACCCCTGGCTCCAAGCACATCCAGGGCGGCCTCGGCCTCTTCCGCCGAACGCAAGGCATCTTGCAGCACCGGGTGATGGCAGAACAATGCGATCGGCCGGGACGGATCAAGCCCAGCCGCGGCACACAGATCGTCGCGGCTGCGATCACCCAATTCACTCAAGCCGTCAAGCCCCGGTGCGCCGGTCACCCAGATCCGGTCGGGCCGCTCTCCCATGCGTTCGAGTCGGATGCGGCTGGCCTCCGTCGAGACGAAGTGCAGATGCGCGAGCTTGGAGATGGCATGTCGCAGCGATTCGTCGATCGTCCCAGACCGCTCGCCGCCGTGCACGTGCGCAACAGGGATATCCAAGTGAGCAGCAGCCAGTGCCCCCGCGAGCATCTCGCCGCGGTCACCGAGGACGACCACCACATGCGGCCGTTCCGCTTGCCACGTTGAGGTAAACCCACGGATCATCGTGGCCAGTGCCATGGCCATGCCCGCCCCGGAGCCATCCAATTCCGGCGACTCGATTCGGGCGCAGATCGGCAGTCCCGATCGCTCGACATCCCGGACCGTGAGACCGTGGTCCCGTTCCAGATGCATGCCTGTTACCGCCACCGCTACCGAAAGGCCAGGCTCCGCCGAAATCGCTTGCAACGTCGACTCGAACAGGCCGAAGTCGGCGCGCGAACCCGTCACATAGCAGATGCCCCGCATCACCCAATCCACTCCCGCGACAGCAGTGTTCCTTCGCCAACATCCCGCAGGATGATCCTGCCGATTAAGGACTGCAACTCGCCAGGGGGAATTCCATTACCAGGCCGCAGGCAGATCAGATCATCACTGGTCAGCTGCTGGCCGGCACAAAGCGGCCGGGCCGCCGCGACGCTACGCCGTGCTACATCACGTGTCGGCAGCTCTGAAGGCAATGGTCGCTTGTCTGGGCTGCCCAGCATCGACTCAACCTCGCGGATCGCAGCCACGAGCGAACGTAGGCCGTCCGGTTCGAGCGATGCTGCATGATCGGGCCCCGGCAGCGATCGGTCGAGCGTGAAGTGCTTTTCGATCACGACCGCACCGAGCGCCACTGCCGCCACCGCGGCATTGATACCCAAGGTGTGGTCGGAATAGCCAACTGGGACGCCAAGACTATCCGCCATCGTTCGCATTGCACGGAGGTTCACATCTGCAGGCACAGTGGGATAACTCGATGTGCAGTGGAGCAGCACCACCGACGGCTCGCTCTTTCGTTCACATCGGCTCTGTTGCTCGATGATTCCCATGGCATGCCGGACCTCCTCAAGCGTCGCCATACCGGTCGAGACGATCAGGGGCAGGCCAAGCCCCGCTAGACGCCGAAGGAAACCGTCGTTGGTCAACTCGCCGGAGGGCACCTTGACCCGGCTCATGCCGATTGAAACCAGGAACTCTGCTGCACCCCAATCAAACGGAGTCGACATGAACTCTATTCCACGCAAGACGCAGCGCTCAACAATCCGGTGGTGAGCTGCTCGAGTGAGTTCGAGCCCTCGGAGCATCTGTGCTTGGCGGGCCACACCGACGGCGGACTGCTGGTAGGCCGCGGTCGGAGCGGATGCAGAGACCAAGAGGTCGGTCGAGAAAGTCTGGAACTTCACCGCATCGGCACCGGCTTCGGCAGCGACGTCCACCATTTCGAGCGCACGATCGACGTCGCCGTTGTGATTGACTCCAGCCTCCGCAATGATCGTGACGTTGCTCATGTTTGACTCTCGGTTCGCGATGCCCGCTCAGGCGCTTCCAGCCAATCAGCCTTGCAGCCCGGCCGATCGGGGGTCGCACGTCCGGTCTGGCAGGGAGACGAGGTTCGCCCGTACGACCGACTCTGCGATGAACCAATCCCACGGCGTATCGATATCTACTCTCTCAACCTCAGAATCAAGCACAATTGGAGTATCGCCCGGTCCAATAAATGCTCGACGCTGGGCAAGTAGATGACTTCTTACCAAGTAGAACGAGCCACACGGCTCCCATAACGGAGGAGGCCCGAGGGAGCCCAACTCTTCCGGGGGAGATAGTTCGCACGGATACAAAAGCCCATGACGCTCGACAAGTGCCCATTCAGGATGACCGCGCATCGGGCCCACCGCAACCACTGCATTCGCCTTGCCGGTAGCCAACAAATCGATAGCTCGCGCGACGGCTACATCGGTTCGAAAGGGTGATGTTGGCTGCAGAAGCAAGACTGCATCCGGAAGCCCGTGCTCAGACTTGAACCACTCCAGCGCGTGTAACGCGACGTCCACGGATGAAGCGGTATCTGATGCCAAACCCGGCGGCCTTAGCCAGGGCACGAGCGCGCCACGATGCCGCGCGAACGCCGCGATATCTGAATCATCCGTCGATACCAGGACAGTGGCTGAACCTGGAATTCGTGCGGCGAAATCGATCGTCCAACCTATCAGGGGCAAACCGCCCAGTTGCCTCATGTTCTTACCTGGGAGACGCTTTGACCCACCGCGTGCGGGAATGACTGTCAAGATGTCCATGGGATGTCGGTGAAGGATACTCCGGTGGGGAGATACAGCACACAGGTCCTTGACGCGGAGTACCGCATCCCGATCAACCTTGCCACGCTCGGTTCGCCAGCGGTGCAGTATCACCTATGGCACCGCCAGCGACCTCGCAACCCGGCAAGCGACTTACCGTTCACGAGGGCCGTGTCAGTCTGTCCGAACTTCGAAGACACCGCTCCAGGACGGTGCTGCTTCCTGTTCGAGCGCATCCAGGCGGAGACTCGGCTCGGTCCCATGGGATAGGACAGTCCGTGTGGAAGGGGTGGGGTTGTTCAGCGCACCCATGCCACTAACGCTCGTCGCGATCTCAACCAACCCCGTCGAGTAGCGCTACTCCATCGATGTACCGTCTCGCCAGGGACCTCTCCTACCGCTCCAGCTAGGGTGAGCAGGCGATAGGATCCAAAGTTCCTTGTCGGCGCAGCGAATGTGGTACCGGTCAGTCAGTCGCAAACCCCTATGAATCCCGAAACCGCCGTCTATGCGATGCCCGTCGAGCGATCCATCGATACCGGGACCGCCGCCAAACTCGACGCCTTACCTCACACCATCCAGAGGATTCTCCGTGTCGCAGAAGTACCCAGCCCGACGTCACATCGACTTCGCCCCGTTCCAAAAGGAAGTGCCTGAGACGACGCGCTTCGGACTGCCGCCCGAGGTGGCATACTGCCGCCGGTGTGTCATCTCGAACCAGCGTCCGAATTCGGCCGTCGAGTACGCCCACACCAAGGACAGTATGAAGAAGACGATCCACTTCGACGACAAGGGTGTCTGCGACGCCTGCCGTATGGCAGAGCAAAAGCACCAGACGATCGATTGGAGGACCCGCGAGGCCCAGCTGAGGGAGTTGTGCGACCGAAACCGGAAGCATGACGGTTCATACGACTGCGTCGTCCCCGGCTCGGGGGGTAAGGATAGTTTTTATGCCGCACATGTGCTCAAATACAAGTACGGCATGCACCCGCTCACCGTGACGTGGGCACCCCACATTTATACCGACTGGGGATGGAAGAACTTCCAATCTTGGATTCACGCAGGATTCGACAATTTCTTGTGCACGCCGAACGGCAGGGTCCACCGTCTTCTAACTCGTCTGGCCGTCGAAAATCTATTTCACCCCTTCCAGCCGTTCATCTTCGGCCAGAAGTCCCTCGCCCCCAAGATGGCCCTTCTGCACAAGATTCCGTTGGTTTTCTACGGGGAGAACGAGGCCGAGTACGGAAACCCCATTGCCGACACCCAGACTGCGAAGCGCGACTGGTCGTACTTCACGGCCCAAGACAAGTCGCAGATCTTTCTCGGCGGCACCTCCCTGAAAGACCTCCAAGAAGACTATGGAGTCGACGGCCACGAGCTGCAGCCCTACCTCCCGGCCAATCCGGAGCAGATCGAGGCCCAGCGGGTCGAGGTCCACTACCTCGGCTACTACCTAAAGTGGCACCCCCAGAGTTGCTATTACTACTCAGTGGAACACGGCGAATTCCAAGCTTCACCGGAGCGGACGCCGGGCACCTACAGCAAATACAACAGCATCGACGACCGCATTGATGACTTCCACTATTACACGACCCGCACCAAGTTCGGGATTGGTCGGGCCACCTATGACGCTGCTCAGGAGATCCGCTCGGGCGACATCACCCGCGGGGAGGGCGTGGCACTCGTTCGTCGCTTCGATCATGAGTTTCCAGAGCGATTTGCCGACCAGATCTTCCGTTACCTCAGCATCCCGGAAAGCGAGTTCCCGAGGGCCAGCAGAATGTTCGAGCAGCCGATCATGGATCGGGGCTACTTCGACAACCTGACGGACTCCTTCCGGTCGCCGCACCTGTGGAAGTGGGTCGACGGTGCTTGGCAACTCCGGCATCCTGTCATCGATGTGGGGTGAGCGATGGCCAACGTGCGACTCATCGCGAGACTCGACATCAAGGGCCCGAACCTTATCAAGGGCGTGCACCTTGAGGGTCTGCGGGTTGTTGGCGATCCACAGGTGTACGCGCGCCGCTACTACGAGCAGGGCGCTGACGAGCTCCTGTACATCGACATCGTCGCGAGCCTCTACGGGCGCAGCAAGCTGACGGAGATCGTGCGTCGAGCGGCCCAGGACGTCTTTGTCCCGATGACCGTTGGCGGTGGAATCCGGAGCGTCGATGATGTGCGGGACCTCCTTCGCGCCGGCGCCGACAAAGTCGCCATCAACACCGCTGCGGTCGCGAGACCTGAGCTCGTGACCGAGGTGGCGCGCCGCTTTGGTTCCCAGTGCATGGTGCTCTCGATTGAGGCGAAACGTCGCCAAGGAGGCTGGGAGGTCTATACCGATTGCGGGCGGGAGCATTCCGGCCGAGATGCAATTGATTGGGCGCGGCAGGGCGTAGCACTTGGTGCAGGCGAGATCCTGGTCACCTCGATCGACCAGGAAGGCACTCGCAAGGGTTTCGACATCGAGCTCACGCGAGCCCTTGCGGTCGCGGTGGACGTCCCGGTCATCGCCAGCGGCGGGTATGGCCAGCCTGCACACCTCCTCGACGTGTGCGCCGCCGGCGCGGATGCCGTCGCGTTTGCTGATGCCCTCCACTACGACCGGGAGACAATCTCCCAGATCCGGGCGTCAGCTCGGTCCATGCACATCCCGGTAAGGGAAGCCTAATGCGGAACCGAATTGTCATCGTTGATTATGGCGTTGGCAACCTGTTCAGCGTCAGAAAGGCCGTCGAGGTCTGTGGGGGCAGCGACATCGTCGTGAGTGCATCGCCGGCGGACATCCTGAACAGCGATCGCGTCATCCTTCCTGGTGTTGGTGCGTTCGAAGACGGCATAAGCGGCCTCCGCGACCGCGACCTGATTTCCCCGCTCGTCGACTACGCTGCATCAGGCAAGCCCCTGCTGGGCATATGCCTCGGCATGCAACTGCTCGCGACCACCAGCGAAGAGTTTGGCCACCACGTCGGACTGGGGCTCGTCCCAGGCCGCGTCGTGCCGATTCCCCGCTTGGACACGGCGGGCCGGCCCCTCAAGGTGCCGTCGATCGGCTGGGCGAAGCTCACTGTCGCCAACAGCCTTGCAAGTGGTGGCGGCTACCTTGAGGCCCGTTCACTTGAGACGGCTCTATATCTGGTCCACTCATTTCATCTCGTGCCGGACCAACACCAACATGTTCTCGCAACCTACGGATTCGGCGGGCACCCTATCACCGCCGCGGTTCGCCGCGGCAACATCATGGGCCTTCAGTTCCACCCCGAGAAAAGTGGCCCTGCTGGACTAGAGATCATGTCGTGCTTCCTTGCCGCCCGGTAGGTCAACCTTCACGTCGCCTATGAGCAGTACCGCAGCGCCAACTTCGGTTGGGCGATCCTTCATCATCTATTCGGTCGCGTTCGCGGTCGCCGGAGCAACACCGTTTCTCTTGTTGCCGTTCCTGACCCGACTGCTGTCCCCTGCCGAGTTTGGGGTGGTAACGTCCTTCATCATGCTGACGACACTGGTTGCTAACGTCGCCGGCGTCACCGCTCACGGCTTTGTTTCCGTTCGATTCTTCAAGGTTCCATCGTCGTCGTTCGGCAGCCTAACCTACACCTCACTCGCCGCCGTTGTCGGGACCCACGTTATCGCCATCTTGCTCCTGATTGCTTTCTCCTCAACGCTCTCAGCGAGCTTCAACCTCTCTCCAGAGTACGTCGTGCTGACGGCGCTCGGCTCGTTGCTGCTCAATGCCAACATCATTTTTCTGGCCATCTTCCAGTCATCAAGGCAGCCACTGATGTATCTGAGGGCTCGGATCATCCAGTCCGCATGTGAGCTTGGTGCATGCGCCGCCCTGATGATGTGGGTCGCTGCAGATGATCGAGCTCGAATCGGCTCCTATCTCGCGGCGCTCTTTCTGAGCGCGCTCTTCGGCGTCAGCGTCGCGATAAGGAACAAGCATGTCGTGGCTTCGTTTGACCGCACCATCCTCCCTGATTTGTTTCGCTTCGGTGTTCCGCTTCTCCCCCACGTGATCGCTGGGACTGCGATCATTCAGATCGACCGGATCGTCGTCTCGTCAAAGTTGGGCGCCGACGGCTTGGGTGTCTTCATGGTGGCGATGCAAATCGGCTTGGCCATGATGGTGTTCATCGAGCCCCTCAGCAAATCGCTCGTACCATGGCTCTTTGGCGAGCTTGCTCGGAACGACTTCGACTCAAGACGCACCATCGTGAAGCGAACCTATCTTCTGTTCCTGGGCCTTGTCATCGTTGGAGCGGTTGTTGGTGCGGCGGCCCATCTGTTCTTCAACCAGATCATCGGCAGTGAGTTTCATGGTGCTCGCGCGCTGATCCCTTGGATGGTTGCGGCATTCGTGCTGCAAGGCATGTACCACTGCGTGGTCAATTACCTCTTTTACGCCGAGAAGACCGGGCGGCTCTCGATTGTCTCCAGCGCGACCGCCTGCGTTGGGCTGCTGTGCTCGGTAGTACTGACGACGAGGTTTGGCCTTGAAGGTGCCTGTGCGTCATTCCTCGTCACG
>Ga0172372_10011903_pt1 | contig 10995 bp, 11 predicted proteins | sample LakKiv5m_2_FD_114544 | JGI IMG/M metagenome (GOLD analysis project Ga0172372, IMG submission 114544) | Freshwater microbial communities from Kabuno Bay, South-Kivu, Congo - kab_092012_9.5m | ecosystem: Environmental > Aquatic > Freshwater > Lake | place: Democratic Republic of the Congo... | reverse complement strand
TTTTAAGTCCCGTGCGTCTGCCATTTCGCCACACCGGCAACCTCTTATTTATAGATACTTACGCGAATTAAAGCCGACCAGATTTGACGTTGTGCCACTTTTTGTGCCACTGTAACACCGTGCAACGCAAAGCAACGCCTAGCAATGGTCAGGCTCCAACTTTGGCGGTTCAGAATCACAGCTCTGGAGCCTATCAGAAGGTCCGCGATGGACACAAGAAACCAGTGCGCGGCTGTCGTGTATCAAACAAAGTTGGAATGCTGTGTGCGATCAAAGTTGGAATGGGTTCAGAAGACCGGGCAATGGAGTAGGACGACGGGTTTGGCGGCTGGGTCCGGGGCGTGACGGAGGTAGTAGATGTCGCCATCGGGGCGCAGGCAGCGGATGACGGAGCTGCGGGGTGGTGCGTCCACCGCCTGTCTTTGGGCACCGACAGGAACCTTGCCGTCGTCGCCGACGCGCACGGGGGTGCGCTGGCTCCAGCCAAAGGGCCACCACGGGCAGGCGGGCATGGGGCGCAGGACGGAGCGCTTTTCGTTCAGCGCCTGTTGCCGTGCGGCGTGGGGCGTCATGCCCAGTTCGCGGTGGATTTCGTGTTCGTTGGCGTGGGGCAGGAGTTGGTCGAGCAGGTGGTTGGCCCCTGCCAGCTCAATGATGTGGTCGGCGGCCAGGAGGGGTGGAAGGCGTTTCTGCCAGTAGTCGTGGCGGCGTTCGACTTTGCCTTTGGCTTGCGGGGTGGGGGCGTAGCGCAGGGTGACGCCGTAGAAGTGAAGGGCGGCTCCGAGCTGGGTGTAGGCGTCGGGGGTGTGGGTGAAGAAGAAGGAGTGGTAGTCCACGTAGAGGATCAGGGGCAGGCCGTGGGCTTGGAAGGCGCGGGAAAGGAAGTCCAGGTGGGCCAGGAGGGATTCGCTTTCGTAGAGGCGTGCGCCGGTGTTGTAGCGGGTGGCGTCGTCGAGGAGGTCGAGCAGGGCTTGTTTGGCGGGGTGGCCCGGCAGCCAGGCGTGGGGACTGGCGTCGTATTGCCAGAGGGCCCCGAGGTCGCGGGCCTGCCAGCGTTTGACGGGTTTGGGTGCGGCCTTGTAGCGGGTGTCGGGGGCCAGTTGGTGTTCGATGGCCCAGCGGCGGACGCTGGCGCGGTCGGTTTCAAATTGGAGGCGACGATGGAGTTCGCTGGCGGCGGCGCTGTAGGAGGACGGGGGCTTGGAGGAGAGGAGTTTGGTGAGCAGAGCGGTGACTTCGTCCGGCCACGCGGGGCGGTGGTCGCCGCCGGAGCAGCCGGGCGACCAACTGGCGGCTTTCCCTTGGGCGCAGGCCCGCAGGTAGTCGGTGCGCAGTTGGTAGAAACGGCTGACACTGATGCCCAGTTCGGCGGCGAGCGCTTCGGGCGCGAGGCTGCCGGCACGGGCTTGGGCGAAGAGGTGGCGGACCAGTGGCGCTGCGACGCGATGGATGAGTTGGAGTTTTTCATGGCGCGCAAGATGGCAGGAAGCTGGATTTTGCGCTTGGAAACTGCCCCGGCAGAGTGCCGGGCCACCAACGGGGTGATGGCCCGGCCTGCCGGTGGACAGGCTTCAGACGGCGCTCAGGTTGCGTCCCCGCAGGGCCTTATCCTCCGCTGAAGCAGAGACAGGTTGTGTGCCAGGCCCAGAACGGCTCAAGCAAAACAGCGCGCCAGCCCCAGTATTCCAGTTTTGATCGCACAGACCTCTCCAGCTTTGATCGCACCACGACAGAAACCAGTGCGCGGGCTCTGGGTTCGCAACGGACGGTTTTACGCACGGATGACGGTGATTGATTCCCAGACCGGCAAGAAGTCGGTGCTCCGAATTCCGCTGGGCGATGAGAACAACCGGGTGGACACGGTGCCCAAAGCGGTGGCTGCCATGCGTCGGCTGCAAACCAAACGCGAGGACAACGCCCTCCCGGTGCTGCGCCGCACTCCCAAATTCTCTGAGTATGCGGCCACCTACCTTGAACTGCTGGACCGGATGGGTGACCGCAAACGACCGGCCACGATTGCCAAGGAACGCTGGGGGTTAAACAAATGGAGCGAGCATCTGGGCGAAGTCCGTCTTGATCGCACCAGCCGGCCGATGATTAACGACTTCATGGCAAAGCGCAAAGTTGCGGGAGTATCCAACCGGACCGTCAATCTGGACATCATCATCTTGCGCAACGTGCTGAAGTGCGCGATCGACGATGGCTGGCTCAAGTCGCTTCCCACCGCAAATCTGCGCCCACTCAAATTCAACACCAAGAAACGGGATCTGGTTAAGGAGGCCGACTTACAGCGGCTTTGCAATGCGGCGCACAGTCCACGTTTCGCCCATGGGCGGGTCGTAGGAGCCGGGGAAGTTGGACAGTCGCTCCGCAACGCGCAGCAGTTCGCCGACTACGCGATGCTGATGGCTTACTGCGGGTCACGCATGAGCGAAACCTTGCGCCTGCGCTGGAGTGATGTTGGTTGGTCAAATCGGCAGCTCACTGTGGGTAGCGACGGGCTTGCCAAGAACCGCAAACCTCGGGATGTGGATTTGAACACCAAGTTGGAGGCCCATTTGCTTGACATGGAGTCACGCCGCGCCCCTGATTCCGAATGGCTCTTCCCTTCCCCACAGCGTGGCGAGAGGGACGAACGCGCCAAGTCCTTCCGCGAATCGTTGCGTCTGGCCCGTGCCGCTGCATGCCTGCCGGGGTTCGGCTTTCACGACTGCCGGCATTTCTTCATCTCGATGTGCGTGATGAGCGGCATTGACTACATGACCATTGCCCGCTGGGTGGGGCATTTGGACGGGGGAATTCTCATCGGGAAGGTGTATGGCCACATCAACAACGAGCATGCCAAGCGACAAGCGAAGCGGATCACCTTCGAGGATGTTGCCGACAACCGGGAGGAGCCGTGCTAACTGAATCCGACTGGAAGTTCCCGAACGGCACGGATGCCAAGGTTCCGGACTGGGAACTCGACGCTTGGCTGAATTACGAATATGCCCGCTCCTATCGGCCCATGGTGAGGAGCGTGCTGATGCTTCGAGCCAGACGCGAACACATCCGCACACATCCAGAGGGCAATCGTCCATCAATGCCCAACCGACTTCCCGCGTTCGCCCAATTCTTACAGGACGCTTTCCCCGAGTTCCCCAAAGTGGCCTGGCTGTCGATCCCGGAGGCAACCCGGCATGAGCGGATGCGGCGCGCTGGCATTGATGAACATACGTCACCGTTCGGCAAATCCACCGTTGAAGTGCTTGATTTAGATCTTTTCACCCGAGAGATCGCGTTTTGGGAACGAGACTATCAGTTCGGGAATTTGGATGACGAGCGAATGCTACTCTTGAAAATTGATTATCGGCATTCGCCGGATCAAATTCTCAGGCGCATCACCGCCATTCTGAAACAACGCCGACAGCACCTCGGGTCACTATACCAACAACTCATCGCCAAGAATAAGGAAAGAGGGGTTGTCACCCCCGCTCCTCCCGATCCTACTCAGCCGACTGCCAATCGCCGAAACGTAGGCAAGCGGGACAATCCGCGGCAGTCTTACGACCGGATGCAATTCCTCGCCACGCTGAGAGTGCTGACGCACCACGAGGGTGACACTGCGGAAATTGCACGACTCAAATACGGCAACTTTTACACCGCACCCATCGGGTGGAACGCGGCCAGGAACAAAGCCCTGAACACGTTGATCCGGTTGGATCAGGCTTGGAAGAGTCGGCTACTACCCACGAGTCCATGTGAATTGCCCTCAGGTCATTTTCCCCGCAGTTTCGGTCTGTCTCGAAGAAAGCCAACACGAGTGCCGTCGAGTCGAATGGACGCTGCTGAAAAGAAAATGGCTTCACTCATTCTGAAGGTTCCCGGCCAGCTTTGAGGCGCCTACTGATCCAAACTCACTCCAAAGTCGCATATTAGCGGATAATGACCGACGCACGCGCCCTGATAAAATGGGGTGCGTATGAACGGTTTTGAAACCCCAAGTGCAGCCCAGCAAACTGGGCTCACACCCTTCCACGCCTTCCTGACAGGCTTGGGCCGCACCAGCGTGACGGGTTGGCGATGGCGACGACGCGGCTGGATCACCACGGTCTCCATCGCCGGGCGACTCTACGTCACGCAGGCGGAGATCCAACGGTTTTCGGAGCGGGCTCAGCGCGGGGAATTCGCAGCCGTAAAGACTGGAGGTGATGCGTGAACTCCAGCGACAGATCGGGCGATGAGGCGAAGAGTTCGACAATCAAGTCCCAGCTTGCTTCGCTCCGCAACATCGGAGTCCTTCGATTGACACCGTTTGCCGTGACCAAGCGGCAGTTGGTTGAACTCTTCAACTCGCCTTCGCTGGTTCGCCAGCAAATCAAGGACGGCCAGTTTCTTGTGGTCCGGCCGGGTGGACCGGGGCGCGAGGCGCTCTACGATTTTGAATCCGCTCAAGCCGCTTACGAAAGAATCCGTTCGGCAGCCAAGATCGCCAAAACGCCATGAAGAAGAACCACAACCAGTCAGCGACACCGCCTTCCGGCGAGGCCGTTCAACTCCCGATTCAGCCGGTTTCATCCCGTTTGGACACGGACCTCCGTAATCCGTCACTGGGGGAGAAGGCGACCGGAGGGTCCCGCCGGCCTGAGGGCGGGAGCGGAGCCGGCTTCGCGCGAGCGAAGCCGGCGAAGCCGAGCCCGAAGGCCAAGGGAAACCGGCGCCTTCTCCCCGGGAGCTGTGCTCTGGTGATCGGCTTGGATAGTGAGTATGCGCAATGTGGCCTGGGTGTGGGGCTGAACCTAATCCTCTCCTACCAGCTCCACGGTCAGGTGGTAGGCGGTGGAGCATGGACGCTCTTCATTCCGACCAAAGGGGGGAAGGCGCATGACCCTAGCCACCCTCCTGCGCCGAATCATTGAGGCAGGGCTTCAAGCCGGGCAGTTGGAGCGCTGGCCTACGGAGATCACGCTGGTCGGGCACTTCACCTTGGCCGACCTCGCCACGCTGGCGGACTTCGGCAAGCTGAAGCTGCGGTTCGATTCCATCCGCGGGACGTATGTGAGCTTGAGCCGGCGTAAGGCCCCCAAGCTGACGGTGCATGATTCCGGCGGCCACTCACACTGCCTCACGGTGATACTGCGGGACACGCTTCTGCTCACTCCCGGCGGTTCCCACTCCTTGGATGCACTTGGCGAGTTGGTTGGCCTGCCCAAGGTGGACCTAACCGAAGGTCAGATTGAAAAGATGGAGGAGTTGTTTCAGCACGATCCCGAACTCTTCCAACGCTACGCTCAACGTGATCCTGCCATCTGCGTCGCCCACGCTGTAGACCTGCGTGAGTTGAACGAGGAATTGACGGGCAAGGCTGAGGTTCCGGTCACCCTGTCTGCGCTGGCAGTGGGTTTCCTCCTCAAGCTGTGGAAGGACCATGGCATCTCGGCTGATGAAGTGCTCGGCAAGGAGGTTCTTGAAGACCTCGTCTGGAGTTCCACCAAAGGCCTGGCGCTCCCCCAGAAGCGCTCGGTGCCGATCATGCACCGCCGCCTGCACGAGTCACTGGCAGTTGAGGCTTTCCATGGCGGCCGCAACGAACAGTTCATCTTTGGTGCCGGCCGGTCCGGCGATTGGACAGATTGGGATCTCGCTGGGGCATACACCACGGTGATGGCCTCTCAAGGCCTGCCGCTGTGGGAGAAGGCCCGGGTCGCCAACAGCTTGGACGACTTTCAGGTCGGCACGCTGGGGCTTGCTTGGGTGAAGTTTCAATTCCCCGACGGCACTCGCTTCCCATGCCTTCCGGTGCGGACCTTGCATGGCCTTCTCTTTCCGTTGACCGGCGAATCCTTCTGCGGGTCCGATGAGATATGGCATGCCGGACGAATGGGATCACAAATCACCGTCCTGCACGGGGTCGTCGTTCCTACCGATGACCGTGTGCGCCCGTTCGAGGTTTTCGTCCGCGAATGCACCCGTCGCCGCATGGAGTATCCGGACGGCCACGTCCGGAACGCGCTGTTCAAGGAGATGGCCAACTCTCTTTACGGCAAGCTCGCCCAGGGGTCGCTTCCCAAGCGGGCTTTTAATTCGCAGGACGGCAAACTCCATCGACTTCCTCCCGGCCGTCTCTCCAACACTTTCCTCGCTGCCAAGATAACGTCCTCAATCCGCGCCGTGATTGGCGAGATTCTTCACGGTCTTCCCGCTGCCGCATCAATTTGCAATATCACGACGGATGGGCTCCTCACGGACGCGGCCGACGCAGAAGTGAGTGCCGCTACCGAAGGCCCCCTTTGTCAGACGTTCGCGGCGAGCCGCGAGCGCATCACCGGCAGGCCTGAGATTCTCGCCGTCAAACACCGCATCCGGCAGCCTCTCGGCATCCGTGCTCGCGGACAGGCGACGCTTGAGGAAGCTCCGGGTCAGGAAAAAATCGTGCTGGCCAAATCCGGCATCAAACCGCCGATGAAGGAGAAGCGCGAACAGAACCGCTGGCTCGTGGACTTGTTCCTGGGCCGCAACTCGGAAACCAAGGTCTGCTACCGTGAGCTGCGGACGCTCAAGGAACTCCGTCTGCAAGGCGGCGATCTCACGAGCCACCCGGTGGAGCGCCGTGCCAATCTCGACTTCGATTTCAAGTGCCAGCCGGTGACGCCAGTGATGCGGGAGATCTGCGGTGTTCCGCATCTCGCCTTCGATAGCCGCCCTTGGGGCAGTGCGGCAGAATTCCTTGCCTGGCGCAAGTCGTGGAATTCATTCCGCCGCACACGAGTGCTGAAGACTTTGGAGGACTACGAGGACTTCCTTCGCTTCCACCAAACCCCGCCGGGTCGTCACGGCCGCACCCGCAAACCCGGTGGCGACGTCAAAGCTGCCCTCCAGCAGTTTCTCCGCGCCTGGACCCGTGAGGCTTGGGGTTTGCAGCGCTGTCGAATGTTCAACAACGAGCTGGCCGCCTGGCTCACTGCCGCCGGCTATCCCTGTCGCCGTGAGGATGTGGAGAACGCGCAGCGGCCCGCCTCGAAGCTCGTGGAGCACTCCGTCGCCCGGACGGACGCTGTCCTGACCTTAATCAAGGTGGTCACCGAACGGTTCCCTGCCTTCCAAGGCGATCAACTACCGGTTCCTACCCCGGATCAGACTTCCCCCCTATGATCCTCCGTTGCTGCCCCTCTTGCGCCGCCCGTTCACGGGCCGATGTCCGCGTGCCACTCCTCTTCGGCCGAACATTTTCTCCGCGGTTCAACCGTGCCCCGTTGGGCGCGGCTGCGGGGGATTGCAGTAAGAGAAACAGACAGAAAAAAAACACACCATGAACAGCGCTACGCACACCAACACTGAAAACCAAACTGGCCCCACGGCCTCGTCCACGGTCATCGGCACTACCTCCGGATCCGCTCCCGAAAAGCTGCCCAAGTTGATTCACTTCGGCCGCGGCATTTTCGCCTGCTCGGGTTGCTGCGGGGCCTGGAGCCCGCTGATCCAGTTCGGAGGCCGGATGCCCGCGGATATCGGCGCTGCCCGCACTGCGGCCTGCTGCACGCCCGCGAATGAATCCACCTCGCGCCCGGCGTTGGTCGCCCGCTCACGGAGAAGGGGCCACGACAACGCCGGGCGCGACACCCACAAAGAACAATGAACTGACAAAGATCACCCATGAAACAAAAACACCATCCTGCAGCCGATCCGTCCGCCCGTGCGACATTGCACAAAATATCAACACCGTCGCCGTCGTCGGCTGCCCCACCTGCCCGGCTCGATCTCACCGCCATCACCGCCACCCCCGCTGCCCGGCTCAACCTGGCCATCCCACCGCAGCCCGCCACCACTGGCAGTGCTCCGCCGACGGCCCCTGCCGCCAAGCGCCCGGCCAAGCCCACCCCGGCGGATGAAGCCTCGCTGGCGGATTTCACCATCGGACTCAGCTTTTTGCAGCGGCTGCAATTGGCCGATTTGAACAAGCAGTTGGCCAGTTGCGGCTATGCAGCGGCCGCGTCGGCAAAGAGCGCCCGCCAGACCTTCGCCGAAAAGGCCGAGACCTGTCGGCAGCTACGTGAACTGCTCGGCGACCACTATCGGGCCCACATGCGCAAGGTGTTCAGCTACCGCAAATCCCATGCGGCGCGTTGGGCTCAGGCCGGCGAGGTGCTCCGCGTTGCGTCCCCACGTGGGGACGACCAGGGGCTGACTTCGGAAGCTCACGTCCGTCCGTTGACCGCCCTGAACCAAGTGGATCTGCTCGCAGTCTTCGATCGCCTGCGGCTCTGGAAGCAGTGGGCGCCCACGGCCGAAGTGACCCCGGCGTGGTGCGCGGCAGCGGTGCAGTTCCAAAAGCCCGACCCCAAGCCCAACACCGACCTCAGCGATAAGGCGCAACTCGTGCTGAAGGTTCTGGAGCACTTCGAGTCGGTTCGCACTGCCTTGCCCGCGAATCCTCCCAAGGAACTCGCCGCGAGCGTCGAGAACTTTACGGCCGAGGTGATGATCTTGGGCGAGCAGAGCCGCACCGGCATCGCCTGGACTCAGGCCACCTGGAACCCTCTGCACGGGTGCGCCTATGCGAGCGAGGGCTGCCAGAACTGCTACGCCGCCCGGTTGATGGCCACCCGGTTCCGCGATCGCTATCCCGGTCTGGCGGAAGAGCGGATCATCGACGGGGAGAAGCGCTACTTCTTCACCGGCAAGCTGCTGCTCGATCCCCATGCTCTCGCCCAAGTGCTGGTGGATCGCCACCCGAAGCGCTTCTTCGTGAATTCGATGTCGGATCTGTTTCACCCGCAGGTGCCGGACGCCTACCTGGACGCGATGTTCGACACCATGGAACGGGCATGGTGGCACCAGTATCAGGTGCTCACCAAACGCCCCGAGCGGATGGCCGATTACACGCAGAAGCGCTACGCCAACCGCCCGCCGCCGCCGCACATCTGGCTCGGCACCTCGACGGAAGACCAGGCCGCGTTCGACCAGTGCATCGAACATCTAGCCCGGACCAAGACGGCGGTGCGCTGGTTGAGCTGCGAGCCTTTGCTCGGGCCGGTGGACCTGGGCCTGCAGAAGCGGTTTGAGTGGGTCGTCATCGGCGGCGAGAGCGGCTCCACGCGCCAGATGCAGAAGGAATGGGCCACGTCCCTGCGCGATCAATGTGCGGAGTTCGGAGTGCCGTTCTTCTTCAAGCAATGGGGCGATTACAACGAGGCCGGTGAGAAGGTGCGGAGGAAGCCGGATGCCTCCGGCGCGCTGCCCACGTTGGGCGGGAAGAAGCACGGCGCTTATCCGATGCGGCTGGACTTAGGGGTGTTGCAGGAAGCGGCCGCAACGGAAGACCGCGAAGCCATTTTCGCGCTGCTGCGGCGATGTCTCCTATCCAGCATTCGGCGAACGTCCCCCCGGCGTTGCACCCCGCTGATGCAGCATTTGGAGATTCCACCATGAGTCACCCTCACTTGAACGGAAACACCGACCGTGTTGTGCCTGTCTCGGTTAAGCGCCGGCTGATGTTCCAGCACACGTTGCCGCCACCTGCGCCTGCAACAGCCAACGGGTTCAACCACGTGCCCCGCCAACCGTCCGACCGAATTGGCCGGCACGTGCTCCACACCCAGCGCCTTGCTCACGTTGGGAAGCGCCGTTCATCGCCACATCGGCTGCGCCGAGCGCATCTACCAAACCTATGATCTCCCCAAACTCTGAGTCTCAACTCGACGACGCGCCGACCGCGCCGGCGTCAGCCACCTCCGCTCCGTCCCGCAACTTCCCGGATTGGCCGGAAGTGATCGAATCCTTGCTGGAGGTCTTTGCTCGGCTCCGTGCAACGGCCCCGTCCCCCCGCAGTCCCGGCGTGCCGAACATCCCGGCGGCTGGTCCACCGGCAAACCCCGCGCCCCTCACGGATTTGACGGTGCAGTTGGCCTGCGCGATCGGCAGCAGGCCGTTTGACCGACATCGCCTCGACCAGGAACTCAAAGGTCTCCTTGAGGCGGCCACGCTCCTGCACCTTCGGGCGCGGCTCCAGGAGAGCCGGCCGGCTCCCACGGCATCGAACGGTGATCCTCGCGTATGACCTCCACGCCACCCACCCCGGCGAGGGCGAATTCCGCCGCTGCATCGGCACCGCATTGCACCGCGGAAACTACCGCTGCACCGCCCGGCCATCGGGTGCCGCCCCCACCCCGGCCGCTCACCGACGCGAACTTTTTCGGCGACCTGCCTCATTTGGCAGCCGCCAGTGAACGGCTGGCAGCCACGATCCCCGACCTGGCCGTGCGTCATGCCATCGTCCTCTTCGGCGACAGCGTCTTGGTGCCGCTGCTGCTCGACCACCCGGAACCAGTAGCGCTGCTGGCGAGCCTTACCAGGGCGGAACATCTGGATCTCCTGTCCCGAAACCCCTTTGGCGTGCTCTGTGGCGCGGGCAGCGCCCCGGTTGGCGCAGTCCGGTTGCCCGAACGGGTGCTCACGCCGTTCCTGCGGGACAACCCCGTCATCACCGAGTCGGCGATCTTCTTGAACGCCGCGAGCCGTCAGGTGGCGTGCTTCGTCCGCTCACCCGCGCTGCCGTCCGCCTGCTTCGGCCAGTCGCCTGGGCCGGAATTGATCAGCGGCGGGAAAGTGCTCCCGATCTGCGACCGCGAACCCACGCCGCTGCTGGCCTGCCTGCAACAGCTTCCGGTGCGCCAGCTCGCGCTTGCCGGGCTGAACTGGAACGTCCTCCCCGATCTGGGCATGGAGATCGCCGTCGCGGAGATCGCCGCCCAGCATGGCCCGGAGTTGCTGACGGGACGCGGGATGCCCCGCCTCAACCCCGCGTTTTGGGCGGCGCTCTACTTGGCCCAGTTGCACATCCGTTATGACCGTGCCGACCGGGTCTTTCGCACGGCTGACGCCGGCGGTCACGAAGTGGAAGACACGACCATCCAACTGGATCTCGCCCGGTTCCTGCACGCCCACAGCCAGCGGCCCAATTGCGAGGCGCTGCTCCATTACCGGGAACCCCGGCACCTCCAGCGCATTATCAAACAG
>Ga0172372_10011902_pt1 | contig 10996 bp, 8 predicted proteins | sample LakKiv5m_2_FD_114544 | JGI IMG/M metagenome (GOLD analysis project Ga0172372, IMG submission 114544) | Freshwater microbial communities from Kabuno Bay, South-Kivu, Congo - kab_092012_9.5m | ecosystem: Environmental > Aquatic > Freshwater > Lake | place: Democratic Republic of the Congo... | reverse complement strand
CCGCGCGTGGATAAAGAAATTCTGCGCCAGCACAGTAAAGGCCTTATCGCTCTTTCGGCCTGCGTTGCCGGAGAAGTATCGCAAGCGATTTTAAATAATAACGGGCTTGAAGAAGCGGAGCGTGTTGTGCGCGAATACCAGGACATTTTCGGCAAAGAAAATTTTTTCCTAGAAATCAGCCACCACCCGAACATTCCGGAAGTCCAAAAAACCAACGAAGTAATGAAAAAACTTTCAGAACTCACCGGCGCGCCGCTCGTTGCCACGCAAGACATTCATTACATTAAACCCGAAGACGCCCAATACCACGATATTCTTTTAGCGGTCCAAACTGGCAACAAAGTCGCTGACAAAGACCGACTCACTCTAAAAATCGATGACTTTTCCATGTTTTCTCCGATTGAAGCCGAAGAATATTTTAAAGACACTCCCGAAGCCATTTCAAACACCGTCAAAATCGCCGAACGCTGCAACGTCAGCATTACACTTAACCGCATTCTGCTTCCGATATTTCAACTGCCCGAAGGCGAAACTTCTTCTTTCGAATATTTGAAAAAGTTGGCGAACGAAAAACTGTCCCAGCGTTTTGAAGTCGCCGACGCCAAAATTACCGAGCGTTTGGATTATGAACTCGGCGTTATCGAAAAAACCGGATTCGCCGATTACTTTTTAATAGTCCAAGACTACGTTAACTGGGCGAAAGAGCGCGGCATCGTTGTCGGCCCGGGCAGAGGTTCCGCCGCCGGCAGCTTGGTTTCTTATGTTTTGGGAATTACCGACTTAAACCCGCTTACTTACGGCTTGCTTTTTGAAAGGTTTTTAAACCCGGACAGAATTTCAATGCCGGATATCGATATGGATTTTACCGACGTCCGCCGCGACGAAGTTTTCGCGTACATTCGTGAAAAATACGGCGACGAAAGAGTGGCGCAAATCATTACTTTTGGAACAATGGCCGCCCGCGCCGCCATTCGCGATGCCGGCCGCGCCTTGGGCATGCCATACGCTCTTTGCGACCAACTTTCAAAAATGATTCCTTTCAATCCGACCCAAGGAATGAAAGTCGGCTGGCTCGAAAAAACTCTCCAGAAAGTCGAGGAATTTAAAAATATGTATGAGACAAATCCCGACGCGAAAAAAATCATCGACGCGGCTCTGCATTTGGAAGGCGTTGCCCGCCACGCTTCGGTGCACGCTTGCGGCATTGTTATCAGCAAAGATTCTTTAATCGGCTTCGTGCCGCTTCAGCGCGCGCCGCAAGACCAAAATATCATCATCACCCAATTTGAAATGCACAGCATCGAAGATTTGGGATTGCTGAAAATGGACTTGTTGGGCTTGAAAAACCTGACCATCATCGAAGAAGCCATTCGCCTGATAAACGAGATGACCGGCGAAAAAGTCGACATTTCCAAACTTCCGCTCGATGACGAAAAAGTTTTCAAACTTCTCCAAGATGGCGACACCACCGGAGTTTTCCAGTTTGAATCTTCGGGCATGCGAAGATACTTAAAAGAATTAAAGCCGAGCGAATTTGAAGACATTATCGCCATGGTCGCGCTTTACCGCCCGGGCCCGATTGAACTTATTCCTTCTTTTATAAACCGCAAACACGGCCGCGAAAAAGTTACCTATTTGCATCCCAAGCTTGAACCGATTTTGCAAAACACTTACGGCATCGGCGTCTACCAGGAACAAATGATGAAAATTGCGCAAGAACTTGGCGGATTTACGCTTGCCGAAGCGGACACTTTGCGCAAAGCCATCGGCAAGAAAATAAAATCTTTGCTCGACGCCCAAAAAGAAAAATTCATCGAGGGCGGATTGAAAAACGGCATCGACAAAAAAACCGTCGAGGAAATTTGGAATCTTTTCCCGCCGTTTGCCCGCTACGGTTTCAATAAATCACATGCCGCTTGCTACGCCATGATCGCCTACCAGACCGCCTACTTGAAAGCTTACTGGCCAATCGAGTTTATGACCGCGCTTTTGAATTCCGATTCCGGCGACACCGACCGCATCGCGTTTTTAATGTCCGAATCCCAGAAAAAAGAAATTAAAATTCTTCCGCCGGACATCAACAGCAGTTTTGCCAATTTCGCCCCGGAGGAAGGCAATATCCGATTTGGGCTTTTAGCAATTAAAAATGTCGGCGCGGCGATTGTGGAAGCGATTATCGAAGAACGCCAGCGCGGCGGCGCGTTTGAAAATATGACCGACTTTTTAACCCGCGTCAGGCACAAAGATTTAAACAAAAAATCCATGGAAAGTATGGTGAAAGTCGGCGTTTTTGACTTGTTCGGCATGGACCGCGGCGTTTTATACGGCAATATGGATGGCATTCTTTCTTTCTCGCAAACCATCAAAAAATCTCAAAGCTCTTCTCAGACCGGACTTTTTGGCAACAACTATCACAGCCCGGCGCTTTTCGAAAAAACTGCAAACACCCCTCCGGCCTCAGTCAAAGACAAGCTCGCCTGGGAAAGGGAACTTTTGGGGCTTTATATTTCCGGCCATCCGTTAAGCGGCTATACGGAAAAACTTAAAAAATTCAGTCCAACGCCGATTAAAAAAATATTGGCGCTCAAAGAGGGTTCGAACGGCGGCATGGTCCAAATCGCCGGAGTTATTTTGAAAGTTAAACAAATTCTCAGTAAATTGGGACAGCAAATTTTGTTCGTTGAGGTTGAGGACACCAGCGGCTCAATGGAAGTAATAATTTTCTCTGACACGCTTGCGAAAAATCCGGCAATCTGGCGCGACAACAACATTATTGTCGCCAACGGCAAAATTTCCTGGCGCAACGGCGAACCGAAATTTGTTTGCCAGCAGGCAGTTGAATTATAAGCGAGATAATTAGATAATTAGTTAATTGGTTAATTAGAAAATAAATGGCTAAAAAATCAGAAAATAAATTGGAAAATGTCAGACATTCGCTGTCACACTTGCTCGCGATGGCGGTTTTAAGCGAATTTCCCAAAGCCAAACTTGGCATTGGTCCGGCTATTGAAAACGGATTTTATTATGATTTTGACGGCATAAAAATCAACGACGCCGACCAGCAAAAAATCGAAAAAAAAGTCCGAGAACTTATCAAGCAAAATCTTAATTTTAAAAAAGAAATTATTTCTTTTGTTGAAGCCAAAAAACTTTTCGCCAATCAGCCCTACAAACTCGAACTCATAAAAGAACTAAATAAAGACAAACAAAAAATCTCCATTTATAAAACTCTTCCAATTAACAAATCAACCAACCTCCAATTCACTGATTTATGCGCCGGCCCTCACGTTAAATCAACCAAAGAAATAAATCCCGACGCTTTTAAACTTACCAAAATCGCCGGCGCTTATTGGAAAGGAAGCGAAGAAAACCCCATGCTCACCCGTGTTTACGGCGTGGCGTTTGAAACCAAAAAAGAGCTTGATGAATACTTAAAACTCCAAGAAGAAGCCGAAAAACGAGACCACAGAAAACTCGGACCCGAACTCGATTTATTCACTTTTTCCGAACTTGTCGGCAGCGGCTTGCCTCTTTGGACGCCCAAAGGCACTCTTTTACGCGATCTTTTAGACAACTATGTCTGGGAATTAAGAAAACAATACGGCTATGACCGCGTTGATATTCCGCACATCACCAAAAAAGATTTATACGAAAAAAGCGGACATTGGGAAAAATTCAAAGACGAGCTTTTCAAAATAAACACCCGCGAAGGCCACTTGTTTGCCATGAAGCCGATGAACTGCCCGCATCACACGCAAATTTACGCCCGCCATTCATGGAGCTACCGCGACTTGCCCCAACGCTATGCCACCACCACCAAAGTTTACCGCGATGAACAAAGCGGCGAACTTTCCGGCCTATCGCGCGTCCGAGCCATTACCCAAGACGACGCTCACGTTTTCTGCCGCAAATCACAAGTGAAAGAAGAAATAAATAATATCTGGGAAATCATCAATGAATTTTACGGCGCTATCGGTTTCTCGCTGGACATCCGCCTTTCATTGCGCGACCCGAAACAGCCGAAAAATTATTTGGGCGATTCCAAGCTTTGGAACCAAGCCGAAGACGAACTCCGCTCGCTTATAAAAGAACACGGTAAAAAAGCCGTCGAGGCAAAAGGCGAAGCCGCTTTTTACGGGCCGAAAATAGATTTTATGGCAAAAGATTCTCTTGGCCGCGAATGGCAGGTTGCCACAATTCAACTCGATATGAATATGCCCGAAAGGTTCAATCTTTCTTTTATAAATGAAAAAAGCGAAGCCGAACGGCCGGTTATGATTCACGCGGCCATTATGGGCTCTATCGAAAGATACCTTGCGATTTTAATTGAACACTTCGCCGGAGCTTTTCCGCTTTGGCTTTCCCCTGTTCAGGCGGTTTTACTGCCTATCAGCGATAAACAGTCGGCTTACGCGAAAAAAATCCATGAAGCGCTCATATCAGAAAATATCCGCGTTGAAATTCCGGACGCCAACGAAACCTTGGGCAAAAGAATTCGCACGGCCGAAATGCAAAAAGTTCCTTACATTTTGGTTGTCGGCGATAAAGAAATCGAAGCCGAATCCGTCGCCGTTCGCCAGCGCGGCAAAGGCGACTTGGGCGCGATGAAATTAGATAAGTTTATCGAAAAACTAAAAAAAGAAATTTCAGATAAAACTATTTAGCTCGTCGTTATTTCTTCCTCAACCCGCTTCGTTTGTTCTCTCCCTACGGGAGATCTCCCATAGGGAGACAGCGACTCCACTCGCTTGTCCTCGTCGATTGACCGAGCACATAAATTTTATGTGCTCGGACCATGCTCAATCGGCTGTGAGGTTTCAGATGAAACATCGACTCGCCATTGAATTAAAATTAAAGGTAAAAAATTCCACTTAAACAAACCTCGAAACAGTTGTTATGATATATCATAACAACTTCATACTTCCCTATAGGGAAGTATGTCTATGTTTTTAAAGAACAAAAAACTCCGTAAATGGAGAAATAAAAATTGGAATGGTGGAGCGTTCACTCAGGAACGCTCCACCATTTGGAAAATGGAACAGGAGGAAGAGAGATGGATAATGCCAAGAGCATTGGTCGTACAAGACAACCATGCGAATCGCGTTTTTGGCGCGTCTTGGCCAACAATTCAGGAAGTATTTGTACTTCTGCTCAGATTATCAGTGCCAGAAATCCGATCCGCATCCACGTACACATCGCCTCCTTTCATTTATATTCACCGCGTCGAAACCCGACCCGGTTAATGTGAAGCTATTAAGTTCTAAACGAACTGCCATTATTTTAAATCACCCTTGAATCGATTACAATACGGATAATGTTGATAACTCCCAAAAAGCCAAAAATTGCCGTTATTCTGGGCCCTACAGCCTCGGGAAAGTCCGATTTAGCCGTCAAAATAGCCCGTAAATTTAAGGGTGAAGTTGTTTCCGCCGACAGCCGCCAAGTCTATCGCGGCATGGATATTGGCACCGGAAAAGTTCCCCGCGATAATCTTAGGAAGTCCGACTTCCTAAACTTCCTAAATATTATGGAAGTCGGACTTCCATATATTTATAAAGGGGTCCAGCATCACCTACTCGACGTCGCTAGCCCAAAATCCACTTTCACGGTCAGCCGATACCAAAAGCTCGGCAAAAAAGCGATTAAAGAAATTTTAGCCCGTAAAAAACTTCCGATTATTTGCGGCGGTACTGGTTTTTATATCGACGCGCTGGTTTATGATTACAAACTTCCCGAGGTTCCGCCAAATTTAAAACTGCGCGAAAAACTCGAAAAAAAATCCGCCGCCATGCTTTTTAAACAACTTCAAAAACTCGACCCGGCCAGAGCAAAAAATATAGACCGGTTTAATAAACGGCGTTTAATACGCGCGCTCGAAATTATTTTATCAACCAAAAAACCCGTTCCACCCGACGCTCTCATGCATAAGAGCGCGTACGACGTTTTGTTTATTGGCATTAAAAAAAACCAAGAAGAATTAGATAAACTTATCGCCAAACGATTAAAAAAACGCCTCAAGGCAGATATGGTTAAAGAAATTCAAAAGCTTCACCGTCCCTTCGACTCCGCTCAGGGCAAAGCCGGAGTGTCGTGGAAAAAACTGGAAAGTTTCGGCCTGGAATACCGCCGCATCGCCGAATATCTGCAAAACAAAATAAATTACGATGGAATGGTTTCGCTTTTACAAAAAGACATCGAGCATTACGCCAAACGCCAAATGACGTGGTTTAAACGCAACCCAAAAATTCATTGGGTTAAAAACTATGGAGAGGCGAAAAAATTAACCGATAATTTCCTTTAAGAGTTTTCTAAGCACATCCGGATTGCCCTTACCTTTAAGCCGAGCCATCGCCTGGCCGATTAAGAACTGCAAAGCGTTTTCTTTGCCCTTTTTATAATTGGCGATTGCTTCGGGATTTTCTTTGATAATTTCTTCAAGCACCGGCTTTATTTCGTCTTCGTTCGATATTTGCTTTAATCCTTTTTCGCTGATAATTTCATCGGGGTGCGCTCCAGTTAAAAACATTTCTTTTAAAATATCTTTTGCCAAACGGCTCGACAAATCACCTTTTATAATCAACGCCAGCAAATCGGCAAATTTTTCCGGAGTGATTTTCAACTCGCTAAAGCCGATTTTTTGCTCGTTCATTAATCCTTTAATGTCGCTCGACAGATAATTAAAAACAAGTCCGCAATCCGCGTCCGGATAATCGGTTTTCAGTTCTGAAACTGATTCCTCGAAAAACTTAGCCAAGTCGCGGTCTTCAACCAAATTTTCCACCTGAATCTCGGCAAGGCCGTATTCCTTCGCAAATCTTTCCCTTTTCGCGGCCGGCAATTCCGGCAATTCAACTTTCAAAGTTTCCAAATCAAAATGAGCCAAATCCAACGGCGTTAAATCCGGCTCCGGGAAATAACGGTAATCGTGCGATTCTTCTTTTAAACGTTGGGAGACCGTGCGCTTTTTTATATCGTCCCAACCGCGCGTTTCTTGAACAACTTTTTCGCCTTTTTCTAAAACCTCTGACTGCCTTTCAATTTCATAAGTAATCGCATCGCCAACAACACGGAAAGAATTGAGGTTTTTAATTTCAACTTTTGTTCCCCTTTCTTCGTTTTTGGAAACCGAAATGTTCACCTCCACGCGCATCTGGCCCTTTTCCATGTCAGCGTCCGAAATTCCCAAATAGCGCATTATAAGCTGAAGTTCTTTGGCAAACTTCATCGCGTCCTCGCTGTTTTTCAAATCCGGCTCGGTAACAAGTTCCATTAACGGCACTCCGGCGCGGTTAAAATCCACGAAACTGGCTAAGCGCTTATTGCTAATCGCTAATCGCCTATTTCCGTCGTCTACGCTTTGCGCTTCGCGATTTGCGCTATGCGATAACTTCGCCGTGTCTTCTTCCAAATGAATGCGGGTAATTTTCACTCTATTTAATTCGCCGCCCAAAACCAGCGGCTTGTCGTATTGGGAAATCTGATAACCTTTCGGCAAATCCGGATAAAAATAATTTTTGCGGTCGAACTTTGAATCCTTCGAAATCTCCGCGCCCAAAGCCAAACCAAGCTTTAAAACCGCTTCCACCGCTTTTTTATTGGCAACCGGCAAAGTTCCGGGGTGGCCCATACAAACCGGACAAATATTAACATTCGGGTGTTTTTCCAAGGGGTCATTAAGGCAATCGCAAAACATTTTTGTTTTGGTCTTTAATTCTGTGTGTATCTCTAATCCTATTGTTGGTAAATATTTTAACATGATAATAAATTATAGTATGTATTTTCCCGATTTTCCCTGCGAAATTATTATTGAGCAGATGGAAAATCGAGGACCCCGTTAATTCGCTGAAAGCGAATTGTTCGGGGCGAGCCCGATTGTTGGTTTATACATTATTTTTATTCTACTCCCGTACTGCCAAAAGCTCCATCCCCGCGGTTGGTTTGCGGCAATTCGTTAACTTCTTCGATTTCCGGAATTTCGATTTTTTGAAAAATAACTTGGGCGATTTTTTGGCCTTTTTTTATTTCAAAATTTTCGCCGCTTAAATTTACCATGCCGATTAAATATTCGCCGGTGTAATTGCTGTCAAAAACTCCGCCCAATGTTTTTATTCCGAATTTATGCGACGGACCGGATTTATCCCAGATAAGCCCGACATAGCCATCGGGAATTTTTATGGCGATTCCGGTTTTGCATGAAATCCTTTCGCCCGGTTTTAGGACCGCGTCCTCGGCGGAATACAAATCCATGCCCGCATCGCCAGCCTGGCTAAAAACAGGCATTTTGACGTCTTGAACCAGCTTTTTAACAAGAATTTTCATTTAACTAATGGTAGCAAAAAGGGGCGGCATCTGCCAACCCCTTTTGCTTTTTTATTCTAATTCTCCAATTATCTATTAACCAATTACTCTTTTACATCGATACCCATCGAGCGGGCCGTGCCTTCGATAATTTTCTTTGCCGCATCGATATCGTTGGCGTTCAAATCAATCATTTTCTTTTCGGCGATTTCATGGATTTGCGCCTGAGTAACTGAACCGACTTTTTTCTTCAACGGGTCGGCCGCGCCTTTTTCTATGCCGGCGGCTTTGCGAAGCAAATCCGAAGCCGGCGGAGTTTTTAATTTAAACTCAAAAGTCCTGTCTTCATAAATCGAAATTTCTGCCGGAATAATGCTTCCCGCCATTTCTTTGGTCGCTTCGTTAAACTGCTGACAAAACTGGGCGATATTAATACCCTGCGGACCAAGCGCCGTGCCGATAGGCGGCGCCGGAGTTGCCGCTCCTGCCGGAATTTGAATTATTATTTTTGTTTTTAATGCTTTAGCCATAAATGTTAATTATCAATTATCAATTTCCAATTATCAAACGTTTGATAATTAAATCATTCGATAATTTATTGAAAATTGGTTATTGAAAATTGAAAATTTTTACTATATTTTCTGCGCTTGCAGTGAGTCAAGTTCGACCGCTGTTTCCCTGCCGAAAACCGGCAACATAACTTTCAACTTTCCTCTTTCTTCGTCAACGGCCGAAACTTTTCCGTTATAATCTTTGAACGGGCCGTCTATTATTTTCACCGCGTCTCCCACGCTAAATTCAAGCCTGAATTTAGTTTCATCTTCGCCTTTCATTCTGCCCATCAACGCTTCAATTTCGTCTTTTGAAAGCGGAGTCGGTTCGGTGGAATCGGCGCCGACGAATCCCGTAACGCGGGGCGTGTTGCGCACCACATACCAAGAATCTTCGCTCATTACCATATCCACCAAAACATAACCCGGATAAATTTTTTCTTCCAATGTTTTGCGTTTGCCGTTTTTTATCCTTATCTTTTTTTCTTTCGGCACCAAAATATTGAAGATTTTATCGTTCATGGCGAGCGATTCAACCCTCTGCTTTAAATAACGCGCCACGGCGTCTTCATATCCGGAATAGGTGTGAACGGCATACCAATGCCTTTCCCCTTTCTTTTTAAAATCGCCCGGCGAAACGCGGGACTTTGTTTGTTTGTCTTGTTTTTCTTGTTCCATATTTACCCCCACACCTAATCAAATTTGAGACTTTTAGAAATTCTCCGCTTTAGTTGATTAAAGGCGTTTGCTCTAAGTTTTAAATTATGCTCTCTATGCCTCGCCTCATCCTCTATTTTATACGCTTCAAACATAGATAAGGTCAAATGGTGCTCTATTTTTTGTAGAGTGATTTGTGCCCTTATCATGCTCTAAAAGTCTCCTTTTTAAATTATTTGTGGAACCAATATATAATTCATTATCTTTTTTACTCTTTATTATATAAACATAAAACATTAATTAATTTGATTAGGTGTGGGGGTTTATCCTATTACTTTATTCAAAGCTAACGTAAAAATCAAATCCAAAGCGCCCAAAAACAGGGCGATGGCGACGCAAAATCCGATAACCACCAAAGTCAGCCGAGTTGTTTCTTGTTTCGTCGGCCAATTAACCCGCAAAAATTCGCGGTATGATTCAACTATATAATCTTTAATTTTTGTAAACATGTTTTTATATATCGAGGTTTTTAACCATTGTCGCCTGGCTTTGAATAAAATGCTTTCTCGGTTCAACGACTTCGCCCATCAAAATATCGAATAATCTTTCCGCTTCCTCGGCATCGTCAACCGTGACCTGTTTCAAAACCCTTCTTTCGGCGTCCATAGTCGTTTCCCAAAGCTGTTCCGGATTCATTTCTCCCAATCCTTTATAGCGCTGGATATTTATACCCGGACGCTTTTCTGAAACTTCAACGCCTTCTTCGGCAACCGCGACTTCTTCAACCTCTTCTTCTTTGCCTTTGTCTTTCACTTTTTTTCTGGCCTGGCGCGCCTCGAGCATTTCCCGCACGAGCCGTTCCTTTTCGCCATCGTTATAAGCGTACTTTACTTCTTTGCCAACCTGCAATCTGTACAAAGGCGGCTGAGCGATATAAAGATAACCGTTTGTAACAACATCCTTGAAATACCGGTAGAAAAGCGTCAAAAGCAGGGTCCGAATGTGCGCTCCGTCCACGTCGGCATCGGTAGCGATTATTATTTTATAATACCTTATGTTAGTTAAGTCAAATTCGTCGCCGATGGCGGTACCTATCGCCATGACCAAAGAACGGATTTCTTTGTTTAAAAGCATCTTGTCGATGCGTGATTTTTCAACGTTTAAAATCTTGCCGCGCAACGGCAAAATAGCCTGATATCTCCTGTCGCGGGCCGATTTAGCCGAACCGCCGGCAGAATCTCCCTCCACGATGAACAATTCCGACTCTTCCGCGTCTTTACTGGAACAATCGGCAAGTTTTCCGGGCAAAGTCATGCCATCTAAAATACCTTTGCGCAAAACCGTTTCTTTTGCCGCCTTGGCCGCCTTGCGCGCTTTAGCAGTCAACAAACACCTTTCCAAAATCGCTCTGGCTTCGGATGATTTTTTCTCCAAAAATTCTTTAAGGGCTTCGGCAACAACCGCTTCAACCGCTGTTCTCGCCGGCGGAT
>Ga0172372_10011900_pt1 | contig 10997 bp, 8 predicted proteins | sample LakKiv5m_2_FD_114544 | JGI IMG/M metagenome (GOLD analysis project Ga0172372, IMG submission 114544) | Freshwater microbial communities from Kabuno Bay, South-Kivu, Congo - kab_092012_9.5m | ecosystem: Environmental > Aquatic > Freshwater > Lake | place: Democratic Republic of the Congo... | reverse complement strand
TCCAACTATCTGAATGCGCGGCTCGCGGGCCGCACCCTGGAAGAAACGCGGAGCAAGGTGGCCGAGGAAATCGCCGCTGATCGCACGGCCTTGGATGCGCTGACGCAGCAGGTGATATCGGCGGGGCTTGCCACCTGGTCGGGCGGCGGAGGTGGGTCGCTGATTTTGCGCGGTCAGTCGCGGCTGTTGCAGAATCTGGATCAGGCGGCGCAGGTGCAGGAAATCCAGCGGCTGTTTGAACGGCTGGAAGCGCAGGAAACCATGCTGCGCCTGCTGGAATTGGCGCAGCGCGGCGAAGGTGTGCAGATTTTCATCGGTGCCGAAAGCGGGTTGTTCGATAGCGCTGGGCTTTCCGTGGTGGTGGCGCCCTTCCGCAATGGCCAGGAAAAGATCGTCGGTGCCATTGGCGTGATCGGCCCGACACGCATCAATTACGGGCGCGTGATTCCGGTGGTGGATTACACCGCGCGCGTGATCGGCAGATTGCTCGGCTGATTAACGACGCCAGAATTTCTTAGTTTCTCAAGCCAGGAAACCAATATGCGTATTTCTTCCATTCGTCAGGGTGTGGTGCCCATCAGCAGCGCCATTGCCAATGCCTATATCGATTTTTCGAAAATGACGGCGAGTATTGTCGCCATTACGGTGGAAGATGGCGCCGGCAAGAAGGCCACGGGCTATGGCTTCAATTCCAATGGCCGTTATGCGCAGCCGGGCTTGCTCGCGGAACGCTTCATTCCGCGCCTGCAAGGGGCGACAGAAGCGGAATTGACGCGGAAGGATGGCGGGCTCCGCCCCGCCGGTGCCTGGGCCGCCATGATGCGCAATGAAAAGCCCGGCGGGCATGGGGATCGTTCCGTCGCTGTTGGCGTTTTGGATATGGCGCTTTGGGATGCCGCGGCGAAGCTTGCCGGCGTGCCGCTCTGGCGCCTGCTCGCGGATCGGTATCGCGGCGGTCAGGCGGATGACAGTGCCTGGGTTTATGCCGCGGGCGGCTATTACTATCCCGGCAAGAGCGTGGATGCCTTGGTTGAGGAAATGAAGCGCTACCTCGGCATGGGCTATACCACCGTGAAAATGAAAATCGGTGGCGCACCTGGCACAGCGCTGAAGGATGCGCTCAGCGAAGACATGGCGCGCGTTGAAGCGGTGGTGAAGCTGCTGGGCGGCGATGGATCACGCCTGGCCGTGGATGTGAATGGCCGCTTTGGTTTGCATGCGGCGCTGACCTATGGCGCGGCGCTGCAACCCTTTGGGCTCCGCTGGTATGAGGAACCGCTCGATCCGCTGGATTATTCAACCCATGCGGCGCTCGCCGAACAATATATGCCGCCGATTGCAACCGGCGAGAATCTGTTTTCCATGCTGGATGCGCGCAATCTGATCCGCCATGGCGGCTTGCGTCCGGATCGCGATATTCTGCAATTCGATCCGGCGCTTTCTTACGGGCTGGTTGAATATCTCCGCACGCTTGAAATGTTGGCGCGGCATGGCTGGTCGCCGCGGCGTTGCGTGCCGCATGGCGGGCATCAATTCGCGCTCAATATCGCGGTCGGGCTTGGGCTTGGCGGCAATGAAAGCTACCCTGAGGTTTTCGCGCCCTTTGGCGGTTTCGCCGATAGCACGCCGGTGGTGGATGGGCGGATCAAAATGCCCGATATTCCCGGCATCGGGTTTGAAGCGAAATCGGCGCTTTGGGCTGTCTTGAAGGATTTGTAGGCCATGAAAACCTTCTTCCCCCTGTTGCTGGCGGCGGCATTTTGGATCGCCACACATAACGGCTTTGCCGGCACCGATATCCGCACGCGCCTGGTCAGCAAGATCGGGGAGAATGGTTTTCGCATCGTCTATGCTATCATCTCAATCATTGCGATCATGATGTTGGTGCAGACCTGGGAAGCTGCGGTTGCCATGCCGCTTTGGGTGGCACCTGCCTGGCTTCGCCTTGTGCTTGCGCTGATCATGCTGCCGGCCTTTCTGTTTTTCGTGGCCGGCTTCTTGCGCAATCCAACCGCCGTGGGCGGCGAAGCAATGGCCGGGCAGCAGGTGCGTGGCATTCAGCGCATCACGCGCCACCCCATGCTCTGGTCCTTCGCGCTTTGGGCCTTGGTGCATGTGATCGGCAATGGCGATTTGGCGAGCCTGATCTTCTTCGGAACCTTCGCCATCAGCGCCTTTCTCGGCATGCCTTCCATTGATCGCAAGCTTGCGGCGCGCAGCCCTGAAGCGGCGGCGAAGCTGCGTGCCGAGACCTCCATCCTGCCCTTCGGCGCCATTATGGCCGGGCGCAATCGGCTGGTGCTGGCGGAAATCGGCTGGCTCGCGCCCGCGCTCGCTGTCATCGGCTGGGCTGTGACGCTGCATTTCCATGCGCGCTTCTTTGGTGTGCCGGCGCTGCTGCCCTTCTGATCCGCGCTTGCCTGAGGCCCCGCACGAGGGGTAATTCGGCGGTCAACAAGTTTGGAGTTCGCCTTAGATGCCAGCCCCTGCCCTGCCGCGCCCTGTGATGCTGGTCATTCTGGATGGCTGGGGCTGGCGGGAGGAGATTGCCGATAACGCCGTGCGTCAGGCGAAGACGCCGAATTTCGACGCGCTTTGGGCATCCTGCCCGCATGCTTTCCTCAAAACCTCGGGTCTGGATGTTGGCCTGCCGGAAGGCCAGATGGGCAATTCGGAGGTCGGGCACCTCAATATCGGTGCCGGGCGCGTGTTGATGCAGGATTTGCCGCGCATTGATGCCGCCATCGCCGATGGGTCATTCGCGCAATTGCCGGCGCTGACGGGGTTGATTGCGAAGCTGAAAGCCTCGGGCGGGACCTGCCATTTGATGGGCTTGCTCTCACCGGGCGGGGTGCATGCGCATCAGGATCATGCGGTGGCTTTGGCGAAATTACTGTCGGGCGCTGGCATACCGGTCGCCATTCATGGCTTTACCGATGGGCGGGATACGCCACCGCGCGCGGCGCCAGATTATTTGAAGCGCTTCGAAGCCGATCTCGCAGGCGTTGCTGGTGTGCGCATCGCCACCATTATCGGGCGCTATTTCGCGATGGATCGAGACAAGCGCTGGGATCGCGTCTCAAAAGCCTATGCAGCGATGGTGGAAGCCAAGGGCGTTGTCGCGCCTTCCGCCGCCGCTGCCATCACGGCTGCTCATGCTGCCGAGAAAACCGATGAATTCATCCTGTCCAGCGTGATTGGCGATTACGCCGGCATGCAGGATGGCGATGGCATTCTCTGCTTCAATTTCCGCGCCGATCGCGCGCGCGAAATTCTCTCCGCACTGCTCGACCCCAGCTTTGATGGCTTTGCGCGCGCGCGGCTGCCGCGCTTTGCCGCCGCTGTCGGCCTCACGGAGTATAGTGAGGCGTTGAACGCGCATCTCGCCACCGCCTTCGCGCCGCAATCCATGGCCGATAAGCTTGGGGAGGTGGTGGCGCGTGCGGGGCTGAAACAGCTTCGCATGGCGGAGACGGAAAAATACCCGCATGTCACCTTCTTCCTGAATGGCGGGGAAGAAGCGGTCTATCCAGGTGAGAAACGCATCATGGTGCCCTCACCCAAGGATGTCGCGACCTATGATCTGAAGCCGGAAATGTCGGCGCCCGAACTGACGGAAAAAGCTGTGAATGCCATCAAAAGCCGCGCCTTTGATCTGATTGTGCTGAACTACGCCAATGCCGATATGGTCGGGCATACCGGTAGCCTTGCCGCGGCAACGAAGGCTGTCGAAACCGTGGATGCCGGGCTTGGGCGCATTGTCGCGGCACTCCGCGAAGTGGGCGGCTGCCTGCTGGTCACTGCCGATCATGGCAATGCCGAATTGATGAAAGACCCCACAACCGGCGGGCCGCATACCGCGCATACCACCAATGTGGTGCCGGCCATTCTGATGGGCGGGCCTGGGGGTGCTGCGCTACAGGATGGGCGGCTTGCGGATATCGCACCGAGTTTACTTGCGCTGCTTGGCCTGAAGCAGCCCGCCGCCATGACGGGGCATTCGCTGCTTGCCTAAAGCACGCGTCACTTTCGCGCTATTCCTGCTGGCGCTGCCGGGCCTCGCTCCCGCGCAGCCATCCCGCGAAGCACTGGAGGAAGCCCGCCGCACTGGCGCCGCGAGCCGCGCCGCTGCCGAAGCCGCCGCGCGCGAAGCGGAAGCCGCAGCGGCGGAAGAAAGCGGCCTTGCGCGGCAGCGCGTTGCCATGGCGGCCCGCGTGCAGGAAGCCGAACGCGCTTTGGAAGCGGCAGCACAACGCAAGCAAGGCTCGGAAGCCGAAGCGGCGGCGGCGTATAAGGAGGCAGCCTCTCGCGCGGCTTCCCTCGCGCCCATGATGCCGGCCATGCGGCGCCTCGCCCTTTGGCCAGCGGAGACGCTCCTGGCACAGCCCGCCCCGCCGGATGAGGCGCTGCGCGGCCTTCTGGTGTTGCAAGGCATGGCCCGGCAAATCCGTGCCGAGGCCGAAGAACTCCGCCTTGCCAATGCCGAAGCCGAACGCCGCGCGCGTATCGCCACCGCGGAAGCAATTGTGGTCGCTGCCGCCGAGGCTGAGCTGCGCCAAGCCGCCACGGCGCTCGATCAGGAAATCGCCGAGACCAGGCTCCGCGAACGCGAAGCGCGCGCCACGCAAAGGGCCGAGGCCGCGCGGGCGCAGGAAGCGCTCGCCCGCGCCAATGACCTGCAGGACATGCTGGCCGCGCTGGAACGTGAACAGGCGCGGCAGGCAGCCGCAAGGGCGCGGCAGGCAGCGCGGCAGGCGCGCTCGGCCACGCCCGTTGTCGTGCCGCAAATCGCGGCACCGGATCAGGCCCGCCAAGCGCCGGTGCATGGGCGGGTCAGCCTTGCCTTCGGGCAAAGGGGGGAAGCCGGGCCGGCACGCGGCGTCACTTTCTCAACGGCGGGCGGCGCGCGGGTGGTCAGCCCCTGCACAGGGCGTGCGGTATTCGCCGGCCCCTTCCGGCGCTTCGGGCAGATCATCATCCTGGAATGCGGCCCTGGCCTGCATCTGGTTCTGGCCGGTTTCGACGCTTTGGATACCGAAGCGGGGGCCGCGCTGCTGGCGGGCGAGGCGCTTGGCCGACTCGGTGGCGGCGCGGATGGGCGCGGCGCGCTTTACGTGGAATTGCGCCGCAATGGCCAGGTGGTGGACCCGATCCCCTGGCTTGGCGGGGCGGATTAGCGGCTCGCGCGATTTTTCGGCGATGCAAGGCATTCTAGAGTCGCGCAAAGCCTTTTGAACGCCTATCTTCTGCAGGGGTTTTCCGGCTCCGGCCGAGTGATGAGAAGGATTGCGGCGCATGCAGCGCGGGATTTTGCGTTATGCGGGGATTGGTGCGGCCTTTGCCGCCGGCGTGGTGGTGGGCCCCCTGGTTGCTGCCTGGGCGCAGGAGGGTGGCCGGGCTGAGACCTATCGGCTGCTCAACCTGTTTGGCGATGTGTTCGAAAGGGTGCGCGCCGAATATGTCGAACCGGTGAATGACCGGGACGCGATCGAAAACGCGATCCAGGGCATGCTGTCCAGCCTTGATCCGCATTCATCCTATTTGAACCAGCGCAGCTTCCGCGACATGCAAACCCAGACGCGCGGTGAATTCGGCGGGCTTGGGATCGAAGTCACGCAGGAAGGCGGCTATATCAAGGTCATCAGCCCGATTGACGAAACGCCTGCCGCGCGCGCCGGCGTCAGGCCGGGTGATTTCATCACGCATCTGAACGGGACCTCTGTGCAGGGGCTGACCTTGCAGGAAGCGGTGGACCAGATGCGCGGCCAACGCGGCACGCAAATCAAGCTGACGATCCGTCGCCAAGGGGCGGAACGGCCGATTGAACTCACGCTGACGCGCGATGTGATCCGCCCGCAAGTGGTGCGCTTCCGGCTGGAAGACGGCAATCTCGGTTATATTCGCATCACCTCCTTTAATGAACAGACGGAAGCGGGGCTGCGTCGTGCTTTGCAGCAATTGAAGCAGCAGGCGCAGGGTGGGCTAAGGGGCTTGGTGCTTGACTTGCGCAATAATCCCGGTGGCTTGCTTGATCAGGCAGTGCAGGTCACGGATAATTTCCTGACGCAGGGGGAAATTGTTTCAACGCGCGCGCGCCGGACCGAAGATGCGCAGCGCTGGAATGCCAAGACTGGCGATATCGCCGATGGGCTGCCGATTGTCGTGCTGATCAATAGCGGCAGCGCGAGTGCGAGTGAAATTGTCGCCGGCGCTTTGCAGGATCATCGTCGCGCCATTGTTGTGGGCGTGAAATCCTTCGGCAAGGGCAGCGTGCAAACCGTGATGCCGGTGCCGGGCCATGGCGCCATCCGTTTGACAACGGCGCGGTATTACACGCCCTCTGGCAGGTCCATCCAGGGCACGGGGATTGAACCCGATATCGAAGTGCTGGCAACGCGCGAAGAAACCCGCGCCGCCCAGGCGCCGCGTGATCGGGAAGCGGATTTGCGCCGGTCACTCCGCAATGATGTTCAGGCAGAAACCCGCGCCCCCATCCCGCCGCCGCCGCTCAACCTGCCGGCGGGCCTGGTGGAACGCGTGGTACGCCAGCCAGCGGAAGGCGCCCCCGCCTTTGACCCGACCAAGCCGGAAACGGATCATCAACTTCAGCAGGCTTTAATGCTGCTGCGCGGCATGGCTTCGGCGCCACGCGGCGGACAGCGCTGAGGATGTGATGGCAGAAGGTTTGCCGCGCCGGGTATTCGCCGGCTGGCGCGGGCTTGGCCTGTTTTGGGTATTGGTGCTGCTGCTTCTGGGCGGCGGCGGGCTTTGGCTTGACAACCTAGGCCCGCCCGACCCGCGTGAAGCGACGGTGGCTGAGGCGGCGCCATCGCCCGAACCCGCACCCGCGCCTGCCCAGGCGGAGCCAGAGGCACCGCCTGCGCCTGCCCCCGCACCGGTGGCCGAAACACCAGCCCCGCCTGCTGCAACGCCCGAGCCTGCCCAGGCCCCGCAACCTCCGGCCCAGGCGGAGGCGCCAGCACCGCCCGCCCAGATGGCCGCCCCTGCGCCGGAGCCCGCTTCACCAAGCGTTGAGGCAGCGGCGCAAACCCCCGCCGCTCCCGCTCCGCCGCCGCTTGATGTGCCGGTTGTGGCGCCGGATTTCCCAAATGCGCGGCCTATCCCGGCGCCCGATACCGCCCTTTTGGAACAGGGGCGCTTTGGTGCCCTGCCGCGCGTTGGCGCTGATGGCCGTACTTCCATCCGCGCCTATGCAGGGCAGTTTGACCGGCAGGATACCCGCCCGCGTATTGGCATCATCGTGGCCGATATCGGCATTTCCAATGCGCAGACGGAAGATGCCATGCGCCGCCTGCCGCCGGCCATTACCTTCGCGATTTCGCCCTATGCGCCGCGGGCGGCTCAGGTGGCGGAACGGCTGCGCGCCAAGGGGGCTGAAACCCTGATCGGCCTGCCGCTGGAACCCGCCGGCTATCCGTTGAATGATCCAGGCAATCGCGCCCTGCTGACCGGGCGTTCGGCACCCGAAAACATGGCCAATCTGGAATGGGTGCTGTCGCGCTTTCCGGGCTATGTGGGCGCCATCGGCGTGGTCGGAGGCATGCGGGGCGAACGCTTTGCTGCCATGGAACAAAGCTACCTCGCGCTGCAGGAATCGCTCCGTAATCGTGGCCTGCTATTTGTGGATGCCCGGCCAGGTGTTGCCGCACCCGCGCGGGCCTGGGGCCGCGCAGTGGATGTGATCCTGGATGAACCCGCGACCCGGACGGAAATCGAACGCCGCCTTGGGGAGTTGGAAGCGATCGCCAAGGCGCGCGGTTCGGCCCTTGGCCTCGCGCATGCCGCAACGCCGGTGGTGGTGGATCGGCTGGTGGCCTGGGCGGCAGGGCTTGAACGGCGCGGCGTGGTGCTGGCCCCCGTTTCAGTGCTGATCCGCCGCCCGCCGGAGACTGCGGAAACCCGTACGCAATGACGCTGCCTTATCGCGACAATGTTGGCGCGTTGCTGTTCAACGCCGCCGGGCAGGTGCTGGTCGCACGGCGCGCCGATTTGCCGAATGCGGAAGGGGCGGCAGGCGGTTGGCAATTGCCGCAGGGCGGGATGGATGCCGGCGAAGACCCCGCCATCGCGATCTTCCGTGAATTGGAAGAAGAAATCGGCACGGCCAAGGCCGAGATTCTGGCCGAACATCCAAGCTGGCTATTCTATGACCTGCCGCCAGAATTGATCGGCAAGGCACTTGGCGGCAAGTATCGCGGGCAGAGGCAGAAATGGTTTGCGCTCCGCTTTCTGGGCCATGATGCCGATATCCGGCTTGATCTTGACCCGCACCCGGAATTCGATGCCTGGCGTTGGGCGCAACTTCAGGAATTGCCCGCGCTGGCCGTGGAGTTCAAGCGCGCAATTTATGAGGATTTGGCACGGGAATTTGCGCGGTTTGGGGGGTAGGCTTTGATCTTTCCGCCTCACGCCCCAACCAGCCCACGTTTGCGGAGCAGCGCATCCACTTGCGGCTTGCGGCCACGAAACGCCGTGAATAGCGCCATGGGGTCCGCCGTATCGCCGGCTTCAAATATGCCCTTGAGCTTTGCGGCGAGTTCCGGATGGAAGGGATCGCCCGCTTCCTCAAACGCCTCAAACCCATCGGCATCCAGTACTTCCGCCCAGAGGTAGAAGTAATACCCCGCCGCATAGCCATCACCAGAAAACAAATGCCCGAAATGGATCGGGCGATGGCGCAGCGCCATGCCTTCCGGCATGCCGATCTCGGCCAGGAAGGTGTTTTCGAATTCCTCCAGGGCCAAATCTTCCGGCGCGTCATGCCGATGCAGCGCAAGGTCAATCAGCGCACAGGATAGGTATTCCACCATCGCAAACCCCTGCCCATCATTGCGCGCAGCGAGCACACGGGCCAGCAGCGCCTCATCCAAGGCAGCGCCGGTTTCGTGATGGCGCGCATGGGTTTGCAAGGTCTCTGGCAGGCTCAGCCAATTTTCCATGACCTGCGAGGGAAATTCGACAAAATCGCCAAGCACGGCGGTGCCGGATTGCGATGGGTAGCGCGCGCGGCTCATCAACCCATGCAGCGCATGGCCGAATTCATGAAACAGCGTGCGCGCCTCATCGAAGGAGAGCAGCGTTGGCGTGGCGCGGGCGAGGTTGTTGTTGTTGATGATGATGGGCGCGGTGCGACCATTGAGGCCATCAGCGACACGAAAGCTGCTCATCCAGGCGCCGGAGCGCTTGCCGGGGCGGGCGTAATTATCCAGCAGCAGCAGGCCAACATGATTGCCGGCCTCATCCAGCGCTTCAAAGCCGCGCAGGTCCGCGTGATAGCGCGGAATTTCGGTGCGTTCTTGAAAGGTCAGGCCAAACAGTCGCCGCGCGGTATCGAAAATGGCACGCAGCATGGCTTCCAATTCGAAATGCGGCTTTAGCGCAGCGCCATCGAAATTATGCTTGGCCTGGCGCGCACGTTCCGCCCAATGGCGCCAATCCCAGGGCTCGATCGGGCCATTATGGCCGGCGGCGCGGGCGAAATCCTCAAGCTCGGCCTTTTCAACCGCAATGCGGCGCTTGGCCGGTTCCCAACAGGCGCGGAGCAAGGCTTCCGCCGCGTCAGGCGAACCCGCCATGGTGTCGCGCAGGCGGAAGGAGGCAAAATCAGCCTCGCCCAGCAATTGCGCGCGTTCGCGGCGCAGCGTCAGGATTTCGCGGATCAGCGGTGCGTTTTCGCGGCCTTCGGTCAGCGCACCGCGCGCCGCAAAACCGCGCCAGAGTTTTTCGCGCAGATCGCGCCGTGTGGAGAAGGTCAGGAAGGGCTCAGCAGAAGATCGCGACAGGGTGAAGACATAGCCATCAAGCCCGGCGGCAGCAGCGGCTTCCCGCGCGGCCTGGCGCGCGAATTCGGGCAGGCCATCCAGATCAGCCTCGGTCAGCACCATGCGCCATTCATTCTCATCGGCCAGCACATTCTGCCCGAAGCTCGTGTGCAGCGTCGCGAGGCGGGTTGAGATTTCGGCAAGCCGCGCGCGTGCCTTCGAATCAAGGCCAGCGCCGGCGCGCGTCAGGCGCAGATAGAGCCTTTCCAGCAGGCGGCGCTGATCGGGCGCCAGATCAAGCTTGTCGCGCGCCTCATGCAAGGCCGAGACACGACGGAACAGCGCCGGGTCAAGCGCAATCGCCATGCGATGCGCGGCGAGCTTGGGGGCAATGTCGCGTTCCACCTGTTGCAGCGCCTCGGTCGCGTGGCTCGCGGCCAGGTTGAAAAACGTCGCGCCGACGCGGCTGAGCAAGCGCCCTGCCTCTTCCAGCGCTTCGACCGTATTGGCGAAGCTTGGTGGGGCGGGATTGGCGCCGATGGCGGCAACCTCAGCGCGATGTGCGGCCATGGCGGCTTCAAAGGCGGGCGGGAAATGCGCAGGCTCAATGGCGCCGAAGGGCGGCAGGCCAAAGGGCGTGGTCCAGGGGGTCAGCAGCGGGTTTTCGGTCATGTCCCAAGGATGGGGCGGCGGGCGCGCGGCGTCGAGGGGTTTTCGCTATTCTCGGAAGGCGCGGCTTCAGCTAGAAGCCCATAATCAAGGCTGAATGGCCGGGAACAACACAGACCTTGGGCGCGACCAGCGTCCTGGCGGGAACAGGGAGAAAAGCAACCATGATGCAACGCAGAACAGCTTTGGGCCTGGCCTTGGCGGCGGGCTTGGCGCCGAATGTGGCGCGCGCGCAAGCCTGGCGCCCGACACGTCCGGTCCGCTTGGTGGTGCCCTTCGCACCCGGTGGGTCAAACGACATTGTGGGCCGCATCATCGCCGAAGCGGCCGGCAATATTCTGGGCCAGCCCGTGGTGGTGGAAAACCGCGCCGGTGCGGGCAGCGTGATCGGTGCGGAGCATGCCGCGCGGTCACCCGCCGATGGTTACACCGTGCTGATCAATAGCGCGCATGCATCGGTGCCGGCTTTGGTCGCGCGCGTCCCTTACGACACCATCAATGATTTCGTCGGCATCGCGGTGGCTGGGTTTTCGCCCCATGTGCTGG
>Ga0172372_10011899_pt1 | contig 10998 bp, 3 predicted proteins | sample LakKiv5m_2_FD_114544 | JGI IMG/M metagenome (GOLD analysis project Ga0172372, IMG submission 114544) | Freshwater microbial communities from Kabuno Bay, South-Kivu, Congo - kab_092012_9.5m | ecosystem: Environmental > Aquatic > Freshwater > Lake | place: Democratic Republic of the Congo... | reverse complement strand
GGTCCGGATGCTGTCCGACCACGCCCGCGCCCTCGACGATGCGCTCGTCGCCGTCTGCGTCGACGATGCGCCACCGACGCGACGCGAGGCGCACCCGCGTCGCGCCCTCGTTGCGGATCGTCACGCTGTAGCTGAACAGATACTGGCGGCGCTCGGACGACGACTGCGACGGCACGAAGGCCGGTCGCACGATCACGCGAACGCGGTCGGTCACGGTGTCGGAGCCATGCTTGGGAGCGGCGATCGCACTCACTGCTGTCGTCATAGGCGTGGAGGATAGGCGGGAGCGGGGGTGAATCGCTACCATCTTCGCCCGATGCTGCGCCTGCCCCACTCTCCCGTCGTCGCGATCGTCGGTGCCACGGGCGCCGTCGGCCGCGAGATGCTTGCGATCCTCGAGGCTCGCGACTTCCCCGTCGCAAGCCTCCGCCTCTTCGCCTCTCCGCGGTCGGTCGGGGTCACGATCCCCTTCCGCGGCGCTGAGATCCCCTGCGAGGCGCTCGAGCACGGCATGCCGGGCGGCATCGACCTCGTGCTCTTCTCGGCCGGCAAGGGCATCTCGAAGGAGTGGGCGCCTAAGTTCCGCGCGGCCGGGGCCCTCGTTGTCGATAACTCGAGCGCCTTCCGCGCAGACCCGGCGTGCCCGCTCGTCGTTCCCGAAGTGAACCCGCACGCGCTCGACGCGATCGACCTTCCCGCGATCATCGCGAACCCGAACTGCTCGACCATCATCGCCCTCGTCGCGGTGACGCCGATCCATCGCGCGCTCGTCGTCGAACGCATGGTCGCGGCGACCTACCAGGCCGCGTCGGGCGCGGGCGCTGCGGCGATGGCCGAACTCGAGTCGCAGGCGCATGCGTTCGCGAAGAGCGAACCGTTCGACACGCGCATCTTCGGCCGCCAGTACCTCTTCAACGTCTTCAGCCACAACTCCGCGGTCGGCGCCGACGGCTACAACGAGGAAGAGCGCAAGCTGCTCACCGAGACGCGCCGCATGTGGGAATCGGACGCCGTGCGCATCAGCGCGACCTGCGTGCGCGTGCCGACGCTGCGCGCGCACGCCGAGGCGCTGCATCTCGAGCTCTCGCGCGCGACGACCGAGGACGAGATCCGCGCGCTCCTCGCGCAGGCGCCGGGCGTCCGCGTCGTCGACGACCGCGCCGCCAACCGCTTCCCCGAGCCGCTCGACGCGGCGGGCGGCGACGACGTCCTCGTCGGCCGGATACGCATGGACCCGAGCGTCCCCGGCGACCGTGGCGTGGCGCTCTTCGTCTGCGGCGACCAGATCCGCAAGGGCGCTGCGCTCAACGCGATCCAGATCGCGGAGCGCTTTCTGCCCGCCTCGCAGCGCGTGATCGGCGGCCAAAGCCCCGTGGCCGCCGCAGGAAAGCCGCGATAATCGACGCGGACCCGCGGCTCCGACTTGATCTCCGCCCCGTCGCGGCTACCATGGCCCGACACCGATTGGGGATTGGTGTAACGGTAGCACAAGTGATTCTGGTTCACTTTGTCCTAGTTCGAATCTAGGATCCCCAGTTCTGAACTTCTGTTCTCCCGGCCGCGCGTTCGCGGGCTTCGAATCATCGAGGCCCGCGTTGCTTTTTGGGGCCCGCGTTGCTTTTTGGGGGCCGCGTTGCCATTCGGATCCACGCGTCGCGTCACGGCGCCGCTTCGGCCGGCGCGGCCAGCGCCGCATCGAGTGCCGCGCGGACCTCGGTCGCGAGCTCCGGCGCGACGCGAACGTAGAGGACGCCGCGTTCATCGTCGGCGACGAGCCGCAACGCGTCGCGTCGCGCAGGATCCGCACCGTTCACGGCCTCGATGACCGCGCGCGCGACCGCGCTCGCGCGCTGCCCCGTCACCCGGATCGCCTCGAAGGGCGGAAGCCGGCGCACCGCCGGATCGTCGAGGGCCGACAGAACCGTGCTCTGCCACAACGCCTCGTCGAACGCGCCCGAGAGGACGACGGAGTTCGACACCGGCTCGGACACGAGCATCGGCCCCGAGCCGTTGAAGGGGCGGCCGTCCTCGAGAAGCGCCACCGCCTCCGCGGGCGGAAGCGTGCGGAGCGGAAGCGCCAGCACCGCATGGCGATGCGGGGAAGCCCACCGTCCGTCGAGCCGGGCGATCTCGCGCGCGGCCGTGTCGATCTCGAGCGGCGTGCCGAGAAGGAGGATCGAGCGGGTGAGCGGATTCTCGACGACGCGCAGGGTCCCGTCCGCGCGCGACGCCTCGTCGCGCAGCCATGCGGCGACGCGCGATGCGTCCGCCCAGTCGACCGCGCAGCTCTTCATCGCGACAGGGCCCGCGTTCTGCGCGCGGGCCAACGCCCCGAGCAGCACCGCGACCATGCGGGCACCCTCGTCGCTTGCGATGCACGCGACCGCGCGGGTGCCTCCGCGGCCAAGCAGCACGGCATGTGCGTCGGGAGTGTCCTGCTGACCTGAAGAGAGGGACGTCCCGCCCGATGCAAGCTCGCCGAGCATGGCGCTTGCGAGCGCGGCGAGCGCCCGAGGCTCTGCCGACGCGGGAAGCTCGAAGACACGCGCCTCGGCGCCGAGCTCGCCCGGGAAGCGCGCGGCCTGCGCGACGACTCCCTCGAGCCTCGCGATCTCGTCGGCCGTGCCGAAGGTCACCAGCGTGCGGCGCGACGCATCGAGTGCGAGCGTCATGCGCCCGTCGAGCGCGCCGAGCCGCCGCGCGGCGTCCGCGACATCCGCCACCGAGTGCGCCCCGCGGCCCACCTCGACCGTACGCACCACGCGCGCGCGGGCGGGCGCGGTCGCGTCGACCTTGGCGACGAGGCCGTCGACCGTCGGGCGCTGCTTGTCGGTCGCGCGCACGAGGAGGCTGTTGCGCGACGGCTGCACGCGCACGGTCGGAAGCGGATCCTCGCTGTCGTCGGTCTCGAAGAGGTCGAGGATCGACTTGGCGGCAACCGCTGCCTCGCCGTTCGAAAGCTCGTAGAGCCGCAGCGAGCGCTCGGATCGGACCCCGGGCGGAACGTCGAGCTCGAGGAGGATCTCCTCGGAGAGATCGAGCGCGACGGGCGTCGCCAGGAGCGCGATGGAGTTCGAGCCGGGCGCGGCGAGGGCCTGCACCAGTCCCTTCGAGGCGCCGGCGTCGGCGTCGTCCGAAAGCACTCCCGCCAGGAAGTCGCGCGCGATTCCGGCAAGTCCGAACGCCTCGGTGTTGCGCAGCGACACCATCCGCACCCGGGCGGCGTCGCGCGGCCCGCGCACCTCGAGCGAGCGGACCGCGGAGTCGACCACGTCGAGCCAGGACGGCTCGCCCGCTGCGACGAGAGCCTCGCCCTCGGGAACGGCGACGAGATCGATGCGCGGCGGTTGCGCGTTCTTCGGCGCTCGCGCGGCGAGGGCCTGCTCGACCGCGTTCACCGCTGCGCCGAGCTTGTCGAAGGCGACCGGATAGACGCGCATCTCCCAGCGCTCCCCCACCGCGCGCTCGGCCGACAGCCGCGCGACCACCGCCTCGGCAAGCGCGATCAGCTGGGGCGGCGCGCTGACGAAGATGCGGCCCTCCCCCGGGTCGGCGACGACGCGCGGCGCGAGGATCGTCTCGCCGGCGCCGTGCGCATCGAGCACGGCGGACGTCCAGCGCGCACGGTCGCCGATCACGGCCTCGACCACGCGCGCCGCGACCTCGGTGTCGACGCCGACGACCGCGAACTCGGCGCATTCGATCCACGGCGTCGAGAGCCGCGCAGCCTCGCCCTGCGGCGCGACGGAACCCGCGCGCTCGAGCCGCGCGACCAGCGCATCGGCAAGCGCCGCGTACGCCGGCGGGGCGGCGACGAGCATGCGGTTCGCGACGGCGTCCTCGCCGACCGCGACGACCGGCCGCGACCGCTGGCCGCCTTCGCCGACGAGCGGTTCCCCGCCGAGCATGCTGCGGACGAGCCCGGCGGCGCGCTCGACTCGCAGCGTCGCAAGCGAGATCGCGCGCAGTTCGAACGGCTCCGCCGGGGCCTTCGACTCGACGCGCACCATGCGCCCCGGCGCGGCCGCACCGTCGGCGCGGTCGAGCTGGCGCACAAGATCGACGATCATCTCGGTCCGCCACGACTCGCCGGAAACCAAGAGCGCCCCGCGCACAGCGTCGGCGCGCACCGTCGACGCGCGCGCGGCGCCGTCCGTGTCCGCCGCCGAGCGCACGTCGAGGAGCGTCGCCATCCGCACGGCGTCCGCGGACCGCAGCGGAAGGATCGTGACAGCGCGGGAATCGCCGCCTGCGACCTCGCGCCCGAGTTCACGCACCATCGTCTCGATGCGGCGCAGCGCGGCCGGATTACCGGCGACCACGAGCCCATCCGCGTCGGGCGTCGCGCGGACCTCGACGGGAAGCGGGTCCTCGAGATCGGCGCCGCGGGTGGCGAACCACCGCGCGATCGCTTCGGCCGGCAGCGCCGCGTCGCGGCACGCGACCATCGCGACGATGCGCTGCGACCGCATGGTCGTCGCGTCGAGGCTGCGGACGATCGCCTCGGCCAACATCGTCTCCGTGCGCGTTCCGGCGACCGCGATCCCGTTCGCGCGATAGGCGCGGACGATCGCGCGGTTCGTATCATGCATGAACGAACCTTCGAGCGTCGCCGCGATCTCCGCCGCATCGCGGTTCGCGACGTCGAGAAGCGCGGCGGCCAACGCCTCGCCCGCGCGCGGCACGAGCGTGCGGCACGCCTCGGTGAAACGCTCGAGGGCCGCTTCATCCCCGACCGCGCTCAGGACACCTCGTCCGGCGTCCACCGTCACCGCGATCGTCGCGGTCTCGCCCTCGCGCGGCTCGAGCGCGGCAAGCTTCAGGGCGCGTGAACCGAGCTGCGCTGGATCGACGCCGCCTGCGTCGACGACGCGGACGGCGGTCTCGTCCGGAAGGACGCCGAGCTGCGCAAGCACCTCCTCGGTCCGCGCGAACGCGTCGTCGTCGCCGACCACGACGATCGTCCTGCTGGCAGCGTCCGCGTCGATCACGATCGGCCGCGTGGCGACGGCGTCCGCGCGACCATCTCCGCCGCCGACCGTCGCGGGCCTCGACAGGCTTCCACGCGCGGCGAGGTCGCGGAGGTTCTGCAGCACGCGCGCGATGTCGCCGCGCTCGAGTCGGAAGAGGCGCGCGCGCGCGTCCGGCGGCAGGGCGAGACGGTCGAGGACTCCGACGAGCGCGTCGATGGCCACGGCGCGGTCGCGGGACGACTCGACCCACACCATGCGCGTGGCGGAGTCGCCGCTTGCATGCAGGGTGCGCGGCTCGCGCAGGTGTTCAAGCGCGCGGCCCGCCGCATCGCGCGGCATCGGCGGCGCGGGAAAGAGGCCGTTGAGCGCACGGGCGACGACGAGCGGATCCGACTGCGCGAGGGTGGTGCTGAAGATCTCGCGAGGCTGCGCGCTCGTGCCGTCCTCGCGCGGATCGAACTCGTCGATCGCGCGCGCGACCTCCGCGAGCATGTCGGGGTGCATCGCGACCGACAGCGCGTTGCCGACGCGGTCGCCCTCGACGAACACCGGACGCGCGCGCTGCGCGGCCTCGTCGCGCGAGTCGAAGCGCCTGCGCAGCGAATCGGCGACGCGCACCGCGTCGCCGCAGCGGATCTCGAGCAGCCGAAGCGGCGCCGTGAAGACGCCGAGACCGGCGTCATGCGCCGAAAGGAGCCGCGCGACGAGGCTGATCTGCGCGGGCTCGCCCGCGACGTACAGCGCCTCGCTCGACGGCAGCGCGCGGACCTCCGCGAGCGGCACGGTGCGCCGCGCCTCGACGGGTACAGCGGCGCCGAGCAGCGTCGCGAGGTTGCGCTCGGCACCCTTCGCGCCGAGCGCGCCGGTCTCGAGGACCCGCGCGATGCGGTGACGCTGCCGCAGCCCACGCTCCTCGAGAAGGCTGCGCTCGAAGTGGTCGACCTCGCCTGCGTTGCCCGATGCGCGCGCAACCCTGCGCGATGCATCGAACTCGACGGCCGCCGCCCCGCGCGCGGCGGCGACGAGCGCGGCTCCGTCGGCCGCGGGCACCGCGATCGTCCGCGCCACGCGCGCACCGATCTCCCCGGAGTCGACCGCGTCGAGGACGATCGAGGCGAAGTCGACGATGCCTGGCTCGCCGGACACGAGGATGGCGCCGAGCGGAGCGAGCGGCTCGAAGAGCGGAGGATCGCTTCCGCGCTGCGGCATCACCGCCGACGACGACGCCGCGAGGAGCGACGCAAGCGCTTCGGGGTCGCCGTTCACGCGCAGGAGGGCGCGCTCGCGTTCAGGTTCGCGAAGGAGCCCGACCGCGCGTCCGTCCGCGGGTCCTGCGCCGACCACGGCGGGCAAGGGCGACGTCGCATCGATCGCGGCGCGCCAGAGAGCAAGATCGGCGGCGTCGCCTGCAAGCAGAAGCGCGCGGCCGTCGGACGACGGCACCGCGCGGACGTTGCGCCCCACTTCTGTCGGAAGCACGTGACGCGCCGCGGCTGCGGCGGCATCGGGAGCAGCGGCCGCGATGCGCAGCGCCGCGAACTCGCCGCGCTGGATCGAGGTCCGCGGCTCGGCGGCAGGCGGAGGCGCAGATCCGTCGCCGTCGATCGCCGCGAGGATCCTCAGCGCGCGCTCGACGAGTTGCCGCTCGCCGCGGAGCAGGAGGCCACCGCGGGGATCGTCGGCGACGGCGAGTCGCATCGCCGCGTCGTCGGCGCCATCGGCGTCGAGCAGCGTGAACAGCAGCGCGCGCGCCTCGGCCGCCCCGGTGCGCCTGAGCGGGACGGCGACGACGTCGCCCTCGAGGTCCACGCGGTCGAGCGCGACGAAGAGCGCGCGCGCCAACAGGCACGTCTCCTCCGACGTCGCCGTGATGACGGCGCTCGGCGCCGTTTCTGCCGTTCCGACGCTCGCAAGCGTCGCCGACGTTCCCAACACCGGGCGAAGCTGCTCGACGAGCGCGGACGACCCCGGTCGAAGGAGGCCCACGACGTGGGTCGAGAGTTCTCGGGGCTGTCGCGCCCCCGGATCGAGCGGGCTCACGACGAGGCGGGCCTCGGAACGCGACAGGCTCTGTCCGCGGGTCCGCAGCACGGCGTCCGCGAACGCAAGGGCTTCGTCGAGCGTGTACGGCCGCGGGTCGCTCCAGTGGATCGTCCCCTCGGGGAGATCGGGCGGCAGGAAGACTTCCGCGGGCATCCCCGACGCGGGGAACGACGCGAGGAACGTCGCGAGTTCCGTGACCGTCCGACCGGCGAGGTTGAAGCGGATCTCGGCGGCGCGAGCCGCAGGCTCGGTTCCTGCGGCGGGCCGGGCGGCCTCGGGCGCCGGAGTCTGCGGCGGCTCGTCCTGCGCCGCGGCCAGCGGAGGTCTCCCGTTGAAGGCGATGGCCGAAGCGACCACGATCGAGACGAGGCCTCGGGGCGTGGGCGGGCTGGGTCTGGCCGATCTGGAGTTCACGGTGGATGAGCGACCGATCCTACCCACGCTCGGCAGGATTCCGAAGGGATTTGGTCGACCGGTGACGCAGCGGGAACCGGGCTCCCGCGGAGGCGTTTCATCGGCCAATCCGTGTCGAATCGCGCAGAGACGAGCGCCGCGGCGATGCCTCCAAGACGAGGGACGCGCTCAATGGGTCCGTTTGATTCATTCTGCTCGCGGATCGCGGCTTCCACGGCCAGTCGGAGATGCAATACAAGTTGGAAAGACTCATAAGTGTAGCCGCTGTCCCTCTTGCCGCCGCTACGGCCCGCTACCCTGCGCCGCCCATGCGCGTCGTGAGCCTCCTGCCGTCAGCCACAGAATTGCTCGTCGCCATCGGTGGCGAGGAACTCCTCGTCGGCCGCAGCCACGAGTGCGACTTCCCGGCTTCCCTCGCGCACCTGCCTGTCCTCACCAAGGCGCGCACGCACGGCGGCGCGTCCGCGCAGATCGACGCCGAGGTTTCGGCGAGCCTCGCATCGGGCCAGAGCCTCTACGAACTCGACGAGCGGCTGCTCGCCGAGCTCTCGCCCGACGTGATCCTGACGCAGAATCTCTGCGAGGTCTGCTCGATCGACCTGCGGACCGTCGAGCGCGTGGCAGCGGCTCTCCCCCGCCGCCCCGCCGTCGTAAGCCTCGACCCGAAGACGGTGTTCGACGTGTTCGACGACCTCCTGAAGATCGGCGAGGCGGTCGGCCGCGCCGAGGCCGCCGAGCGCTCGATGGTCGAGCTGCGCGCCCGCTACTGGAGCGCGGTCGACTTCGTGAACCCGTATGTGCCGGGGCCCGAGGTGCTGTTCCTCGAGTGGTGCGACCCGCCGTTCGTCGGCGGCCACTGGACGCCCGGTCTCATCGAGGCCGCTGGCGGCAAGCACTCGCTCAACGTGCTCGGCGCCAAGAGCCGGCGCGTGTCGCCCGAGGAGATCCTCGAGGCGGCGCCCGAGCGCGTCGTCGTCTGCCCGTGCGGGTTCGACCTCGCGCGGACACGGGTGGACGTCGAGGCGCTCGAGAAGACGCGCTGGTGGCCGCTCCTCCCAGCGGTCATCGACTCGCCACGGCGGTCGATCGCGCTCGTCGACGGCAACCAGATGTTCAACCGCCCGGGCCCGCGCCTCGTCGACGCGTTCGAGTGGCTGGTCGGCTGGCTCAACCGACGCGACGAACTGATTCCGCCCGGGTTCCCGGTCGAATACCGATAGTCCCGTTCTCGGGCGCGCCCGCGCCGGCCGACTGCCCAAACGGCAGCGGCTTGGCGGCTTGCGACCGCTTCGGCAACTCGAGTGGGCTCTCCGGCGCCCGCGCGGCTGGCGCGGGCTTTGCGTCTCGCCTCGACCTCCCGCACCACGGGAAAGGAAGAGAGACCACCACCATGCGATTCGACAAGTTCACCACCCTCGCGCAGGAAGCCGTGTCCGCAGCCCAGAACCTCGCTGCGGGCGCCACCCACCCCGAGATCACGCCGCTCCACCTTCTCTCCGCGCTTGTGAGCGAGAAGGGGTCGACCGCGGGCACGATCCTCCAGAAGGCGGGCGTCGACGCGGCGCGCGTCGCAAGCGTCGCCGACGCGGAGATGCGCCGCCTCCCGAAGGTGCAGGGCGCGACCACGGGCAACGCCTCGCGCGAACTGATGGAGGTCCTCACGACCGCCGAGCGCGACGCGCAGAAGATGAAGGACGCGTATGTGTCGACCGAGCATCTGCTTCTCGCGCTCGCCGATGTGAAGAGCGGCGCGAAGGAAGTGCTGTCGACGCTCGGCGTCGACCGGAAGCGCGTGCAGGCCGCGGTCGACGCGATCCGCAAGGCGTCGGGCGTCACGAATGTCACCGACCAGAACGCCGAGTCGACCTACGAGGCGCTCAAGAAGTACGGCATCGACCTCGTCGAGAAGGCGCAGCAAGGGAAGATCGATCCGGTCATCGGCCGCGACGAGGAGATCCGCCGCTGCATGCAGGTGCTGTCGCGCCGCACGAAGAACAATCCCGTGCTCATCGGCGAACCAGGCGTCGGCAAGACCGCGATCGCAGAAGGCTTGGCGATCCGCATCGTGAACGGCGACTGCCCCGAGTCGATGCGCGAGTCGCGCATCGTGGCGCTCGATGTCGGCCAGCTGCTTGCGGGTGCCAAGTACCGCGGCGAGTTCGAGGAGCGCCTGAAGGCCGTGCTCCGCGAGGTCGCGTCGAGCGAGGGGCGCATCATCCTCTTCATCGACGAGCTCCACACGATCGTCGGCGCTGGCCAGAGCGAGGGCGCCGTCGGCGCAGGGCAGCTGTTGAAGCCCGCGCTTGCGCGCGGCGAACTCCGCTGCATCGGCGCGACCACGCTCGACGAGTACCGCAAGCATGTCGAGAAGGACCCTGCGTTCGAGCGGCGCTTCCAGCCGGTGTTCGTGGGTGAACCGAGCCTCGCCGACACGATCGCGATCCTGCGCGGCCTGAAGGAACGCTACGAGACGCACCACGGCGTGCGCATCCAGGACGGCGCGATCGTCTCTGCGGCGACGCTGTCGCAGCGCTACATCGCCGACCGCTTCCTGCCCGACAAGGCGATCGACCTCCTCGACGAGGCTGCGTCGAAGCTGCGCATCGAGAACGACTCGATGCCCGCGGAGCTCGACGAGATCAAGCGCCGCGTGATGCAGCTCGAGATCGAGCGCGAGGCGCTGAAGCTCGAGAAGGACCCAGAGAGCAAGAAGCGCCTCGGCGCGATCGAGGAAGAACTCGCCGACTTCACCGAGAAGGACCGCGCGATGACAGCGCGCTGGGAGATCGAGAAGAAGGAGCTCGACGCCGTCAAGCAGGTCAAGGCGGACATCGAGCGGAAGAACATCGAGCTCGAGCAGGCGAAGCGCCGCGGCGACTTCGAGAGCGCGTCGCGCATCCAGTACGGCGACCTCCGCGATCTCGAGCAGCGGCTGAAGGCGGCCGAGGAATCGTTCCGTCGCCGCCAGGCAGAGGGCACGGCGCTCGTCAAGGAAGAGGTCGACAGCGAGCAGATCGCGGAGGTCGTCGCCAAGTGGACCGGCATTCCCGTCGCGAAGCTCGTCGAGAGCGAGCGCGAGAAGCTCCTCCACATGGAGGACGAGCTTGCGAAGCGCGTCGTCGGCCAGCGCGAGGCGGTCGGTGCGGTCAGCGAGGCCGTGCGCCGCAACCGCGCGGGCCTCGGCGAGGCGAACCGTCCGATCGGATCGTTCCTCTTCCTCGGGCCGACGGGCGTCGGCAAGACGGAGCTCTGCAAGGCGCTCGCGGGCTACCTCTTCGACACCGAAGAGGCCATCGTGCGCATCGACATGAGCGAGTACATGGAGCAGCACGCCGTGTCGCGGCTCATCGGTTCGCCGCCCGGCTATGTCGGCCATGACGAGGGCGGGCAGCTCACCGAAGCCGTGCGGCGGCGGCCATACTGCGTCGTCCTCTTCGACGAGATGGAGAAGGCGCACCCCGATGTGTCGAATGTGCTGCTCCAGCTCTTGGACGACGGTCGCCTGACCGACGGCCAGGGCCGCACCGTCGACTTCTCGAACACGATCGTGGTGATGACCTCGAACCTC
>Ga0172372_10011898_pt1 | contig 10999 bp, 10 predicted proteins | sample LakKiv5m_2_FD_114544 | JGI IMG/M metagenome (GOLD analysis project Ga0172372, IMG submission 114544) | Freshwater microbial communities from Kabuno Bay, South-Kivu, Congo - kab_092012_9.5m | ecosystem: Environmental > Aquatic > Freshwater > Lake | place: Democratic Republic of the Congo... | reverse complement strand
TTGTGTGCGGACCCGACTGGCCGCTGGTGGCCGTGCGTGAGAGCTGGGGCGCCGACGCCATGGTGCGAAGGATGGCGCACGCAGGCGAGCCGATCGCCATGCAGTTTGCGCCGGGTCCGGCCGGTGCCAGCGGATGCCTGCTGGACCGCAGCATGGTGAGCGCTCTGGCTCGGGGAAGCGTGCCCAGCCTGCAGCGTTGGCTGGATGCGCGCATGGACTGGACACGCCGACCGGAATGCATGCATCCGCCTTCGGGGGTCTTCACCCTGCGCGAGCGCGTGGTGATGGACACGCCGCGCAGCACGTTGCGGCTGCGACGGGCCGTGGAGCCGCTGCTGCACGGCGACGCGGAGCCGGACCTGGTCACGCTGCTGGCGGCCGTGGCCCGGCAGTCCGACGCCGCGCCCACGCTGCCGCCGCAGCAGCTGGAGCTGGAGCTGAACACGGGTCGCCGTGGCTGCGGGCTGGCCAGTCCGCACCGATTCGGCTCGCTGCAGCGGCCCCCGATGACCGCGCGGCGGCTGGACCGGATCGTGGCCCGCCTGGACGAATGCCGTGACACGGTGGTCACGCTTGGCGGCGCCGGAGATCCGTTCATCCATCCGGATGTGGTGGACCTGATCCGTCGCATCCGCGAGGCTGGAGCGCTGTCGGTGCAGGTGCGCACGGAGCTGATCGCGACCGACGCGGTGGAGCAGGTGTTGCGTGCCGGCGTGGACGTGGTCTCGGTGGACCTGCACGCGGTGGACGCGCTGGGATACCGGGCCATGATGGGTCCGGCCGAGTTCGCCCGTGTGGAAGCGGCGGCACGGCAGCTGGCCGCGGCACACGGGACGCATGATCCCGGCGCGGGTCGCCCTCTGGTCCTGCCTCGGGTGGAGCGACTGCGCGAAAGCGTGGCATGGGTGGCCGCCTTCCTGGAGCGATGGTCGGAGCAGGGCATGGGTGCCATGGTGGATCCGCCGCCGCAGCGGGATCCGTGGGGCGGATCGCTCGAGCGCGCCCCGCTGGCGGCCAGTGGCGACGACGACTGGGCGCACCGCGATCTGGTCCGCCGGCTCACCGTGCTCTCGGATGGGCGCGTCCCGGCCGTGGACGGCGACCTGCTGGGCCAGTCGAGCGTGGGCAACGCCGAACAGGAGGACCTGGTGGCGTTGCACCGTCTGGTGGCGTCTCGCCGGCGCGATCGAAGGCACGGTGCCGCCCTGACCATGGTCGGGGCGGCCTGAATTGCCCAAGGTCCGGCACCGAGGCCACGCCTAGCATCCGGCTTCCATGGCCCGATCGATCGTGGTGGACTTCAAGAGGCCGGTGCCCCTCTTCCCGTTGGGAGAGACGGTGCTGCTGCCGCACGCGGTCCAGGGACTGCACCTGTTCGAGCCACGCTATCGCCAGATGGTGGAGGACTGCCTGGCCCGCATGCAGGACGGATCGCTGCTGTCGGCGGGCCCGATCGCCATGGCCACGCTCCGGCCCGGGGGTCCGCGCGGCGAGTCGCCGCCGCTGCGCGAGGCCGTGTGCGTGGGGCAGATCGTGCAGCACGAGCGACTGGCGGACGGCCGTCACAACATCCTGCTGCACGGCGTGTGCCGCGCGGAGATCGTGGAGATCGAGGAGCCCTCGGGGCGCCGGCTCTACCGGCAGGCCCGGCTGCGACCGATCGAGCCTCCGGAGCGTCGCGCACCCTGCATGCCGGAGACTCGCCGCGTGCTCAAGCAGCTGCTGCAGCGACCGCGACTGCAGCGGCTGGCCAGCGCCAAGGCCGCCAGCGCCTGGACCGAGCGTGGAGACCTTCCCACCCATGCCATGGTGGAGCTGATCGGCGCGGCGCTGGTGCGTGAGGAGCCTCGGCGATACGAACTGCTCGCCTGCGTCGATCCGTGGGAGCGCGCCCGCATCGTGGCCCGCGCCATCGCGCGGCTGGAGGCCGTGGTGGCCGGGGCCGAGTCGCAGCGCGCCGACCGGTGGCCCAAGGGACTCAGCTGGAACTGAACGCATGCCCGGCGCCTGGCTCGTGAAGACGGAACCCTTGGTCTACGCCATCGGCGATCTGCGTCGGGATCGCGTGACCGCGTGGGACCGGGTCCGGAACCATCAGGCCAAGCTCATGCTCCGCGACGGCATGGCCACGGGCGATCCGGTGCTCATCTACCACTCCAATGCCGATCCCACGGGGGTGGTGGGGCTGGCCGAGGTGGCCGGCGAGGCGGTGCCGGACGCCACGCAGTTCCGGCGAGGCGACGAGTCCTTCGAGCCGCGGGCCACGCCCGAGGCGCCGGTGTGGTGGGCCCGGCCGCTCCGCTTCCGCACGGCGTTCAAGGCGTGCGTGGAGCTGTCCACGCTCCGCGACACGCCGGGGCTGGCCGACCTGCCGCTGCTGCGACGCGGCAATCGTCTGAGCGTGATGCCCGTGTCCGCCAGGTCGTTCCGCATCATCCTGCGTCTGGCCGGCGGCTGATAGAGTGCGGCCTGCAGGCCCGGACAGGGCCGCAAGGAGGCTGCCGATGGACGGCTGGATCGTGCTTCTGGTGGTGGTCGTGGCCCTGTTCGTGGTGCTGGGCTTCGTGATCTCGGTGTACAACGGACTGCAGCGTGCCCGGATCGGCGCCGAGGGCGCCTTCTCCAACATCGACGTGGAACTTCGCCGCCGTCACGACCTGGTGCCCAACCTGGTGGAGACGGTCAAGGGCTACGCCACGCACGAGCGGCAGACGCTGGAGGCGGTCATCCAGGCTCGATCGGCCGCCACGCAGGCCCGCACGCTGAACGAGCGCGTGGAGGCCGAGGGCGCGCTCACGCGCGGTCTGGGCCGGTTGCTGGCCGTGGCCGAGGCCTATCCGCAACTGAAGGCGGATGCGGGATTCCTGCGGCTGCAGGGTGAGTTGGGTGACACCGAGAACCGCATCGCGGGTCGCCGCAACGGATTCAACGCCGCCGTGGGCACCTACAACGAGACGCTGTCGGTGTTCCCCAACAACCTGGTGGCCGGGCTGTTCGGGTTCCGGGTCCTCTCGTTCCTGAAGGAGGACGACGAGGCCGTGCGGAGCGCACCGCGCGTGGCCTTCTGACCGTGGCGCGCGAGCGACTGGTCTCGGCGACGGAGCGCGTGGAGGACCAGGAGTCCGCCGCGGGCCCGGCCCTGCGCCCGCAGCGGCTGGGCGAGTACGTGGGACAGGCGGAGCTGGTGGAACGCGTGCGCATCGCCGTGCAGGCGGCCCGTGCGCGCGGCGAGCCGGTGGACCACGTGCTGCTGCACGGCCCTCCCGGGCTGGGCAAGACCACGCTGGCGCACGTGATCGCCGCGGAGATGGGCACCCGTGCGGTGGTCACCAGCGGACCGGCCCTGACCCGGGCCGGCGATCTGGTGGGCACCCTCACCCGGCTGGCCGCCGGCGACGTGCTCTTCATCGACGAGATCCATCGCCTGCCGGCCGCGGTCGAGGAGTACATCTACCCCGCCATGGAGGAGTGGCGCGTGGACTTCACCGTGGATCAGGGCATGCATGCCCGCATGGTCACGCTGCCGATCAAGCCCTTCACCCTGATCGGCGCCACCACGCGAGCCGGGCTGCTGACGCAGGCATTGCGCAGCAGGTTCGGCCTGGCGCACCATCTGGACTTCTACGGTCAGGAGGAACTGGAGCGGATCGTGGCCCGCGCGGCCGGCCTGCTGGGCGTGGCCGTGGACGACGCGGCCGTGTGCGAGATGGCCCGGCGCAGCCGAGGCACGCCGCGTGTGGCGCTGCGGCTGCTGCGGCGTGTGCGGGACTGGGCCCAGGTCAAGGGCAAGGGCCGCGTGGACGCCCAAGCCGTGATGGCCGGACTGGAACTGGAGGGGGTGGACGCGGAGGGACTGGACGAACTGGATCGAAAGTACCTGCGCACCCTGGCCCGCACCTACAAGGGCGGACCCGTGGGCCTGGAGACCATCGCCGCCACCATCGGCGAGGACGCCGACACGCTGGAGGATCTTGTGGAGCCGTTCCTGCTGCGGAGCGGCCTGCTGGCGCGCACGCGGCAGGGGCGTCGCCTGACGGCGTCCGGCGCAGAGCGCGTGGGCGAGCGGCTGGAGAACGCGGAAGCCAACGAGTGACGCATGCGTCGGCGGAGCGTTCGGCGGCCCCGCCTCAGAAGGCGCTGTTGAGGCCGCTCCACGGGCCTCCGGACGCACCGTCGGTGGAGATCGGGCCGGTGCCAAACCCACGCCCCGTGGCGGGAATCGACAGCTGCATGCCAAAGGAGTACTGGTCGGTGATCACGCTGTAGCCGATCACGGCACCCAGGTTGAAGTCGGGAAAGTCGCGGGTGAGCGTGGCGCTGAGCGCCCGCAGGTCGCCCTGGCCCAGGTCGATCTGCGGACTGGCCGAGAGCGTGTAGAGCTTGCCGATCTTGTAGGCCACGCCAGGCTGCAGCAGCTCGTCGTTGGGGTAGAGCGCACTGTCGTAGAAGTTGTTGATCATCCGGTACTCGCAGAACAGCGTCACGTCGGGCGAATGCTGAAACGACAGCCCCACCGATCCGCGGGCGAAGTTGCTCTGGTCCGGGTTCTGCTGGGTGTTGCGGTCCTCCAGCAGCAGCGTGGTGCTGCCGTAGGCGCTGAGCGTGCTGGAGAGCGCCCAGGTGCCGCGGGCGTAGGCGTGGTTGCCCCACTGCGAGAGTTCCGGGCGCGACGCGAAGAACTGCGGCGTGGGACTCTGGTAGTAGGACAGGCTGTTCAGGCCGGCCCGGCTGCCGGGCCGCTGGAAGTTGGCGGACTGGTCGTTCACCACCACGCCCGCGTCGAGCATGATCCAGTCCACGCTCCGCCAGTTGCCGGGGCCGCCGCGGTAGGTCTGCCATCGCTGGGTCAGGCCGACCTGTGCGGCGGCGGAGCCGGTCTGTCCCTCCACGTCCTGGTCAAAGATGGGGTACTGGCCGTTGTCGCCGGTGTCGTAGCCGGCCCAAAGCACGGCGTTGGGCTGCAGCACCCAGCGCAGGCGGTTCAGGTCCAGGCTGGAACTCTGCACCAGCCCGAACTCCTGGCTGAACTCGGTGCTCATGCGGGCGCCGGCGGCCAGGATCCCGCGAGCGGCACCACCGTCGCTGGCGCCGCCGGGCGTGACGGCCAAGTACGCGTCGCGGTAGGCCTGGAAGTCGTTGAGCATGTAGCCGATCGCCGAGGCCTGCAGGAACGGCGTGATCTTCAGCACGTCCAGGTCGAACGGCATGGCCAGTTCCTGGCGCATGAAACCGCGCAGGTAGGTCTCCTCGTTGTAGCCGGCATTGAGATAGGCGGCGTTGATGAAGGTGTTGGCGCCGATGCTGTTGGCGGCGAAGGCCCGGGGCTGTGCCGCCAGGTCGTTGGGCGTGCCTCGCTCCAACTGCATGGACATGGCGTTGAGCGAGTACTCGCTGGTCCACGTCACGGCGTCCTGGAACAGGCTGTCGCCGTATCGGCGGTAGGTGACCTCGGGATACTTGGAGACGCTGTACGGGCGGCTGGCCAGCATCCAGCTGTTCACCACATAGCGGTCCAGGTCGTACTTGACCAGCGCGTCAAAGGCCGTGTGGGCCGACTGCAGCTTCACGAAGCCGCTGGTCTCGTACTCGCGGCGGTTCATGAAGTCCTGCTGCTGGAAGGTGCTCACGAAGGCGCCGTCGCTCACCCACGCCAGCTGGCCCTGGATCAGCGAGCCCTGGTCGAACTCCACGGTGGCGGCACCGTCGATCACGCCGCGCCACTGCAGCGGCGAGACGTACTGCACGCCCGAGGAGCTCTGCTCGGTGTTCTGCAGGTCGTAGAAGCCGTAGAGGTTCAGGTTGCCCGGCGCGCCCGAGAAGCGCACCCCCAGCCCGTAGCCGTTCTTGGAGTAGATGTCGTTGCCGACCTCGGCGTCCATGTCCAGGTCCGGCTTCCAGCCCGCCAGTTTCCACAGGTTCCAGCGCGTGCTCACCGAGGTGCCCTGGAAGTCGTTGAAGCCCACCGCCACCTGGGGCAGCACGGGGTCCTCGGCCTGCCCGCGCAGGTAGGGCCAGTAGAAGAACGGCACCGCACCGCCGCGCAGCGTCACGTGCGAGGCCTCGAGCGTGGTGGAGGGATCGTCGGCCGGGCCCTTGGTGACCGTGATGCGGCTTGCGGCCAGCGCGATGTGCGGCCGGTGGAACTCGCTCAGGCTCACGGTGGCGCTGCGGGCCTCGAACTGGTCCTGGGCCACCTGCCGGACCTCGGCGGCGCGCGCGATCACCGGAATCCCGCGCCGGGTGTAGGTGCGAAGCACGGCCTGCAGCGCGGCGGCGCGTCGAGTGCCCACGTCGTAGTAGACCTGCCCGCCGCGCATGGCGTAGTCGCCGTCGGTCGCGTTCACGTCGCCCTCCAGATACACGCCCTCCACACGGTCGGCGTTCATCTGGCCGGTCCCTTCCTGCAAGCCGGCCACGGAACCGGGCTTGAGAAAGATCACCGCCCGCTCGGCGCTCAGTCGCATCTCGCCCGTGCGCAGCGCGGGATCGCGGCCCATGATGTCCACCTGGGAGCCGCCGGTGACCACCACCACGTCCTGTTCGCGGTCGATGGTGACCTCGCGTCCGGCGAAGATCAGCACGTCGCCGCTGCGGGTGGGCAGGTCCGCTCGCGTGGGAAGCGTGACCGAGCTGGCCGCCTCGGTTCGCCGCGGATCGGACGGGATCGGCGACTCCCGCACCAGCAGCGGCGGCTCGGGCAGGGGCTGCGGTCGATCCACGCTCGGCCGTGCGCCGAGCCTGGCGGGGCCGGCGGCGATCGCGCGCAGGTGCTCCGCCAGCCGGGCCTCTCCGGGTGCGACCACGGATCGGCCGGCGGCCTGCTCCTGGACCACCGGCGACTGCAGCCGCACGCCGCCGCGCAGGCTTGCGGTCACCAGCACGTTGCTCCCGGCCACGCCCACGCCTGCGCCGCGCGTGGGCTCGGCCACCTTGGGGAACCACATGGCCACCTGCGTGATCAGTCCACCAGCGCTGGGGATGCGGTTGATCCAGATCAGCGCGTCCCGGGCCATGAAGCTGTAGCCCGCCACCGAGATGCGCACGTCACCCTGCAGCGCCAGCCGGAGCGTGTCGTCCACCTTCCAGCGAAGCGTGCGGGTGGCCTGCATCACCAGGTCCGTCTCCTGGGCCACGATGGGCAGCACGAAGCCGCTCAGTCGATCACCCATGATCGGCGCCTGGCGCAGCCCGGCCTGGTCGGTCGAGGGCGACAGGTCCGCCGGGCCCGCCGCGAGCATCCAGATGGAGAGCAGGAGCGTCAGGCCGCGTCGCACGGCTGGAATGCTACCGGGCTGGCGGCGGGGTCAGCCGCGCCACGCCGGCGGCGCCGCAAGCATGGCGTGGACCTCGCGCGCCAGCGACGTGAGCACCCAGCACGCCACCGCGGTGCCGGCGAAGGCCAGCGCGGACACCGGCCGCTGCATGGAAAGGCTCCACGCCGCGGCCATGGCCGGCGGTGCCGCCACCACGGCGCGGTGCAGCAGCAGCGCGGAGTCCTCGCGAGTGGGTTCGCGCGAGGCCGCCCGCAGCAACCAGAGGAACCAGACGATCGACAGGGCCGGGAAGATGGCGAGCCACAACTGGCCCGAGGGCGGCCACTCCGGCGCGTCACGGCGGATCCCCAGCCACACCAGGCCCGCCACGCAGGCCGCCAGGATCAGTCCCAGGGTGGTCAGCCCTTGCGTGTCCAGCACCGGTCGCTTGCCCAGCCGCTGGTGCGCCACCGCGCCGGCCACCGTGGCCTTGAGCAGGATCAGGCATGCGGGAAGCGTGAACGGCTGCCCGGGCCACGGGATGAACATCACGCCCGCGTGGGCCAGGCCCATCATGGGAATCCCGATCGCGGGAACGTGCCGACCCATGGTGTTCCAGACCACGATGCCCGCCGCCGCCAGCAGCGCCACGCGCAGCGCGTCATCCCCAAACGCCAGCGACGCCAGCAGCGCCGTGACCAGCGAACCAAAGGTGACCATGGCGGCATGCGGCGTGCGCATGCGACCGGCCGGCAGCGGGCGACCGGGATTGGTGGCCTGGTCGCGGCGCTGGTCGAGCAGGTCGTTCATCCCCGCGGCAAATCCCAGCATGCCGCCGCCCACCAGGCCGGCCAGCGCCAGGACCAGCGCCAACGGCATGGTGCTTGCCGACCGCCCCGCGGCCGCGGGGTCCCAACGCGCCAGCAGCGTGGCCAGCCACAGGTCGCTTCCCACGGCCAGGGCCAGCGGAAGCCGCACCAGCTGCAGGATGGCCAGGGCTCGGATGACCAGCGACCGCATGCCCGGATGCTACGGAGCCGGTTCCACGCCTTTGCGGCGCGGCCGCGTCACCTTCTACCATCCCGGCCCATGCGCACGGCCTCCTCACCCGTTCACGGTCTTCAGGCCAGCGGCATCCGCGTGGCCGTGGTGGCCAGCGACTACCACCGCGAGATCCATGATCGTCTGCTCGCGGGGGCCATGCGGGCTCTGGAGCAGGCCGGCGGTGCCGCCACGCAGGCGGAGGTGTTCAGCGTGGACGGCATCTTTGACGTGCCGGCGCTGGCAGGCCAGGCGCTCGAAGGACCCGCGGACGCGGTGGTGGTGCTGGGCTGCGTGGTGCAGGGCGAGACGCGACACGATCAGCACATCGCCCAGTCGGTGCTCTCCACGCTGAGCGATCTGGCCGCGCGGCACCGCAAGCCGGTGGCCCTGGGCGTGCTCACGGTGGAAAGCCTCAAGCAGGCCAAGGCGCGCTCGGGCGGCTCCAGGGGGGACGCGGGGGCCTTCGCCATGAACGCCGCGATCCGCTCGGTCCTGGAGCTGCGCCGCATGCGAAAGGTGAGCCCGTCATGCACCTGAAGACCCAGGCCCGGCGCTGCGCCCTGCAGGCCATGTACGAGCTGGATCAGGGAGCCGGCGAGACCTCGCTGGCGGGCCGCTTTGCCGACGACGCCGAGGCGCCGCTCGACGCCCAGAGCCTGGAGCAGGGACGCACGCTGGCCGCGATGGCGTGGGAGTTCCGGGATCAGGCCGACCGCGCGCTGGCCGCCCTGGTGACGGACTGGCCCGCGCATCGCCAGCCGGTGGTGGATCGCAACGTGCTTCGCCTGGCCTTCTACGAGATGGCCCATGGCGGCGTGCCGCACGCGCTGGCCATCGACCAGGCCGTGGAGCTGGCCCGCGAGTTCGGCGGCGAGCGCAGCCCGGCGTTCGTGAACGCGGTGCTGGACCGCTGGTGGAAGAGCCGGGGCGGGCCGGCCTGATGTTCCGCAGGGCGATCGAGGCCCTTCGCCGCGGCGCGCAGCGCACCGCGGCGGCCTTGGGAGGCGGGGTGCGATCGCTGCTGCTGGGACGCGACCTGGACGAGGCCCTCATCGACCGCCTGGAGACCACGCTGGTCGCCGCGGACGTGGGCGTGGGCGTGGCGCGTGACCTGGTGGGCGAGGTGCGCCGGCAGTTCCGCGCCGGACTGGTGCGCAAGGGATCGGACGCGGTGGACATCCTGAAGGATCGGCTGAAGGAGCGGCTGCGGGCCGGTGACCGTGGGCTGGCCCACGCGGCCACGCGTCCCACCGTGATCCTGGTGGTCGGCGTGAACGGCTCGGGCAAGACCACCAGCGTGGCCAAGATCGCCAAGGCGCTGCAGGACCAGGGGCGGAGCGTGCTGCTGGCCGCCGCGGACACCTTCCGTGCCGGCGCGGTGGCGCAACTCTCGATCTGGGCGGAGCGGCTGGGCGTGGACGTGGTCAAGGGCAAGGCTGGCGCCGACCCGGCCAGCGTGGCGTTTGACGCGGCCGATGCGGCGCTGGCCCGCGGCGCCGACACGCTGCTGGTGGACACGGCGGGTCGGCTGCACACGCAGGAGGGCCTGATGCGCGAGCTGGGCAAGATCCGCTCGGTCATCGCCAAGCGGATTCCCGGCGCCCCGCACGAGGTCCTGCTGGTGCTGGACGCCACCACCGGGCAGAGCGCGGTGGCCCAGGCGCGCATCTTTCGCCAGGCGGCCGACGTGACCGGCGTGTTCCTGGCCAAGCTGGACGGGACCGCCCGTGGCGGCGCGGTGGTGGCGATCCAGGAGGCCGTGGGCGTTCCCGTGAAGCTGGTGGGCGTGGGCGAGACCCCCGAGGACGTGCAGGTGTTCGATCCCGACGACTTCGTGGACGCGCTCTTTGAGGGGGCGGACGCGGCCTGAGGCGGCTTGGGCGGCTGCCGCACGGCACCTACCATGCACACGTGCGTCAGGGCTTCACCATTGTGGAACTGCTGGTGGTGATCGGCATCATCGGACTGCTCATGGGCATCGCGGTGCCCACCATGGGCATGATCCGGGCCGAGGCCCGCAACAGCGGCTGCCTGAGCAACCTTCGCCAGATCCATCTGCCGCTGCAGGCCTACACCGACGCGATCGGCGGCGTGGTCCCCATCTGCGACATGCTCCCCGCCGTGGGCGACAACGGCCCCGAGGGCGGGCTGCCGGCGCTGCTCAAGGGCTACCTGGAGCCCACGTCCGAGATCTGGCTGTGCCCGGCGGACTTCAATCCCGAGAGCCGGATCACGGGCACCAGTTACCTCTACGTGCCCGGCCTGCTGCGCTACGCGCCCGAGGTGCAGGTGCAGGTGGCCATGACGGTGCTGCGTGAGCGAGACATCACCGACAAGGCGCGCACACGGCTTCGCAACCAGCTCGAGGGCCGCATGGTGGGCGCCTTCTACGACGGCATCGAGAAGCCCCCGGGTGACGCCCCGGGCGGCACGCCGCGAGCCAGCAAGTACGCGCTGGTGGTGGACTCCGAGGACCGTCACCCAGGCACGCGCCAGCCTCGCAACGCGCTCTTTGCCGACGGCTCCGTGCGCGAGAACACGCCGCCGGAGGAGTTGGACGAGGGCGGAGAGGACGAACAGCCATGACCACGATCGCCGACATCCGCTGGAGGCTGGAGACCATGGACCACGGGCGCCTGGCCCGGTCGGCGCTGGCCGTGCTGGCGGCGCTGCTGGTGGTCGCCGCGGCGTGGTGGTGGATG
>Ga0172372_10011897_pt1 | contig 10999 bp, 10 predicted proteins | sample LakKiv5m_2_FD_114544 | JGI IMG/M metagenome (GOLD analysis project Ga0172372, IMG submission 114544) | Freshwater microbial communities from Kabuno Bay, South-Kivu, Congo - kab_092012_9.5m | ecosystem: Environmental > Aquatic > Freshwater > Lake | place: Democratic Republic of the Congo... | reverse complement strand
GGCGCCATCAATGGCGCCCTCTCAAATCCCTCCCGCCCTCCTTATAATTTCTCACATTATTCCGAATATATCGACGCACACGCGCCAAACCAATATTGCTACGAATAACCGATTCATGATAATTTCTGTGCCAGATCGGCAACTTTTTGAACATTGCTCGCTGTTGATTGATGCTCCGTGTGACACCTGCCTTAAATGCACCCACAATTACGCTTAAAGACCCTGCTCGTAGCTGACGACCACTACGATGAAACTGTGTAGGCATATCGTGATATGTATCATCATCTGCACGACAATGTTGACTCCGCTCTTGTAAGATAATGATCCCATGCAGATGATTTGGCATTAATTGAAATTCATCCAATTTCACATGAACATGATGGTTTGGTATGTCGTACCAATGCGCAATAATACACTGACCAATTTCATTTGGATACATCACGCCATCTTGTATCTTGCCAAACAATGCCCTGCTATGCCGAGCGTTTATTGTGACGAAGTACATCCCTGGTGTTGTGTACACATAGCCTGGCATGCGTAGACTATTACGGCGTCGATAGCGCATCATCCCCTCCTCGCATCACTTTCGTGCTTTCCCGTATATCAAAAGGGACTCGCATTACCAAGCCATTACCACACAAAAACGCGCTCGCGGCCATCTCTGACCGCGAGCGCACATCTCTCACACGTACCAACCTATGCGGCCACCAATCCGTGCTTTTTAATATCAGCGATGGCACGCTCGATGCGCACCTCATCACCGGCGCTTTCGAGAGGATCCTTGCGCAAGCGATGACGCAACGCCAACGTGGCCACCCTGAGCACATCGACTGCGGTGGCATTGGTGCGCTTTTCGTAGGCCGCTAGCGCTCCAGCAGCGCGAATCAGTGTCAACTCGCCACGATGCCCGTCAATCGCCAATAACGCACACAATTCGGCGGCCGCATACAACGCACCATCGGCAATTTGCACCTCGGGCAAGAGCTTTTGGGCGGCGCGAATACGCCGGGCCAACTTGGTCTGCTCCTTCTCCCACTGGGCCACAAATGCGGCCGGATCAAGGTCGAAGGCCCGCCGCCGCCGCACGATTTCCACACGCTCGTGGATGTCAGTAATCGTGGTGATGTGCGCATGCAGACCGAAGCGGTCGAGCAACTGTGGTCGCAAATCGCCCTCTTCGGGGTTGCCACTACCTACGAGCACGAAGCGAGCCGGGTGGCGCACGCTCATCCCCTCACGCTCGACCACGTTGACACCGGAGGTGGCCACGTCGAGGAGCAAATCCACGAGGTGATCTTCGAGTAAGTTTACTTCATCGATGTACAAAAAGCCGCGATTTGCTCGTGCCAGCAACCCGGGTGCAAAGGCCTGCTCACCGTCCACAAGAGCCCGCTCGATGTCGAGTGCCCCGACTACGCGATCTTCGGTGGCACCAAGGGGCAAATCAACGACAGGCACCGCACTCACGACCCCTTTCAACTTGCTCTGCGCCCCACAGTGCGGACAGAGCGGTGAGGGGTGCGTTGGGTCACAATTGTACGGGCAGCCGGCGACCACTTTCACCGCCGGCAACATGTCGGCAAGTGCACGCACTGCCGTGCTTTTGGCCGTACCACGATGCCCCATAATCATCACGCCGCCAATTGCAGGATCAATGACACACAACAACAAGGCCTGCTTGAGATCGGCCTGTCCCACGATTGCCGTGAATGGAAAGACGTGGTGGTGTGCGGGGACCTTTGCCAGAGTATCGTGAGACATCTCGCCAACTTCCTTTCTACAACTGCCTGCTAGGGTGTCAACACCTGCTCGGGCTCGGCCTGCGGGTACATGGTCGTCACCCCCACTAAAAAGCGGCGTTCGTATGGCATGGCCGCTGCAAAATCTGGCCAGCGCGTACGCCCCCACTCCTCCACGCGATCGAGCGTGGCCGTCAACAAGGCTGGCTCAATGGCCCACGTCTCCGGGTCGTTGCGCCGGCGCATGGTGGCAATCACTTCGGCCGGTGAGGTAGACGCCTGCCAGCTGGCTGCTACTTGGTCAGGCTGGGTGGTACCACCGAGGCGTGTCAAAAACTGCTGCCGTGCGGCTCCGGCCCCGGGTGGGCGAATCCCCGGCGCCAGCTCAATGATGGTCTGGCGCATCATGCTACGAATCTGCATGGCACACGACTCCGGATCGTCCCAGTCGCGGCCTTCGATGAATAAACCACCCGGTTTCAGCACCCGTGATACCTCGCGGAGCGCTTCGCGCCAGTCGCTCGCATGATGGAGCACATGTACCGCTAGCACCGCGTCCACACTTGCTGTGGCCAAGGGCACTTTCATCATGTCAGCAATCAGCAAGCGGTCGAGACCACGCTCTTGAGCGACTGCCAACATACCCGGTGATACGTCGATCCCTACGAGTTGGCACCCGTGCTCGACGACCGGGCACGCAATGCGCCCGGTGCCTACTCCGATTTCGAGAATCGTACGCCCCTGCCCGACAGTGGTGGCCAAAAAGGCGCCGACTGCTTGCGAGACTGCCGGGCTGTGCAAGTGAATCGTGTCGTAGTGACTTGCGACGTTTTGAAAGTCAAACTTTGCCATGTTGTCTTGCTCCCGTGCCTAGGCAACCGCACCATGTTCCATGGTAGCAGTCAGATCTGCACGACTCAACGTTTTGAACTGCGCAATGTTCACACTACGCAACACGGCGACCGCAATGACCATTAAGCCGACTTCAAGGCCGAAAATGACCGTATACCCGAGGGCTGGGGCCAGCATCCCCGTCTCAATCAACACCGTCTTGAGTGCGCCGCTCAAAAACGACGCAGCGCCCATACCGAATGCTTGAGCCATGCCCCACATCCCCATGTAAAGCCCCGTTGAGCCCTCCACGGTCATCTCCATCATCATGGAGAGCGCACCAACGTTGTAGAAACCGGTAAAGAGCCCCATGGTCAGCAACGCGGGATTCAACAACGAGCGCGTCTCGGTCAAAGCAGCCAATGTCAACATGCCGAGACCGAAAGCCGTCCCTAGACCGCCAATAATACCGATGGTCTTTTTGCCGATACGCGACACACTGCTCAATACCCCCATCACCATCATGCCGCCGAGCACTCCGGCTCCCCAAGTCGAACTAAATGCGGCCGTTTCGGCGATGCTCATGCCGAATATTTCTGCACCGAAGACCTCCAAAATGGCATCCTGCAAGAAGACACCGAGAATGGAGAAAAAGACGAAACCGAAGAAAGCCCGCACCTGCGCATTGCTCTTGATGAGATCAAGCGCTACCCCCAACGACTTGAATGGGGAAGCACCTGCACCGACCGAGCTGGCCGCCAACTGCTGGAGCTCAATCCGACTCCGCTTGGGCTCGAGCCCAAAAATGGGCAATGCGGCCACAAGTACTACCACCGGCGTCAGCTGGTACAACGATTGCATTTGTGCCATCTCGAACGCCCCGCCCATGGTCACTTTGATGACAATGGCCGCCGCAATCGCACTGATGATGGTAAACGTCCATACCACCGCCACGATGATGCCCCGCCGCTCTGGTGTGGTGATTTCAGCAATCAATGAGTGGTGCGAATCACCAGTCGCAGCAATGCCCACGCCAAACAAAAACAACAGGCCGAATCCAGCAAAATACGCCCACGTTTGCCCTTGACCCATGGCAGATGCGACACCCGGCAAAAAGACAAACGCACTTGATGCTAGCAGACCACCCAACAAGAAGTATGGCGTACGCCGATACCCAAAGATCGGGTAGCGGTCTGCAGTACGCCCAATGATGACTTGAAAGGGCGACAAAAAGTGATGCATACCAATCATGGCCGTTATTACAGCCGCAGTCACGCCAAATTCTACAATCGAAATACGGTTGAAATTACTCGTCAACAAAGCAAACATCCAGCCAGCACCGATTTTGGGGAGCGCTAACCGTAAGGTGAATATCACCCCGCGCAATGCACGCAACACAGCATTCATTTCGGACCTCCGTAGTGGATAGTCCGCACTACCGTGTGCATGACGAAAGGTAAAATGTGGGAGGTAATCCCGTAGTGCGGAGTTCTTACGCCCCTAGTATATCACCCGATTTTACGCATCTGTATGCCATTTTTCGCACATCTACTATATGTTTGATATACAAAAACTCCACAAAAAACCCCCGCTGTGTTGTGTGGTACACAACACAGCGGGAGCACCGTCACGGACGAACTAAATCATGCGCATCATGGTCTGCTCTTTGGAGAGGAAGACGACGCCTTCGTTGGTAACGAGCACATCCTCTTCGAGGCCCACGTAGCCAGCCGACGTAATCACACCTAATTCCAAGGTATAAATGTTGCCGGCCTCCACCAACATGTCCGGCGTATTGCCATAGCGTTCCCAGCGTGGTCCCAAAAGCGGGCCGCCGTCGTGGCAGGCTTTGCCGAGACCATGGCCAAAGGCATGCATGTATTCTGGGTACCCAGCATCCACGATCACGTCACGAGCCACTTGATCGACCTCGTGTCCTTTGACACCCGGCTTGAGCACCTTGGCGCCCTCACGGATTGCTTGGCGCACCGTGTCAAAGGCCCGTTGAATTTCGGCGGGCAACTCCGTCTCACCGGGACGGCGCACATACCAGAGGCGTTGAATGTCGGAGCAGTAGCCGTCCTGTTGCACTCCGAGATCGATATGCACAATATGCCCGGGCTCCACGTGGATGTGCGCACTAGGCACGCCGTGACCAACCGCCGAGTTGGGGCCACTATTGACAATCGGGCAGCCGTCCCACGCCCATGCCGCTGGCAGGCCGCGTTGTTTGAACTGATCGTGAATGAAGTCTGCGATGTCTTTTTCACTCTTGCCCACCACAATCTGGGCCGTCACCAAGTCAACAATCTCTTCCGTGGTGTCGATGGCAGCTTGAATGCGCGCCACTTCGCCAGCAGTTTTGCGGGCCCGCAGTGCACTCAACAACGGTCCAGCGCTCACCAGTCGATCGGCAAACGGCGTACCCGCAAGCAGGTTTTGCAGCATCAAGTACATGCCCACCGTCAAGCCGTCGGACGTTTTGTCGTCAACGCTGTAATTGAGGCCAATCTGGCGCGGATTGAGCGCCGTGAGCTCTGCAATCAACGCTTCGCGAATGCCAGCATCATAACTCACGATTTTTGGGAAGACGCCGTAGCTCTCAACCCCGGGGACGTCGTACCGCCCCACAATGGCCACCCGAGCGCCGTTTTTCGCAAAAATGAAGGCAGACGGCCACGTCACATTACTACCAATCGCCAATTCGATGCCAGGATCGGGCGAAACCACCGTCTCACGGGCAAACGTCAACCAACAATCAAGATCGAACTCGTGGAGCAACGCACTGGCCTGATCGGCCTTTTCCTGATAAATCGACATCGGTCTCTCTCCTTCTCTGTTTAGAGCGGCATATGCGCAGTCAGCGCTCGGCGGTAGAGGTCAGCGTACTGCTTCGCTGCTACTCGCCACGAAAAATCGGTCGTCATCCCGCGAATCATCAGCTGGCGCCACATGAGTGGCTGCGCATACATGGCGAGCGCTTTGCTCAGCGTCTCCAACAAGGCGGTGGTCGTCAGCGGGCTAAAGGCGAACCCGTTGCCTTCATTGGTCAGGTCGTTATAGGGACGTACCGTGTCTTTGAGTCCCCCGGTGGCATGCACAATCGGCACCGCTCCGTAGCGCATCGCAATCATCTGCGCCGTGCCACACGGCTCAATGCGCGACGGCATCAGGTAGAGGTCTGCTCCTGCCACCATGCGCCGTGCCAGTACTTCATCGAAGGTCAAACGGAAGGCAAGTTGGTGGGGAAAGCGCGCCCGGAGTTCATTGAGGCGGTCGTGAAAGCGCTGTTGGCCAGTGCCCATCACCACCACTTGCACGCCGAGGTCGCCCAACAGCGATTCGAGACACGCATCGACCACATCAAACCCCTTGAGGGCAGTCAAACGCGACACCATCACCAACAACGGCGTCGTGTCACTGACCGTTAAGCCGAGGAGCTGCTGCAAATCCCGTTTGCACTGTTGCTTGCCTTGCAGTGCACTCACCGCATACGGCGTCCCAATGGCGGTGTCGTGGTGCGGGTCGTACGACTCGCTGTCGATGCCGTTGAGCACTCCGTAGACTCGGTCACGCCGACTGCGCAACAGCGTATCGAGACCCTCGCCGTATTCGGGATCAAGCATGTCGTGAGCGTAACTTGGGCTCACCGAATTGATGATGTCGGCGTAGTAAATCCCACCCGCCAACAGGCGCACCGAATCCGAAGCACTCGGTGCCTCGACGACCTCGAAATCATGCCGTGGTACGCCGGCAATCTGCAACACGCGGTGCCCAAACACTCCTTGGAACGCCAAGTTGTGGATCGTCAACAACGTGGCCACGCCTTGAAACCACGGCTCATCGGCCAGCGTGGTGCGCAACAAATGGGGAATCATGGCGGTCTGCCAATCGTGGCAGTGGATGACATCCGGTTGCCAGTTGAGCTGGCGGATGGACTCGAGGGCTGCACGACAAAAAAACACGAAACGACGATCGTCGTCGTCGTACATCGAGACTCCGTCGCGATTGAAATACGCGCTGTGGGCCATCAACCACACGGGGACTGCGCCACTCATGGCTTGCTCCACCGTCACAAAATCAACCCCGTCGTCGATGGGCACCGGAATCCGTTCACACAACACCTCGACGCCGAATTGTGCGCCATCAATGAGGCCGTAGCGTGGGATGACCACGCGCACATCATGCCCCATGGCATGGAGCGCATGTGGCAAGGCGCCGAGCACGTCTGCCAAGCCGCCGGTTTTGACGTACGGCGACATCTCAGCTGCCACCATGAGGATGCGTAACGAGGTAGGTGGCACCGAAGTCATAGGCAGTACTCCACAATTTGCCGTGCAACCGCGGGCGCCGGCTGTGCGCCATCGACCCGTTGGAGCATGCCCAGTTGGTGAAAGTGCGCAATGAGCGGCGCGGTTGTCTCGTGATACACGTCGACGCGGTGCTGAATCACACTTGGCGCATCATCGGGGCGTTGTACGAGCGTGCCGCCACGGCGCTGACAATCAGCAATCGTCGCTGGCTCATCAACGTGCACCGGGAACGTTTCCGTTGCGGTAACACACATGCGCCGACCACTCAAACGACGTACTGCTTCGTCATCACGAATATCGATGAGCGCCACCAAATCAAGGGTCCGCCCGTACGACGCCAACAACGCTGGCAAATGTGCGGCCTGACTGAGCGTACGCGGATACCCATCGAGGACGAGCCCTTCGGTGGCAGCAAATTGGGCCACATGGTCGGCTAATACCGCATGCATCATGGCATCGCTTACCAAGTTGCCTTGATCGATGGCCGCAGCGATTTCACGCCCTCGCGCCGTACCGGCCGCAATTTCGTCACGGAGCAATACACCCGTAGAAACAATGCGCACCGTCAACAACGCCGCAATGGCGTGAGCAACGGTGCTTTTGCCGGCTCCAGGTGGACCAATCAAAACGATGTGTTTCGCAGGCATGATGACCACAACTCCTGCTGTTAGGCGGTGGGCGTCGGCGATGGCTCAACCGGCACCGGAGTCTCTGTTGGGAGCGGAGTTGGCGCATCTTCGGGACCAAGCGTAGGCGCGGGTTGAGGCGTACGGTCGACTAGCGACGGCACAATGAGCGCCTGACCGACTTGGATGAGCTGCGGATCACTGACGCCGTTGAGCTCCATGATGGCTTCAACGGTCGTGCCAAAGTCAGTGGCAATGCCACTCAACGTGTCACCGGATTTCACAATATACATACCCGATGGCGTCGGGGTCGGTATGATGGCCAACGCATACGCAGTCACGGTGGCGTCCACATCCAATGTGGCAGCCGGCGTAATGTAGAGCACTGCAGGTACCGTTTCACGGGGTGCCACCGTTGATGCATCGGTGCCACATGCCACCAACAGAACCATCCCCAGCAACCAGCCGACCCATTTGCGATTCACACGTACCAACGACAACATGGGCGATTCCTACCGATATGACAAAAGAATCTAGTAGATTATACCACACCCCATCCGGCTTACCGGTTGATACGCTCCTGAAAAAGCGCATACGACGGGTGTTTTTGTAACTCATCCAATTGCCAGGTGCCGCGCATCACGTCAGCAGCCAACGCACGCGCTTGGCTTGCTAATGTTGAGCGCCCATACCACTCGTCGCGGTTGGCATGGTGTAAGAGCACCATGGCGACTTCGTGTTCGAGTGAAAGCCGACCACGAAAATACTCGTAGGGCAAGTGGGTCGGCAGGTGGAGTTCATCACACATTTGTGCCACCACGTGGTTGCGTTCTTGGGCGTACCGTGCATCAACCACCGCCGTGTTCGCATATAAATCACGCAAATACGTCGCTGAAAAACCGTTGGTGCGCATCACCGCGCCAATCAAACGCTCCTGCACCCGTTGATGCGGGATGCGCACGTACTCCCAGTGTACAAACGACGCTCCCGCCGCTTGAATCTGCTCCAACAACATCCGCAGTGCATAATCGGTGTCGTTGAGATAGGGCACCAACGGACTGACCATCACCCCTACCGGAATGCCTGCATCCCGGAGTCGTCTGACCAACTCCAATCGCTCGCTCGTCGGCGCACACTTGGGCTCTACGATATCAACCACATCACGAGCGTGTGACGCAACGGACACTACCACCAACGCAAATGCGTGTTGATGAATGTACTGCAACAGCGGAATATCGTCGGCCACGGCCACACTCCGCGTCATCAGCGCAACCGGACGTTGTAGGCGCGCCATCACTTTCAGCATCGTCTGGGTACGGCGAAACTGTTGTTCGGCAGGCTGATAGGGATCGCTCACCCCTTGGAGGGCTACAATCTCGTGTGCCGGGATATCGGCGAGTTCCCGCTGAGCCACCTCAGCGAGATGCCCCATCATTCGCACACTTTCATTGAATGGACGTTGAATATGGGCCCACCCCTCACAAAACACACAGCCGTACTCGCACCCTTCGTAGATGTTGGCATGATGAGTGGCTAATAACACCGCATCGGGCACCAACAAACGCGCTCCTATGAGGCGCTGACGATTCACATCGACCATCATTATTGGCATAGTGGTTGTTCTCTTGGCTGTATCGCTGACGTGTGTGCGCGTGACACAGTGGGGCTGGTTATTTCTTTTTGCGCTTGGGAGGCGCCAAATCGCGCATACTTTCGCGCATCAGCAACTCTTCGGCACTTGGTTCTATGGGCAAATTCATTTCGACGCGCCACGCCTCGATTTGCGCCGGTGACAAGGGCACTTCGGGCTTTTCATCGTGATATTCAGCGGTCGTATTCGTTTTGCGGAGCAACTGACCCACAAACGTGGCGTTGGGCATATGGCGCACCCCGTATTGGTGTGCCACATCGATGATGCGCCGATCTGCAGTCACGAGCGCCCATTCCTTGGGCTTCGCGAGGCCTTTGATACGCCGAATCAACTGCGTATCCGCATCCTCGGGTGACAACGCAAAATGACAGGTCACGTTGTAGCCGTTGAGCGATTGCTGGTGCCCGTAGACTCCACGGTCAAAGACCACCAAGATTTGGCGGTTTTTTTTGGCCACAGCAATTTTACGCAACAACATGACGAGCTGAAACTCGTCGTCGTGATCGCTGAGCGAAATATGCGGCAAACTGCCGATGAGATTATGTCCATCTACCAGGTAATTCATGATCCTCAATTACACCAACACAAAGGGCGGAGCCGTCGGCGACGACTCCGCCCAGCCAGCACCATGTTTCTATGGTACCACAACGCCCTTGATTGTTACAGGATCAACGTCCCAGCTACCTTCTTTGGCCATCCAGTCACGGGCACGAGCGCGGAACTCGTAATAGCCACTGCCTGGCGGTGAGAAGAGCGCTTCCAAAGCACCAGTACCAAGTTGCCAATCCACCCACTCGCCACCGTCGCGCCGATACTGCACATCGTACGACTGAATACCGCTAACATCATCACTGCCACCCCAACGCACGTAGTAGGCGCCGCCTTCCATGAAGGTGACTTCTTGCATCCAAGCGGTTGGCGGCATATTGTCGTAGCGTGGTACCCACATCACCGCATCAAAACGCACGCTTTGGCCATCGTCACCAGTCACATCACTCAACGTGACCTTGGATTGCCCAGGCGTCATGTTGTAGATGCCCAAGGAGGCCCAACGGCTACTCTGGAGCGCCTGATCGACCCATACTTCACGCTCCGCACCGTTGTTGTTGATGCGGTAGATGGCAGCCCGCGTCGCTGGTCGACCACACGGTGGCACGAAGGCCATAATCTCGTAATAGCCGATGTCGTTGATTTGAGTGGCCCACGAAGCATTATTCTCGGAGTAGGCGGGATTCGTAGTCCCAAACGTCCAATCGTGTTTGCCGTTGAGACCACAAAAGTTGTCGTACCATTCTACAGCCGCATAGTTGGAGAAACCAGCGCCACCGTTGTCGATGATGACCGTTCCCGGCGGATAGACCGTGCTACTCGCCGACGAGTCGGTCAGCCCTTCTGGACCGGGATCGATACCCATCCACAAGAAGGTGACGCGCACCCACGTGTTGCTGCGCATGCCGAGGCCATCCCAGAAGGCGCCATCAGCGATGTCGATGCCGTTCCCCAGCGTGATTTTGCGCCCGAACATGTCAAGACCACCGTTGTAGCCGAATTGCACCGCAGCCTGTGCCATCGGCATGCCAAGGGGCAAATCACGATAAAAGCGACGTTCTGGCGACCAATACTCGTCATTGGTGTTCCATGGGCCCACATCCCAGACTGGCACCACAATACTTTTGTCTTCGTAGGTGACGCGTACTTGGAATTCGTTGCCGCCTTGGCTCGACAGTACTTTCCACGACGGCAACGCGACAAACCAAGCCCGCTCTGGGATGCGATATCCATTGGCGGTACGCTTGCCGACGAGGCCTTCGCGGGTCGCACGAATCGTATAGGTCGGCG